>PPYE01046229.1_pt1 | contig 82034 bp, 81 predicted proteins | sample 1559881 | NCBI WGS metagenome assembly PPYE01 (sample SAMN08240022, study PRJNA423297) | Human gut metagenome, whole genome shotgun sequencing project. | reverse complement strand
TGTGTAAACAGAATTCTCATAGCCGAAAGAGAAAGCCAGCGCCTTGAGACGCTGGCCTAGTAACAAGGGCTTATAGCCCCTTTTAGGTTTATAAAATGAGGAACTATTATAATTTATGAAAGATCAAAAGAAGGAATTAAAAAGTCAGCAAAAAATGAACCGTCCGATGTTGAATAAGGATATTAGTGTGCATATTGTTAAATCGGGTATTTTTCTTAGAAATACAAAAAGTGGAGTAATATACCATGTTGGAAAAATGGAGTATGCAATACTTTCAACATTCGATGGTAACCATTCAGTAGACGAACTCAAAGTTATGAATTCTAAATATATGAAAGAAAAACAGTTTGAAGAATTTGTTTTCTATGCTAATGTAAATGGGCTGTTGGAAAGCAGTGAAAAGAAGGGGAAAGCTATTCAAATTACAAAGTTAAAAAAGTCTCTTTTCTGCCCCATGAAACTGTTGCATGATGGATTATTTGTTAAACTCATTAGAATATTTTTGATTGTTGGTTCACTGGTTTCGTTTGGAATATTAGCAAAATTTATAAGTGCAAGAACAGAACTTGTCTTTCAAGCTCTTTTTGAAAATAATTATTTACATATGATAAACATTTTATATTATTTTACAAGTATTTTTGTTATTGGTTTTTTTCATGAAATAGCACATGCTGTTATGATAATTTCTTTTGGTGGAAATGTCTTTGAGGTCGGTGTTATGTTAAATTATTTTCATCCAGCTTTTTATGTAGATATAACGGGAGTCGAGCAGTTAAAATCAAAAGCAAGTAGAATTTGTGTTTGGCTTGCAGGAATTATGAGTGAGATTATAATTGCTTTTCCGATGATGATACTTGCTTTCTACGAAAAAAGTCCGTTTTTCTTTAACGCATTTTTTATTATTTTTAATGTTATTAATGTATCAATGATATTATTTAATATGCTGTTTGTAATAAAGTTAGATGGGTACTACATTTTAAGTGAATTATTAGAAATAAATGCACTTCGAGAAAAGTCCATAAGTTATATATTGAATGGATTTACAGACATAGAAATAGCTCAGAACTCAATATTAGAAAGATTAATTTTCATTATATTGGGTGTAATTATGGTGGCATATCTTCCCCTATTCATTATGCGAATGATTATTATGGGAATAAATCATTTTGTTCCCACAATGATGCCTATAGCGAGCAGGATTATGTTGGTTTGGGGAATACTTGGCATTACGTTATTTATTGTAAGAGGTATTGGTGCTAGAATAATGCCATATTTGCGGGGCAGGAGGATAAAGGATGCATGAATTATATTATTTTACTCCTTTTATTTTTATAAACAAAATAGAAAATACCGTAGTTTTTCAAACGGGTATTAATTTTCGGCTAACAGTCAAATACGATAGGAAACTCATTGAGAAAATACAATCTGGTAACGGATTTACATTTTATGAACTTCAAAAATGGTTTAGTGATAAAGAAATTATTGAGTTATTTCAGAATAATGTTCTGGTAGAAGATAAGCTGAATAGTACAGATAGATTTTCGAGAACTAATGGATATTACATGGTATCTCAAAATAAATCTGCTTTATCAATTCTTGCTCAAAAAAGAATTTTGATTTTAGGTGCAGGAGCTATAGGTTCACATGTAGCTTGGATGTTTACTACATTAGGAATTCATAGAATGGCCATATTAGATTTTGATGTTGTTGAAAAAAGCAATTTAAATCGGCAACTTTTATACGATGAAGAAGATGTTGGAAAATTTAAGGCAGAGGTTTTGAAAAAACATCTTCTTGCGGTGAATTCACAGGTAGAGATAGAAGTTTATCAAGATAAAATTGTATCGAAAGAGCAACTTAAGAAATATGTAAGTGGTGGGTTTGATTTGATAGTGAGAGCAATTGATTCACCTCATGAATCGGTTGAATGGCTAAATGATATATGCGTGGAACTTAAAATACCATACACATCTGGAGGTTTTTTAGAGTATTATGGTGTTGTTGGACCGACCTATATTCCAGAGATAACACCCTGTTATTCTTGCTATGAGAATGATGAAGACAGTCATCCAGAAAGAGTATATAGCACTGGACCAACTATATCGATGCTCACGGAATATGTTGCATCTAAAGTGACATTCGAAGTTGTTAATGTTTTAACCAAAAGAAAATGTACATATATGGGAAAGATGGAAGTGTATGACTCTGTTAATAATACTGTTAAATATGAGACATTTAAGTGTAAAAGGAAATGCGATTTGTGTGGAGGACAAGAGGAAAAAAATGAGAAAACACAAGATGTGGTTCCATGGTCAATGACCTATCTGTTTCTTATTGGAGGACTGGGATTCATTGCGTCTCTTCCAGGATGGAGTGCAAACAAAACTATGATTGCATTTGGGCTGTTATCATTGCTTACTCTTATTTTCAAAGATGGAACTTATGCTTATAAAATATCTTTCCTGGGAGGTACTTTGTATGGGATAATATCCATAGGATTAACATTGCGGCTTAATGGTCAAATTATGAATCAGGGGGAGTATTTGATAATACGGTTTATGAATGCTGGGTTACAGATAGTAGTCACGGTATCACTCTCAATAGTATTATTTGTTTTTTTAACAGTTTTTTGGAGAGGTATAATGAAATTAATATGCAATTTCAAACTTTGCACTTGAGTAAGAGTGTAGCTGAAATCTTTAGGAGAAATTTTGAGTATAAAATTGTACAATGGAGAAGCGTGTGTATGTTAAAAAGCAAGATAGAAAAGCTCAGCATAAAAAATGTTACAAAAAGATATAAAAGTTTAACAGTAGTAGATAATGTTTCTTTTGAAGTTAGACGTGGACAACCTATGGCAATTCTGGGGAGAAATGGGGCTGGTAAATCTACAATAATTAAAATGGTTTTAGGTCTTATTAGTCCGACTAGTGGAAAAATAGAAGTTCCTGCTGGATGCAAAGTTGGTTATCTGCCTGAAGAGAGAGGAATTTATCAAGATGTTACAGTTGAAGAACATCTGATATTATTTGCAAAGCTTGCAGGTGTTAAAAACGTTTCTCAGGCAGTGGATAAATGGCTCTATGTATTCGAAATATCAAGATATAGGAAATTTCCCCTTAAGTCGTTATCAAAAGGAAATGCACAAAGGGTTCAGTTTGCGATTGCACTTATAAATGAACCAGATCTTCTGATTTTGGATGAACCGCTAAGTGGTCTTGATCCTGTAAGTGCACAGGTGTTTCAGAATATTATTTTAGAAGAAAGTAAAAACAGAATACTAATAACTACAAGTCATAATATGAACTATGTGGAAAAGTTGTGCGAACAGGTAACACTTCTGGATTCGGGGCATCAAGTTGTATGTGGTGAAATTAGTGACATAAAGAAACTGTATGGAAAAAGGAAGTTAGAAATTCCCTATGAAAACAATCTGGAGGAAATACTTAGAGAATATAATCCAGTGATAAATGGGGAACGGCTTATTATCGAAGGGGTCAAAGGAATTGAGGAATACAAAGGTATTATTGAGAAGATTAAGAATACGAAAGAAGTTGATTTTATCAATTACCGTTACTCTGATATGGAAGAAATTTTTATTGAATTGTTAGGAAAAAAGAATGGATAAGCTTATAATACTATATAATTTTAATCTTAAAAGAATGAATAAGTCAGTTATGTTTTGGGTATTTGCTTTGGCAGTAATGCTTGGAATACCGTTTGGGTTATATCAGTTTACAAAAGATTGGGATGCTGTGCTGTATAGTCAGATAGCAGGAGAATACAAAGGGAATGAAGACGTATATAACGTTGGATATTTTGTACTGTTTATCACTTATTTTTTTACTGTATTTTGTGGAGCGACTATTACAAATAGTATTGCAAATGAAAGAATTTCAAAAGTTTCAGATTTATTAACATACCATGTGTCGCCAGTAAAGATTGTATATTCAAAGATGTTTGCATTGTTTACATTGCTTCTTGAAGTATCGACGGTTATCGTTGCTGAATGTGGTATATTCCAGTTGATTGGAGTGATACATATGGAAAAAGTAAGTTTCTTTATCAAAATGATCGGAATAGAATCTACAGATATATTAGTCATTTGTATAATGTCTATTGTGGCTATTATGATTTATATGTTACTTTATGGAATGGTAGGTGTGTGTATTACAAATCAACAGCAGATGCAGTTCGCTCAGTTACCAGTAACTGTAGTTTTAATTGCAGCATTTGTTACAGCATATGTTTGTCTTAATAATCCAGAACTATTGATTACAAAAGTGATGAAATATGTTCCTTTTGTAGCACCTTTTATAATGGGGAGCGAAATATTGAGCGGTACAGTGTCAATATTTCAAATAATTGTTTCCGGAGTGCTTATAGTACTAGAAATCGCATTAAGTAATTATTTTATAATTAAAATATTGATTCCAAAAAAAATGATACAATAGGAGGAAAATTTTTATGAAGGAAGAGGAAATTATGTTTCAAATAGGGAAAATAAAAAAGATAAGATTTTTATCCCGAATATTAATTATTGCTTTTTTAACAGTAGCAGCGATTTTATACTATGAAGGAGTTGATACTAAGATTATATGCAGTGGATTTATTGGTGCATGTGTTGTAATTATGTTAGGGATAGGCTTTCCAACACAAAAAAAATTAAATCAATATGAACTGAAATTAATGGAATTGGAGGATAAGGAGTGAAAAATAATAAAAAAGGTGATTTATTTATTTCAATTATGTTTATAGTTGTTGCAGGTATACTATCAGCGACAAAATTTATGGATGGCAGAACTACAGATGCTGCTCTTTGGTTGATTGTTGCAATTGTTACATTAATAAAAGAATTTCGCAGACATACATATAATCATAAGAGATAGGAATTCGGGGGATCATTGTGAAATGTAATATAGTAGCAATATAAAGTTTTTCTGATAGGAGTAACTACTAAGCGGACGAACCTATCAATAAATTGAATTGCTGGAACGCATAGTAATGTTTAATGTTCGACCCGATATGGCAATTGCAATACTGTCTGATAGCGTTTTTTCTATTGAGGATGTATGTGGAACATATATGATTTAGGAGAAGGATACATAAGAAAAGAAAATGTTAAAAATGAAAAGAAAATCTATAGATGAAGTAGCATTAAAAAGAAAGATTTCTATTAATGAATGGATTCAGTATTTTGTTGTACTTATAGGAATGACGCAAGTGATGTCTTTTTTGACAAAACTGGTAATCTCAATAATAAATAGTGTGTTTACATATGAATTGGTAAATAAAAATATTATTGATTCTATCACAGAAGATGTATCACCGGGAATACTTATATTGTGCGTAGTGATTATCTCTCCGATTGTAGAGGAAATTATATTTAGAAAAATTTTGTTTGAGAGGTTATTGCCGCTTGGAACAACAATTGCGATTGTCGTGAGCAGCTTGTTGTTTGGGGTGGCACATGCGAACCTGGAGCAACTTTTATATACAATTTTTCTTGGAGTAATATGTGCCAACCTTGTGATTATTAGTGGAAAAATAACATATGCAATTTTTATGCATATGATGTTTAATTTCTTTGGTGGAATTATAGCTCCACACCTTCCAGAAGAAGGTATTATAACAACAGGATTAGCAATATTATTTGCATTAGGCGGAAGCTGGATATTGCTATTTCGTGGAAAGAGAATGTTTGCAAAGGAATCTTATGATGGATATAAGGGGTAATAAAGCGTATGTATAAATTTAGCCATATGTTTGGTGAATCGCTAAGAAGTTTTATAAAATAATGCAAAGAGTTTAATGAGAGGAGGATTTAAATGAACAAAATTTTCAATTATATATTATCCCTCAGTTTGAGCCAAAAACTTTTTTTAATTGTTTATTGTTATGGCTTCGGTTACGTTGTAGGAGATACGATAAAAAATGTATTAGGAACGTTGTAATCATTTGAAGAAGAAATAAAGATGGCATCTGCAAAGATATGTGGATGCCATCTTTTTAAAATGCAAAAGATACAAGTGAAGAGGAAATAATTATGAGATATCAATGTATAAAACAGCTTATTATGGACTCTTGCTTTGGCTTACATGATTTTTCTCTTGCAATGTATCAGCTTATGTGCCATTCTAAATCCACTCAGATGATATTCATTCATCTGTAAAAGGATCTATTAATCAAATCGGTATTTCAATTCAAAAGCTCAATTATTCGAGCAGATAATCCGATGAAAACAACAACGAGACAGTAGCTAAAACCAATTAAAAATGTATGCAAGGACTTTCTCGGGTGAGATTTATGTGATAAACTATATTTATACGAGGATTCTTGCATCTTTTTGCAATTATGCTGTCGCAAAAGAGAGGAGAATTCAATGGGAAAAACAAGTAAACAAAAGAAAATGAAAGCAGACAAATTTATAATGTTGCCCACCGTGGATTTCTGTTTTAAAGAGCTAATGCAAGATAAAAAGGTGCGAAAAGGTCTGATAGCGGCATTGTTAAATGTAAACCCGACAGAAGTGGAATCAACAACACTGATGCCAACGATTCTAAGAAAAAGATATCCGGAGGATAAGTATGGAATCTTAGATGTACGAGTTGAATTGAAAAGCGGCGTTCAAATTGATTTGGAAATGCAGGTTGAATCGTATGATTTCTGGGCTAATCGTTCGGTTTATTATGTGAGCAAGATGTATACGGAACAGATTAAAGAAGGGGAAGATTACGATAAACTCCAGAAATGCATTCAGGTAGGTATTTTATGTTTTCCATTGTTTGAAGACAATAAATGCTACCGAAGGAGTGCTTTGTGTGATACGGAATCAGGAGAAGAATATACAGACTTGATAGAAATGCATGTTCTTGAACTTTCTAAATTACCTCCTGAGCAGCAAAATGAAACAGAACTTATGAAATGGATGCGTTTTTTCGGTGGGAGATGTGAGGAGGATTTTAAGAAAATGGCAGAAAAGGATGAATATATCGGTGAGGCGTATGAAGCATTAAAAAATATGAGTGAAGATGAAATAAAGCGAATGGAATACGAAGCTCTGCAAAAGGCAATCCGGGATTATAATTCTTATATGCATAGTGCTGAGAGACGTGGACTTAAGAACGGACTTAAGAACGGAATTAAGATTGGAAGAGAAGAAATATTGAAACAGCAAGTTGAGAAGAAACTTGCCAAAGGCAAGAGCCTGGAGATAATTACAGATGAGTGTGAAGAGGAAATTTCTGTTATTCGGGCACTTATTAACGAAATAAGAGCAGAGTAACAGGAGCAAGACGGGAGCCGGATAGGGCGGAGTTTAGAAGCCGGATAGGGACTCCGTCCCTCCGGCTCCCGTCTGGTTCCTATCTGACTGGCACAAAAAGAGGGCAAGACTTTCATCTCACCCTCTTGGAAGTGTCAAATATTAGCCGAAATATCTCTTAAGCAGTCCTTCGAAAGCTTTTCCGTGTCTAGCTTCGTCTCTTGCCATCTCATGTACTGTATCGTGGATTGCATCCAGGTTAGCAGCTTTAGCACGTTTAGCAAGGTCAAATTTACCAGCTGTAGCTCCGTTCTCAGCGTCAACTCTCATCTCAAGGTTTTTCTTTGTGCTGTCTGTTACGACTTCTCCAAGAAGTTCTGCAAATTTAGCAGCGTGCTCTGCTTCTTCGTAAGCAGCTTTTTCCCAGTAAAGACCGATCTCTGGGTAACCTTCTCTGTGAGCAACTCTTGCCATTGCAAGATACATACCAACTTCTGAACATTCTCCTTCAAAGTTTGCTCTTAAATCAGCAAGAATGTCTTCGCTAACACCCTGAGCAACTCCTACAACGTGCTCAGCAGCCCATTCTCTTTCACCTGTCTGCTCTTTGAATTTGTCAGCACCAACACCACAAACTGGACATTTCTCTGGTGCAGCATCTCCTTCGTGAACATATCCGCATACTGTACATACAAATTTTTTCATAATTTTGTTCTCCTTTTCTTAAAATGAAATTTTGGTATAATTAAGACCTTTCATAGTTATAATTCGCAGAAATCTGTGCGTTTATAACTATTTTATGCAGTCACCGCATTTACCATAAAAAATAGTGTTACTGGATTCTATAATGCCATCGAAATTCGTGGCGGCTGCCTTGTTCATCTGTTCGATTTCCTTCATATCCAGGTCAAGGTCAAGAACCCGTCTGCACTCAGTGCAGAAAAAATGATTGTGTGGCTTGACACATCCATCAAATCTGTCGGCTCCATCTGGAGTGGTGATTTTCAATGCTTTACCAATGTCCGTAAGAAGATTCAAATTCCGGTATACAGTTCCAAGACTGATGTTAGGATAATCTTCCTTTACATGCATATAAACCATGTCGGCAGTTGGATGCTCTTTAGTCGAGGCCAGATACTGTTTGATGGATTCTCGTTGTCGGCTGAATTTTAATGTTGCCATTGGGAATCCCTCCTTAAAACTTAAACAATAATAGTAACAATTACTGTAATTAGAATATACAATTATTTGAGGAAAATGTCAATACTTTTTTGAAAAAATTAAATATAAATTTTTATGAAAATGAATATAAAGAATAGTATAAATTCAGACAATATATTACGAAAATATTACATAAAACAAGGAAAATATGAAAATATATGTAAAAACCAGTCGTAAAACAGAAATGGAAAAACCTGGCAAAGCATTGACAAAACAAGATGTTATTGCTACAATACAAACGTAACTAAAAGTTAACAAATGTGTAACAATTAAAAACTTCCTACAAAAGATAAAGAAAAAACAGTAAGGAGGTTTTAGATGAAACAAGTACACATAAAACAAAAATTGATTGCTTCTGCAATAGTTGGAGCATTGATGATTCCGGGGAGTGCAATGATAGTAGATGCAGCAGATGCAGATGAAAATGTAAATGTAGTATCACAGGTTGCAGGAATCGATCAAGTTACAGTTGCAACAGTAACGGCAGATGTGCTGAATGTAAGAGCCGGTCAGGGAACCGATTTTCAAATTTTATTGCAAGTTTTAGAACAAGAACGTTATGAAGTAACAGGGGACTCAATAAATGGATGGTATCCGATCACAGTAGGGGATGTAGACGGATGGGTGTCCGGTGAGTGGATCACGACTGAGAAAGTGGACAAAGATGAATTTGCAGAAGAGGAAAAACAGGCACAAAAAGATAGTGTGGGGACGGCACAAGAAACGGTTGCGTTACAATCTTCGTCATATACAACAGGACAGCAGGTTATAGATTTTGCTTGTCAGTTTATTGGGAATCCCTATGTATGGGGAGGTACAAGTTTAACTAGTGGTGCAGATTGTTCAGGATTTGTACAGTCTGTATATGCAAACTTTGGGATAAGTCTTCCGCGAACCACATGGGATATGGAAAATATCGGATATGAAGTATCATATGAACAGGCACAGCCGGGTGACTTGATTCTTTATGATGGTCACGTCGGCTTGTATATGGGTGATGGAAATATTGTAAATGCAATGAATGAAGCAGATGGGATTGGTATATGCACGGCAACGTATGCGCCAATCGTGACAGTGAGGAGAGTATTATAGATATCAAGAATGGTGCGGAGAAAAACTTCCGCATCATTTTTTTACATTATTATAGGAAGAAAGTATATCAGAATCACTGCGCATCCTCGCGGAGCGTTTATCTCAGTCTGAGATTGGACTCCCACTGAGATAAATTTGCTATTACTCACCAGCTGAAGAGGTGGGAGTCTTCTCGACTGAGATAAATATGTGGATAACTTAGCCAAATAGCTTATCCACACTATCAACATGAAAAATAGTGTAATATACACCGACTTTTACTGAAAAATAGAAGATTATTCACCAATTCTCAACAGATTATCAACAGGGAAAGGATAATTTTTCACTGGTATATCCCTGATTTTTCACATGAAAAACCGAGTTATCCACAGAAATTCACAAAGTTATCCACATTTTGTTAATATGTTGGGGGAAAATAGTGGGTAACTAGTACATGAACAACTGTTTGGAGTTAGTTATGTGAAAAAGTATGACAGTAATGAGGTATTTGTGTGTAACAGGGTAAATTTACAGAAAGTTTACAAAATAATAAGACAGGAAAGATTGTTAAAAGTTCTCCAATGGGAAAATGGCGAATGGCAAAATGCACAAAAAAACAGAAAAACGTCGAAAATCTTGAAAATGGAGTTTTCAACTTATTCACATTGAAAATTCGGAAAATTGTGGATAAATTAGAGATTTCCTCATAGTTATTCACATTATCCACATTAAAAACCCACATTTATGTGAATTACTTTTAATAAAAAAAGAACAGATGTTTTGGCGCAAATTATGAAAATGCATTTTTGTCGAAAAAAAACAAAAAAAGAATTGACTTTTAAGATGTCTAAAATCTATGAAAATTGAAGTGACAATTCAGATATTTGATACATTTTTAGAGTTGCTAAATTCAATGTATGGGATTATAATAGGAAACACGAAACAATAAGGAGGAAATTGAAAATGGCACAGATTACAAGAGCTACAAAAATCGGCGAACTGTTGAATGTATTTCCAGAATCAGCTCCAATCTTAATGGAAATTGGAATGCATTGTCTTGGATGCCCATCTTCACAGATGGAGTCATTAGAAGAAGCAGCTATGGTTCATGGTATTGATGCGGATTTACTTGTTGAGAAGATCAATGCAGCAATGACAGCAGCAGGAAAATAAATTAAAATGACAAAAATAAAAATGTCCGAAATTCTTCGAATCGAATTTCGGACATTTTTTGTTTAAAAATAATGATTACATCATAGCAGGTACGATAAATGAATATCTGTTATTAGCTAAGATGTGCCAGTTTCTGTACGGCATCGGCTGCTATCACAATCTCACAGTGTTCTTCGAGGAATGCAAGAATCGTAGTAGATACCTTCTCCGGAGAGCCATATTCAGAAAGCATATTACAGACCTTATTAAATTCATTTTTTGTATGCTCTGACTGTGTCAGTGCCAGAATGTAAATGCCATCACTGTTGTTATCACGATACAAAGTATTAGCACCATGATAAAGAGAACCGATTAACTGTGCCATTTGAATGACCTGGTCGATATTGTCAAAGGAATATAATTTGACATTGAGTGGAACAGGTGCATCTTCTGCCGTTTTTTCCTCTTCCGGTTCTGATGATGTAGCAGATACGCTGGCAGCAGCTCCTTTTACTTTATTAAGTAAGTCTAAAAATTCATCTGCACCTTCAAGCTTATTCAATGTCTCAGGAAGTGGAAAATCACTCTCCCCTGCAGACGTGAATTTTGAAAAACGAGTATCCAATTCTTCCGGGTCTTCAACCTTTGTAATAATAAGTACAATTGTGTCAGCAGAAGTTGGAATTGCTTCTATCATCAATGGAATATCGTCAGCTTCAAAACCAAAGTCAAATGATGCCTGTTGCATCATATCACGAAATAAGGACTTGGCTTTTTCTGTACCATATGCAAGTTCACTTAGTTTCAAATGGCGGGCAGCCAAATCGGCATGTGTCAATGTACAACGAATCTGGTTATCGTTAATTTTTTCAATTTTCATATGATCACATCCTTACATTTATATATTATTTCTCATGATTAGTATAAACAAATCTTTTTCGAATGTAAAGAAAAATACAAATATATTACTTATCAACAAATCCACAGCACTTATGAACAAAAAACACATTGAAATATGGGAAGGATGTTCCTATAATGGCAAGTACAGAAGATAGTATTTCGTGATAAATAAATTAATATACGGGAGGAGGCAAGAATCATTTCGGGAAATACAATTAGAATTGTTAGGTCTAAATTCGGATAATAACAACATTTCATAAACATTTCAGTCAAAAAATCTATTCGAAAAATACGAGCAACTATCCAGGGTAAATTTGGAAAATTGCAGATTCTAAGGAATTCGAGTCCTGAGTTCTGGGACAGGTACACAATTAATAATTAAAAAGAGAAAGTCATGGTACGGTTCGTACTATCTTTTGGATATATCATCTTGCGGCATGTCACACACCTAACCTCCGATATACAGATGATATATATAAATGTATATTTATCAGAACCGACATGGAAAGGAGCAGAGTCAAAAAAAATGGATTTAAGTAATGGAACGGTATATACAGAATTATATACAGAATTGGAAGGATACGAAAGGAATGGCGTATGTCTGTTGATGGAAGGAAGTCATGTCAGCCCGATGCAGGTAGTGAGAGAACTAATGGCCCGAGAAGAAGGAAGTTATATGCGGGATTATGAGATGAATGCAGATGGATATATCGAATCCTTATCTTTTATCAATGTAACAAAGAAAAATGAAACTGAGAATGAGCATAAACCGTCGTAAACCCCTTTATTTCAGACAGTGTAATATGGTATAATGGAATCTGATAGGAGGTACGCCATGGACGAAAGAGAAAGACGCCAAAAGTGTCAGGTTAAAAACACCGGACGACCGGTACAGTCAGGTGGAGGCGGGAGAGCCGGAGAGGAATATCCAGAGGCAGACGCGCAGAGAAGAAGAACTTCAAACAATGTGAATAGAGCAAGACGTAATCGTGCGAGACGTAGAAGAAGACTTTTTATAATCAGAGGAGTAATATGTATTAGTTTACTTGTAGCAGTGGGCTTGGGATTCATACTTTATCACAAATATGGTTCATCCAAAGAGAAAGCTGATTTGAAAAATTATTATGGAATCAGTGATAAGAATGAGCTGGGTGTCACAGTAAACAACAAAGTAATCAAGAATAGCGATGGGAATGCGGTAGGCAGATTGATTGACGGTGAAGCGTATGTGGAATATTCTGTTGTCAGAGATTATATAAACGAACGTTTTTATTGGGACCCGAATGAGAACATTATGCTATATACATTACCAAACGGCAATGTTTCAGTTGAAGTTGGAAGCAAAGATTATACAGAAGTTACAGAGAAGAAAAGTGAGACGTATACAATTCTGAAGACAGAGGGAAGAACAGCATATATAGCCGTTCCATTCATCCAACAGTATACGAACATGGATTACAACACATATAAAACCCCGAATCGTGTTGCAATTACAAGCAGCTGGGGAGAGATTGAAAGTGCAATCGTAAAGAAAAAAACAGAGGTGCGTTATCAAGGCGGAGTGAAGAGCCCGATTCTGACAGAAGTGAAAAAGTCAGATAAAGTAACCGTGCTGGAAGATGAAGATGGCTGGAAGAAAATAGCAACGGAAGACGGATTTGTCGGATATGTTAAGACAAGAACGTTAAAGAAGATTCAGAAAGAAACGACAAAAAGAGATTTTGACGAACCAAAATACACGAATATTTCTGTAGGTCATACGATTAATATGGCATGGCACAATGTTGAAAATGAAGATGCGAACAGTTATGCATTAGAAACAATTGCATCTACAAAAGGGCTTAATGTGATAGCTCCTACTTGGTTTAAAATTGCAGATACCGATGGAAATCTGACATCACTTGCAAGTTCAGATTATGTTAATTATGCACATCAGGTGAATCTTGACGTATGGGCTACAGTCAGAGATTTTCATGGTGGAATCAATAGCTATGATGAGACTTATGAAGTATTAAGTTACACTTCAAAACGTGAGAATCTGACGAATCAGATTATTGCTGCAGCACTTCAGACAGGAATTGATGGAATCAATCTTGATTTCGAATTGATTTCAACAGAATGTGGAGAGCATTATATTCAGTTCGTGAGAGAATTGTCAGTAAAATGCAGACAGAATGGATTAGTATTTTCAATAGATAATTATGTTCCGCAACCATATAATGAGCATTATGATTTAAAGGAACAGGGAATTGTCGCAGATTATGTTGTAATTATGGCATATGACGAACATACAGAAGGGTCTTATGAAGCAGGTTCTGTATCATCTTATAATTATGTGAAAGATGGAATTAAGAATGCAGCAAAGAGTGTATCATCTGATAAGCTGATAGCAGCAGTTCCATTTTACACGAGACTTTGGTTAGAAACTCCGAAGACTGATGCTGAATTGGCATCCGAAGAGGGAACTGAAGCGGCAAATTATAAGAATAAAGTAAGTAGTACAGCATTAGGCATGGATGAAGCACAGCAGGTAGTTCAGGATGCGGGTGCACAGACTGAATGGGATGATACTACAAAGCAGAACTATGCACAGTGGGAAACGGAAGATGGAACCTACAAAATTTGGCTGGAAGATACAAAATCCTTGGAGGAAAAATTGAAACTGATCAAGAGTGATAATCTTGCAGGTGTTGCAGAGTGGAAGCTTGGTTGGGAGAATTCTGATATTTGGGATATGATTCTGCAGTACGTAAATTAAATAAGTAAGAAAGAGACATCCTTTTTCTGCATATATTTTAAAAGTAATATATGTGGGAAGGGATGTTTTTTTGAAGTTAAATTATAAAGAAATAAAGACAAAGGGTAAAACAGTACTCGTGATAGTCTGTTTAATGGGAGTTGCAATTGGGAGCCAGATTATCGGGACAAAGTTTTATGAACATGTTATAAGTAAAGTAGATGATATGCAAAATAATAGTCAGAATGCAGAAGATATGGGAAGTGAAACAAGTGTAGAGAGCACACAGATAGAGAGTAAAAAGGTACAGATTGTGTTGGATAGTGGGCACGGGGGAAGTGATCCGGGAAAGATTGGGATTAATGGCGTACAAGAGAAGGATATCAATCTTATGATTGCAAAGAAAGTAGAATCCAAATTACAGGAAAAGCAAATTGTTGTGATGATGACCCGAACAGATGAAAGGGGACTGGCAGACTCTAAAGTGGAAGATATGAAAACAAGAGTAGATATAATTAATGAAAATAAGCCAGTGTTGGCAGTTAGTATTCATCAAAACAGTTATGAGCAGGAAGGAATTTGTGGGGCACAGGTTTTCTATTATACGCATTCAACGGAAGGGAAAAGTGCAGCAGAATATATGCAGAATAGTTTATTGAGTGTGGACGCAGATAACAAAAGACAGGCGAAAGCAAATGACACTTATTACATGTTGAAGCGTACAGAGGTTCCGCTCATCATTGTAGAGTGCGGATTTTTAAGCAATCGGGAAGAAGCGGAAAAATTAAGCACAGATGAATACCAGGAAAAGGTTGCAAATGCAATTTGTAATGGAATTGAAACATATCTGAAAGATATAAGTTAGAAATTTGTATTTCTTCTGTAAATATTAGTAGAAAGTTTGCCCGATAGACTGCTTTTTTAGAAGATGCATATTTTTTTTTACTATGAAAAATGTTATAATAAAATTTATGGAAACGATAATTAGAAAAGTAGATAAACATAATATTGATATGCAGATTATGCAAGAAGCAGGAGAGATTCTTAAGAAGGGCGGTCTGGTAGCGTTCCCAACAGAGACGGTTTATGGTTTGGGGGCGAATGCGCTGGACGAGGAGGCAGCGAAAAAGACTTATGCAGCAAAGGGCAGACCTTCGGATAATCCATTGATCGTGCATATTGCAACTTTAGAAGATTTGGAGAAGGTAGCTAAGAATATTTCGAAAGATGTAGAAGCACTGGCTAATCGATTCTGGCCGGGACCACTGACGATGATATTTGAAAAGACAGATATCGTGCCATATGGAACAACAGGAGGATTAGATACAGTGGCTGTCAGAATGCCAAGTGACCCGATTGCAAGAGAATTAATTCTGGCAGGCGGTGGATTTGTATCCGCACCAAGTGCGAATACTTCGGGACGTCCAAGTCCGACGACAGCAGAACACGTAAGTGAAGATTTGAGCGGAAAGATTGACATGATTATAGATGGAGGAAGCGTAGATATCGGATTGGAGTCTACAATTCTTGATATGACGGTCAATCCGCCGATGATTTTAAGACCTGGTGCAATTACAGCAGAGATGTTTGAAGAAGTGATCGATCATGTAACGATTGATGAGACAATTCTTGGGATAGAGACAAAAAAGGCACCAAAGGCACCCGGAATGAAGTATCGTCATTATGCACCAAAGGCCAAATTGACGATTGTAGAGGGTAATATCAGGGAAGAAGTTCTGGCAATCCGCCAGCTTGTGTATGAAGCAATCAGACAGGGCAAGCGCGTTGGAATCATTGCAACGAACGAAACAATTGCGTATTATACAAATGGTGTGATCAAGAATATCGGAAGCCGTGAAAATGAAGAGACGATTGCGAGAAATCTTTATGCGATCCTGCGTGATTTTGATGCAGAAGAAGTAGATTTGATCTACAGTGAATCATTTGCTTTGCAGGGGATAGGAAAAGCAATCATGAATCGTCTTGAGAAGGCGGCAGGACATACAAGAATCTCAGCACAGGCAGTTATGAAATATCAGAAGTACAGACGTATTGTATTTTTGAGTGATGCAGATACATGCCGTGGACCAATGGCTGCAGAGATGCTCAGACACAAAGATTTATGCCAGGAATATGCCATTGATTCCCGTGGGCTGGTAGTATTGTTCCCAGAGCCGGTGAATCAAAAAGCTGAGGCGGTTATGAAAAGCGCACAAATGACGATGGAAAATCATACAGCAACTGCATTTTCAGAAAATGATGTTGCAGAAGATATACTGATATTGGCAATGTGTGAGAGTGAAAAAGAAAAAGTACAGTCAGAGTATGGTGAGGCTGCGAAAGTCTTTACGCTCAGTGAATTTATCGGTGAAGAATTGGAGATACCGAACCCGTATGGTCAGCCATTGAACGCATATGGAGAATGTATGGAGAGGCTGACAGAGACAATCGATAAACTGGCTGAAACCTTAAATAAAGACGCGTCTTTTGAAGAAGTGTAAAACTGGGAAAAACAGGAGGGGAATATGTCAACAAAACGAGATGATTATATATCATGGGATGAATATTTTATGGGGGTAGCTCTGCTTTCCGGACTTCGTTCAAAGGATCCGAATACACAGGTGGGATGTTGTATTGTAAGTCCTGACAATAAGATTTTATCAATGGGTTACAATGGACTTCCAAGAGGTTGTTCAGATGATGATTTTCCTTGGACGAGAGACGGAGAAGATCCGTTGGAAACAAAATATGTATATTCAACACACAGTGAGCTCAATGCTATTTTGAATTATAGCGGCGGCAGTCTGGAAGGGGCGAGAATGTATGTCTCTCTGTTTCCTTGTAATGAATGTGCAAAGGCAATCATTCAGTCAGGAATTAAGGAAGTTATTTATGACTGTGATAAATATGCCGATACACCAAGTGTGATCGCATCTAAGCGTATGATGAGCGCAGCAGGTGTGAAATTCTATCAGTATCATAGAACAAACAGGGAAATAAAGATTAATTTATAATAAAGAACATAAAGAAGATGTCAGCAGCATATAGATATTTCAGGAAATGAGAATGGTGTGTCTAAATTGTTTAGTGGATAACAATTGGGTGAAATAATTCTGGACGGAGGTATGGTATGCTTCGTAAGTTGGCATCTTTTTTTGTGACATTTTTTATTCGTGCGCTTGTTGGAGGAACACTGATCTTTTTTATAAATCATTATGTGTTACCGGATCAAACATCGTTAAATGTGGGGATTAACGCAGCTTCGTTGGTTACAAGCGGGGCGCTTGGAGTACCTGGGGTATGTCTGTTATATAGTATCTTAATTTTTCAAAATTTGTGAGGATTTCACAAAAACAAAAAAGATGAAAAATCTATCTGGACAAATAAAAAATACACGTTTATAATACGATTCACACAGTAGTTATCACATCTGCTGTTTCATTTCAAATCAATCTGATTTGGATATTTCTAGGGATTGGATGAGCAAGTATATCATTCAATTATCAATTATGAATTCCGTTGCATATTTCGCAACAATGTTTCAAGTTGAATTAATCAAAGTAAAATACGGACAAACTCTATAGGACTATAGGTGTGGTGTGTAGAGAGACAGGAGGACAAAGTGTATGTAAAAAATGTTGTAATTTGTGATTCTCAAAAACAATATTCGGAAAATCTGTTTCAAGTATTAACAAAGAGTAAGTCACCGGAAGTACAGTTTTATCTTTTCCACAGTATGCAGGACGCGGAGCAATTTGCAAAAGAGAAGAAGATTTATGCATTGCTGACAGGAGAAGAATATCCAAAAGAAAAAAGAAGGCAGATTCCGGCGGTAAGGAAGTTTGTGTTAGTACAAGATAAAAGGAGTGCATTGGAAGACGGAGAGATTGGTGTTTATCGATATCAGAGTGCAGAAGCAATACGTGCGCAGATGTTGGAAAGAAGAGTTAAGAGAAAGGAGACGCAGAGAAGTACAAGGGCACGAAGAGGAGGACAATTGATCGGGGTGTATTCTCCAATTCATAGAATTGGCAAGACAAGGTTCGCTCTTGCACTGGGAAAGAAATTAGCGGAGCGGGAACCGGTATTGTATTTGAATCTGGAAGGATATGCGGGCTCATCTTACTATTTTACCGATCCAACAGAGCAGACACTGGCAGATTTGATTTATTATCTGCGTCAGGAAAAGGGAAATCTCGGGATGCGGATCAGTATGATGGCAGGTCAGCTTGAGAAGTTAGATTATATTAAACCGATGCCATATATTTTGGATATGCAGGCGATACAAAAAGAGGAATGGTTACAATTATTTCAACAGATTTTAAATCAGTGCATTTATGAGAAGATTATTTTGGATTTGGGAGACAGTGTGAATGGTTTGTTTGAAATTTTGGAGGCATGCCATACTGTTTACACACCATATATCGAAGAGCGGGCAGCAATGACAAAGCTTGCAGAGTATACGGAAAATTTGCGTAAAACAGGAAAAGAACAGGTTTTGGAGAAAACGATTCAAAAAAGAATGAGGTAGAAGATAACGTGAATATACAAGAAGAACAGCTATATGAACGGGTGATGGAACGGATAGACCTTACAAGAGAGATGGAGGACGAAGAATTATCCGAGATTATCTATAGTGTGTTACAGGAATTTTCGGAGGAAGAGTATTTGCCATTGAAAGAGCAGATACGGTTGAGCAGACGATTGTTTCATTCTTTTCGTAAATTGGATGTGTTACAGGAGCTGGTAGAGGATGATTCAATCACTGAGATTATGATTAATGGAAAGGATCACATATTTGTGGAGAGGGACGGCAGAATAGTCCGCTCTGACAAGACGTTTTTATCGCAGGAAAAATTGGAAGATGTGATCCAGCAGATTGTATCAGGAACGAATCGTTATGTAAATGAATTGTCTCCAATCGTAGATGCCAGACTGGAAGATGGTTCACGTGTGAATGTTGTGTTGAAACCAGTGGCTTTGAATGGTCCGATCATGACGATCAGAAAGTTTCCAAAAGAAAAGGTGACGATGAAACAGTTGGTTGAATGGCAGAGTATCACAGAAGAGGCGGTAGAATTTTTAAAGATGCTTGTCAAAGCCAAATATAATATTTTTGTGAGTGGCGGAACCGGATCAGGGAAGACAACTTTTTTAAATGCCTTATCGGACTATATTCCAAAGGATGAACGAATCATCACGATTGAAGATAATGCAGAATTACAGATAAAGGGGGTCCCGAATCTTGTAAGGCTGGAAGCGAGAAATGCGAATCTGGAAGGAGAAGGAGCGGTGACAATCAGAGATTTGATCAAATCGGCACTTCGAATGCGACCGGATCGTATCGTAGTCGGAGAGGTAAGAGGAGATGAGACTGTGGACATGATATCATCGGCGATGTTGAATGGGCACAGCGGCTCTATGTCCACCGGACATTCAAATAATCCGACCGATATGTTGCATCGGTTAGAAACGATGATGATGATGGGAATAGACCTTCCTTTAACGGCAATTCAGAGACAGATTGCATCTGCATTAGATATTATTATTCATTTGGGAAGATTGAGGGACAAGTCAAGAAAGGTGCTGGAGATAGTGGAGGTGTTAGGATTTGAGAACGGTCGGATTCAGACACAGACGCTATATGAATTTCGAGAGGAGGGAATGCGAGGTGGAAAGATTCAAGGAACACTGGTGAAGAGTGCGGAATTGGTTCATCGGGACAAATTGCTGGCAGCAGGATATACAGCGTAAGGAATACATGGTTGCAATTACAAAGGCTATTGTACTGGATTTGCTCTTAGCATATTTGTTTTATGATTCATGGATTGCAGGTGTTGTCTTATTGCCGGTTGCAATCGGATATTTTCAGCAGTGGAGAGAAGAGTGCTGCAGAAAAAAGGAATTGGAATTCCGTATGCAGTTTCGAGATGCAATGCAGATCATGGCGTCTTCCTTGAAGGTGGGATATTCGGTAGAGAATGCGATTCGCTCCACAGAAAAGGAGTTGCAAACATTATATTCAAAGGATAGCCGTATATGTCAGGAGTTTGAACTTATGACACATAAATTAAGTATGAATCAGACTGCCGAACAAGTATTGTGGGCGTTTGCCAAAAGAGTTCAACAAGAAGATGCAGAAGATTTTGCGGTGGTGTTTGCGACAGCCAAGCGGATGGGTGGAGACAGCATTACAATTTTAAAAGAGTCAATCCGCATGATAGGAGACAAGATGGAAGTAGAGCGGGAGATCCAGACGATGTTAGCGGCGAAGAGCTTAGAATTTCAAGTGATGTGTATGATCCCGTTAGGTATGGTACTGTATATGCGTTTTACATTTCCGGAGTTCTTATCTGTTTTGTATGGAAGTGCTGCAGGAGTCATGTTGATGAGTGTGTGCCTGATTATTTATATAGCGGCATATTACATGGGAAGGAAGATGGTACACATTGAAGTTTAAAGAAAATCGGAATACGATGCAGAAAAAAATAGGGATAATTCTTCTTACAGCAGGAATATTATCTTTGATTCTTTTTCTTGCAGATAATCTTAAGAGTCTTCCGATGACGAAAGAAGGGATAAATTATGTGGAACGTAACAAGCAAGGTAAAGGAGACAGACAAGAAGATTTACAAGTATGGATCGGAGATGCCAAAGAACCATATACTGTTCGAATCCACGAACAGAAATATACGGAGGCAGAATTACAACGAGAACTGGCCAAGGCAGAAGTTCAGCTGGAGAAGCTGATATTAGGAGATAATAGAAGTCTTGATGAGGTTCGAAGTAATTTGAATCTTATTCGTAATATTCCTGATACGGGGATTAAAGTATCCTGGGAGCTGGATAATTATGAAGTGTTGAATTTGCAGGGGAAAGTTCAGAATGATGATTTACCAAAGGAAGGACGCATAGTTGAACTGAGAGCTACGTTATCTTATGAGGAAATGAAGGAAATGTATTTTCTTTATGCAAGAATATTGCCACCGAAACAGACAGATATGGAAAAACTGATGTCAAATTTAAACGAAGAGGTAGATGAGCAGGACCGGTTAAGCGAGACAGAGAAACGGATGTTACTTCCAACAAGTATAAACGGGGAGGTTATAATCTGGAAATACGCAAAGAATCTACGTGCAGCAGCAGTACTTCTGATCGGTATGGTTATGGCAGTGTTGATGTATGTGTCAGAAAAACAAAAGGTAAAGGAAACACATTCAAAAAGAGAGCAGCAGTTAGCATTGGATTATCCTAAAATGATAAGTCGTTTTACACTTTTTCTTGGCGCCGGTATGACACCAAGAAATGCGTGGAATAAGATTGTCAACGACTATGAACAGGAGAAAAGACGGGCTGTAAGTGTAGAAGAAGGAAAAAGAAAAAAAGAAAAAGTTGAAAGAGAAGTATATGAAGAGATGGCATACACAATGCATGAGATGAAAGGCGGTATGGCAGAAAATGAATGTTATGAACGCTTTGGTGAACGTTGCGGATTACAAGTCTATAAAAAGTTTGGAACAATGTTGTCACAGAACTTAAAAAAAGGCACAAAAGGCTTGACTGAATTGTTGAGACAGGAAGCAGATACAGCGTTTGATGAGCGGAAAAACACAGCAAAACAGTTGGGAGAAAAGGCGGGAACGAAGATATTATTTCCAATGTTTTTGATGCTGGCGGTTGTATTGCTGATGATTATCGTACCGGCATTTTTATCGTTGCAAATATAAGGCATGTAGGATATGGAGGGACATTATGATAAAACAAGTTACATTAATGGGGAAGATAAGACTACAGAAAGAAGCAGAAAAAATTAAAAACATTCTGAAAGACCAGTCGGGAATGTCGGTTATAGAATTGTTGTTGATTTTGGTTGTGATTATTGCATTGGTTCTTATTTTTAAGAATCAATTGACAGATTTGGTAAATACAATTTTTGAAAAGATTACAAGTGAAAGTGCAGGTATCTGATGCAATGTGAAAGAACGGTATCAGGGGAAATTACAGCATTTCTAAGTTTAATTTTTGTTCTACTTATTTCATTTATTTTTGCACTGCTTGAAAGTGCGACAATTCAAACCACAAAGAATCAAAAGCGATTGGATGTGGATCGAGCAATCTTTTCAATATTTGGAGAATATCAAAAGGAATTATGGAAGGAATATGAAGTGTTTGCGTTGGATGCTTCTTACCAGTCAGGACAATACGATGAGAATCGGATTCTGGACAGGCTTGCATATTATGGAAGTGCTGGAATCGAACAGGAGATTTCGGAAATACAGATGTTGACAGATAATCAGGGACAGGCTTTCCGTGAACAAGTTCTGGCATTTATGGAACAACAGACAGGAATTCAAAGCATACAGAATATGATTGGATTATCTGCACAATGGGAAGAAAGAGAGATTGAAGGAAGTCAGTTGACAGAACAGATGGAGAATGAATTATTACAAAACGGAAGTGTTATAGAGGAAGAAGCCTCAGAATTGCTTCAGACAAAGGCATCGGGACTTTTGGCACTGGCTTTGCCGAAGAATTTTATTTTATCGAACAGATCAATATCGAAAGAACAGCAATTGTCAAGTCGTACTTTAAACGAAGGCAGAGGAAGCTTTCCAGCAAGAGTAGGAGTTGGCGGTTTAGAAGAGAGAGTATTATTTGAACAATATATAGAACAACATTTTAGTTCAGCTGTTGAAAAGAAATCAGAAAATCGGACATTGGACTATGAAATGGAATATATATTGTGTGGGAAGTCGTCAGATAAAGAGAATCTTGAAGCAGTTATAAAACGGTTGATGGCGGCACGTTTTGCATTAAACTACGGATATTTGATGGGAAGCGTACAAAGGCAGGAAGAAGCAGCGGCATTGGCGGCTACCGTTGCGGTGATTTTACTACAGCCAGAGTTGATGGAGACAGCAAAGCAGATAATTTTAATGCTATGGGGTTTTGGAGAAAGTGTGATAGATATACGAGCACTTTTGTCAGGCAATCGTGTAGCAATAATAAAGGATGATTCAAACTGGCAATTGCAGTTGAGTTCGTTATTTCTTCTAGGAACCGCACTGGATACGCAAGAGGGAAGAGATGATGAAAGTGGTATGAAATATACCCAATATTTGCAAATGCTTTTACTTCTGAAACAAAACTCAGAGATTACGATGAGGACGTTAGACCGGGTAGAAGAAAATCTGGTATATGAAAATAATCAGGGATATTTTCGTGCAGATTCATGTGTTACAAGGATGAAGCTACAAAATAAGGCAGAAATCTGGAATGGGAAAACATATCAGTTTCCATGTAAATTTGGGTATGAATCACAATAAAATTAATGAATAGTTCTTATAAATAGAGTACAAAGAACAGGCTGGTTTTGGGATTTGATACGGGTGCCTTTTCGGCATTTATAAATCCCTCAAAAAAATAAAATGTGAAAATCTTTAGAAAGGAAAATCCGCATGGTGCAAAATTATAATTACTCATCTAAAAAATTGCAGGAAAAGGTACCTGTATCAGATCCTAAAATCAGTACTGTACAAAAACAGCGGAGGAATAGAAAAAATAAAGGCAAGGATTATACGAATGGCAGTGTGACTGTAGAGGCAGCGATGGCAATATCGATATTTTTATTTGCAATATTGTGTATCGTATATATTTTAGAAATACAAAGTATTCGTTTTAGCGTTTCAGCTGCGGCGCAGCATGCAGGAAAACTGGCAGCAGAGCAGATTCCGATTGTGTCAGTGTTGAATCCAATCAAATTAAAAGCGGATATTGTCAATATGGTCGGGGCAGAGAGATTGGATAGAAGTATTATTGATGGTGGAAGCGCAGGAATTCATTGCTTTACTTCTTATTACGATACGGGAGATGAAGTGGTACATATTTATGTCAACTATCGAGTGAAATTGCCATTTCCACAGCATATGCATGTGGGACAAAAAATCCGACAGGAGATTGAAATTAAGGCGTGGACCGGATATCCACACAATGGATTGGATGACGAGGATGACAGTATTGTATATATAGCAGATACGGGGAGTGTTTATCATATGAATTATCAGTGTTCAGCATTACATGTACAGATTCAGTTTGTGCCCCAGTCAGCACTGTCAGGATATCGAAATGAGTCAGGAGGACGATATTATGCCTGTGAACATTGTGTACATGGCAGCACAATGTCGGGAGTTTATATTGCTGTTTATGGAACAAAATATCATAATTCATTGAATTGCAGCAGTTTAAAGAGATCTATCCGTTCTGTCAAAAAATCACAAGCAGGAGGAAGGAGAGCATGCAGCAAATGTGCGAATTAAGTCAGGGAGTATGGATTGTATATTTGACTTGTTTATCGTTGATTGATATTCGAACACGTAAAATTCCAATATGGTTGTTAGGTGCAGGCGGGGTAATGGCAATTGTTATGCAGATATGGAAAAGTTTAAAAGGAGCGTCGATTTCTCCAATCCTTATTGTGTCGGGTGCAGCTGTGGGAATTGTATTTCTAGGAATTAGTAAGATTACGAGAGAGGCATTTGGTTATGGAGATGGAATTGTTATCCTAATTCTGGGAATTTGTTTGGGCTTATGGGATTTGCTAATCGTATTGATGATTTCATTTCTTGGTGCATCACTTATAGCAATATTACTATTAGTGTGGAATAAAGGAGCTAAAAAACAAAGCATGCCTTTCATTCCGTTTTTGTGTATAGGTTATGTTGTGGTGATATTGATGGGATAGTGCAGGTATGGGAAGAATAAAAAAATATCAAGAAGTACAGGGTGTTATAACAGTTGAAATGGCATATTTGATGCCAATTATTTTTATGGTGTTTGTGCTCGTTGTTTACACCTCATTTTATTATCATGATAAACAAATTTTGATCGGTGCGGCGACAGAAACAGCAACTGTTGGGGCACAGCAGAAGAGATGGCCGGGAGAGAGCGTGGATGCAGAACAATTTTGCAGAGAGAGAATAGGTGAAAAGTTAATTTTATTTGCAGAAACTGAGGTTACAACAGCAGTGACGAAAGAATGGGTAGACGTAGATATTTATGCAAGAAAGAAGAAAATGAAACTTCATATCAGGCAAAGAGCGCCGGTTGTTAACCCGGAAAAGAAGATTAGAAGAAAAGCAATTCTAGAAAAGGCAATAAAGAATAGCGAAAGCGAGTGAGGAAAAATATGTTTCAGGCGCAATTCGAATCAAAATTAAATCAAAGCAATTTACATATTTATTTGGACAAACCATATGAAGAAGATTATCAGATTCCGATGCTTCAAAAAAATCCGATTGTTGGAATCCTGCCGATAAAAGCTGCGGCATTAGACGGAAGAAGTAAATACACGTATCAAACAAAAGGGTTTCAAACGATGGCTGTTATTTATGAAAAGAAACCAATCCAACAACAAGAAATTCAGTTATTGGTGATGGAACTTCTTCAGATAATAGAAAAGCTGGAAAATTATATGTTAAATCCCAATTGCCTGATATTAGATCCAGAATATATTTTCTTAAATGAAAAACAGTGGTATTTTTGTTATCTTCCCGGATGGGACGGAAAACTCAGTCAGTCCTTTCATCAGTTGACAGAATATTTTGTGAGAACGTTGGATTATGGAGATACAAATGGGATTGTCCTGGCATACGAACTGCATAAAGCAACGCTGCAGGAAAACTATAATTTGGGAGAAATTATGAAACAGTACGAAGCTCATGAGGAAGAGAGAAAACGTACAATGGAAGAGTGGAGAGAAGAACAAAGGCAGAATAGAAACCGCCTGATGTTTGGAGAAAAGGCAGAAGGTGTCCAGATGCGAATTGCAGAAGATTATGGAAATGTGTTTCGTCTTACGGAAGAGGAAGAACAGTATGACCCGGAAGATACAAAAGGGTATTATGAAGTAGAGGGAGGGATGCAGGCAATCAGAGAAGAAGGCGGTACCTGGAAGTCATGGAGAAAGGCTGCAAAGAGGTTAAAGAGAAACCGCTGGGGAAGCTGGAATGATTTTATACTTGAAGGAGACGAGGATTCAGATTCTATGTGATACGAAAGTGAACAGAACAGACGAGTTGTCGAAAATGCAAAAGAAAAATTATTATTCTTCTATTTTCCAGAAAAATGGGATATACTGAAAACAGTATAAAATTTTTTAGAAAGAAGGAACTGTTATGAGAGATGATAATTGTATTTTTTGCAAAATAGCAGGAGGGGAGATTCCATCAGCAACACTGTATGAAGATGATGATTTTCGCGTGATTCTGGATTTGAACCCGGCATCAAAAGGACATGCACTGATTTTACCAAAAGAACATTATAGAAATCTGTATGATCTGGATGATGAGCTTGCGGCAAAAGTTTTGGTACTTGCGAAAAAAGAAGTGAACAAATTAAAAGATGTATTGGGATGTGACGGATACAATATAGTACAGAACAATGAAGAAGTGGCCGGTCAGTCAGTTTTCCATTTCCATATGCATATGATTCCAAGATACAAAGACGATAATGTAGGACTTGGTTGGAAACTTGGAACATTAACAGATGAAGATAAAGAAGAGATTCTGAATAAATTAAAATAGCACTGGAGAAGAACATTGATTGAAGGTCATGAAATCAAAAAGATTTATGATGAATATAAGCAGGTGGTTTTCAAGGTAGCATATAAATATTCACGGAATTCAGAAGTTGCAAATGATATAGCACACGATGTTTTTGTATTATTTATGCAGGATGCGAAGCAGAGAAAGTCTATCAATGAGTATATAAACATTAAAGCATGGTTGACAGTAACAACAAGGAATACGGCATATAACTATCTGGTGAAAATGAAGCATGAAATATACATTAGTGAGGAATCTGAAAAAACACTGGAAATGTATATAGATGAAAAAGCACAGGAAGCGAGTGCGGAGAGCCGATGCTTAAATGAGTTGAGACATAAAAAGCATAAGTCAGTGCATGATAATGTACTGGCAGGTGTGCTAAAGAAAAATGAAAGATGGTATCAGGCAATCATGCTTACATACGATACAGAAATAACTCAGATAGAAGCGGCAGAGATCATGGGGATAAGTACTCAGGCATTTTATACGATGTTGCATAGAGCAAAGGTATGGATTCGTAAGAAGTATGGAATAGAATACGAAGAGTTGGATGAAATATAAAAGTTCAAGACTCGTGATTGAGCCTTGAACTTAATTATTACGTTTTTAAATAAGTAAAAAAATAAAATATATTATTTGTTTAAACGAACCTCTTCGATTAATCCGGTGATGGTATTGATTGCATCATGTTGTCCGGAATTACGCATGGCATCCATATAGGTGGCACGATTGTCGTAAAGCTTGTGAACTGCTTCAAGAAGAGTATCTTTTGTTGTTTCCTCTTCTTCCAGAACCATACTGAATCCCTGACGTTCAAATGAGCGGGCGTTTAGAATCTGGTCACCACGACTTGCATTTTTAGAAAGCGGGATAAGCAGATTTGGTTTGCAAAGAGCAAGTAATTCACAGATTGCATTAGCACCGGCACGGGAAATTACGATATCGGCAAGTGCAAATATATCACATAATTCATCTTTGATATATTCAAATTGTACATATCCTTCTGTACCTACTAAGGATTGATCCAGTTTACCCTTTCCGCAAAGATGGATAACCTGAAATGTTTTAAGTAATTCAGGAAGAGCACCGCGGACGGCATTGTTGACAGCAACTGAACCAAGGCTTCCTCCGATGACAAGGATAACAGGTTTGCCGGCTGTAAATCCGCAGAAGTCAAGAGCTGCGATTTTATTACCGGAAAGAAGCTCCTGACGGATAGGAGAACCGGTTAAAACGGCTTTACCTTCAGGGAGTTGCTTTAAAGTCTCAACGAAGTTACAGCAAACTTTTGTTGCAGAAGGAAAAGCAAGTTTATTCGCAAGCCCCGGAGTCATATCAGATTCATGAATGATAACCGGAACTTTGTTGCGTTTACCAGCCATAACGACAGGAACAGATACAAATCCACCTTTGGAAAAAATGACATCCGGTTTCAACTGGCGGACAAGCTTGTTGGCTTCACTAAGTCCTTTCAATACACGGAATGGATCAGTGAAATTCTGCCAACTGAAATAACGGCGGAGTTTACCGGATGAAATGCCGTAATATGGAATCCCGAAAGGTTCGATCAGTTCCTTTTCAATTCCATTATAAGAACCGATGTAGTGAATATCATAGCCAAGTTCCTTTAATTTAGGGAGCAAGGCAATATTTGGAGTAACATGTCCGGCAGTTCCACCGCCGGTAAGGATAATTCGTTTCATAAAAAAGACCTCCATAGAAGTTATAATAAAAAGCTGCTTATCATAGAATATATAATCAGCAATAAAATCATCATAAATTCATAATAAACGTATTTAGAAAAAAGTCAAGATAAACGGAAGTTGATGTTTATCAATATATAATGTCGTTTGTAGATAAGCTATAAACGAACAACAGCAACAAACAAAACCTATAAGTAAGAGGCAATAAGATGAAAAAATTGAGAAAACTCTCACTGAAAGAGGAGCTTGAAAAAGAAGCTGCCGAAATAGAAAAAGAACTTGCAGAAGATCCAGAGTTGGATAATCTAGAAGTCAGTAAAGAGCTGGATGATGCAATTTACGCAGAGATTCAGCAATATGAAAAAGAGCAGGAAGAAGATAAAATCAAAGAATTCCCGCTTCGGACATATAAGAAAAAGAAAAGAGCCAAGCTGATTGTCGCATTGGTAGCGATACTCGTGCTGGTTATGGGGATGAGTGTGTCCAGTGTGGGAAGTAAGTCGTATATGAAGGCACTCATAGAAAAATTCACAGAGAAATCACAAGTGGATTTAACAAATGTGAAGGATATGGATAGTCAAGAAACTGATGAGTGGGAAGAAAATATGGCTTATCGGCAAGTTGATGAAATGATAAAGGGAAAAAGCATTCGTATTTGGGACATGCCAAAAGGAATGAAATTCATTGATTATAGCATAAACGAGGAAATTCAACAGGCTGATATATTTTATAAATATAAAGGGGAAACCATACGATATGAAATTTATTTAAATCAGACAGATTCTTCAAAGGGAGTAACAAAGGAAGATTCAGAAGTAAATGTATATGAGATAGAAGTCGATGGAAATAAAGTGAAAATAGAGGAACGCAAAATAGAAAGAATAAGTGAAAAGTCATTAATTGCAGAATTTGAATACAAGGGTGTTTATTATCAATTAAAAGGAATAATGGAAAAATCGGAATTTAATAAAATAATAAAAAATTTAAAATTTTATTAAAAACGCGTAAGGATTCTGGAGTTTGTTTGTCTATATTAATATAAAGACAATAATTCTGGAGGAAAACAAATGAAGAAAAAAATTATGTCGACTTTAAGTTTGGTATTAGCAATTAGTTTCTTATTTTGTGGAACATTAAATGCAGAAGGAAACACGCTAAGACAAGTGGATGGTTCTTATTTAACAAATCAAGAAACTTCTGAAAGTGTAACAAAGGATAATATTGCTCGTGGTGAACATTTAATGGATGGCTCTTGTACAATTAGTAAGGCAGGAATCGGAAAAATTTATGTTTATGGACAGACAACAGCGAATCATACAGTTGATAAAGTAGAAGTTGTAGTTTATATAGAGCAGTATAATAAAAAGACAGATTCATGGGATAGACTGGATGTATTATCAAAAGAAAGTGAAAATACTTACTATGTATCTCTTGGAAAAAGAATGAATGTAGAACGAGGTACATATTATCGTGTTCGCAGTGAACATTTTGTATTTAAAGGCAATGACTTTGAAGAAACATTCTGTTTCACTGATGGTATCATGATCGACTAACTGCCCTACCCTCCTCGAGCAATCACACCGGTCGCTGTCTGCTTGGAATTGAGAAAATTATAACTTAAAAAAATAAAAAATAAGGAAAAATCCTCTTGATTCCATCAAACCGCAAACCTAAACCATATAAGCAGACGGCGACTGGTGTGATTGCTCGAGGGTAAAAATTTAATAAAAAAAAAACAAAGCTATACATGACAGCGAAGTTATGTATAGCTTTTCAATTATAAAAATCTAATATGAAAGGTTTACTTATTTAGCAATTGCTTCTTTCAATGCGTGAGCAAGCTGATCTGGACAGGAAGTTGATTTGAATCCACAGCGGATTCCTTCTAGACGGGAGATTGCTTCGTTTACATCCATTCCTTCAACGAGATGGGAAATTCCCTGCAAGTTTCCATTGCATCCACCTGTAAATGCAACATTTCTTACTTTATTATCTTCAATGTCAAACTGAATCATCTGAGAACAGACACCTTTTGTTTTATATTCCATGATATATTCCTCCTAAATATGTGAATCAGAGAATTGTAATGTTCATTCTTCTAAAAAGTGTAAGAATATAACAAACTTCTCTAAGCAAAACCGATTATAGCAAAATAGTAAAGAAAAGTAAATGATAAGCGGGCATATTTCAATTCATTATACACAAAGAATCGTATGCCAGAACTTGCTTTAATTCATGCAAAATCGACAGGGCACAGGGGGAACAAGATGGAGTAGCAAAGTAATCTATAAGAGCTGAAAAACAGCTTTAGTTGAGCGAGTTATCATAAACGTTTATACATTTTCAAAGGAAAAGAGGACTGGTCAGGACACAAAAATTACAAGACGAAATGTAGAATTTTGTAGAACGATTTATGGCGCAAATATGCACGACATGGTCTATAATAGCTTCAACACAATCCGGATTATTGTGGGCAAAAATATAAGACGATTCACAAAATATGTGAATAGCGGGCAGTGAAAGCAGGAGGGCTAAGATATGTTCTATGACGTGGTAACAAGTACAGATATCCTTTTTCATTTGATGGTTGCAGTGGGTGTGATTGGAATCATTGCGAAAATGATGAATCTGTTTACAATTCGCCGGATGCTGGGAGCAGCGGCAAATATGTCAAAGAGTACACACAGACTGATAAAATTGGTACGCTCCAAATATGAACAGGCATGCATGCTGCGTGACAGTGTAGAAAATACAGAAGCATTTGTGGAGAAATATATTTATGAATACCGCGGGAATTTTTTGAAAGTACATACATGGAGACAGTTAGAAAAACAAAGCGTCTGGGCAGCAGGAGTGCTGGCAGTAGTCGGAGCCATTTCCTGGTATCAGACCGCAGGTGTGTGTGAAAAGATGTACCAATACGTTATGCTGGGAGCAGCCGAGATGATTTTACTGTTTGTTGTCGGACAGCTTTCAGACGAGGATTACAAATTAAATGCGGTGAAGAATTATATGATTGAATATCTGGAAAATGTATGTGCGGGTAGATATCGGCGTCAACAAAGTGAACGAGAGCAGACAGAGATGCTTCGTGCACAAAAAGAAAGTGCGGCCGATAAGGTAAATATGAATGAGGCAATATCGGAGGGAACATATACAGAAAATATAAAGGGCGAACAGGGTGCTAATAGCAGTACCGAGGAAAATTTGTCTATCCATATCGAAGGAAAACCGAGAGTGCCATTAAAAGAAGAGGCAGGACAACTACTTCGAAAGTCGTCTGAAAAACAAAAAGAAGCGGATGCGGAGGCAAATTTAAAAGAAGAGACAATTCGCCAGATTTTAGAAGAATTTCTGGCATAAACCATTTATCACAGTCGAGAAGACTCCCACCTCTTCAGGTGGTGAGCAATAGCAGCGTTCGACTTGAATTTCTAAAAATATTCTTAAAGCGGGAAATTTACTTGTGAATCATCTGTGAATCATTAATCCAAGACTTGCTAGAAGATGAAATCTATAGTATGATTAAATCTCAAAGGAGTTGAAAATAATGAGTGTAACAACAATACTGATTGCATTGATCGTGGTAGCTGTACTTTTGCTTGGAATTATTATTACGGTTATTGTGAAAAGTCGTAAAGTGAAACCTGCTGATGAATATGATGACGAGTATGATGACGATGATTACAATACCAGGGACGATGAGGAAGAAGATACAAGATCCCGTCGCAGACGTCAGGTAAGACACAGTGATGCAACAATACCGCTTGATGTGCAAGAGCAAACGAAGAAAACAAAGAAACAGTGGAAGATTATTTTGGAGAATCAGGAGACTTGGGAGAAGTATACTTTCATTTTCTACGATAATATTGGAATCGGAAGAGGAAAGAAGACTCCGGAATTCGAAAAATACATCACTATCACAGATGATCCGCGAATTTCAAAATTGCATTGTGCAATTATTCACGAAGGAGACAGATTATATCTGAAAGATATGGATTCACGTAATGGTACATACTTGAATGGACAGAGCCTGGACGAGCCTGTTGCAATCCAGAAGGAAGATGTGATCGGTCTTGGAAAGACGAAGATTGAAGTGAAAAAGATTTTGCGTGAACGCGACTAACAGAATAAGGAAAAACAAAAAGCGTTGTTGTACAATCAAGGAATACACATATAAAGTTATTCCTTTACAACAGCGCTTTACCATGCTAAAATGTAACGCAAAGCAACAAGACAAAAATGATAAAATCAGGAGGTCGTACATGATTAAGTTATATGAAAATGGTGTCTATTTATTAAATGGAACTGAAATTGTAGAAGATAATGGCAGCGCACAACTTCCAATCTCAAAGGAAGAGGCAGCGAAGAATACAATGGCTTATGGCATTTTGAATGCACATAACACATCAGGAAATATGGAAAACCTGCAGATTAAGTTTGATAAACTGACATCGCATGATATCACATTTGTAGGAATCATCCAGACAGCACGAGCTTCAGGACTTGAGAAATTTCCGATTCCTTATGTATTGACAAACTGCCACAATTCATTATGTGCAGTTGGCGGAACAATCAATGAAGATGATCATATGTTTGGACTTACATGTGCGAAGAAGTACGGCGGAGTTTATGTTCCACCTCATCAGGCGGTTATCCATCAGTTTGCAAGAGAGATGCTTGCAGGCGGAGGAAAGATGATTTTGGGTTCTGACAGCCATACTCGTTATGGTGCTCTCGGAACGATGGCAATGGGAGAAGGCGGACCTGAGCTTGTAAAACAGTTATTAAATAAAACTTATGATATTAAGATGCCGGGCGTGATCGGAATTTATCTGGACGGAGAGCCGATGAAAGGTGTCGGTCCACAGGATGTGGCATTGGCGATTATCGGTGCAACATTTAAAAATGGTTATGTTAATAATAAAGTTATGGAATTCGTCGGACCGGGCGTTGGCAAATTAAGTGCTGATTTCCGTATCGGTATCGATGTTATGACAACAGAGACAACATGCTTGTCTTCAATCTGGAAAACAGATGAGAAGATTAAAGAATTCTATGATATTCATGGAAGAAGCGGTGATTATAAAGAACTGAACCCAGGGGCATGTACTTACTATGATGGCATGGTTTATGTAAACTTAAGCGAGATTAAACCAATGATCGCAATGCCATTCCATCCAAGTAATGTATATACAATTGATGAAGTCAATGCGAACTTAAAAGATATTCTTCATGATGTAGAGCAAAAAGCACTGGTAAGTTTAGACGGAGCAGTAGATTACTCGCTGCAGGATAAGATCAGAGATGGTAAATTCTATGTAGAACAGGGAATTATTGCAGGATGTGCCGGTGGTGGATTTGAAAATATTTGTGCTGCGGCAGATATTATCAAAGGTAAGAATATCGGTGCAGATGCATTTACATTTAGTGTATATCCGGCAAGTACACCAATTTATATGGAACTTGTGAAAAATGGAGCGATAGCAGATCTTATGGAAGCCGGAACAATTGTGAAGACAGCGTTCTGTGGACCATGTTTTGGTGCAGGAGATACACCTGCTAATAATGCATTCTCTATCCGTCATTCAACAAGAAACTTCCCGAACCGTGAAGGTTCTAAACTGCAGAGCGGACAGATTTCATCAGTTGCATTGATGGATGCACGTTCTATTGCAGCAACAGCAGCGAACAAAGGATTCTTAACACCTGCAACAGCAATGGATGTAGAATACAAGGGACAGAAGTATCATTTCGATTCAAGCATTTATGCAAATCGAGTATTTGACAGCAAGGGAGTAGCAGATCCATCTGTAGAGATTCAGTTTGGACCAAACATCAAAGACTGGCCGGCAATGTCAGCATTACCGGAGAATCTTGTATTGAAGGTTGTTTCTGAGATTCATGATCCGGTTACAACAACAGATGAATTGATTCCTTCAGGAGAGACTTCATCATATCGTTCAAATCCACTTGGACTTGCAGAATTTGCATTATCAAGAAAAGATCCTGCATATGTAGGACGTGCTAAAGAAGTACAGGCAGCACAGAAAGCAATCGAAGCAGGCGAATGCCCATTAGAAGCTTTAGAAGAATTAAAGCCTGTTATGGCGGCTATCCAGAAGGATTACCCAGAAGTTGGCAAAGGCAATGTAGGTGTAGGAAGTACAATTTTCGCAGTGAAACCAGGAGATGGTTCTGCACGTGAGCAGGCAGCATCATGCCAGAAGGTACTTGGCGGATGGGCGAATATTGCAAATGAATATGCAACAAAACGTTATCGCTCGAACTTGATTAACTGGGGTATGCTTCCATTCTTAACAGATGCAGACCACGAAGCACTTCCGTTCAAGAACGGAGATTATATTTTCGTGCCGGATGTAAGAAAAGTGGTAGAAGAGAAGCAATCGGTAGTGAAGGCATATGTAGTTGTAGGAGATGAATTGAAAGAGATTGAATTGAAGCTTGGAGAGATGACAGATGCAGAGCGCGAGATTATCTTGAAGGGATGTTTGATCAATTATTATAGAGGATAAGAAGAGGGGAGCTGTCGCGATTGATGCGATGGCTCTTTTTGTATGGTAAAATAAAATCAGAAATCATGCAACAAAAGACAGATTTTTTAACTCTAATAGATATACAAGAAAAAAGAAAGGGGGCGGATGCATGAGTCGTTATGAGTTTAATTCTGAATTAAAGTTGATTCATAAGGCAAAGCGAGGAGATATAAAAGCATTTTCCGAGTTATATGCACAACTTTATCAGGAACTTTATAAATTTGCGTTATATACAATGAAACATAGCCAGGATGCGGAAGATGTTGTAAGTGAGACTGTTATTGCCGCATATGAGAACATAAAAAAATTGAAGAAAGAAGAGTCTTTCCGCAGCTGGATTTTTACGATATTGATGAATCAGTGTAAAAAGCATTTTAAGCAGAACAGTGAGACGGAAGAATTAAAGGATGAGATTAAGGCAGAAGAGGTATCGCAGGAAGAGAATTATGATCTTTTACAAGCATTTCAGATGTTAGATGGTGAAGAGAGGATGATTTTATCTTGTTCTATTTTAGAAGGATATTCCAGCGAAGAGATAGGACATATGTTGGCTATGAATCCGGCTACAGTGCGTTCGAAAAAGTCAAGAGCATTGGAGAAGCTTCGTAAGAATCTTGCATAGAAGGGAGTTGGAATTATGAGCGGAAAAGAGTTGAAAAGTCATGTTACAGAAGAACAGTTTGAAGATGAGAAGGACAGAAAGATTGGGAATGAGCTTCGTGAAGAAGCAGATAAAATAGAAGTTCCGGATAAGTTAAAACCGGAGCGGATCGAATTGATGCTGCGGGAACATACTGAACAAAAGGTAAAGAGATGGAAGCCGATATATACAGCAATCGCAGCAGCATGTTGTGCGGTGATAGTAGGAGGAACTGCTGTAGGGGTACAGTTGGATAAGAAGTCAGATTCCAATTATACGGCATCATCGAAGGAAAAAATAAAATCAAAAAACACGGAGAAGGCAGCAGCGGGGACCCAGATTGCATCGGCTAAAGATTATGATGAAGTTTATGATTATGTTAAAGCGCAGGAAGAGAGCCAGTCAGTGCAAGCAAGAGGTGGTGCTGCAACATATAGTGCTGAAGGTGCATCCATGGACAGTTCATCGGAAAAAGCAGTGGCATCCTCAGACACATCTGTGATGCAAGCGGTAGATAGTGGTGTGACAGCATCAGATTATTCAGATACGAATGTCAGAGAAGATGGAGTCGGAGAGGGCGATATCGTAAAGACAGATGGTAAGAATTTGTATACCATGTACAATAATAGAATAGAGATTGTGAATATCGAGAAGCAGAATATGGAGCAGGCTGCTACGATTCGCCTTGAGAAGAATCAAGATATTAGGGAAATTTATATTAAAGATGATCAACTGGTCGTTGTTTATACAGAGTCTTATTATGGGGACGAAACAGATTCATATAGTTATCGCATTGTAACAGCAGCCGAGATTTATGATGTCAGCAATCCGGATAAACCAATATCTAAAGGAAAAGTAACGCAGAGTGGGAACTATAACACTATGCGTGTAGGTGGAGATTATGTATATTTATTAAGTGATTTTAATGCATCCATTGTAAACGGACGAGATGCGATTGGGGAATATGTTCCGAGTGTACAGGGTAAATTAGTAGAGGACAGTAATATTTGTATGCCACAGTATGTAAGGGGTGATACTTATACAGTGGTAAGTTCTTTCTCGTTGAAGAACCCGGAAGAAAAAGTGGACAGCAAAGCAATCTTTGGATGTTCCGGGCTGGTATATGTCAGCAAGAACAATATTTATGTATGTGAATCGTATTATAATTCCGATGACTCTGATGTAACTCAGACATGTATTAGAAAAATTTCTTATAAGAACGGAATATTGAAAGCTGTCGGACAGACAAGAATTGACGGAACATTGAATGATTCATTTAGTTTAGATGAATACGAGGGGAATCTTCGTCTTGTTACGACTGTGAGTTCAAATGGAGATTCAGGAATCATGCCACTGGTTTTGTTTGGAGATTCAGCAGATTCAGAAATTGCGAAACAAGAAGATACTAATTATCTTTATATCTTGGATGAGAAATTGAATGAATTATCTAAGATTGAGGATATTGCAAAGGATGAACAAGTTTATTCTGCAAGATTTATTGGCAAAGATGGTTATGTTGTAACATATAAACAGACGGATCCATTGTTTTCAATAGATTTGTCAGATCCAAAAAATCCACAGATAATCGGGGAGTTGAAAATCCCTGGATTTTCCGAATATCTGCATCCGTATGGAGATGGGTTGCTGCTGGGGATTGGAATGGATGTTGATGACACAGGTACAACTACGAATGGTGTGAAATTATCCATGTTTGACATTTTGAATCCGGAAGATGTAGCGGAAGTGCAGAAGTATGTAATGGAAGATTGTTATTCGACCAATGTCACATATGAGTATAAGGCGGCAATGATAGATGTCGAAAAAAATATGATCGGTTTTGTAGCTTATGGGGAGAATACAAAATATTATATCTTTTCCTATGATGAATCGGGCTTTAAGTGTTTATTTGAAAGAGAAATGACCGGTTATGGAAATGTAAGAGGTCTGTATGCAGGGGAATATTTTTATCTCGTATCTGGAAATACAGTCGAAAAATATGAATTAAATGGATTTAAGAAAGTAGACGATATCGTTTTATAGAGTAAGATTCTGGAATTGTCAAATGCAAATCTATCCGATATAATAAATACATTATATCGGATAGATTTAAAATTATTGGGAGGAAAATATGATTGATCAATCACAGTTTCGTAAGAAATTAGAAGAGCTGCTGGAACAGGCAGATGTACAGGATAAACGTTTGACAAATGAACAGATTAAAGAATTTTTTGCAGAGGATGGGCTGACAGAGGAACAGATGCTGTTAGTATATGATTTTTTGATGTCGCAGAAGATTGTTGTGTCAGGATATTATAAACAGCAAACAACAGAACAGATAGATGAGAGCAAATTTTCAGATGAAGAAAAGCAGTATTTGGCGGAGTATACAGAAGATTTGAAAGCTATGAAGCAAGAGCAGGAGGGCGAGAGAGCAGAACTTTTAGAGAAGGCAGTTGCACAGGATGCGCTTGCAAAGAGCAGATTGATAGAGCTTTATCTTCCACAGGTAGTAGAGATTGCGAAAGAACTTCATGAGGAAGGAATTTATCTTGGCGATTGTGTGCAGGAAGGGAATGTCAGTTTGATCTTAGCGTTAGATATGCTTCCGGAAGATGATGCAGATGCATTTATTCAGCAGGAAATCAGACAGGGAATTCTGGCGATGATGGAAGAGCATAAAGAATTAAAACGCCGTGATAAAAAGATGGAAAACCAGGTTAACAATCTGGATGAGACATTGCATAAAATGGCAGATGAAAAAGGTCGTGGAATTACGATGAGTGAGCTTGCAGAACATATGAAGATATCTGAGGATGAGATTTTGGATATCATCAAACTGGCAGGTGAAGAGATGTACGATAAGTTTAAAGAATATAAGGATAACTAACATGATATTTGATACACATGCACATTATGATGATAAACAATTTGATGAGGACAGAGACCAGATATTAAGTTCTATGCAGGAACAATGCGTTGGAACGATCGTTGATGCAAGTGCTACGGTAGATTCCTGGGAGCGTGTACTCGAATTAACGAGAAGATACTCATTCGTATATGGGATGATTGGGGTACATCCGGATGAAGTGGGTGATTTGAATGAAGAGAATTTTGCACGGATGGAACAATTACTTCATGAAGAGAAAATCGTGGCAGTAGGAGAGATTGGACTGGATTATTATTGGGATAAAGAGCAGCATGAAATTCAGAAAGAATGGTTTATATGTCAACTACAGCTGGCGAGAAAGCTAAATATGCCGGTTAACATTCATAGCAGAGAAGCTGCTCAGGATACAATGGAGATTATGAAAGAACATGCAGCTGATATGAAGGCGATTATTCATTGTTATTCGTATTCAAAAGAGATGGCAGAAGAATATGTCAAAATGGGTTATCTGTTAGGTATTGGCGGCGTTGTGACATTTAAGAATGCAAAAAAATTAAAGGAAGTTGTAAAAGCAGTACCATTGTCGCATATTGTTTTGGAAACAGATTGTCCATATCTTGCACCGGAACCGAATCGTGGAAAGAGAAATGCATCTTCGAATCTGATTTATGTGGCACAGACAATTGCGGAGTTGAAAGGAACTACTACGGAAGAAGTGATTGCTGTGACAGAAGAGAATGCAAGAAAATTTTATGGCTTAGATAAATAAAAGTAAATCCTGTGAGAACTTAGATGTATAGAGCAGGGGATATAAAAGAGGAGAAATTTGATGAAAGAACCTACATTAGGGAATCCGCAAAATACAATTGCTGTATTACAAAAATATAATTTTTCATTTCAGAAGAAATTTGGACAGAATTTTTTGATTGATACACACGTATTAGATAAAATTATTGCTTCGGCAGAAATTACAAAGGATGATATGGTATTAGAGATTGGACCAGGGATTGGGACTATGACACAGTATCTGGCATGTGCAGCGAGGAAAGTAGTTGCAGTAGAGATTGATAAGACATTGATTCCGATTCTGGAAGACACATTGTCAGAATATGACAATGTTCAGATTATAAACCAGGATGTTTTGAAGGTGAATCTTGCAAAATTAGCAGAAGAGGAAAATGGCGGAAAGCCGATCAAAGTGGTAGCGAACCTGCCATATTATATTACAACACCGATTATTATGGGATTATTTGAGAATCATGTTCCCCTGAAGAGCATTACGGTAATGGTACAGAAGGAAGTAGCAGACCGTATGCAGGTCGGACCGGGAACAAAAGATTATGGAGCATTGTCGCTTGCAGTACAGTATTACGCAAAACCATATATAGTGGCAAATGTACCGCCAAACTGTTTTATGCCTCGTCCGAAAGTCGGGTCTGCGGTAATCCGTCTTGAGAGATATGAGGAACCACCGGTACAGGTTGCAGATGAAAAATTGATGTTCCGGATTATTCGTGCCTCATTTAATCAGAGACGAAAAACGCTTGTGAATGGTTTGAAAAACTCACCCGAAATTCAATTTAGCAAAGAAGAAATTGAAGCTGCAATTGAAACTCTTGGTAAGGGAGCAAGTGTGCGAGGTGAAGCTTTGACTCTGGAAGAATTCGCAAGATTGAGTAATATTTTATCGAGTGCAGAGCAATAAATATAAAAACTTTATAACCTGTTAGTGTAAAATTTAATATACAATTCATTGTATAATAGGTAAAGTTTTAGTATAATGAAATGAATACGACGTGAAGGAGGAGCAACAATGAGAGATGTAGACGACATTTTATTTAACAACACTCCTGCAATCCAGCAATTAGCACGTAAGTGTGAGGAGAATAATGCAATCGACAGAGACTTATATGAAAAATATGAGGTAAAACGTGGATTGCGTGACTTGAATGGTAAAGGTGTATTAGCAGGACTGACAAATATATCAGATGTTTGTGCAAAGAAGATTGTGGACGGAGAAGAAGTGCCGTGTGCAGGTAATCTCTATTATCGCGGATATAACATCAAAGATTTAGTAAAAGGGTTTTTGGATGCCAAGCATTCAGGATTTGAAGAGACCGCATATCTGCTCCTTTTTGGTGAATTGCCGAATGCGGCAGAATTAAAAGATTTTCAGCAGATGTTAGCACAACGCAGGATGCTTCCGCCGAACTTTGTTCGAGATGTAATTATGAAAGCACCGAGCAGAGATATGATGAATAATATTTCACGCTGCATTTTACAATTATATTCTTATGATGCGAAGGCAGACGATACAGATATTCCTAATGTTTTACGTCAGTGTCTGAATTTGATCGCACAGTTTCCGATGCTGATGGTATATGGGTATCATGCGTATAACTATCGAAGAGGTCAGGATTTATATATTTATGCACCAGATCCGTCATTATCAACGGCAGAGAATATTTTGATGATGCTTCGTGAAAGCCGACAGTATACCGCACTGGAAGCAGAAATCCTGGATATGGCCCTGGTTCTGCATATGGACCATGGCGGTGGTAACAACTCAACGTTTACAACCCATGTGGTTACTTCTTCGGGAACAGATACATATTCTACTATTTCTGCAGCAATGGCTTCTTTAAAAGGACCAAAGCATGGCGGTGCGAATATTAAGGTAACGCAGATGTTTGAAGATATGAAGTTCTGTGTGAAAGATTGGACAGATGATGATGAGGTCAGAGGTTATCTGGAAGCACTGCTGAATAAAGAAGCATTTGACCGCAAAGGACTGATTTATGGAATGGGACATGCGATTTATTCTGTATCAGACCCACGTGCTGAGATATTTAAGAAGTTTGTAAAAGAGCTTGCAATTGAAAAAGGCTGCGAGAAAGAGTATGCATTATACGAGAAAGTAGAGAAGATGGCACCGGAAGTAATTGCACAAAAACGTAAGATGTATAAGGGTGTTAATGCCAACGTTGATTTTTACAGTGGTCTGGTATATAGCATGTTAGATCTTCCACCAGCATTATATACACCAATTTTTGCAGCTGCACGTATCGTTGGATGGAGTGCACATCGTCTCGAAGAGCTGAAGAATGTAGATAAAATTATTCGACCGGCATACAAACCGCTTGCACCATATCGAGATTATATTAAATTAGATGACAGGTAGAGGTTAACATGAAAGAGGAATTTTATTTTCCATCAAAAGATGGTAATACTGAAATCCATACAATTGAATGGAAACCAGAAGGGGAAATAAAAGCAGTACTGCAGATTTGTCATGGAATGATAGAATATGTAGATCGCTATGATGAATTCGCCCAGTTTTTAAGTGAACAAGGTATTTATGTAGTCGGTAACGATCATCTAGGACATGGTAAATCTGTTCAGAGTAAGCTGGAATATGGGTATTTTCAAAAAGAATATGGCAATGCGTGTCTGCTTGCGGATATGCATATGCTTCGCACAAAGACGGCAAAGAAATATCCGGATGTTCCATACTTTATGTTAGGACATAGTATGGGTTCAATCCTTTTGCGTCAATATATTCAGATGTACGGCAATGGGCTTGCAGGAGCAATATTGATTGGAGTTGTTGCGGAACGTCCGATACCGGTATTGAATTTTGGAAAGGTATTGTGTAAAGGTATTGCAGTAGTAAAAGGTGACCATTATAGAAGTAAATTAGTTGAGGACATGGTAATCGGAACGTTTAATAAGAAATTCAAACATCCGAAGACAAGAGCTGACTGGGTTACCAGTGATGATGAGAAGCTCCAGGAATATGTCAATGATCCTCTTTGTTCTTTCCACTTTACAGTTAATGCATACGGCAATATGCTAGAAGGCATGACACGAATGGAAAAGAAAGAGAATGTATTTATGATTCCGAAACACCTTCCAATTCTTATGGCTGCAGGAGTAGAAGATCCGGCAGGAAAGTGCGGAAAGGGTGTCCGTAAGGTTTATGAAAAGTATAAAGAGTCAGGAATCAGGGATGTTACATTACAGTTGTATGCAGGAGACCGGCATGAGTTGTTAAATGAGACAGACCGAGATCAAGTTTATCAGGATATTCTGGCATGGATGGAAAATAGAATATAGGATTTGAGATATATACATAATATATACAACGCAAAACCCGCTAATCACAAGGATTAGCGGGTTTTGGTGTTTTTATAGTTATCTAAAGGAATGAGAGTAAAGTGTACATCGGGAAGTTACGCCCGATGTCTACTTTATGAGGGGGGAGATAGTTGTTTTATCAACTATCTGAGATTATTATATCCAGAAAATGTGTCTAAAATATGTTGAATCTATAAAAGAAATCGAAAAATTATAAACAACTTAGAAACTAAAGTCCGAAAAAGAACAATATGCGGGAAAACAAAAATCCGTTAACCACTATGGCTAACGGATTTCGTGTTTTCTATTTAACTAAAAGGAATGAGAGTAAAGTTTGATATCTTGAAATCTGTCCAAGATATCTTAACTTTATGAGGGGGAGATAGTTGCTGTATCAACTATCTGAGATTATTATATCCAGAAAATATGTCTAAAATATGTTAAAACTATAAAAGAAATCGAAAAAATATTATGAAAATATGAAATTTATCTCAGTCGGAGTCCAATCTCCGACTGAGATAAACGCTCCGCGGGGATGCGCAGTGATTCTGATAGGAATATGTCAGCTCCGCTGACCAGAATCACGCGCCAAGTCTCACAGACGTTCGACTTGAAAGAAATGCAGCAAAAATGGCATATGGATGGAACAGTAATTGGAACATTAATAAAATCATAAGATTTCCCCCAAACCTTTTTAATTTTTTCATTCTATCATGTATACTGTAAGGGAGGTGATGAAGAATGTACAACATCGTAGTATGTGATGATGATAAAGAAATCGTAGAGGCAATAGATATTTATTTGACTCAGGAAGGCTATCATATCTTGAAAGCATATGATGGCGAACAGGCATTAAAGCTGTTGGAGACAGAGGAAGTGCACTTGTTAATTTTGGATGTGATGATGCCAAAACTGGATGGAATCCGTGCAACATTAAAGATTCGTGAAAAACATAGTATTCCAATCATTATTTTATCAGCAAAATCAGAGGACGTAGATAAGATATTAGGGTTAAATGTAGGTGCAGATGATTATGTGACGAAGCCGTTTAATCCGTTGGAATTAATCGCACGTGTGAAATCACAGATTCGCAGGTATACCCAATTTGGCGGGAATGCAAAAGAACAGAAGGATACCATTTATGAGACCGGTGGATTGCAGCTGAACGATGATTTGAAACAGGTCACAGTAGATGGGGAATCTGTAAAACTGACACCGATTGAATACAATATTTTAAAATTATTAATGAAAAATCAGGGAAGAGTATTTTCAATTAACCAGATTTATGAATCAATTTGGAATGAGGAGGCAATCGGAGCTGATAATACAGTGGCGGTACATATTCGTCATATCCGGGAAAAAATTGAGATCAATCCGAGAGAACCACGTTATCTAAAAGTAGTGTGGGGAGTCGGATATAAGATCGAAAAGCTGTAAATATAAAGGACAGCTTCCTAAATCAAGAGGTAAGGGTGTGATTATATGAAGAAATGGTATAAAAAACCGATTACAAAGGCGATATTGGTTTTTGTTGCGATTGTTACAGCAATATTGCTTGGAATCAGTGTTATTTTATTGGCAAGCTTGAATGGTGTAGTATATGATGCAAAGCTACGAGCAGAGAAAAAATATGAGAATGCAAATTCATTTGAGCAAACAATGTATCAGACGGCAACCTACGTGGCGGAGAGGATTCATATACAAGACGAATTCGAGACAGATGGCAAATATAATCCGGATAAGATTGTAGATATTATAGAGTATGCAAAAAGCAGAACCATATCCGGGGAGAATACTTCCGGAGTTGCATACAAGTTAGGTGAGCTGGTAGCATGGGGACAGGCAAAAGAAATGAGCAGTGAGGATGCGGATGATTATCGCATTGTTGTTTGTAAGAAAAAAGATGGAAAATACTATTACTATTATTATAATGAATTCCAAAACCTGATCAATGATGCTAAACTCAAGGTTATTTTAAATGGAGCCCAGCTTCGACCGGAGGAAAATGCAGAGGAGAATAGTCAGCTGCAAACATTTTATGATAATTTGTCCTATAATTATGGCGTGGGAATGTCAAATTATTATGATACCATCCGAATTGAAGATGAAAAAGGAAATACTCTCTACACAGATTGTTGGCTATATGACGGTAACTGGGATTCTTCAATAGGAAAAGAAGAGGCTGCACCGATTGGTGCAAAAAATCTGTTAACACTCATTAATGAAAATGAAAAGTTAAATGGAAAGCTGAATAAGATATACAACGATTTGAGCAGTTCATTGGAGAATATTGCTTATGATGCAGAACAGTATGGCGAATATAAAGATTCCACAGATTTTTCGGAAGGAAATACAAATTTCAAGTATCTGCTTGTGGATCAGCAGGCGAAGAAAGTGTACACAAATAATAGTGCATGGACACAATATAGTGCTGTAGATAAAAACATAGAAGAATTAAAAAAACAGGAGCATAGCAAGTATGTTGTAGTAAAGCCTAAGTTGGCAGATTTTGAATCGAACTTAAAAGATACAGATGCCAGAAAATGGAAAGAAGTCTTCCATATTTTAGAAGGAGACAATAAAGAATCCGACAATTATATTTTTGTGGCAACGGTCGATACAGATTTTCCGGTTCAGGACGTATTTTACACATATAATCAAAATTACCGGCAATATGCTCCATATATCAATATGGCAAGTGCATTTATTATAGTCGGCACAGCACTGTGTTTAATCATTATAGTCTGGCTGACAGCAGTAGCAGGGCGAAATTCAGAAGATGAAGAACTTCATTTGAATTCATTTGATTATTGGAAGAGCGAATTGGGAGCCGCACTTGTAATCGTGCCATGGATTTTTCTGACGATGTTTGTCGGAGAATGCTGGGAAGGAACCTATTACGATGCTGTGGGTTGGGGAAACACATCTCAACAGTATTATTATACATTTTCTTTGTCAGGAATGAATTATGTGCTCGTAACGATTTATATGGGACTGAGTATGGTATTGTTCCTTGTGGGATATCTTAGTCTGGTAAGAAGGATTAAGGGACAAATCCTCTGGAAAAATAGTATTTTATACTTCATTTTAAAATGGTGTATCAAAGTCTTGCGTGCAATTATTAGATTTTTCCGAGATTTTTGGAGAAATCGAAGCATTACCTGGCGGGCAGTTCTGGTATTTATCGGATTTGTATGTATACACTGGCTCGGCATGGGCTCAGGTGTCGGAATGTTTATTTTCCTTATGTTCGTAGCGGAAATTGTAGGGTTATATTATATTGTGAGAAATACAATCGCAAAGGATAAGGTGCGAAAAGGAATTGAAAGAATTGCATCCGGAGATTTGGAATATCAGATACCGACAGAAAAACTAAAGGGCGAATATAAACATACTGCGGAGATGATAAATGATATAGGAAATGGATTGAATCGTGCAGTAGATGAAAAAATCAAAAGTGAAAGACTGAAGACGGATTTGATTACAAATGTGTCGCACGATATTAAAACACCTCTGACATCGATTATTAATTACGTGGATTTGTTAAAGCGAGAAGACATTGATGATCCAAAGATTCAGGGATATTTGAAAGTCTTAGAGGAAAAGTCTCAGAGGTTAAAGACATTGACGGAGGATGTGGTAGAAGCATCAAAGGTGAGCAGTGGCAATATAAATCTGCAGATGATGGATGTCAATTTTGTGGAAATATTGAATCAGACAATCGGCGAAATCGAAGAGAAGATGTCGGCAAATGATTTGGAAGTGATTGCATCTGTTCCAGAATCTCCGGTTATTGTTTATGTAGATGGACGCAGGATGTGGCGCGTTCTGGAAAATATTTTCAATAATGCGGCAAAATATGCAATGCCGGGAACACGTGTATATGCCGATCTGCAAATCAAAGAAGAAGTGGCGGAATTTACATTGAAAAACATTTCTGCTCAGAAGCTGAATATTAAAGCGGAAGAGCTTACAGAACGATTTATCCGTGGAGATATTTCAAGAAGTACAGAAGGAAGCGGTCTCGGGCTTTCTATTGCAAGTACATTGACAGAGATGCAAGGTGGAACATTTGAAGTATATGTGGATGGTGATTTGTTTAAGGTGACGATCACATTACCACTTAAAGAAAGTCGATAAGAAGAAATAACAGGGAGTGAGTTTGTGACTTTTTACATTTTGTAAAAAAGCCATAAACTCACTCTCTTGTCGGTTGCCCCGAAAAAACTTCTGTGATAAAATAAACCCGATAGTAGGAAAAATTATATTCGATAGAGAATTTGATTTTACTGTTCATAGGTACTGTGAACAGTAACAATTTGAACATAGAAAGAGTAAATATGGAAAATATAAAAAAATTGTTATGTGAAACATTAAATATAGATTTTATACAGGCTATTTTGAGTAATCCCCGTACAAAAGAGGGGATTATAAAAGTAAAAGTCAGACCGGTAATGATGAAAGACCGGTTGTTTTTGCAATTAGAATCTTTTTCGAAGACACAAGCATTTCACGAAAATCTGGAGCCGGAGGCAGCAGTTGAGAGAATTGTTGATTATATGAAAGAATTTAAACAAATGCAGATGGCAACCAAAGATACAGATTATATGATACTTGTCAGCAAAAAGGGAAAGGTTACAATACAGAAAAAAGCTGTAAAAACAAGCAGAAATGTCAAAATACAGGCACATAATCGAAGCAAAAAATATATTTTACAGGAAGGTATGAAGGTACCATTTTTACAGGATCTTGGGGTTATGACACAAGATGGCAAGATTGTGAGAACACGATTTGATAAGTTCCGGCAGATAAATCGCTTTTTGGAATTTATTGAGGATATCCTGCCACAGCTGGATAAGGATAGAGAAATCACAATTCTGGACTTTGGATGTGGGAAATCTTATTTGACATTTGCAATGTATTATTATCTGCATGAATTGAAGCAATACGATATCCGCATCATCGGATTAGACTTGAAATCAGAGGTTATCGCACATTGTAATGCATTGAGCAAGGAATACGGATATGAAAAACTGACATTTTTAGAGGGCGATATTGCAGATTATGAGGGTGTCAATGAAGTTGATATGGTCGTGACACTGCATGCATGTGACACGGCAACAGATTATGCACTGGCAAAGGCTGTTGGCTGGAATGCAAAAGTCATACTTTCAGTTCCTTGTTGTCAGCATGAATTGAACAGCCAGATTGAAAATGAGGTTCTGGCTCCGATTATGAAATACGGATTACTAAAAGAACGATTTGCAGCACTTGTGACAGATGGTCTGAGAGCAGAATATCTGGAAAGTATGGGATATGATACACAGGTTCTGGAATTTATAGATATGGAACATACACCGAAGAATATTTTACTTCGAGCGGTGAAGTCAAAGGAGAAGCATACAAAGAAAGAAAAACAATGTAAAGAACAGATTCAGGCATGCGAAGAATTTTTGCATGCGTCACCGACATTGGGGAGACTGCTTAATTAGGCAGAGATGGACAGGTGAAGCCAAATGAAAACAAAATTTAAAATATAAGGGGTCAAAACTGAATATGAAGAAAAGAAAAAAATCAAGGAAATGGATGAAAATAGGAATTCTCATCCTGATATTTTTAGCAGCAGTACTTGTGAGCAGTCTGGTCATGAATAAGGGAACCGATGACCAGACGATTAGCTTAGGGGAGCCGACATTGCCGATGGTATCGGTCATTGTAGATGACAACGAGGTAAATGCATTGCCAGGGTACACTACGGAGATGAACATAACAGCAATGCGTGATACGATCACTCCGGTGGCAGCAACAAGGACATTACAGCTGAATCTTTATGGCTATGGAGAGCAGATCCAGAAAATTTCTTACGAGGCGTATTCGCTTGACGGAAAGGACTGTTATCTGAAAGAAAAGGTCGAAGAATGGAATGGTGGAAATTCGGATACGGAATCATCGCAAGTGACGTTAAACTTAAGTCGTGCAGTGGATGATTCAATTCAGGAGGCAGTTCTAAAAGTAACTTTAACGTTGGAAGATAAGGACGTTTATTATTACACAAGAATCGAGCAGAATTTCAATCGTTCAGCCAGAGAGTGTCTGAATTTTGCTAAAAGTATCCACGAGAAAACATTTGACAAACAATACGCAGAAGAACTGGAAGCTTATCTTGAGCCAAATGAAGAAAGTGATAATACAACATTGCAGACTGTGAATATTCATTCGGATATTTCACATCTACAGTGGGGAGACTTAAATCCGCAAGTGTCAACAGATGTGGGCTGGAGCATCAAAGAATGTAATACAGTATATACGTCTTTATTAGCAAGATATCAGGTGACATGTACCGGAGACAGCGGCGAAGTGGAAACTTACAATGTAAAAGAGTTTTTCCGTGTGCGTTGTAATGCAGGGCAGATGTATCTGCTGGATTATTCAAGAACGATGAACCAGATATTCAACGGAAACAAGCAGGTGATAGATAAAGATGGAATTATGCTGGGCGTGACGAATTCAGATGTTGCCTATGCGACAAATAAAAAAGGAACTATTGTAGCATTTGTCCAGGAGAGAGATTTGTGGTTATATAATAAAAATACAGACGAATTATCACAAGTGTTTAGCTTTGCTAATATGGAAGGGCAGGATGAACGTTCCAGAAACGACCAGCACGCAGTACGTATCATTCAAATGGACAATAAGGGAAATATAACATTTGCCGTATATGGATATATGAATCGTGGAGAATATGAAGGACAGGTTGGTGTTGCAGTTTATTACTTTGATGATAATAAAAATGCCGTACAGGAAAAGGCATTTATTCCGAGTACAAAGTCATTTGCAATTGCGGAAGACGAGCTTGGAAAGATGGTATATTTTAACGAAGGGCAACAGATGCTTTATGTACTCGCAGGCGGTACGCTTTATCAAGTGTCAATGGAAGATTATGAGCAGACCAAACTGGCAGAAGATCTGGACGAAGGACAGTATGTGGTATCCGAGGACGGACATTTGATCGCATATGAGAAAGATGGTTCGGTAAATACAGCTACAGAGGTAGAAGTGTTGAACCTGGCAAATGGAAAATCTTATACAGTGGAAGCGAATGAAGGAGAGGCTGTTCGTCCGCTTGGATTTGTTGCAGGTGACTTTATTGTAGGAAGAATACGTGAGTCGGATAAAGGAACCACGGTTACGGGGCAGGACATTTTGCCGATGTATCAGTTGGAAATCAGGGATTCTTCAAATCAGGTGTTGAAGACATATGCACAGGAAGGTGTATATATTTCCGATGTACTGGTAGATTCTAATATGGTAACGCTAAATCGTCTGACGAGAAATGAGAATACTTATACTACGGCAGCTCAGGATTATATTACGAGTAATGAAGAACGTAAAAAGAATAATATTACGCTGGAAACTACTTCGTCGGACGTAAAAGAAAGGCAGATGAGATTCAACTTTGCAGATGGAATTGAGGAAATGTCACCGAAGATATTAAGACCAAAGCAGGTTGTATCATCAAAGTCGATCACGATAGCGTTTGATGATGAGATACGTTCGGATAAATATTATGTTTATGGTATGGGCGAGCTGGTAGGAATTTATGATAAAGCCGCTTATGCAATCCAGAAAGCAGAGCAGGTTTCCGGTGTTGTGATTTCTTCGGAACAGGCTTATGTCTGGGAAAAAGGAAACCGAGATCTGGTGTACAGTACAGATGTAGGGGCATTTAAGAAAGCGGATGATCAGACTTCATTGGAGGCATGTACAAATTATATGGAGAAGTATGATGCAAAGCGAATGGATTTGACAGGATGTTCATTAAACCAGATTCTTTACATTATCAATAAAGGAAGACCGGTTATTGCTATGACAGATGCAAGTCACGCGATTCTGCTGGTTGGATATACGACAGACGATGTCACTTATATTGATCCGGACACAGGCGAAGGCAAGACGGTAGATACTGCGACAATGGAAGCAATGGTGGCAGGAAGCGGAAATACATTTATAGGATATGTAAAATAAGAAATACGAAAGAAGATAGTTGGAGTAAATAATGTGTTGAAAGCATTGCACTTTAGAAACGAGCAGTGCTATAATACTGATATTGTGTAACTGAAGATAGAAAAAGGAGTATTTTGATATGGATTTGATAACAGTAAAAGAGTTATTTAAGAACAGAGAAGAATATCTGGATAAGAAAGTAACAGTTGGTGGATGGATCAGAAGTATCCGTGATTCTAAAACATTTGGGTTTATCGTGGTAAATGATGGTTCATATTTTGAACCACTTCAGGTTGTGTATCATGACAAGATGGAGAATTTCCAGGAAATCTCAAAACAGAATGTCGGAGCTGCAATCGTAGTGACAGGAACATTAGTTGCAACACCACAGGCAAAACAGCCATTTGAGATCCAGGCAGACGAAATCACAGTAGAGGGTGCTTCAGCACCGGATTATCCACTGCAGAAAAAGCGTCACAGCTTTGAGTATCTTAGAACTATTTCGCATCTTCGTCCGAGAACAAATACATTCCAGGCAGTATTTCGTGTACGTTCTCTGGCAGCATATGCAATTCATCAGTTCTTCCAGGAGAGAGGATTTGTATATGTACACACTCCGTTGATCACAGGAAGTGACTGTGAAGGTGCAGGAGAGATGTTTAAAGTAACAACACTTGATATGGAAAATCTTCCAAAGAACGAAGACGGAACAGTAGATTACAGTCAGGATTTCTTTGGCAAAGAGACAAGCCTTACAGTAAGTGGTCAGCTTAACGGTGAGACTTATGCACAGGCTTTCCGTAACATTTATACATTTGGACCAACATTCAGAGCTGAGAATTCTAATACAACAAGACATGCTGCAGAGTTCTGGATGATCGAGCCAGAGATCGCATTCGCAGATTTGGAAGATGACATGGAGCTGGCAGAGGCTATGTTGAAATATGTTATCAATTATGTGATGGAACAGGCTCCGGAAGAGATGAACTTCTTCAACTCATTTGTAGATAAAGGACTGATTGAGCGTCTGAAGAACGTTGTAGAGTCTGACTTCGCAAGAGTAACATATACAGAAGCGGTAGAGATTCTTGAGAAGAATAATGATAAATTTGATTATAAAGTATCTTGGGGATGTGATCTGCAGACAGAACATGAGCGTTATCTTACAGAAGAGGTTTATAAACGTCCTGTATTTGTTACAGATTATCCAAAGGAAATCAAAGCATTTTATATGAAACTGAATGAAGATGGTAAGACTGTAGCAGCAGTAGACTGTCTTGTACCGGGAATTGGTGAGATTATCGGAGGAAGCCAGAGAGAGGATGACTATGACAAGCTCCTTGGAAGAATGAAAGAGCTTGGGCTGGAAGAGAAGGACTATCAGTTCTATTTGGATCTTAGAAAATATGGTTCTACACGTCATGCAGGATTTGGTCTTGGATTTGAGCGTTGTGTAATGTATCTGACAGGTATGTCAAACATTCGTGACGTGATTCCATTCCCAAGAACAGTAAATAACTGCGAATTATAAGGCTAAGAGGAGAACAGAAATTATATGAAGATTACGTTACCTGGCAAAGTGACAGAGATTATTGAAAATTTACAGATGCATGGATATGAGGCATATGCGGTTGGAGGATGTGTGAGAGATTCAATTCTTGCAAAAGAACCTCAGGACTGGGATATCACTACGTCTGCAAAGCCGGAAGAAATAAAAGCACTTTTTCCGAGAACAGTAGATACTGGAATTGAACATGGAACGGTAACGGTTCTTATGGGGAAAGATATGTATGAATTGACGACATATCGAATTGACGGAGTTTATGAAGACAGCCGTCATCCAAAGGAAGTGATCTTCACAAATAAGCTGGAAGAAGATTTGCGCCGTCGTGATTTTACAATCAATGCAATGGCATATAATGACGATGTTCGTCTGGTAGATGCATTTGGAGGAATGAAGGATCTGAATTATCATTTGATCCGTTGCGTAGGTGATCCGAAGGAACGTTTTGAAGAAGATGCTCTGCGAATCCTGCGTGCAGTGAGATTTTCCGCACAGCTGGATTTTGCGATTGAAGAGCATACAGCAGATGCAATTCGTTCACAGGTGTTGTCATTGAAAAATATCAGCGCAGAAAGAATACAGGCAGAATTGATAAAGCTGCTTATGTCAGATCATCCGGAGCGTCTCAAGGATGCATATGAGTTGGGAATCACAAGAGTGATTCTTCCGGAATGGGACCGTATGGTCGGGGTGGAGCAGCACACACCGCATCATATGTATGATGTGGCAGAGCATACACTTCATGCAATCATGAATGTAAAGCAGGATAAGATACTGCGTCTGACGATGTTATTCCATGATATGGGAAAACCATTTGCAAAAACGACAGATGAAAACGGACAAGATCATTTTAAAGAGCACTCAATCGGCAGTGAGGAGAAAGCACGTTCCATTATGCAGCGCCTGAAGATGGATAATGATACGATCAAAAAAGTAACAAAACTGGTATGTTATCATGATTATCGTATCGAGGCGACAGGACCGAATGTACGACGTGCCATGAATCGTATAGGAGTAGAATTATTCCCATATTATCTGGCAGTTCGTATGGCTGATGTAAAAGCACAAAGCTCATATCAGCGACGTGCAAAGATTGAAAATATCATTGCAATGCGAGAGATTTATCAAGATACTTTGATCAAGGAGCATTGTGTGACACTCAGAGACCTTGCAGTTACGGGTAAGGATCTTATGGAGATTGGCATGAAGCCGGGAAGAGAACTTGGTAACATGTTGAATGAGCTATTGGAGTGGGTTATTGATGATCCACAATGTAATAAAAAAGAGCTGCTTTGCGAGTATGTAAAAGAAAGGCTTGGACTTTAAGAATACTTTGGCTGCCTCTTACATAGATTAAAAAGAGTTATGAATCGTGTAATGTAGGGGGCAGCAATGAGAGAAAGTGAATTAGAAATCTTAGAACAATATCCAATTGAGGCAGAAAGCACCCGTAAAATCAGGGGTGCGTTTTTTATCAACACGAAAGAGGGAACAATGCTGTTAAAAGAGACAAAAATCTCTGACAGACGTGCCCTCTTATTTTATACGCTATTATGTCAGCTTGAAGAGAGTGGCAAATATGTGGACACACCGATATTGAATTCGGAAAATAAATTGATCAGTACCACGAGAGATGGAAACCGGTATCTGCTGAAAAAATGGTATGACGGGAGAGAGTGTGAGGTACGGCGTGAAGCAGATGTGCTTATGGCAGCAGAAAATCTGGCACACTTGCATCTTGATATGAAATGGAGAGACATATGCAGTGTAGAGGAAAAACATGAGATACGACCGCCGGCGGGAAGACATTTGAAAGAAGAAATGATATGCCATAACCGCGAATTGAAAAAGGTGAGGGCATTTGTGCGGAAACGCGTGAATAAAGGAAAATTTGAAGCAATGTATTTAAAATCCTTTGAGCAAATGTATGAGACGGGAAAAGCGGTGGAGGAGCGTCTTGCAAATTCCAAATATGATGAGTTGTACAAATCGAGTGTTGAAGAAGGTTTGTTAATCCATGGAGATTACAATTATCATAATGTGCTCTTGCTTCCTCAAAAGGTTGTGACAACTAATTTTGAACATTTTAGAAGAGATGTGCAGGTGTTGGATTTGTATTATTTTTTGCGGAAAGTTATGGAAAAACATCGTTGGAGTGTTGCGCTTGGAAATGAAATTTTAAGCCGGTATAACAGTGTGAGGACACTGCAGAAAGAAGAACTAGAATATATTGCGTTAAAAATAGCTTATCCGGAGAAATTTTGGAAAATCGTGAATGCTTATTATCATTCCAATAAGGCGTGGATGCCAGAGAAAAATGTCGAAAAACTTGAGCTTGCAGTAGCTCAAAATCAGGAAAAACTACGATTTTTAGAAGTGATATTTGACTTTCGGTTATAGGAGGTGGAAAAAACGGCAAAAACCACGTGTTTTCGCCGTTTTTTAAGCCTAGAATGCTTGACAAATAGTAGTGGAAATTGTATAACAATATCTAAGGGCAAAGCCTAGAAACGGCGAAGAAGAGCCTTTACCCGGTTAGAATTAGAATTCTACTATAATAAAGAGGAGGAAATATTCATATGAACAAAACAGAATTAATCGCAGCAATCGCAGAAAGAGCAGAAATTTCTAAGAAAGATTCAGAAAAAGCAGTAAAGGCTTTTATCGATGTTGTTACTGAAGAACTGAAAAAAGAAGAGAAAGTTCAGTTAGTTGGATTTGGAACATTTGAAGTAAGCAAGAGAGCAGCAAGAACAGGTAAGAACCCACAGACAGGTGAGCCTATGACAATCAGCGCTTGCAACGCACCAAAATTCAAAGCTGGAAAAGCTCTGAAAGATGCTGTAAACTAAGACGAATAGATGAAAAGTAGGCATCGCAGGATGCCTTGTGAATAAAGGAGAAAGAGGCAGAGGGTTATATCCTCTGCCTTTCTTCTACTGAAAAAAGGATTAAAGAAAAGGAAAGATAAGATGAGATTAGATAAGTTTTTGAAAGTTTCCCGCTTGATCAAACGAAGAACAGTTGCGAATGAAGCCTGCGACGCGGGACGAGTTCTGGTGAACGGAGTTGTAGCAAAAGCTTCTGTAAAGGTAAAGGTCGGAGATATTATAGAAATCCAGTTTGGAACAAAGACAGTTAAAGTAGAAGTTTTGGATATTCAGGATACAACAAAGAAAGAAGAAGCAAAAGATTTGTTCCGTTATCTGTAAAAAATAAAAAGACATAAAATTTAAAACTCTTTCATATATATTTGAATGGAGATACTTTCAATCTCGAAAGGTTGAGAAACTCCTGACATATCCAGACATGAAAAACATGCTTTGGAGATATTGAGAGAGGGGGAGTTTGTGTGGAAGAAAGGCAGATTGCAAAGGCACACAAGCTGGTCATCAATAATCGAAAGACAAGTATGGTGACTGGTGTGCTTGACGTATTATCCTTTGATTTGAATGAAGTTGTGCTTGAAACCGAACAAGGTATGTTGCTGGTCAAAGGTACGGACCTGCATGTAAATAGGCTTAGTGTGGAAAAGGGAGAGATAGATATTGCCGGCAATATAGACAGTATTATTTATTCCGATACAAATCAAACAGGGCATCCAAATGAAAATTTGTTTACAAAATTATTTAAATAGGAAATGCCTATGATGCTTGGAATTAGAACAGAAGCTGTTATTTTTTTCTATGCGTGGCTGTCTGGCTGCATTTTATTTATTATTTATCAAGTGTTGATCCAGATGAGAAAATTAATACGGCATTCAATTGTAATGATAAATTTGGAAGATTTTTTGTTCTGGATTGGAACCGGGGGTTATTTGTTTAGGCAGATGTATCGCACAACGCATGGAACGATACGATGGTTTTTCCTTCTGGGAGTGATTTTGGGAAGTGTAAGTGCATGGCTTGTGAAACGAAAAGTTTTCTGATGTGTATCCTCCGTGCAAATCAGCGTAGTGATTGACACGGGAGTGAATAGTAATGTCAATGTAACAATTTATTAAGAAATATGTAAAAATTACTTGAAAATAAATATCAAACCAGATATTATAAAAACACAAGCAGAGGTATAGAAAAGTAGAAGGGACGTAACATGTAGTTCGCAAAGTAAGGTGAGTGCAGTTATGAATAATAAAAAAGCAGGAAAGCAGGGTCATAAGAAAAAAAGAACAGCCCGTCCGCACATGAAAAGTGTACAGATAATCTGCGTAGGATTGGCAGTGTTAACATTAGTATTTGGCATAGGTTCCATCTCTATTTATTCAAAAAATCAAGACTATAAACAGCAGGAAGCTGAATTAGAAGCCCAGATAAAGAAAGAGGAAGAACGGTCAAAAGAGATAAAAGAATATCAGGATTATGTTAAGACTGATGATTACATACGAGAAGTTGCGGAAGATAAACTGGGCTTAGTGGATCCGAATGAGATTCTTTTCAAGCAGACGAATTGAATATAGAAAAATAAAAACACGAACGAAAAACTCCGGAGAGAACTCCGGAGTTTTTTATTACATTAGGAAAATTTATCTCAATCGGAGTTAAATCTCCGACTGAGATAAACGCTCCGCGAGGATACGCTGCTGCGGCGTACAATGCAAATGTCGCAAGCGGCCGCCGCAGGAGCTTGAATGTGCAAAGCACATTCTTTTTGGAGGTGACATAATAAAATGGAAGAAGGACAGATGCTTCATACAAGCCCTTATGTGGCACAGATAGAAAAGTTTGCAGATTCACTTACACAATTGGCGAATACATTTTTGAAAATGGAAAATAAGAAAAAATCTTTTACAAATGATGAGATTGATGCGATGTTTGCTCAAGTGAAAGAGCATGTCTGCACAAAATGTGAAAAAAGAGATTGGTGCTGGGGAGAAAATTATGTACACACATGTCAGATGGGGTATGAAATATTATCGGCGGTAGATAATTATGGAGATGAAATGAATGTAGAAACGAAGCGCAAGCTGAAACAGTGCTGTATTCGTGCTCCGCGATTTCTAAGAGAAATGTTAGAGGCATTTCAAGCGGCCCGGCAGAACATGATGTGGACAAACAGGATGGCATTAAGCCGAGAGGGATGTGCAATCCAGATGGACACATTTGCCGAAATGATACGTCAGACCGCAAAGGAAATGGAGGATAGTATTTTCCATGATGAATGGTTGGAAAAAAGAATTATTGAGGCACTAAAGAAAAAAGGAGTCCGGGTGTTAAAAACTAATTTTTTTATGAATTCGGAAGGAAAATATGAAATCCATGTAACTGCAAGAGCGATGTATGAGCAATGTTTTACAGTCCGTGAGATTGTAAAAGAAATTTCGATTGCTGCCAGACGAAAACTAACTCCCGCAAAGGAGCAGGCACAAATAATGGGGAGAGAATACATTACGGTAGTATGCATGGAAGGACCGGAGTACTACACGTTGCAGGGAGTTGCAAAAGTCGGAAAAGGAAGCTGTGAAATATCAGGCGATAATTTTATGATGCTGGATCTTCCGGGAGGAAAGCAGGGAGTCGCATTGTCAGACGGAATGGGTTCGGGAGAGCGGGCATGCCGTGAGAGTACATTGGTGATTGAGTTATTGGAGGAGTTGCTTGAAGCAGGATTTCCTGAGAAAATGGCAATTCAGATGATTAACACAACACTGGTAATGGGACGGGAAGAGATACATTATTCTACAATAGATATGTGTGTGTTTGATTTGTATAGCGGCATATGTGAGTTTTTAAAAGCCGGCGCATCGTCGACATTTATTAAAAAGAAAGATAGTATCGAGCACTTGCGTTCAACTAGTCTGCCGATAGGGGTGGTTCATAAGCTGGATGTAGATCACGCAAAAAGACAATTAGAAGATGGTGATTTTGTGATTATGGTCACCGATGGAATTATGGATGCGCTTCCGGTAGGGGAGCAGGATGTGTTATTGGAAACGATTATAAAAGGAACTGCAATCATAAATCCGAAAGAAATGGCACAACACATTTTAAAACAGGTATTGAATTGGACAGGCAAACCGCCGGAGGATGATATGACCGTATTGGTTATCGGAATTTGGAAATATTAAGGGATTGTTGCATTTTTCGGGGAGATTGAGTATAGTTTACTTATGAAACGAATAGAAAAATTTATCCAAAAATATCATATGCTCACCTGTGGCGACCGGGTGATCGCAGGTGTATCGGGAGGTGCAGATTCGGTATGCCTGTTTTTGATGCTCTTAGAATTGAGAAAAAAAATAGAGTTTGATTTAATCGCAGTGCATGTACATCATGGGCTTAGAGGAGAGGCAGCAGACCAAGATCAGCAATTTGTAGAAGCATTATGCGAGCAGCATCGAATCCCATTGGAAATTTTCCGTGTAAATCTGGAATCAATTGCGAAAAAGAGGAAACAATCTTTGGAGGAAGCCGGAAGAATGGTGAGGAGAGAAGCATTTGACAGTGTGTGCAAAAAATACGGAGGAAATAAAATTGCGTTAGCACATCATCAAAATGATAATGCAGAGACACTGCTTTGGAATCTGTCACGAGGAACCGGGTTAGACGGACTGGGAGGAATCCGTCCGGTTAATGGGAAATTTATCCGTCCGCTGTTATGTATGAACAGAAAAGAGATTGAAGAATATCTCGCCAAGAGAAAGCAATCCTATTGCATTGATGAAACGAATGCAGGGACAGATTATACAAGAAATAAATTGCGTCATCTGGTACTTCCGATTTTAGAAGAACAGGTCAATTCGGCTGCAGTACGGCATATGAATGAAACAATGGAGCAGATATGGGAGCTCCAGGAATATATGCAGGAACAAGTGGAGGCTGCATATCAAGAATGTGTACAGGAACATTTTGAAAAAGCATGTTGGATTCAGATTCAGCAAAAATCCTTTGAAACATTTTCGGAATTGATAAAGAAAATGGTAATCCGGAAAGGCATGGAACAAGTGGGGGGCAAAAAAAGAGATTTGAGCCACAAACATGTCGATGTGATGATGGAGTTAATGAATAAGCAAGTAGGACGGACACTGGATCTTCCTTATGAAATGCATGCAAAACGAAATTATGAAGGAGTCCGGTTAGAAAAACAAAGAACATATTCGTCCGGGGAAGAAAAGAAAGCAGGAATCATACAGGAATGCATGGCGGAATTGAATATTCCGGGTGAAACCATACTTGCAGACAGGAATCTTAAACTTCGATGTAAAATACTGGAAAAGCCTAGAAATCTTTCGATAAAGGATATACCACAAAAAATATACACGAAATGGTTTGATTATGGTATAATAAAGAGCAGTCTGTATATTAGAACAAGACAGGCGGGCGATACTATTGTAATTGATGAAAAAGGTCATCAAAAAAAACTAAAGAACTGGTTTGTAGATGAAAAAATCCCGAAAGAGGTAAGAGACAGTCAATTGTTGCTCGCAGAGAACAATGAGATTTTATGGGTTTTGGGACACCGGATGAGCCAGGCTTATCAGGTGAAGCAGTCAACTAAGTGGATTCTGCAAATTGAAGTAGAAACATACAAAAGTGATGGAGGAAAAGAAAATGGCAGAAACAATTCGTGAGTTAGTATCTGAAAAAGCTGTAAACGAGAGAATCGTAGAATTGGGAAAACAGATTAGTAAAGATTATGAAGGAAAGCAGGTACATTTGATCTGCGTACTGAAAGGCGGGGTTTTCTTCATGTGTGAATTAGCAAAGAGAATTTCGGTGCCTGTATCAATGGACTTTATGAGTGTCAGCAGTTATGGTGGTGACACAAAATCCAGCGGAGTTGTAAAAATCGTGAAAGATCTGGATGAAGCAATTGAAGGAAAAGATGTGTTGATCGTAGAGGATATCATTGATTCCGGACGTACATTGTACTATCTGATTGATATTTTAAAGAAGAGAAATCCAAAAAGTGTTCATTTGTGTACATTATTAGACAAACCGGAACGCCGCGTGAAAGACGTGAAAGTAGATTATGTTGGATTTAATATTCCAGATGAGTTCGTAGTAGGATATGGTCTGGACTACGCGCAGAAATATAGAAACCTGCCTTTCATCGGAGTAGTGGAAGGTCTGGAGTAGAGAGGAGCATATTAAATTGAATAATGACAGCAAGAAGTATAAAGGCACTGGCGTAACATTCTTTGTAGTCATCATAGCAGTGCTTTTTGCACTTTGGTTTGCAAGCCGGATCCAGGCCCAGGGGCAGGAAGTGACTTACACAAGATTTGTACAGGAAGTCCAGGATAGCAACATCAGTGACGTAACAATTAACCAGAACCGGACTGTACCAACCGGCTCAGTGTCATTTGTGTTAAAGAATAGTGGCTCAGCAGGGAAAGTGAATGTATCAGATGTGAATAAGGTGCAGGAGCTTCTCAGTAAATATGATATAGATTATAAGATGCCGGATGTAGCAGAAACAGGAATCTTTGAGACAACAGTATTGCCGGTTATGTTGACGGCATTAGTTGTGATGTTCTTGTTTATGTTAATGAACAGACAGGCAGGAGGCGGTTCGAACGCAAAAGCCATGAATTTTGGAAAGAGTCGTGCGAAGATGAGTGCTCCTGGTGAAAAGAAAGTAACATTTGAAGATGTTGCTGGATTAAAAGAGGAAAAAGAAGAACTTGAAGAAATCGTAGATTTTCTGAAAGATCCAAAAAAATATGTTCAAGTCGGAGCAAGAATTCCGAAAGGTGTATTGCTTGAGGGACCTCCGGGAACCGGTAAGACATTGTTGGCAAAAGCTGTTGCGGGAGAAGCTGGAGTACCATTCTTTACAATTTCAGGTTCTGATTTTGTGGAGATGTTTGTCGGTGTCGGTGCATCACGTGTGCGAGATTTGTTTCAGGACGCAAAGAAAAATGCACCATGTATCATTTTCATCGATGAGATAGATGCAGTGGCAAGACGACGTGGAAGTGGTCTCGGTGGCGGTCACGATGAGAGAGAACAGACATTGAACCAGATGCTTGTAGAGATGGATGGTTTCGGAGTTAATGAAGGAATCATCGTAATGGCTGCAACGAACAGAAAAGATATTCTGGATCCTGCAATCCTTCGTCCGGGAAGATTTGACAGAGATGTTATTGTTGGTCGTCCGGATGTCAGGGGCCGTGAAGAGATTCTTAAAGTTCATGCAAGAAATAAGCCACTTGGAGATGACGTGGATTTGAAACAGATTGCCCAGACAACAGCAGGATTTACCGGAGCAGACCTGGAAAATCTGTTAAATGAAGCTGCAATTCTCGCAGCAAAGCAAAACCGTATGTATATTCAACAGGCTGATATTCGTCATGCATTTGTAAAAGTCGGTATCGGACCTGAGAAGAAGAGTCGTATTGTATCTGAGAAGGAACGCAGGATTACAGCGTACCATGAAGCAGGTCATGCAATTCTCTTCCATGTGCTGCCGGATGTAGGACCTGTATACAGCGTATCTATCGTACCGACAGGTGGTGCAGGCGGTTACACAATGCCACTTCCGGAAAAAGATGATATGTTCAATACAAAAGGACATATGTTACAGGAAATTATCGTATCACTGGGGGGTCGTGTGGCAGAAGAACAGATATTTGATGATATCACAACGGGTGCATCCCAGGATATTAAACAGGCGACTGCAATTGCAAAATCAATGATCACGAAATTCGGTATGTCAGAAAAGCTTGGTCTGATTAATTATGATAATGACAGTGACGAAGTATTTATCGGAAGAGATTTCGGTCATGCTTCATCAAGAGGATATGGTGAGAAGGTTGCAGCGACAATTGATGAAGAAGTAAAACGCATTATAGATGACTGTTATGAAAAAGCGAAAGCTCTGTTAGACGAATACCATCCGGTATTGGAGTCCTGTGCTCAGTTACTGTTAGAAAAAGAAAAGCTTACAAGAAGTGAGTTTGAAGCACTTTTTGAAAAATAATGTGTACGGTAGTTGAGAGGAGTTAGAGTTATGAAAAGAGACGCTTTGTTCTGTGATGGGACTTCGTCTTATGTGATGCCTGCCGAACCAAAGGCAGGAGAAACTGTTACACTACGGTTTCGAACAGCAGAAAATGATGTCGCAGATGTGATTCTGCTCGTTGGTGAAGAAAAAGCCAGATATACGATGCAGAAGGCAGATAGTATAGAAAATTTTGATTTTTGGGAAATACAGTGGACACTGGATGAGGCTCCATTGGTTTACTGTTTTGAAATCCAGCGTGGCGGAGAAATCTGTTATTATAATCGCTGCGGGGTATCAGATCGTATTGTCGATTACTATGATTTCAAGATCGTACCTGGATTTTCCACACCAGATTGGGCAAAAGGTGCAGTAATGTACCAGATTTTTGTGGATCGTTTTTATAATGGTGATCCGCAAAATGATGTGGAAGACAGGGAATATATTTATATCGGAGCACCATGTGAGCAGGTCAAAGATTGGGGCTCTATGCCGGCAACACCGGATATCCGCCGATTCTACGGTGGAGATTTGCAGGGAGTTATGGATAAATTAGATTATCTTCAGGATTTGGGAATTGAAGTAATCTATTTCAATCCATTGTTTGTATCCCCATCAAACCATAAATATGATATTCAGGATTATGATTACATTGATCCACATTACGGAAAGATTGTTAAAGATGGTGGAGAGGTTCTGGCAGAAGGGGATATGGACAATACCCATGCTACGAAATATCAGATCCGCACAGGCGATAAAGAAAATCTGGAAGCCAGCAATGCATTATTTGCAAAATTGGTAGATGAGATGCATAAGCGAGGCATGCGAGTGATATTGGACGGTGTGTTCAATCATTGTGGTTCTTTCAATAAATGGATGGACCGAGAGAGAATTTATGAGCAGCAGCCGGCTTATCAGGATAAACAGGGTGCTTTTGTAAGTTCTCAGAGTCCGTATCGCAGCTTCTTCCATTTCTTTAAGGAAGAGGAAAGCGCATGGCCATATAATTATAATTATGATGGCTGGTGGGGGCATGACACACTTCCAAAATTAAATTACGAAGATTCACCAAAACTGGTGCAATATATTATGGATATCGGTAAAAAATGGGTATCTCCGCCGTATAATATTGACGGATGGCGTCTGGATGTTGCGGCAGACCTTGGATATTCCAATGAATATAATCACATGTTCTGGAAAGAATTCCGTAAACAGGTGAAGAGTGTGAAGCCGGATGTATTGATTCTTGCAGAGCATTATGGAGATCCGGGAGAATGGCTTCAGGGGGATCAGTGGGACAGCGTCATGAACTATGATGCGTTTATGGAGCCACTAACCTGGTTTTTGACAGGTATGGAGAAGCACAGTAATGAGCGCCGTACTGATCTGTGGGGTAATGCAGAGATATTTGTGAATTCAATGAAGCATTTTATGGCATGCATGCTGACACCATCTTTGCAGGTTGCAATGAACGAATTATCCAACCATGACCATTCCAGATTTCTCACAAGAACAAATCATATTGCCGGTCGAGTAGAACAGCTTGGATATAAGGCCGCAGAAGAAGGAATTAATGAGGCTGTATTCTGTGAGGCAGTCGCAGTACAGATGACCTGGGTTGGAGCACCGACTGTATATTATGGAGATGAGGTTGGAGTTGTCGGATTTACAGATCCGGATAATCGCCGTACATTCCCATGGGGAAATGAAAATCAACGATTATTGAATTTTCATAAAGAGATGATCCGCATTCACAAAGAACAGGAAATCCTTAGAACAGGTTCGATCAAGATGCTTACTTGGGCAAATAACGTGTTGGCATATGGACGTTTTCAGGATGATGAACAGATTGTTGTAATCTTGAACAACAGCAAAGAACTAAAAGAAATAACAGTCCCGGTGTGGCTTGCAGAAGTACCACAAAATACCCGTATGTATCGTTTGATGTATACATATGAAGAAGAATTTACAACAGAGTATGATGAATATATTGTGCAGGACGGAGAAGTTGTTGTAAACATGGGACGACATTCCGTACTGATTTTAAAAACATTGAAAGAATAAAGGAGAGAGCACGATGGCAGATAAACAGAAATATTATATCACAACAGCGATTGCCTATACATCTGGCAAACCGCATATTGGAAACACATATGAGATCGTACTTGCAGATGCAATTGCAAGATATAAAAGAAGTCAGGGATACGATGTGTTTTTCCAGACAGGAACTGATGAACATGGACAGAAGATTGAACTGAAGGCAGAAGAGGCCGGAATTTCACCAAAGGAATTTGTAGATAACGTATCCGGTGAGATTAAGAGAATCTGGGATCTGATGGATACATCTTATGATAAATTTGTCCGTACAACAGATGAAGACCATGAGAAGCAGGTACAGAAAATCTTCAAAAAACTGTATGATCAGGGAGATATCTACAAAGGACATTATGAAGGTATGTACTGTACACCATGTGAGTCATTCTTTACAGAGTCACAGCTTGTAGATGGAAAATGTCCAGATTGCGGACGTCCGGTTCAGCCTGCAAAAGAAGAAGCATATTTCTTTAAAATGAGCAAATATGCAGACAGACTAATCGAGCACATTAATACACACCCAGAATTTATTCAGCCGGTATCTCGTAAAAATGAGATGATGAATAACTTCCTTCTTCCGGGACTTCAGGATCTGTGTGTATCAAGAACTTCCTTTAAATGGGGAATCCCGGTTGATTTTGATCCAAAACATGTTGTATATGTATGGCTGGATGCTTTGACAAACTATATCACAGGAATCGGATATGACTGTGATGGAGAAAACACAGAACAGTTTAAAAAAGACTGGCCGGCAGACTTACATCTGATCGGTAAAGATATCATCCGTTTCCATACAATTTACTGGCCAATCTTCTTGATGGCACTTGATCTTCCACTTCCAAAACAGGTATTTGGTCACCCATGGTTGCTTCAGGGAGATGGCAAGATGAGTAAATCGAAAGGAAATGTACTTTACGCTGATGAACTGGTAGATTTCTTTGGCGTAGATGCAGTTCGTTACTTTGTACTTCATGAGATGCCATTTGAGAATGACGGAGTTATTTCATGGGAGCTGATGGTAGAGCGTATGAATTCAGATTTGGCAAATACACTTGGAAATTTGGTAAACCGTACAGTATCTATGACAAACAAATACTTCGGAGGTTCTGTAACAGATAAGGGAGTATCTGGAGATGTAGATGCAGATCTGAAAGCAGTTATGGAAGCAACACCTAAAGCCGTAGAAGCAAAAATGAATGAGCTTCGCGTAGCAGATGCAATTACAGAAATCTTCAATCTGTTTAAACGTTGTAATAAATATATTGATGAAACAATGCCTTGGGTACTTGCAAAAGATGAAGCACAGAAAGATCGTCTTGAAACAGTTCTGTGGAATCTGATTCAGGGAATTTCAGCAGGAGCAGAACTTCTGGAGTCTTTCATGCCCTCTACAAGTAAGAAGATTTTAGAGCAGCTTGGAAATGGTAATGTAACAGACAAGCCGGAGATTTTATTCCAGAGACTGGATTTGGAAGAGGTTATGAAGAAAGTTGCAGAACTTCACCCACCGGTTGAAGAAGAAAAAGAAGAAGAGGCAGTTATTGATATCGAAGCAAAACCAGAGATTACATTTGATGATTTCGGAGCAATGCAGTTCCAGGTTGGCGAGATCATCGCGTGTGAAGAGGTGAAAAAATCAAGAAAACTGCTTTGTTCACAGGTTAAGATCGGAAGCGAAGTAAAACAGATCGTTTCGGGAATCAAAGGACATTATTCAGCAGAAGAAATGGTTGGCAAGAAAGTTATGGTTCTTGTAAATCTGAAACCTGCAAAACTGGCAGGAGTGCTGTCAGAAGGAATGCTTCTGTGTGCAGAAGACGCAGAAGGCAATCTGGCACTTATGGTACCGGAGAAAGAGATGCCGGCAGGAGCGGAAATCTGCTAGAAAGATAAAAAGATGAAATACGAAAGAAGTTATTGTCGCAGAAGGTTATGTGATCGTAACTTCTTTCTTTTTGGTTGCGGGGAAAATGAGGATGCGATAGTATATAAAGTAGATGATTATCTCAATATAGAGTTAATGGAGGTGTGGATTGTGCATATGCAAAATCAGAGTGTTGAAAATCCTGATATTTCAGAAACGAATATTCCAAGCAATCTTTTCGTATTAAAACATAAGGATTTGGATGTGGCTATGGTTGCTATTGATCTGACTTCAGGAAAGATAGAGCATGTATTGGATGTGTATTTACCGGAAGAGCTTCCGGTCGGTTGTAATATGAATAATCCAAATACAATTATATCATGGTGGGAATCAAGGGCAATTCCAGATTCGCGCAGAGGAATTCAACAGGCATTAAAATTTTTACATGAAGAGTCTAGTCTGTCATTGATGTTATCAGGTTATGGATTAAGTCTTACAGATCATTATTGGATGCAGCCGTTAGGAGAAGAATTATATTGGAAAGACTTAAATTTTTTTGAAAATACATTTTCGGATGAATTAGGATTGCTGTTAACAGATTCAGAGAAAATAGATGTGAATGCAAATATTTCGAAATTTTCACCTTCTTCTTCTGCCACAGGAGAAATGAAGAAGAAATGGATTTTAAAAGATAATGGTCGGTATTTGATGAAATTGAGTGTTAGCGATTATGCACAACAGGCTGTAAATGAGGTGATTGCGACTTCGTTACATAAACATTTGGGATGGGAAAATTATGTAAGATATGAAATTGAGACAACCAAAATGGAGGGAAAAGAAATTCCATGTTCATTAAATCCATTATTTACATCTACAGAATATGAATTTGTATCAGCATATCAACTGATAAAGAATTATAAAATACCAAATGAGCAATCCGTTTATGAAGCAATTATTGAGCAGTCAGTAAAATCAGGAATGAGAGAAAATATGGTGAGAGAACAGCTGGAATATACAATCCTGACAGATTTTATTTTGACAAATGTAGATAGACATTTTAATAATTTCGGCTTTTTATATGACTCAGAAAAAAAACAGTTTGTTGCTATGGCACCAATTTTTGATACAGGAAATTCATTGTTTTACAACTATGAAATCATTCCGCAAAAAGAAAATTTATTGGATATTTGTGTTAATTCATTTTCAAAAAGAGAAATTGAGATGTTGCGCTATGTAAAAAATCCAAATTTATTAGATTTAGAGAAATTAGATGGTTTCGCAGATACGGTTCAGAAGTTATTAATGAAATATACGGATATGCCTGACAAAAGAGCAGGGGAAATCGCACAGACTGTTGAACAAAAAATAGAGTATATAAAAATGTTCCAACAGGGAAAGAAAATTTGGAAAAAGAAAAAATATTGGTAGGTGGTTGTATGGAGGAGATACAAGTTACAAGAATGGGGGATATACTTATAATAGGGATTACTCCCCGATTGATTGTAGATCTGAAAAATCAAAAAAATTATATTGAGTATGATTCTAAAAAAATACCATATCAAAGAGAAATTGTATTTGGAGAAGATTTGTTGGAAGGCAGGAGAAAAAATGTCTTTCAGACAGCAATTCGTTATTATTATGGGCAGGCATGTAAATTTGTAGAAGGATTGCAGATTGCAGAAGCATATCGAAGTAAGGTAAATACGACAATAAGAGAAATACGATGAAGAAAAATGAGGATGCGATAGATGGCATCCTTATTTTAGTTAATTTTAATATATACGCCCCTAATCTCTGTAAAGATTTGTGCAACATCTGTCTTGTCAGATGTAAAGGCGGATGCTATAATGACAACAATATGCGTGACTGCTTAGCAGAGATAAGGTAAGCAGCAATAAATGTGCAGAGAAATGAATCAAACCAAGATGGAAATTTGTACAATAAATTCAGCATATTAGAAAGAGGTTTCGTGATGAGAATAGATGCAGATGTTGTAATCGTAGGAACAGGAGTTGCAGGATTGTTCAGTGCGTTGAATCTGCCAAGAGATAAAAAAATAGTTATGATCACAAAGGCAGATCTGGAGAGTAGTGATTCTTTTTTAGCACAGGGAGGAATTTGTGTACTTCATGATAAGGATGACTATGACAGTTACTTTGAAGATACAATGAAGGCAGGACATTATGAGAATCGTAAAGAGTCTGTTGATATTATGATTCGAAGCTCTCGCCAAATCATTGAAGAACTGGTACAATATGGTGTAGACTTTGAACGTCTGGAAGGCGGAGAGTTTGCATACACAAGAGAAGGAGCACATTCCAAGCCACGTATTCTGTTTCATGAGGATGTGACAGGAAAAGAGATTACGAGCAAATTACTTGCACAGGTGAAAAAGCTGGATAATGTAACAATATATGAATATACAACGATGATAGACATATTGGTAGAAGATGGTGAGTGCAAAGGAATCACAGCAGAAAAAGCTGGAGATTTAATTGAAATCTATGCACCGGATACAATCTGGGCAAGTGGTGGAATTGGCGGATTATATAAACATTCTACAAATTTCCCACATCTTACAGGAGACGCACTGGAAATATCCAAAAAGCATGGAATCCGTCTGGAGCATTTGGATTATGTACAGATTCATCCGACTACATTATATTCCAAAAAGCCGGGAAGAAGATTTTTGATTTCTGAGTCTGTACGAGGTGAAGGTGCTGTATTATACAATAAGAATATGGAACGGTTTGTAAATGAATTGCTTCCTCGAGACGTGGTGACAAAGGCAATTCATGAACAAATGCAGAAAGATGGAACAGATTATGTCTGGTTATCAATGGAGCACATCGATAAAGAGACAATTCTGAATCATTTTCCAAATATTTATCAGCATTGTCTGGAAGAAGGATACGATGTTACAAAAGAATGTATCCCTGTTGTTCCGGCACAGCATTACTTTATGGGCGGTGTATGGGTTGATTCAGACAGCAGAACATCCATGCCACATTTGTATGCAGTTGGAGAGACAAGCTGTAATGGAGTTCACGGGGCAAATCGTCTCGCAAGCAATTCTTTGTTAGAAAGCCTTGTATTTGCACAGAGAGCAGCAACAAAGATTTGCGGTGGAGAAAATCCATTTACACCATACGTGGAAGCAGAAGAATCCGGGGACGAAAAAATCAGAGCATAAAAGTTGATGAAGTTTTAGATTGTTAAATCAAAGAAAAATTATGTATAGAATGGAGAAACGACATGAATAAGATTACAACAACATTACAGGTAGATCAGTTAATTCTGGAGGCATTACGTGAGGATATATCAAGCGAGGATGTGACAACAAATGCTGTTATGAGAGAGGCTGTAGACGGAGAAGTGGATTTAATCTGCAAGCAGGACGGCGTGATTGCAGGATTAGATGTTTTTAAACGAGTATTTGAGCTTCTCGATGATAAAGTGAGAGTTGAATTCTATTGCAAAGATGGAGACGAAGTGAAAAACAAACAGCTGATGGGAAAAGTATATGGAGATATTCGTGTGCTTCTGTCAGGGGAGCGTGTTGCATTGAATTATCTGCAGAGAATGAGCGGAATTGCAACGTATACCCATTCTGTAGCAGACTTGCTCAAAGGAAACAAAACAAAATTGCTGGATACAAGAAAGACAACACCGAATATGCGTATTTTTGAAAAATATGCAGTTCGTGTAGGTGGCGGATACAATCACCGTTACAATTTGTCTGACGGCGTACTTTTAAAAGATAATCATATCGGGGCAGCCGGAAGTGTTACAAAAGCAGTAGAGATGGCGAAAGAATACGCACCATTTGTACGTAAGATTGAAATAGAAGTAGAGAATCTTGATATGGTAAAAGAGGCTGTCGAAGCCGGTGCAGATATCATTATGTTAGACAACATGTCAACAGAAGAAATGCAGGAAGCAATCAAGATCATTGACAAAAGAGCGGAGACGGAGTGTTCTGGAAACGTGACAAAAGAAAACATTGGTCGTTTGACAGCACTTGGAGTAGATTATATTTCCAGTGGTGCACTGACACACTCAGCACCAATTATGGATATTTCGCTGAAAAACCTCCATGCTGTAAATAAGTAGAAAGTGTCTTGGAGGATGTTATGACCGGAACAGAGCGTAGAAATCAAATTATTGAACGGATCAGGAAGAATGATGTACCGGTATCGGGAACTATGCTTGCAAAAGAATTTGAAGTAAGCAGACAGGTCATTGTACAGGATATCGCACTTATTCGGGCAGCAGGATATGATATTATATCAACCCATAGAGGATATCTTTTAAATGAGCCGATCAGTGTAAACAGAGTATTTAAGGTGCAGCATACAGATGAACAGACAGAAGAAGAACTGTATTCTATTGTAGATCTTGGTGGAACTGTGGCAAATGTGATGGTGAATCATAAAGTATATGGACAAATGGAAGCTGAACTGAATATTAATTCCAGAAAAAAGGCAAAAGATTTTATAGATGATATAAAAAGCGGTAAGTCAAGTCCATTGAAAAATATTACATCAAATTATCATTATCATAAAGTTGTGGCAGACAGTGAAGAAACATTAGATATGATTGAAGAAACATTACAAGAAAAAGGTTTTTTAGTTACTGTTAATTAAAAAGCAAAAACAGATGTGTAAAAAAGCACATCTGTTTTTGCTTTTTTTAAGAAAATGTGATATTGTATTTAAGAATATGTAAATTTATATAATACAACCGAGTTTGATGTGAGTACAAGAAAGAGGATGAAATAATGAAGTACGTATCAGGAGATATTTGCTACATATTAGAAGATAATAAATATGCAACAAAAGTCAAAGTGATGGGCCGTCATGGGGATGAATGTATTGTTCAGAGGATTGGTGCCTGTGGGGCGTTAAGATTTAAAGATCACGAGCTGTTCGGAACAGAGGAGGCTGCATTGGAAAGCAGAGAGACTACATTTGCAAAGGTGAGTCCGCAGTTGTCTATGTTTCCGGAGGGGGATAATATACCGAGTATAAAGATTGGGTAAGAAAGGGAAAAGACAGGGAAGAATTCAGAAGATGAAAGTGGAGATTCGAGAAAAGGTAAAGGCTGCATTAGTAGTTATAGGAACAATATTAAGTGCTCTATTGACAACGATAGCTACATTATTATGCTTTAGTATTAAATGGATGTTTGATACATGGACTAATTTATCAATGGATGAATTAGTATACCATATGACAGCTCCGTTAGAAGGTACAAACGAAGGGATGATACAAGAGTATCTGGATATTTGTGTTGTTCCTGCGATTTTAATGTTAATACTGATGTTGATTTTACTTATAACATTTAGAAAAGAAAAATGTCGCTATTTAATCATAATAGTGGCATCAATTATCATTTCTATTGTAGTAAGTGTAATAGGAGTTAAGATTACATGGAATAAACTGGATGTAGGCGATTATGTAGATGGACAGAGCAATTATTCAACATTTATAGATGATTATTATGTCGACCCGGCAGAAGTAAGTCTTTCATTTCCAGAACAAAAAAGAAATTTGATTTATATTTTCCTGGAGTCGATGGAAACAACTTATGCAGATAAAGAAAATGGTGGTGCATTTGATAAGAATGTAATTCCAGAACTTACAGAGTTAGCACAGGAAAACGAAGATTTTTCTGGGGAAGAGAAAGAACTGAATGGTGGTTATGCAATGACGGGCGCAACATGGACAATGGGAGGCATGTTTGCTCAAACATCAGGATTACCACTTAGCATATCAATTGATGGAAATGATATGGATACACAGGAGCATTTTTTCGCAGGAGCTGTTACATTAGGTGATATTCTGGAAAGTGCAGGGTACTGCCAGAATCTTATGATTGGTTCGGATGCAACCTTTGGAGGAAGAAAATTATATTTTACAGAGCATGGAAATTATAATATTTATGATTATAACTATGCAAGTGAAAATGGTCTGATTCCACCAGATTACCGTGTGTGGTGGGGCTATGAAGATGAGAAGTTATTTAGCTTTGCAAAAGATAAATTAACAGAGTTATCACAGCAAAGCGTTCCATTTAATTTCACGTTATTGACGGTCGATACACATTTTGAAGATGGATATCCTTGTGAATTGTGTACAGATGAATTTGGAGACAATCAGTACGCGAATGTTATGGCATGTTCAAGCAGACAGGTGAAAGAATTGGTCGACTGGATTCAACAACAAGATTTTTATGAAAATACAACAATTGTGATTTCGGGAGATCATCCTACGATGGATAAGGATTTTTGTGAAGGTGTAGACGAAGATTATACAAGAAAAGTTTATACCACATATATTAATCCGGCAGCGGAACTTGAAACAACAGAGAAGCGAAATTATACAACATTCGACGATTTCCCAACTACACTGGCAGCATTGGGAGTTAAAATTGATGGAAATCGTCTTGGCCTGGGAACGAATTTATTTTCATCAACGCCGACATTGACAGAGCGTTTTGGAATTGATAAGACAGAGTCGGAGTTAAAGAAGAAATCGAAAATGATGGAGAAGCTGGGAGATATACGAGAAGTAGAGACTGATATAGGAACTCAGACAGAACAGGAAGAAAATATTCCGGCAGCAGAGTTGTCGATAGGTGATTATGATTACTACTATAGTAGTTTACCGATATCAGTAACAAATATAAGTAATGTGCCAGGAAATATTCAGTCCGTTATGGCAGCAGTATGGAAAGAAGCAGACCAGAGCGATTTACAGTGGGTGGAATTATATCAATTAGAAGATGGAAGCTATTACGCAGAGCTGTATGTGGCAGATTATGGAGAAACTTCAGGAGATTATAATGTTCATATATATGTAATAGATGAGTCGGGAACTCCGATTATAGTTGCAGGGCAGATGAAAACTATTAATTAGCATTTAAAAGAACAGTTTCGATGATGAAACTGTTCTTTTGTTGTCTTTATAGATGACGAAAAAGATGAACTATGTTAAGATGGAAATTAGAATAAATGTTGTAGAAAAGCGGGAGGAGGAAGTTAATGAAACACAAAAGAAGAATGAGTTGGATGTTGAGCGTATGTATGTTGATACTAACTATTATGACCAGCGGAATAGATGTTGGTGCGGTTGACTTTGATCAAGAATCAGTCCAGGCAACTGATAATAGTAGTTTGAAAAAGACGGAAAACGAGGCGACAAAAGAAACAGAAGGTATTGCGGATGAATTCACAAATTCAGAAGAATTCAACACAGAAGAGCTTAAAGCGCGAGAAGACGAAACGATAACAAGTATGGATGAAGAAGGTAATGTTTCGGAAGCGCCGGATGAGTCGGGTCTGCTTGAGATTGATTTATTGAGTAATGATGGAAAGATAGTAAACTTTAACACAAAAGGAGCAGTGGTAACAACATACACCGAAGTTGGAACCGGTAACGCAGGGTATACTTGCGGGGCATACGGTGCTGATGCAGCATATCTTGGGACAGAAAATGGAAAAGTGAAATTTTTGTTATCAGGAGTGACAGGGCTTGTTGATGCAAAAGATGTGCAGATTGTAAGTGTGGACAGTGCAGCATCTGTTAGTTATTATTCTGTTAGTTCAGGACGATTAATACATAATATTACAACAAATATTACACAGGGAAATTATGTCACATCTTTAGATAACGGACCAGCACCATCGTATTTGTCAGAAGGTGTACAATATTATAGTTATGACGGACATTATTTCTATACGAGAGACAGATTTTCAAATATGCTGGATGATTATAAGGCAGGAGTAAGAACAAATTCGATTAACAGTTCTTCACCATATTATAATTATTATCAATATCTTCCTTTACGAAGCAAAACAGCATATTCAGCAGCACAACTAAACGAAATTATAAACAGCAAAGCAGCTGGATATAAAATGAGTAATACGGGGGATATGTTTACAAATTATCAAAATGCATATGGAGTAAATGCATTGATTGCAGTTGGAATTGCAGCGAATGAAAGTGCATGGGGAAAAAGCAGTATAGCACAGGAAAAAAACAATCTGTTTGGCTTAAATGCTGTGGATGCGGCTCCGGGACAGAGTGCAAATGCATACGAAAGTGCAGAAGCATGTATTAAAACATTTACAGAAACATATATGTCAAAGCGGTATCTAAACCCTAAAAACTGGGTATATTCAGGCGGATATCTCGGTAATAAGGGAAGTGGAATGAATGTAAGATATGCATCAGATCCATATTGGGGAGAAAAGAATGCCAATGTTGCCTGGATGATTGATAAAATATATGGGAATAAAGACAGTAATCGTTATACCATAGGTATAAAGGATGTGATAGGAAATGAACATACAGATTTAAATGTACGGACAGAGGCGAATGGTTCATCTGCTGTAATCCATACAACAAAAAATTATTCAAATCAGGCATTTATTATTTTAGATTCAAGCCAAGGCAATTTTTATAAGGTACAAAGTGATGCTGCGTTAACAACAAATCGTACCGCTGTTTCGGATGCGGGAAATTATGATTTTTCCAATATGTACGCATATGTTAGTTCAGGGTATGTAAACAAGGTTTTGGAAGGATTGGAAAATTCAGGAGAAGCAAGCGGTTCAGACGGGGATAAAAACACACCAGATGATTTCGGAGATTGTGGTACAATAACGGTACCAGCAGAGCTGGCAGGAGCAATAGAATACAGTGCTCATGTCCGTGACCTCGGGTGGATGGATACAAAGCAAAACGGACAGATGATGGGAACCACAGGGAAAAATCTTCCAATGGAGGCAATGAAAATCAATATTGCTGGTATTGCAGATTTGGGAATTGAATACCAGGTACATGCACAGGATTTTGGCTGGATGGACAGTGTGGCTAATGGAGAGACAGGAGGAACTGTTGGTCAGGCAAAGAAATTAGAAGCAATTAAATTAAAACTGACAGGTAATGCGGCATCAAATTATGATCTTTATTACAGGGCACATGTGACGAATGTTGGCTGGATGGATTGGGCTAAAAATGGAGAATTAGCTGGGACACAAGGATATAATTATGCATTACAGGCGGTTCAGATTGCTTTGCTGCCGAAAGGGGCAGTGGCACCAGGTGGAATAGAGACACCATATCAGATTAATACAGTTAAGATTGGATATTCTACACATGTGCAGGATATTGGCTGGCAGGATGAGGTTCTGGGAAGTAAGATAGCAGGAACAACCGGACAGAATAAAAAAATAGAAGCGATGATTCTAAATGTAAAATCTAATTTATTGGGAGTGAAATATCGTTCGTATTTAGAGAATATCGGATGGCAGAATTATCATAAGGATGGAGAGATAACAGGAACAACCGGACAAAATCGTCGTATGGAAGCAATTGAAATGACACTTACCGGAAATCAGAAAAATAATTACGATATATATTATCGGGTACATGTGCAGGATTTGGGGTGGCTTGGCTGGGCTAAGAATGGCGAGACTGCAGGAACGATGAATTATGCTCTTAAGATAGAGGCCATTCAAATATTAATTGTACCGAAAGGTACTCCGGCAATAGAAAATGGGCAGAGCGCATGTGAAAAGAAAACTATAGAAACAAAAGACAATACTACAATAGAATATAGCACACATGTAGAAGACATTGGCTGGCAAGGTGTGGTGCGAAATGGAGAACTGGCAGGAACGACAGGAAGAAATAAGCAGGTAGAAGCAATCAGGATAAATTTGCAAGATTCAGAATATTCGGGTGGAATTAAGTATAAGAGTCATATTCAGGATATCGGCTGGCAAAGCTACGTGTCAAATGGTGCGGAGAGTGGAACTGTAGGAAGAAATAAAGAGATGGAAGCAATCTGCATTGAGCTTACAGGTGAAATGGCTGAAAAATATGATGTGTATTATCAAGTTCATTCCAGTGAGTTTGGCTGGTTGGGATGGGCAAAGAATGGAGAAAAAGCAGGAAGTGAAGGATATGCACGTCAAATGGAAGCAATTCGTATTCAATTAGTAGAAAAAGGTGGAAAAGCACCAGAAGATATCGGAAAAGCATTCTATAAAAAATAAAAAAATATAGCATATGTTCGATAAAGGAACATATGCTATATTTTTTATTTGTTTTTCTTTTTTTCGAGATATAAAAATATAAAAATCATAAATCCTAATACAAGAAATAGTGCTCCGGCAGAAATGGTATATGCATAAGCAGCACCTGGTAGTGCGAGCTTCTTAACGAGAATTCCGGAGATAAGCATTGCAATAGCACTGGCAATTCCGAATCCGACTAATAAATATACTTGTCTGCGCATTACAGTCAATATGACCTGTTCAATAACTGCAAAAGCAAAGAAAGCACCGCCAATCAACAATACCACTAATACTTGCGTATATGATGATAAGGAGACACAAAATACAATGGATAATATTGGACATCCAAGGATTGCTCCGGCAATAATAATCAATGCAGAGATGAACAGCGCTCCGGCAAAAATTAAACCGCATAATTTTATAAATTTGCGATATTCTTTATGGACCCAGGATTTAGATAAACGAACTAATAAAGGCTGCAAAGCAAAACCTACAAATAAATTGGTCACAAAGCAAGGCATGAACAGATAAGTGTAGTAAGCCTGATCTTTTGCGGTAAGGTAAGTATCGATTGCATATTTTGGTGCATTACCCATGTAAATAAGTAAAAAAGCACTAATACACAGTGGGAAACATTCTGTTAACAGATTCCAAATTTTATTCCATTGAAAAGAAGGCTTTTCTAAAGGAATAATAATTTTCGTTGAATAAATAAGTACAATTAATACGATACTTGAAATTATAATGGAAATCAAACAACTTAGAATCAGGTTGTGTGTAAAAATAAGAGTAAGTATAAAACCAAGAACATATGCACCAATCCGAATACTCATGATTTTTCCGGCAATATCCAGTCGCCCTTTTACCTGATAATATCCACCATAAACATCATCAAATGCATCTGTAACTTTAAGTAAACACAGCAAAATAGTAATCAGTGCCTTTTCAAAATAGTAACCCTCAAACCATACAAAACCTAATACAGATATCATCATAATGATATTTGTTATGATTCGGGAAGCCTCATAAACTTTTATGGAATATTTATTTGTTACATCGGTTGCCTGATAGTTTCGCATTCCATAATTACCAATTGTCAACATCATCTGTGAAGTAGAAAACCCCAAAGAAAATATCCCGGCATCGGATACACCATTCAGCAAAGTTACGACCCAGAGTAATAGCATTGATACAATAGAGTTCAAACCGCTGGACATCATGTTCCAAAATACACTTTGTTTTCCAATGTCATCTTCTTTTATCAACCAAAATTTCTTAAACATAATTTACCCCTGTTCTTTATTAATAAGTGGATTTTATTATAACATGGAATAGTAGAAAATCATTAAAATATTTGGAAATCTTCAGGGGGTTTGACAGAAAAAGTAAGACGAAGTATACTACTATAGATAAAGAATAATTAGAAGAGGAATCGGAAAATGGGAGATATGAGTGCGAAGCATACATTTGTAATATGTGCATATAAAGAAAGTGCTTATTTGGAAGAATGCATTCTTTCATTAAAACAACAAACTGTAAAATCAAATATTATTATGATAACATCTACACCGAATAATTATATTCGAGAACTCGCAGAAAAATATGAGATACCATTGAAAGTGAATGAAGGAGAGGGAGGAATCGTTCAAGACTGGAATTTTGGATATGCACAATGTAGAACACCATATATAACAATCGCTCATCAAGATGATGTGTATTTTCCAGAGTATGCAGAGCATGCTGTGAATATGTTAGAATCTGCAAAAAAACCATTGATTTATTTTTCGGATTACTGTGAAATTAGAAATGGGGAAAAGGTTGAAAACAATCAACTGTTAAAAGTAAAGAGGATGTTATTGTTACCTTTAAAAGTAAAGAAATTTCAAACCAGCCGTTTTATCAGAAGACGTAGTTTGGCATTCGGATGTGGCATTTGTTGTCCATCTGTTACATTTGCAGCGGAGAATCTGCCTAATCCTGTTTTTACAGTACACTTCCGTTCATGCGAAGATTGGGAAGCATGGGAAAGACTCTCAAGATTAAAAGGTACGTTTGCTTATGATGCGACAATTCAAATGGGACATCGTATTCATGAAGAGTCAGAAACATCAATTATCATAGGAGATAATGCAAGAAGCACGGAAGATTATGAGATGTATTGTAGATTTTGGCCAAAATGGATTGCGAAGATATTGATAAAGTTATATTCAAAAAGCCAGCAATCAAATAATATAGATTAAGGAGTATGTATGAAAAAGCTAATTATTATACCGGCATATAATGAGAGTGCAAACATTGAAAAAACAATTAAAATGATTCAGGAAAATGCTCCGGAATTTGATTATGTAATTATAAATGATTGTTCTACAGATGATACTAAAAAAATTTGTGAAAAGAATGGTTATAATTATATAGACTTACCAATTAATCTGGGAATTGGCGGGGCCGTGCAAACAGGCTATCGATATGGTTTTGAAGAAGGTTATGATATGGCTGTGCAGGTGGACGGAGATGGACAGCATGATCCAAAGTTTTTGGCAACAATGGCAGATTATCTTGAAGAACATGGACTGGATATGGTAATTGGTTCTCGTTTTATCAATAAAGAAGGATTTCAGTCATCCGGAGCAAGAAGAATGGGCATCAAATATTTTACAGTGCTTATTCAATTGCTGACCGGAAAGAAAATTACAGATCCAACATCAGGATTGAGAATGGTTAATCGTGACGTTATGAAAATATTTGCATATGATTACCCGAAAGATTATCCAGAACCTGAAAGTGTGGTTGCAATTCTGAGACAGAAAAAGAATGTTGAGGAAATTCCTGTTATTATGAAAGCACGTGAAGGAGGGGTTTCTTCTATATCGCCGAAAAAGTCAGTTTATTATATGATAAAGGTGACTCTGGCAATTTTAATTGAGCGAATCAGAAAGTAAGAGGTGAGATGATGAATGTTCGAATTCAGATAATTGTAGCAATCGGGCTTGTACTGGCATTGTGTGTGATTATAAATATGATCAGAAAAAAAGCACTTGAGTTAAGATATGCGCTTGCATGGCTTTTGGTAGGATTTGGTACGTTGATCTTAGATCTGTTCCCGGGTGTAATGATGGAACTTGCAAAATTTATGGGAATAGAAGTTCCGAGTAACATGTTGTTCTTCTTAGGATTTTGCTTTGCGTTAATTATTATTTTCGTATTGACAATAGCTGTTTCCAGAATGTCAATCCGAATTAAAAACTTAACACAGGAGATGGCGTTGTATAAAAAGTACATGCAAGAAAAAGAGAATAATAATAAAAATAATGAAAGTAGATAAACGATAGTTTAGTAAAAGGGGGTATATTGTGTCAACATATATACAAAATTTTATGAAATTTCGGCCGTTACTGGGAGAACTTGTGGCAAGAGATATAAAAATTAAGTATCGAAGATCAGTACTGGGAGTTTTATGGACTCTTTTGAATCCATTATTTATGATGATCATACTATCAGTAGTATTTTCAAATCTTTTCAAATTTGATATTGAAAATTTCCCGTTATATTTATTAAGTGGACAGATTATCTTCAATTTTTATAGTGAATCTACATCGAGTGCAATGTCAGCAATTACAGGGAATGCTGCATTGATAAAGAAAGTATATGTGCCAAAATATTTATTTGTTATTTCGAGAGTGTTTTCGAGTTTTATTAACTTGCTGGCATCTTTCACAGCATTAATATTAGTGATGATAGCAACTCGAACAGAATTGCATTGGACAGTTATTTTATCGTTTATACCATTGGCATTACTGGTAGTTTTTTCGCTTGGAGTTGGATTGATTTTGTCAGCTGTTACAGTACGGTTTCGTGATATTATGCACCTGTATTCTGTGTTTTTGACAGCACTTACGTATTTGACACCGGTAATTTATCCAATGTCTATTTTACCATCATGGTTATATAAAATTGTTATGCTGAATCCACTTACAAACATTTTGATTATGTTTAGAAATGTTATGATTAACGATACAATTTTTGATTTGCCATCATTAATTATTGCAGTAGTTGAAACGCTTGTATTTTTAGGGATTGGTTTATATGTGTTCTATAAGAATCAGGATCAGTTCATATTGAATATATAGGAGAAGAAGATGGAGAAACAGTTAGTTATAAAAGTAGACCATGTATCTATGAAGTTTAATTTAGCCTCGGAAAAATTTGACAGTTTTAAAGAGTACTTTATTAAAAGCTTGAAAAAACAAGTATCATATAATGAGTTCTGGGCATTAAAAGATGTTTCGTTTGAAGTATATAAAGGGGATTCATTGGGTCTTATTGGGCTGAATGGTAGTGGAAAAAGTACAATGTTAAAGACTATAGCAGGGGTGTTAAAACCAACAAAAGGAAGCGTCCAAGTAAATGGCAGTGTTGCACCATTAATTGAACTTGGTGCAGGTTTTGACTTTGATTTAACTGCGTCAGAGAATATATACTTAAATGGTGCACTTCTGGGCTATTCCAGAGAAGTTATGCAAACATATTATAATGATATTGTAGAGTTCTCTGAATTACAGAACTTTATGGATGTTCCTGTTAAAAACTTTTCCTCAGGTATGGTATCAAGATTGGCTTTTGCAATTGCAACGATTGGAACTCCGGACATATTAATTGTAGACGAAGTACTTTCTGTTGGAGATTTTAGATTTCAACAAAAATGTGAGGAGAGGATTCGCCATATGATGGCAGCTGGAACAACAATATTATTTGTTTCTCATAGTATTGAACAAGTAAAGTCTATATGTAATAAGATTGTTTGGCTGGATCATGGCAATGTAAAAAGGTTTGGTGATGCAGAAGCAATTTGTCAAGAATATGGACAGTTATAGTAACGAGGGATAATTATGAAGAAAAAAATTAAGGTAGTAATAGGAATTGTACTGATAGTAGCTTTTGCATTTTGCTATGCACATATTGCAAAATTAAATAATATATATGACAGACAAGTAGATAGTAGTAAATATATAGGAACAGGTGTTATTAGAGACTCTCTGGAACAGGAATTTGTAAGTAAAGAAGATACTTTGGATGGAATATCGTTAAAATGTCAGTTTCAAGGAGACGCAACAGGAACTTCGCTGCAAATAGAATTAGTTGATTGTAGTACAAATGAAATGGTAGCAATTTCTACTGTGTCAGCAAAAGATATGAAAACAGGTAAATTTAATGTTTTCAGATTCGATACAGTGGAAAATTGTAAGGGGAAAACATATAAAGTAGTTGTAAGTGAGAAAAATGCAGATTTTGATGCAAGCAAGGGAATCGGACTTCTTTATCAGCCAGACACAGAGAAAAGTACAGTTTTATCAATAAATGGCAATGAAACACAGGGAACTCTGATAATGAAAACAGTAACGAATCGATTTGATATAGAAACATTTTGCGTGGTATTAATATTTGCATTATATATTTATATATTTGTAAAATTTTTATATAAATTATTTAAATAGTATGGTGTACGGTTGAGGATTAAGATTAGTATAATTATCTCAGTCGAGAAGACTCCCACCTCTTCAGGTGGTGAGTAATAGCAAATTTGTCTCAGTGGGAGTCCAATCTCCGA
>PPYE01319685.1_pt1 | contig 82359 bp, 70 predicted proteins | sample 1559881 | NCBI WGS metagenome assembly PPYE01 (sample SAMN08240022, study PRJNA423297) | Human gut metagenome, whole genome shotgun sequencing project. | reverse complement strand
CAAGCAGGCAAAAAGAAGCCTGAAGAAACAACAAAAGCAACCTATAGAAAATTTTCTGTGGAAAATTTAAACAGGCTCTTAATATATACAGATAGTGTCAATTAAATATTTTAAATCCGATAAAATAAGTACGCGGCTGGGTAGGGCCATAAAAATAACCGGAATCACGCCATTCGCCTTTATCCAGGTCTTTTTGAAAACTATTAAATATATTTTGTATACCTCCGTTTACCTGCAGTTTTAAGTGATTACGCAGCCGGAAAGTATAATTCAATTTTAGGTTAAGTTCGAAAAAGTCAGGTGTCCTTTCAAGACGATCTTCCTTTATATATTGGTTTTGCACCTCTTCGGGAACTTCTATCTCTATCGACGAAAAGTCCGGCGCAAAGTGTGGCACATACATTTTCCCTGTATAAATACCTGATATTGAAAAATCAAAGTTCTTCAAAGGAGCACTGGTAAAAGTAAAGTATCCATAATAATCCGGAGCCCGCAACATATGTTTTGTACCCTCGATATCTTCGTTTTCGCTCCAGGACTCATACTCTTTATATCTGCTGCGTTGTGCAGTAAAACCAACTTGCAGCTGTGCATCTTGCCCATGTGCTATTTTACCATCAATATTCACGCCGTATACCCTTGCTCCGTTTCCGTTACGCCGTATTTGAGTAAGAATACCATTTTCATGCCCCACATCTTCAAGCACGAAAACATGCCTGAGATCAGTGTAGAAACCTTCCAGCAATATATTTGTTTGGAAATGTCCGATATTGGCAGTCCAGTCCACAGATCCGCTAAAGCTGTTGGAGCGTTCCGGTTTCAATCCATCTGCCAGTTTTATCACTACTCCTTCACCTCCTACAGCAGTAACATGCAGGTCTTCATCATAAGCCTGAGGAGCACGGAAACCGGTAGAATAAGTCAAACGTGCCTGAAATTTATTTGTAGGCTTATATAATAAGTTTACACGCGGACTGACAATGGGATTGTCAATAAGATTGTGATTATCCAGCCGCGCACCTGCCAGCAATATGAAGTGATCCATTTTCCACTCATTCTGGATAAATCCGCTTCCGATGCGTACATCCTGTTGGAGATCACGTCCATATCCTGTCATTATATCATGTAGGGAGTTATCCTGATACTCAATACCACCGGTAAAAGTTGCCGGAGCGAAAAGAAAGCGATTAATATTGCCTACATACATTCCACCTGCAACCCAGGTTAAATCACGGGTTTTCCCATAAGCAGAAGGGTCTTGCTGAGCCCCGTAATAACTATTACGGTCTGTGTGCTGAATGGAGGTGTAAACAGATATCTTATGTTTGTATTCTTTCCAGAAAAGATCATAGCTTGCACCTCCGCTATTTATCACATGCTTTGTCTGTTCCGTAATATCCGATTCGTGAGGTTGAAAATCAAACTTATTCCCTCCGCGACGGAATTCATTAGTTGTATGATATTCTAAATTGATCCGGCTGAATTGGGTAGGACGATAGTAAGAACGGAATCCAAAAGTATTCATATTCAGTTTACCCAATTCGGAAAAACCATCTCCATCCGCATCATAAGGATTCCTATTACGATAAGATTCATAAAGAGCAATACCGTAAGAATTGTCTTTTGCAACCAGGGAGACATTTGCACCTACATACTGTTCCCATGATTTTCCATTGAGATTAGACAAGTTTGAATTTATCTGGAAAGAATTGCTTACCGGGTCTTTGGTAATGATATTGATAGTACCACCTACGGCATTTGCACCAAATAAAGCAGAGCCTCCCCCACGCACTATTTCAATCCGATCTACCATATTTACAGGCATCTGTTCCAATCCATACACCCCTGATAATGCGCTTATAATAGGACGGCTATTTATTAATATCTGTGAGTATGGCCCCTCTAACCCATTGATACGGACCTGAGGGAAACCGCAATTCTGACAATTATTCTCAACCCGCAAACCAGATTGGTAGGATAATGATTTTGCCAGGTCGGTAGAGTTAACCGCTTCAAAAAGCTTTGCTCCCATTACGTTTACAACTACCGGTGCTTCTCTACGGCTTACTTCATTCCGGTTTGCAGAGACAACAACCTCGTCAGTTATAAAAGTCTCTTCCTCCATTTTAAAATGTACAATAGCTGTAAAATCAGCACTTACCTCTATTATTTTCTCCTGGGTTTTATATCCTAATGCCTGTGCACGAAGAGTATATCTGCCGGTAGGAAGTTTTTTTAATTCAAATTGACCTTCCTCGTTGGATACTGTTCCTGTAGACTGTCCGACAATTTGTATGGTTGCATATGGAATATTTTCTTCCCCGTTTTTAGAGATTACATGACCTACAATCATATTCCCCTCCTTTACCGGATTATTTGCATAGTTATTTATGCTTATGCATAAAAGCATAATAATGTATATATAATGTTTCATTGTTTGTTTTCTTAAAATGGCAAAAACTATTTGATTGTGAATTCGGTAGGAGAATTCATTTTATACATAAAAGGTTCATCTGATATTCATCAAAAAACCAATGCATATTTAAATATTAAGAAATAGTTATTTAATAAACCGGAGGAGCTCTCAGATAAAATTCCGTTTTATGTGTATTGCCGATAAGCGGAATTAGTTCATTTACAGATAGAGAATAAAGTATCGGTAAGTCAAGTGAATGAATATGCAGCAAGTCGGATTGTAAAATCTCAATAGAATTTAAACTACATATAAGTATAAGTTCGTTTTTTGTATGACTATGATTTTTTTCGGAAGAAGGGTGAGAATGAGTAATCATCACACCATTTACATTATGCACATGTATGTAAAACTTATTACTCACATAATACATTACAAATAGTGTAAAGAGAAAAAATAATAGTATTCTTCCTTTTATACGTTTTCCTGTCACTGCTGTGATTTGCTTTAAATTCGCGGCAAAAATAGCACTTTATATTTAATAATTCTAAATAGCATATAAAAATATTATATGCATTGATGGTTAAAAATAAAGAAAAGTAATTGAATAATCAGCTGATAAGCAAGGGTTTGGCAAGTCTTAGTCAACTACATTATTACAGTAAAATAGTATTCAACTCTTCCAGGTATTTTTTATCAACTTTATCAAATGTATTTAATTCGGTACTGTCTATATCCAGAACAGCCCAAACTTCACCTTCTTTATTATATAATGGAACCACTATTTCCGAGCGTGATAGGGAACTGCATGCAATATGCCCAGGAAATTCTTCTACATCAGGTACAATTATCGTTCTCTTTTCTTTCCACGCTGTTCCGCAAACTCCTTTGCCAAACCGGATACGAGTGCATGCAATAGTACCTTGGAAAGGTCCTAAAACCAACTCCTCTCCTTTCACTATATAGAAGCCTACCCAAAAGTACCCTGTATACTCTTTAATTAAAGCAGCAGTATTTGCCAGATTTGCAATCAGATCGTTCTCCTGATCAGTTATACTCCGGATTGCAGATATCAAATTTATATATAATTCTTCTTTCATTTCTAATAAATAATCTTTTTTATTCCTCTTCTATTTTTATATGTAAAGGGTGTGTAAAGATGAATCTGGCACCCTCCTTATATTCGGGGTCAATCCATATCTTGCCACCAAACTTTTCTACAATAAGTTTGGTGATAGAAAGGCCAAGTCCCGTTCCTTGTGTGTATTCATCCAGTTTCTCAAAACGTTCAAAAACAAGGTCCTGTTTTTTCTCCGGTATACCACATCCGGTGTCTGTTACGGAAAAAAAGATCATTTGCACCTCTTCATCCACCCTGCATTTTAATGTAATAGTACCCTTAGCAGTAAATTTACCCGCATTTGAAAGCAGATTGTTCAATACTTGTTTTAATCGCTGTATATCTGTTTGTATATTAAAGGAGTCCTGCTTACTTTCAAAGACATAATTAACACCGGCTCTCCGTGTATACTCAGCACTTGAAATCACAGTTTTGCACAATTCTATAACATCACACTCTTCATAAACAAATTTCATCTTTCCCGATTCAAGGCGGGATATGTCTAAAATATCATTTATCAGATGTAGTAACAAATCCGAGTTAGTCTGAATTATTTCGAAATATTCCTTTTGCTCCTCAGTACCTCCATCAGAAGCCAACAGATTAGAAAACCCTACAATTGCATTTAGCGGAGTACGTATCTCATGACTCATGTTTGCTATAAAAGCACTTTTTAAACGGTTTGATTCCTCTGCCCTGTCTTTGGCTATACGCAATTTGGTTTCAGAGTGTTCCAGCTCATCTTTCAGCTTCTTCGTACGCAGGTAGTGATAGAGAGAAACCAAAAATCCGACCAAAACAATCAGGAAGATAGAAACAAACAGAGTTACTTGGTATTTGTATTCTTCAAAGAAAGTAGGTTCCTTGTTTATCAGCTGGTAATCTTCAGGCAATTTCTTAAGAGGAATATTTTTCTCCAGTAATTTATGCATATCAAAAACATAATGCCCCGGAACGAATTCTATTTTAACGTTCCTCCTCTCCTGGTTATTGAAATAGTTTAACACCTGATGAGCCATATCTTTTCCAACTATCCGGTAATCGGGAATATAACCACCAACAACCCAATACCCCAGACCTGTTGAGGCAACAGTAAAAGCAGGCATTTCAGGATTTGCCTCACGCATTGCATATGTCGCGTTACGCATAAAATATCCTTCATTGGTATCAACCCTCCAGGTACCAACCAATATAACTGTATTCTCAGGCAACTGTGCTATATCAGAAACAATTGTATATATGCTATGCTTTCTGCCGTCAAGAAGTATCAGATTTAATTCCGGAAATGCACTCATCTCTTTACGGGCAAGAGCTTGCATCGAAACTCCTCCATACGTATTATCTGAAATAAATGCTATATTCTTCATATCAGGATAAAGGTCTTTTACTAACCTTATATTCTTTTCGATATCATACTCATAAGCATATCCCGCAACAATATTATATTCTTCCGCATCTTTAAAAGCATCTATACTTTCCGGCTCCCAATCTTTCATAGATATACTGTCTTCCGGTAATATCAGGGCATTACGGCTAACCATCCCACACATTACCGGTATATCATTCAATGTCTCTTTTTTCTGTGACAAATAAGATGTCCACGCTTCCTGCCCCAACAAAATAATCAGTTCAGGCGTATTGTCTCCTTTGTATTTATCCAGTATGTTATGCATTTTCTCCCTCCACATAATTGCTTCAGAGAAATTGTTGCAATTCATATTTTCTATTATAACAGAAGACGTATTCCCCCCTAAAGATGCATATTCATCAAGAAAAGCAGAGATATTGGTTGAAGTCTGTCTGGTCTCAGGATTATATGAACTTATAATCAATATGGTTCCTTCATTAATACGATCAACAGCAGCATAAGATAAGGTGCAAGGGAATAAAAACAACAATATCAATAGTTGCTTCTGAATCAATTTGATAAATACCTTCTTAAACATCTTATCTTACAATACAAATATAATTATCAGAAAATGAATTTGTCACTTATGCAAATATACTTTATAAATCCAAATTATTATCATTTCCCGACCAAAATTAAAGTGTATGATCAAGGCCCCAAAAGGGTATTATTTTAATATACCAAAGTCATACTGTAATGATATATTACGAAACACATAATAGTATCTTATTCCCGGATTTAAGTTAAAGATAATATTAAATTTTAAGATAAATAACCCTAAAAAGGAATGGCAGATTAACAAAATGGTATTTATTTTGTTATAATAAAATTATAAAGTATAGTAAATTTAAACATTCTTAGAGTATGGCCTATATAGATTATTACAAGGTACTTGGGGTAGATAAAAGTGCAACTCAGGATGAAATTAAGAAAGCATATCGTAAGTTGGCCAGAAAACACCATCCTGATTTGAATCAGAATGATCCGAATGCCAAAGACAAATTTCAGGAAATAAATGAAGCAAATGAAGTGCTGAGTGATCCTGAAAAAAGAAAGAAATACGACGAATACGGAGAACACTGGAAGCATGCTGATGAATTTGAAGCCCAGAAAAGACAGCAATCGGCCGGTGGTGGAAGTGGAGGCCAGTGGTATTCCGGCGGAGAAGGATTTGATGCATCCGGATTCGGCAGTGCATTCGAAGGCTTTGGAGGCAATGAAGGTGGATTTTCCGACTTTTTCGAGTCACTTTTCGGACAAAGAGGCAGAAGCAGAGGAACCAGCGGTGGATTCCGTGGACAGGATTATAATGCCGAGCTGCAATTGTCACTTCAAGAAGCCGCACAGACACATAAGCAGATATTAAATGTGAATGGTAAGAAAATACGTATCACCGTACCTGCCGGTGTAGAGAACGGACAAACAATCAAACTGAAAGGACACGGAGAACCGGGTGCAAACGGCGGACCTGCGGGTGATTTATACATAACTTTCTCAATTCCGGAAGATCCTGTATTCAAGCGTGTCGGAAATGACTTGTATGTTATAGTACCCCTCCCACTCTACACAGCAATTCTTGGAGGCGAAGAGACTATAGATACATTGGATAGTAAAGTAAAACTTAAGATTAAGCCGGAAACCCAGAATGGCACTATGGTAAGATTAAAAGGAAAAGGATTTCCTAAGTATAAACAGGATGGTAAAGCAGGAGATCTGATTATAACTTATTCTATCCAACTCCCGACCAAATTAACGGAAAAGCAAAAAGAATTATTCCGGGAATTACAAAGTATTAATCAATAAAACACCTGTGTCGTATGCAAACAGATTTAATTATAGTTACAGAATATTGTAACAAAAGCAATGTAGAACCTTCTTTCCTTTCAATGCTCGAAGAGGATGGATTGATTCAAATACAGGTTATAGAGCAGGAGCAATATTTATTAGCTTCACAGTTAAGCGATATCGAAAGGTTCTCCAGATTACATTATGATCTGGCCATAAATGTAGCCGGAATTGATGTAATAAATCAGCTCCAACAACAAATGAAAGAACTGAGAAAAGAAATAGAATATTTAAAAAGCAGACTATCTACCTTTCCAGCAAATGACTGGGATAATATAGAAGAGTTTTAAAATGAACTTATAGTAAGGTTATTGGTTATTATTAGAAAATTAATATATAATAATAACACTTTATGAATAGACGTAGAAGACTGGAAAGGGAAGTTTCTCTTGCAAAGAAAAGAATAGATGAAGCTCCTGATGACACTCCCTCTAACATCAAAGACCTGTGGGAGAAGGAGTATATAGAATTATCCTTCGACCTCAATAATCTGGTTGATCAGGAAGACGATAATAACGATGATTAACTAAAGAGCCTGTTTTTTTTATCAAAGCGCGACACTGAGTAATAATCCGGTGCCGCGCTTTTCATATCAGGTAATGAAAAAATTGATTACCTTTGCAGCCGATTTTATTTTAAATATCTAAATATTATTTTCATACTTTCAAATGAACTATAACACTCCGGCACAAATTGCGGAAGAGTTTGCTGCTTCCGGTATATATAAAACAAGTTTATCAACCAGAAAATTTTGTATCATAGCTATTTTAGGAGGCGTATTTATCGCTTTCGGGGGTCTGCTGTCCGTTATGGTAGCAGGTGGATCTCCCGGAATAGGAGCTGAAAATCCGGGAATAATAAAGTTCATCGCAGGGGCACTTTTCCCCATCGGCCTTATGATGGTTTCAATAACCGGTGCAGACCTATTTACAAGTGACTGCACAGCTTTCACCCTGCCCCTGTTACAAAAACGTATAAAAATCAACCTGTTTATTCGTTTTCTACTGTTATCTTATGTATTTAACTTTATAGGTGCACAGTTGGTAGCATATGTTTTTTCTTCCGGCATAGACTTCTTTGCCAACGACCCATGGAAAAGTTATCTGCACCACTACTCTGAGGCAAAAGTTAATCAAGACTTTCTCAAAGTATTTATCAAAGGCATTGGAGCTAACTGGCTGGTATGCTTGGGTATGTGGATGGGCTATGCAGGAAAAGATATTATCGGTAAATGCATTGGAATATGGATTCCGGTAATGCTATTTGTTACTTTAGGATATGAACACTCTATAGCAAATATGTTCTTCATTCCAGCTGCTATTTATTCCGGTGCCGATATCCTTTGGAGTGATTTTATTGTTCGAAACCTCTTACCTGCTACTTTAGGCAACTTTATTGGAGGTGCATTTTTTGTCGGATGTGTTTATTGGTATATATACTTAAAGGACAAGTAGTATAAATATTTTAAGGTCTTTACCTGGATACTAACCAGTCACCAGATAAAGACCTATTTATTTTCATCTGGGATTCATAAAGTATTCCGGTTAAACTTCATCAACCATTCCTGTCTTAAAAGCATGCTCAGAACGGAAACAGTAAGGGTAAAACCAGTACCATAATTATCCCCATAATTATCTGCAAAGGAAGTCCTACTTTTATATAATCCATAAAGGTATATTGTCCGGCGGTCATTACCAATGCATTGGGAGGAGTTGAAAAAGGAGATGCAAAGCACATACTGGCTCCAACCGCTACTGCAAATAAGTAAGGATACGGACTGTCTCCTATTAACTTCGCAGACTCTAATGCAATAGGTGCCAAAAGAACTGCAGTAGCTGTATTACTGATAAACATTGTCATTAAAGAAGTTGTGAAATATACACCGGCCAAAAGAGCTAATGAACCATACTCTCCCAGGTTATTTGCCAGTGCGTTAGAGATATATTCGGAAACTCCTGTTTTTTGTAAAGCTAATGACATGGGTAACATGGCAGCAATAAGTACAATGCTTTCCCAGTTTATCGTTTTATAAGCAGCTTCCATATTACGGATACAACCGGTAATAATCATCAATATGGCTGCTATCATAACAGCCGTAACAGGTGCTACGGGGATAGCATCAACTACCATCATAATAATCATCAGTAACATAATACCTGCTGCAATAGGAGCTTTATAATCTAAAGTTACTTTAGCTGCTTCGTTTAAAGGTTGTCCCAAAACAACCCAGTCTGCATCTTCATTACTCAAACGGGCAATATTATTCCAGGTACCCTGAACTAATAATATATCTCCGCTATGCATTTTCTCATCTTTTATATCATTCAATATGTAATCATTTTTACGTCGAATACCCAGGATATTTATATCATACTTCTCGCGGAAACCTGAATCTTTCACGGCACGATTTACCAAATTTGAAGAATTCATTAATAATATCTCTGCAATACCAATATCATAAAATTCAAGCGAACGGCTTTTATTTTCACCGGATTCATCCATGGTATTGTCAAGTAGCTCCAGGCAAAAATCTTCAGCAAATCGTTCCACATTATCAAAACTTCCCATGATGTATAAAACATCATCTGTTTCCAGTAAAGTATCCGGAGTTGCAAATTGCTGATTTACTGATTTTATTAATTTCGCCTGTCCGTTTGAAGATTTTCTTACTTCCAGTATATTTAAATTATATTGTTTACGAATATCCAGATCACGTATTGTCTTATTCTCTATTTTTGAGTTTTTACATAATTTTATACGATACAGGTTATCAGAAAGCTGATATTCATTTGCCAGTTCATTTAAAGACTTTGTTTTAGACTTGTTCTTTTTATTTTTATCACCTTTCTTAATAAGGAATAATTTACTTAAAGGGATTAAAACAAGTGTACCTACAGTCACAGCAATAAGACCAACGGGCAAAAATGAGAAGAATGATAAGGGTTCGTACTTATTAGCTGTTAAAACATCCTGAATAACAAGGTTAGGAGGAGTAGATATCAAAGTCATTATACCCATACTGCTTGCAAATGCCAGAGGCATCAATAATCTGCTGGGATTAATATTGGCACTTACTGCAAGGCTCACTACAATAGGCATCATAAGCGCTACTGTTCCCGTATTACTAACAAAGGCTCCTATCGCAGCAGTAGCTATAATAATTAATATAAATAATTTCAACTCACTTTTACCCGCCAGTTTCAGTATTTTACTGCTTATCATTTTGGCTAGTCCTGTTTGGAAAATAGCTCCTCCTACCACAAAAAGGCCAACCATCATTATAACTACTGAATTGGAAAAACCTGATAGTCCTTCTTCCGGTGTTAATATCTGAAAAATCAGTAGTAATAGCAATGAGCACAGTGCTACGAGGTCAGAACGCACCTTCCCACTCATAAAAAATATAGCGGAAAGCACTAATACGATAATTGTAATAAGCATAAAACTTTATTTAGATTAATTTGCGGCAAAATTCTAGATAATTCATGAAACAGGCAAAAAATACATCATCTATTTAACAAAAGAAACGAAAAAATAAAAGGATTAGTTTTAGCTGGCCCTGATATTGTGTTTATCTTTAGTGAACAAATGATTGATCAGATATGTTATTAACGCAATAATTAATATATAAAAACACTAATCGATATGGCAGAAGATTATAAATTAATAAATAACGAGGAAGAGAAACAATACGAGTTCCAGATCTCAGGATATGTTCCTAAGATTGAATATATAATATCCAATAACGGAGAAATATTCCTTACCCATACGGAAGTTCCATATGCATTAGAAGGACAAGGTGTAGGAACACAATTAGTGGAAAAGACACTAAAAGACATTGAAAAGAGAGGATTAACACTAGTTCCTTTGTGCTCATTTGTCGCCGGATACATCCGGGAACATCCCGAATGGAAACGGATTGTTAAACAAAATGTTAACGTATAACAGCTAATTGAGAGAGTGCGATATGGATATAGTAAAAGAATATTCCAATGGCGAAATTGTAGTAATCTGGAGACCGGATTTATGTATACATGCCGGAATCTGCGTACAATTGCTTCCGCAAGTATATAAGCCTAAAGAAAGACCTTGGGTAAAAGTAGAACATGCTACGACCGAACAACTGAAAGATCAAGTGACTAAGTGTCCTTCGGGCGCTTTGACTTACAGGATGATAGAGTAAAAGCTGAATAGCGTATTTATTAAATAAAGAATACATATTTAAATTATCTGATAATAGTTAAGAGCATAAAGTAGATTATAATAAATCACTTTATGCTTTTGTTTTTTCATTATTCACACACTTAATTATATCTTTGAAGATCAAAAAATATTCAAATGATAACTTTTCCAAACGCAAAAATAAATCTGGGACTAAACATTGTTGAGAAACGCCCGGATGGATATCATAACCTGGAAACGATCTTTTATCCGATAAGCATAGAAGATGCATTGGAAATAAGTGAATTAAAAGATTCTGATAAAGAGTTTGAATTAAACATCTCCGGTAGAAAGATTGAAAGTAACGATGAAGATAATCTGATCGTAAAAGCATACAAACTGATAAAAACGGACTATGACCTGCCACCAATAGCTATTTATTTATATAAGAATATACCTTCGGGAGCCGGATTGGGAGGAGGATCTTCTGATGCTGCTTATATGATAAAACTACTCAATAAAACGTTTAAGCTTTCCCTTGAAACTAAAGTTATGGAAAAGTATGCAAGCAGCCTGGGAGCTGATTGTGCCTTTTTTATAAAGAACAAACCCGTTTTTGCTACCGGTATCGGAGACGTATTCCATCCGATCGAATTTGCCCTGGATGATTTAAATATCATAGTTATTAAACCCAATATCTTTGTTTCCACAAGTGAAGCTTTTTCCCGGATAATACCTAAGCACCCTCAAAAACCATTGGTTGAAATCATAAAACATCCCATAGAGCAATGGAAAGAATTAATGGTTAACGATTTTGAGAAAACAGTATTCCAATACCATCCGCAAATAGCTCATATCAAAAATCTGTTGTATGATAAAGGAGCCTTATATGCTTCCATGTCTGGCTCAGGCTCTGCTGTATATGGTATATTCCGCGAAGAAAACATATCAATAAATAAAGAAGATTTCCAGGATTGCTTTGTATGGAAAGGAAGGCTATCCGCTACGGTTAATTAAATTCCTGGAACGTATAAAAACAATTTAGCACAATACAATAATTACTATGGAATTAGTGATCCTTATTACTATACTCGCTTTACTTGTAATCAACATTCTTATTTTTATAAAAGTAAATAACCAATCCCGGACAGAGAAATTAGAACATTTATTAAGGGAGCAACTCTATGAGAACAGAGAAGAAGTGAGTAAAGCCATCCGGGAGTTTCGCACAGAAATGACACAATCTTTAAACTCTTCCATCAGCCATATACAAAACACCTTACACAAAAACCTGATGACCGGGAATGAGCTTCAAAAAGAAAAGTTCGAATCGATGGCAAAAGCTCAGGATACCCTTATCAAGTCTACGGAAAAAAGACTCGATGAAATGAGGATTATGGTGGAAGAAAAATTACAAAAAACACTAAATGAACGAATAGGGCAATCTTTTGAAATCGTACGTTCGCAATTGGAAAATGTACAAAAGGGGCTCGGAGAGATGAAGTCACTGGCACAAGATGTAGGAGGTCTTAAAAAAGTACTTAGCAATGTGAAAACAAGAGGAACAATCGGCGAAGTGCAGCTTGGAGCCTTGTTAGAGCAAATATTAAGTCCTGAACAATACGAGGCTAATGTTAAAACTAAAAAGAACAGTACCGAGTTTGTAGAATATGCAATCAAACTACCCGGCAAAGATGATTACTGTCAGATCATTTATCTGCCCATAGATGCCAAATTTCCTAAAGATGTCTACGAGCAATATCATGATGCTTTTGACAGAGAAGACCCGGTATTTATAGAAGCCTCTTCCCGGCAACTGGATATCACTATTAAAAAGATGGCGAAAGATATTCACGACAAATATATTGATCCTCCTTACACAACTGATTTTGCTATAATGTTCTTACCTTTCGAAAGTATCTATGCAGAAGTCATCCGGCGCACTTCATTGATGGAAATATTACACAAAGAGTATAAAATTGCGGTGACCGGACCTACGACTTTAGGTGCTATTTTAAATAGCTTACAGATGGGATTCCGCACATTGGCAATCCAGAAAAGAACCAGTGAGGTGTGGTCTATCCTCGGAGCTGTAAAAACAGAGTTCGGCAAATTCGGTGGTATGTTGCAAAAAGTACAAAAGAATCTTCAAACAGCAGGTGATCAGCTGGAGGAAGTCATGGGAAAACGTACCAGAGCTATTGAAAGAAAACTACGCCAGGTAGAAGCACTCCCTATAGAAGAAACAAAAAAGCTCCTTGTAATCGAGGATATCGAAGATGATTTTGAAGATGAAACTATACAATAATTTATTTCTTATCTCTCAAAGCCGGAATTTTTATGGTAGTACCAACAGGCACATTATCCGGATTGGTTATAACCCCACGGTTGTGCATAACCAGATAAGGCCACAAATCTTTAGTACGATAATAACGATGAGAAATGCGGGTTAATGTTTCACCTACTCTGACTGTATATTGGTCCATAGTACCCACAATAACATAGCTTGTAGAGTCAGGTATTACTTCTGCTGCGTCTTCACGGATACCGGTTATTATTGTTTTTGTTAAGTCATCAACAGGTGGGCGCATAGTTGGTTGTACCGGTGTCTTTACAGGGGAGGGTATTATTTCTTCCTCGATGATCACTTTTTCTTCCGGAACGGGAACTTCTGTAGATGAAACAGAGGGATCTATTACAGCTAAAGTATCTTCCGATAGGATGGTGTTTTCTACTGTATCATTAGGTATTATTTCAGCTTCTTCTGGGACAACAGGAGAAACTTCTGCTTCCGTAATCAGTTGAGAGTCCTTATCATCATTAAAAAAGACATTTATAATGTTTGGTTTAAATATATAGAAGGTAATCCCTGTAAGCATTAAAACAGTAACTAATAAAACAATGATATAAGATATAGCTCTGTTTTTGCGTTTAGTTACAGGCACTGCCTGCTCTTCATTAGAATCTTCTTTTACAGATAAGATTTTTTCTTCCGGTGCTTCTGTTTTCTCTTTTTCGTCTGGTAATTCATCCTCACTTGAAATAGAAATAGTTGGAATTGGCTGTTCTACCTTCTCATTTTTTGTAATTTCAGTATTTTGCTTATCATCAGTTCTTACTTCTTCTTCAACCTTAGTTGTTTCTAAACCGGTAGTTGACAGATTTATATCTGCTTCCTCTTTTTCTGAAAGAGATGTATCGGTTGTATTGGTCTGATTAGTTGTAGTTTCATTATCAGGCTTGATATCTTCAACAGAGCTTTCTACAGATACGGAAGCAACAGAAACTTCCTCCGCAATACATGTCTCTTCTGCTATAATGCTTGTATGATCTGCCTCCTGCCCTTTTTCCTCCTCTTCCTGATCGTTTTGAGTCGTTATCCTATTATCAGTAACTTCAACTTCGTTAGTCTCGTCTTGCTCTTCCGACTCATCATCTTGCAGATCTTCCTTCTCTTCTTCCTCATCATCTTCAAAAACTGTATTATCATTTAAAATGACTGTTTCAAAGTGAGAAAAGGGTTTATTGATTAAATCACGAACTGAATTTTCCGGTATAAAAGAAAGCTTTGTATGACCTTCGATAACAAAACGTTCGCCTGTATTTACATCAATACTTTCACGGCTCCCGACTTTTGTTAATTTAAAGGTACCCAACCCTTTGATTTTAACAAACTGATCTTCATTCAAAACCTCTTCAATAAGATCGAACATGGTTTTCAAGAAATTCTCGGCTTCTTTTTTTGTTATGCCTTGCCTTTCTGCTACAAGATTAACAAGATCCTGTATGTAAACCTTTTCATTCATGATTCATGATATTACCGATTTTTAAACTTCTCTTTCAATACTGTGCTGGGTTTATAAGTCAATACTAATTTTGGGGGAACTAACATACGTAGCTGAGTAGCGGGATTTACTGATATACGCTCTGCTTTCTTTTTAACTTCAAAAGAACCGAATCCTTGAATAGCAAGCACATTATTATCCTGTAACTGCTTGATCATTACAGAGAAAGTCGTATTGAGTAACTCACTGGTCTCTTTAACTGAATATCCTAATCGTTTGGACAATTCTGCGGTAAATTCTTTATTATTCAAAATATTAGAGATATAAAGATTACTACTAAAGACAAATATATAAAAATATAATTAATATACAGAAAGCCTGTTTAAATTATTTTTGCATATAAGTCAAAATCGTCTGCATCCGTTATTCTAACCTGATAAAACTCTCCTGTTTTCAAGTCATTACCATCACAAAGAATTAATACTTCCAGGTCGACTTCAGGAGAATCAAATTCTGTACGGCCAATATAATAATCTCCTTCGACTCTGTCGATGATTACTTTAAAAACAGAACCAATCTTTGCGGCACTTAAACCGGCAGAAATTTCCTGTTGTATTTCCATTAATTCGCTCAAACGTTGTTGCTTCACTTCCTCGGGTATAGAATCCTGATATTTTTTAGCCGCATATGTTCCTTCTTCCTCAGAATAAGCAAAGGCTCCCATCCGATCAAAACGGGCATTACGTACAAATTCTTTCAATTCTTCAAAGCTTTCTTCTGTTTCTCCCGGAAAGCCTACCATAAGGGTAGTACGTAAATGAATTCCGGGAACTTCCTTACGGAATTGTTCGATCAAACGGTAAGTTTGTTCTTTTGTTACGTGACGACGCATTCCCGTTAATACATTATCACTGATATGCTGTAAAGCAATATCCATATAATTACACACATTCGGGTAATCGCGCATTACGCGAAATAATTCTTCCGGAAAATGTGCAGGATATGCATAATGAAGACGAATCCATTCTACGCCGGGAATCATGGCTATCTTTTCTATTAATTCAGGAAGCATTTGCTTCTTGTACAGATCAATCCCATAATAAGTAAGTTCCTGAGCTATTACCTGAAACTCTTTTACACCCTTTCCAACGAGATATTTCACTTCTTCAAGAATCTCTTCTATAGGACGGGATATATGTTTGCCTGTAATTATCGGTATGGCACAATAGGCGCATTTACGGTCACAGCCTTCTGATATTTTCAAATAAGCATAATGGGAAGGTGTTGTAAGGCTCCTTTCGATATGAATATTAGTATTATAATTTTCACCTAAATCATGAAGCAACTCATTCCAGTTAAATTTGCCGTAAAAATGATCTACCTGCGGCAATTCGATAGCTAATTCTTTCAAATAGCGCTCAGAAAGGCATCCCATCACATAAAGCTTATCCAGTCTGCCTTCTTCTTTGGCCTGGGCAAATTCGAGAATCATGTTTATCGACTCTTCTTTTGCATCACCAATGAAACCACATGTATTTATTACGGCTATTTCTCCCTGAGGATTCTCAGAGTCGTGTGTAGCATTATAACCGGCTTCTTCTAACTGACGGATTAATTTCTCGGAATCAACTAAATTTTTGGAACAACCAAGGGTTATAATGTCAATAGTCTTTTTATTTTCCCGCATTAATTTTCTCCAAATAAAGAATTAACAAATTCTTCTTGACGGAATGTTTGCAAATCTTCTATACCTTCACCCAATCCAATATACTTCACAGGAATTTTAAATTGGTCTGAAATACCGATTACAACTCCACCTTTTGCTGTTCCGTCCAGTTTGGTAACCGCCATGGCTGTGACCTCTGTAGCCTTGGTAAATTGTTTGGCTTGCTCGAATGCGTTTTGTCCGGTGGAACCGTCAAGAACTAACAAAACTTCATGTGGTGCATCCGGTATTACCTTTTGCATTACATTTTTTATTTTTGTTAATTCGTTCATCAAATTTATTTTGTTATGTAAGCGTCCCGCAGTATCAATAATAACCACATCGGCATTATTTGCTACAGCAGAACTTAATGTATCATAAGCCACAGAAGCCGGATCAGATCCCATTTTCTGTTTAATAACGGGTACTCCTACTCTTTCTCCCCAAATAACAAGTTGTTCTACGGCTGCAGCACGGAAAGTATCGGCAGCACCAAGATATACGGATTTACCTGCTTTTTTAAACTGATAAGCAAGTTTTCCGATGGTAGTTGTCTTGCCTACACCATTAACCCCTACAACCATTATCACATAAGGCTTTTTATCTGAAGGAACAATAAAATCTTCCGTATCTACCGTATTATTACGGATAAGTAAAGCTGCAATTTCTTCTTTCAGTATCCGGTTAAGTTCATCGGTGTTTACATACTTATCCTCAGCTACTCTTTTCTCAATACGTTTTATTATATTTAAAGTTGTCTCTACTCCAACGTCTGAAGTGATCAATACTTCTTCAAGATTATCTAAAACTTCATCGTCTACTTTTGATTTTCCGGCTACAGCTCTTGCTATTTTACCGAAAACGCTTTCTTTGGTTTTAGATAAACCTTTGTCTAATGTTTCTTTCTTTTCCTTCGAGAAAAAACTAAAAATACCCATACCAACTAATATTATTAATGATTACAAAGATATAATAAGTATCAGAATTCTAAAAATAAAAGTAAAAATTATGATACATTTAAGGGTATAAAACAAAAACTCCCCCTTATCAAACAAATAAGGAGAAGTTTTTGTTAGCTGTCGATTTAATATCGGCTACAATTATTTTTTAAAGAAATCTTGTACTTTATCGTTAGGAACCATTTGTTCGTCAAAAATGTATGCTCCTGTTTTAGGAGATTTCACCATTTTGATAACCTTAGTATAAGAACGTCCTTCTTTTGCACCTGTCTGTAATGATGCTACTGTTTTCTTTGCCATGGGTTAATCTTATTTTATTTCTTTGTGAACTGTTACTTTTTTCAATATAGGATTGTACTTTTTAAGTTCCAATCTTTCTGTAGTATTTTTTCTGTTCTTCGTTGTAATATAACGAGAAGTGCCAGGCATACCACTTTCCTTGTGCTCTGTGCATTCAAGAATTACCTGTACTCTATTACCTTTTGCTTTCTTTGCCATAACTTTATATCTCCTACTCTATTAAGCAATTATTTTAATGGACTTCCAATCACAGTAACCTTTCGACACAGCATCATTCAAAGCTGCATCCAGTCCTTTTTTATTAATTGTGCGCAAACCTGATGCACAAATATTCAGGCTAATCCAACAATCCTGTTCTACATAGTAGAACTTTTTTGTAAACAAGTTCACATTAAAAGTTCTTTTCGTTCTTCTATTTGAGTGTGAAACATTGTTGCCAACCATGGCTTTCTTTCCGGTAATTTGACAAATCTTCGACATTTCTATCTTATTTTATAGTTTTTTCTTTTCTACCCATTTTCAAACAGGGTGCAAAGTAAGTACTTTTATTCTTATTAAGCAAGTAATTTATCAATTAATTCACTCAACCACACTAATTTTGCTCTTCCAAAAGCAAATCATGCAAGAGAATAAGAGCGTTGTTGGTTGCACGTAAAATATTTGCTTCCCTTCCTCTGTCTGATTCGAGTTTACGGGTAATAATCTTTTTACCGGAACCTGCTGCTATCCATACTGTCCCCACAGGCTTTTCGGGAGTTCCACCATCCGGACCGGCAATACCGGTTGTAGCAACAGCATAGTCTGTATTTAATGATTCCATCGCTCCGCGTACCATCTCCACTGCCGTTTCTTCACTAACAGCACCGTGCTTACGAAGGGTTTCCTCTTTTACATGAAGCTGATTCACTTTTACATCATTGGAATATGCAACAATACTTCCGGTGAAATATCCGGAACTACCGGGTATAGCAGTTATAGCAGCTGCTATACTTCCACCGGTACAACTCTCAGCGGTAGACAGGGTTTTATGTCTCTCTCTTAATATATTCCCGATTATCTGATTTAAAGGCGTATCTTCTTCACGGAGAATATCCTGATGAAGAATGTCAAAAAGTTTATTTGATTCAATATTTAATATATTCTGCGCAATATCAGGATTATTCTCTCTTATTGTAAGGCGTAGGCGAATAAGTCCGAGTTGCGGTAAATAGGCTAGTTTTATTGATTCGGGAAGCTGATCTTCCCAATCGGATAAGGTTTCCGACAGTAAGGATTCCGGATAATTTTTAACCAGATAAGTACGATGAAGAATCACCCCATTATTAAAACGCCGGGACAGACGAGGAATAATTTCATCCATCATGGCCTTTTTCATTTCCTGGGGCACTCCCGGCATAGAGACTAAGACTTTACTTTCTTTATTTAACCACAATATCGGGGCTGTACCCACCGGATTCATGATTATTGTAGCCTTTTCAGGTACCATTGCCTGATCCATGTTAGATTTCAGGAGGGAGATATTACGTTTAGCGAATAAGCTTTGTATATTCTTTAATACCTCCTCATTTTGGATTAGATTAGTATCAAAATATTTACAGAGTATCTTTTTAGTTATATCATCTTTAGTCGGACCAAGCCCACCGGTAGTCAGCACGATATCTACCCTTTTCATGGCAGTTTCGATCGCTTCTACAATTTCTTCTTCGCGATCTCTGACAGAAGTGATCCTGGTAATTTCAAATCCGGCTTTATTTAACTCCTTCCCCATCCATGCAGAATTTGTATCCACTACCTGACCTATCAGGAGTTCATCACCAATAGTTATTATTTCAACAAACATCTTTTATACTCTTTATAATTATATAATAATACGGATCAGTAGTTAAAGAATTTATCGTTTCGCTGGTAGTCACATAACTCTCGAATATGCAGGAAGATCAATGGTACAAAAATCATTATCCAGATATTTGTAATAACCGGTAATAGCTATCATTGCTGCATTATCTGTCGTATAACTAAACTTTGGAATGTATACATTCCAACCATACCGGTGGGCATAATCATGGAAAGTATTTCTCAATCCGTTATTAGCCGATACACCACCAGCTACGGCAATTTCTTTTATATTGAGGTCTTTCGCTGCTTTCTTTAGTTTATCCATAAGGATATCCACTACTGTCGTCTCTAAAGATGCTGCCAAATCCGCTTTATGATTTTCGATGAATTGGGGATCGTCCTTCAACTGGTCACGTAAAAAGTAGAGGAAAGAAGTTTTTAAACCACTAAAACTGTAATTATAATCCGGGATATGAGGTTTACTAAAGGTAAAAGCGTTTGGATTACCCTGACGGGCAAGACGATCTATTATCGGACCTCCCGGATATCCCAGTCCCATTACTTTAGAACACTTATCTATTGCTTCTCCGGCAGCATCATCAATCGTTTGACCTATTATTTCCATCTGATTATATGCTTTTACCAAAATAATTTGCGAATTTCCACCAGATACAAGCAGGCAAAGAAATGGATATTGCGGCTGCTTCTCCTCTTCTCCTTTTTCTTTGATAAAATGGGCTAAAACGTGAGCATAAAGATGATCAACGTCAATCATCGGTATATTCAGAGAGCGGGCAAATCCCTTAGCAAAGGATACTCCCACAAGCAGAGAACCCATAAGACCGGGCCCACGGGTGAAAGCAACCGCGCTTAATTCATCTTTGGATACTCCGGCCCGTTTTAAAGCTTCATGCACCACAGGGACGATATTTTGCTGGTGAGCACGTGAAGCCAATTCCGGTACTACCCCTCCATATGCCTCATGCACTGCCTGACCAGATACAACATTTGATAATAATACTCCATCCTTAATAACAGCAGCAGAGGTATCATCACATGAAGATTCTATACCTAATATAATTGTATTCATATTAATGTTTTTGCGAATGCAAAAGTAACTCTTTTCGAAGAGAAAAGATTAGTCAAAGAGAGATTTTATTATTAAAATGGAAGAGGTCCATCTGGCATACCACCTCCAAAAGGATTGCTATCCTGCGGAATAAAATCTGCTGGCGGAGGAGGAACTGAGCCATTACTATGTGTATTCATGCGGGAGCCCACAACATGATCTTCCGGTAGAGGTATAACCAGATCATCATCCGGATTCTGAAAGCGGGCAAATTCTCCTTTAAACCGGAGAAGCACATCACCTACTGCCCCATTACGATGTTTTGCTATAATAATTTCGGCCATCCCACGAAGGTCATTACCTTTTTCATCCTGAAATATCTTATAATATTCGGGACGATGGATAAAACAAACCATATCCGCATCCTGCTCTATAGCTCCTGATTCACGAAGGTCACTCAACTGGGGACGCTTGCCCTCAATCCCCTCACGACTTTCGACACCACGATTCAACTGAGAGAGTGCAATAATCGGTATGTTTAATTCCTTTGCCAGACCTTTAAGAGAACGCGAAATTGTACTTACCTCTTCCTGTCGGCTTCCATAAGACATACCACTAGCATTCATTAACTGCAAATAGTCGATAATAATTATCCTTACTCCGTGTTCACGCACCAGTCGACGTGCTTTCGTACGTAATTCAAATACAGAAAGTGAGGGTGTATCATCTACATACAGAGGAGCATCATAAAGTTCTTTTATCTTATAATCCAACTGCCCCCACTCATAAGGAGCCAGCTGTCCGCTTTTAATCTTTTCTCCCGGAATCTCGCAGGTATTAACTATAAGACGGTTAACAAGCTGCACATTACTCATTTCAAGAGAGAAAAGAGCAACCGGATTTTTAAAATTTACAGCTATATTCTTTGCCATAGAAAGGACAAAAGCCGTCTTACCCATTGCCGGGCGTGCAGCTATAATAATGAGGTCGGAGTTTTGCCAGCCTGATGTCATTTTATCCAGCTGTGTAAACCCGCTTTCCAATCCACTCAAACCATCAGTACGGGCAGCAGCTTTTAAAAGAAGATCATATGCCTCAGAAATCACAGGATTAATCTGGGTATAGTCTTTCTTCATGTTTTTTTGTGAGATTTCAAAAAGCTTACCTTCTGCCTCCTGCATCAAATCATCAACATCAAGTGTTTCGTCAAAAGCTTTGGTTTGAATTTCACTGCTAAAAGTAATAAGTTGTCTCGCCAGATATTTTTGTGCAATGATACGGGCATGATATTCAATATGAGCTGATGAAGCAACCTTTCCACTTAGCTGAGTAATATAGAACGGGCCACCCACCTCTTCCAGTTCGCCACGCTTTTTCAATTGCTCCGTTACGGTAAGAATGTCAACCGGCTCCTGCCTGATAGCCAAGTCTGTAATAGCAGCATATATCAACTGATGATTATGCTCGTAGAAAGATTCCGGCTTTAATATTTCACTTACAAGAGAATAAGCATCTTTTTCAATCATCAATGCACCTAACACAACTTCTTCAAGCTCACGGGCTTGTGGCTGAAGATGCCCATATTCATTAACTGCTTGTACTTTGCTCTTCGTTGTTCTCGCTTTCCTCTTTGGCTGTTCCATTCTTCACTATCATTTTTTGGGATGGCAAACTTATACAAAAATAACGAGTTAATATGTATGTAAGTTTTAAAAATTAGGTTTTAACACAAAGAAATATGAAATTGTCATGATGAGATACACCGTGATTTGTGTAGTGCAGATATTATATTAAATAATTGAAACGTTAATAAATGAAGTTTAGATTTTTCCCAAAAAATTCATGCGGTTCTTTTACTAAAAATGACTGTTCCTTTTCTAAAAACGAGCAGGCCGTTTGGGGCTATCAAAATGCCAAATGTGCCATATGGCACTATCTCCTATAGCATTCTATATTCCACACCTAATAATTCATTAAATATCAATTATTTATCCTCAATTATACGTCTCTTTTCAAAATACTTAAAAAAATATAACTTACAGCGAGAACTTGTAGGTATATGGTTATAAAACTTACGGGAAAGAGATAGAAAAAAGAAGGCTTCAAATTATTTTCTGTAAAATATATTCCCTATATAAAGGATTCTTAATGCTTAGCATATTTCATAGAAAAGTAAATTTGGAGGGCAAATATCCCAAAAAGCTACTCAATACTCTTCCCATTTACAGCAAAAAGAATGAGTAATACCTATAAATAAAGAGAGAGTGATGCCTGTAATTGTAAAATTCCCATGTGAATGATATGGTGTTGCTCAATGTCATCAAGTTAAAATTTCATTTCCGGGGCGTAGATGCCAATGTCGCAGGCTTAAGAGCATCAAGTTTATTTAATCCGGGCGATAAATCTACCCGGCAAATAAGAGAACGGGATAGATCCCTTATCCTGCGGCATCGAGGCCGATTTATCAGGCCTGTATCTTTTGCCGGGAGTATTCATATGCCCCAGGTTAAAAAACAGCAAAATCGTTAAGTTGATGACATTCACATTATGCCCCAGATTAAAAATACAAATAAAATTCTTAACTTAATAGCACTTAGTGTTACTATAGGCAGTAAATATAGAAAGCATAAGATATTTCGCTCACAAATACTAAATCCCCCCATTATACAATCAGTTACAGTATTAGAAATATTTCCTAACAAATTATCACCAAAAAAAGAGTGCTTTTATTAATTCCTCGCTCTGCCGGTAACGTTCACTTTCATTACTTGCATTTGCGGAAGTGCCATATGGCACATTTGGCACATCCATGGTAATTACCCCTATTAGTGAAAAAATATCATTATTTATCACAACTAGCTGGTTACCTGATAATAACGCCTAAGTAGTATTTCTTAGATCAAAAGTCTGATTCTCAAAATAAGCCAGAATTTTGTGAAAAAGCACATTTTTCCATATTCTCTTTTAAAAGCTTGGAAAACCAGTTTAATCAAGATAAAATCCGCTTTTTAAAATAAATTCAATTTAAGAAAATATGATACATAAAGAGAATTATTTCAAACTTCCGGATTATTTATATATCGATAGGCAAAATTACCATTGCTTTTATACAAATTCCAGATATTGATTTGGAAGAGTAAGCATTAAATTGACAAATAGCAGCAACCAAACATAATATGTAACATCATAAAAAAGCCTTAATCAGGGAGAAGAGTACAATGTTTTTTGTTAAAAACAAGATTTAATCGTAAATTTTAACTAACAAGATAAAAACATCAGTATATTTATTTGTAAATTTGTGTACGCTAATGTAAAACTTTATAGCATTAACCCCTAAATTTCTGTAAAATGGACAAAACAGCTATCCGCTCTAACGCAACCAAAATCTGGAAGTTATTAAGCAATAATGACAGATGGCCCTATGAGGCTCTAAAAATTACTACAGGACTTAATGACACTGAATTAGGAGCTGCAATAGGGTGGTTGGCCTGTCAAAACAAGATTGACTTCGAAAGAAGTAAGAATCAGTTGTATTTTTTCTTAAATGTCAATGTATTTATTGGCTAACTAGGTAATACAATAACACACCTAATATCTCATAAATTTTTCATACATTTATGAGATATTTTTTTTAAAAAGTTTCTATATGAATACGCATACTAAAAAGTTGAGAACTCAAAAACCAAAATTAAAATAAGAGAAACACCTTTCTTTCATTTTTAACGACATTATTCATAACAAAAAATTATTTCTAAGAATGAATCAATAAAAAGTTTTTTGATACTATTTAGTCAATTATGCAATACACGCCTACATTTCTGTTATTACTATTTTTGATGTAAAAAACCTCTTAAGCACTTAATTTACCAAATCTTTTACTATTTTTGCAGGAATCTGTATTTATTAAATACGATAAATTCACTCGATTAATGAAATTTCTAGGAATAATTCCAGCAAGATATGCGTCCACCCGTTTTCCTGCCAAACCTTTAGCATTATTAGGAGGAAAACCTATGATTCAACGTGTATATGAACAAGTACATAATACGTTGGATGAAGTTATTGTTGCTACTGATGATGAAAGAATAGAAAAAGCTGTCAAGGAGTTTGGTGGTAAAGTTGTCATGACTTCTATTCATCACACGAGCGGTACGGATCGCTGCTTCGAAGCATACGAAAAAACAGATGGAGTATTTGATATAATAATTAATATCCAGGGAGATGAGCCTTTTATTCAACGTTCTCAAATTGAGGCATTGAAGGATTGTTTTCAGGATGGTACTACTCAAATTGCTACTTTGGTCAAGCCTTTTACTTTGAATGATTCTTTTGAAGCATTAGAAAATGTAAACTCTCCCAAAGTAGTTTTAAATAAAAATATGGAGGCTTTATACTTCAGCCGCTCTATTATCCCTTACCAGCGTAATAAAGATAAATATAAGTGGCTGGACAATCACACTTATTACAAACATATCGGGTTATATGCTTATCGTGCTGATATATTACAGGAAATAACTTTACTTCCCCCTTCTTCTCTTGAAATAGCAGAATCTTTAGAACAGCTTCGTTGGCTGGAAAACGGCTATAAAATAAAAGCAGGTATTACGCATGTTGAAACTATCGGAATAGATACTCCTGAAGATCTTGAACGAGCTGAAGAATTCTTGAAGAACATTTAAAAACAATATGTTAAACAGGACTCAACAACCAGAGATAAAAAGATTAAATGAGATAACAATAATTCCACCGGAACGTAAAATTATGCGTAACGGAATTACACTTAATATTATCAATGCCGGTGAGCAGGAAGTTGTCAGAGTTGACTTCATGTTTAAAGGAGGACATTATCAACAAACAAAGCCTTTACAAGCTTTATTTACCAATCGAATGTTGCGTGAAGGTAGCAGCAAATTCACATCAACAGATATTTCCAATAAATTAGATTATTACGGTGCCTGGTTGGAATTATCTTCTTCATGCGAATATTCTTATATATCCCTTTATACTTTAAACAAATATTTTCCGTATACAATTGAAATAATTGAATCTATCATAAAAGAACCGACTTTTTCGGAAAAAGAATTTAATACGGTTTTGGATGCTAACAAGCAACAGTTCCTGGTCAACCAGACCAGAATGGACTTCATTTCCCAGAAATACTTTAACCTGGCTGTGTTTGGTTGTGACCACCCCAGCGGCAATTCAATTACATTAGATGATTATTTACAATTAAACAGAGAAGATTTACAGGAATTTCATAACCGCTTTTATAATTCCGATAATTGTTCGATTTACATTTCAGGAAGAACAACTGAAGCAATTATCAGTTCTTTAGAAGAAAAATTCGGATACATCGCTTGGGGAAATGTAAGAGAAAAGTTTGTATATACCCATCCTCTGTTAAATTCACATACTGAAAAAAGGCTTTTTATAGAACATCCGGACGCTATGCAAAACTCGTTAAGAATAGGTGGTCCGACAATAACACATCAACACCCGGATTATTTAAAAATGAAAGTCGTTACAACTTTACTCGGAGGATATTTCGGATGCAGATTAATGACTAACATTCGTGAAGATAAAGGATATACATACGGCATATCAGCCGGTATTATTACATATCCCGGCACTAATCTCCTTGTAATCTCTACTGAAGCAGATAGTGAATATACCGAAAATATTATAAAAGAAGTATATTGTGAAATTGATACGCTGAAAAAGCAACTAATAACAGAAGAAGAACTTGATATGGTAAAAAACTATATGGCAGGAAGTATGTACAGGAATTACGAAGGCCCGTTTTCCATATCAGATACGTGGATGCTTATAGAATCTGAACATCTGGATGACAATTATCTAAGGCACTATCTCGATGCGATTTTAAGTATTACGCAAGCTGAGGTGATGGAATTGTCTCAGCAACATCTTCTTAGTGACACTTTTATTGAAGTAATAGCAGGTAAAAAAATACATAACAAACTATAATGTAAGACTTATTTTGACGGAATAATAGTATTTTTGTCATTCGACTTACATTTTAAGAAAGAAAATTATGCGAAAATATATTTATCTATTACTATTTTTTATAGTGAGTACGCAAACAACAATAAATGCCCAGGATGATAATTTTTTTGGTAAATTAAAAGGCCTTGTTTCACCACAAGTAAAAATAGGAAATTATGAATTTAAAGATGGTTCTACGTATACTGGTGAAATAAGTTCGAGGAAACCGCACGGAAAAGGAAAAACTATTTTTAAAAACGGCGACATATACGAGGGAGAGTATGTAAAAGGCAAGCGCCAAGGGTATGGTATATACAATCTTGCTGATGGAGAAAGATATGAAGGAGAATGGTTCCAGGGTCAACAACATGGTAAAGGTATATATTATTTTAAGAATAACAACAGATACGAAGGAATGTGGTTTACTGATTATCAGCAAGGAGCTGGCACCATGTATTACTATAATGGAGACATCTATGTTGGTAGTTGGGAAAACGATAAACGCAAGGGAGAAGGCGAATATACCTGGAAAAACGGTGCAAAATATAAGGGTTACTGGGATAACGACAAAAAAAATGGTTATGGAGTATTGACTTGGGAGGATAATTCTCAATATGAAGGAGAATGGAAAGATGATACCCGCCATGGAAAGGGTACTTTTTTATACGTAAACGGTGATAAATACATTGGAGATTGGAAAAACGACATACAACACGGAAAAGGTATATATATATTTAACACCGGTGATCGTTACGAGGGTTCTTACGTAGATGGGGAACGTACAGGTGAGGGTATTTATTATCATGCGAACGGAGATAAATATGTTGGTGAATTTAAGAATGGAGAACAAGACGGAAAAGGTACATTTACCTGGACTAACGGTGCTGTATACGAAGGATTCTGGAAAAATAATAAGTTCAATGGGTTTGGTAAATACATAGGAGGCAACGGAGACATTTATGAAGGTTACTTCAAAGACAATATAGCTAATGGAGAAGGTGTACTTAAACTTCATGACGGAACAAAATACAAAGGTGGTTTTGTTAATGGTATCGTAGATGGCAAAGCTGTAATGGAAGACAAAGATGGAGTACGCTTTGACGGTTCTTTTAAACAAGGAAAAAAGGACGGTCCATTTGTTGAATACGATAAAAACGGAAAAGTCATTCGCAAAGGCACCTATAACCAGGGAAGATTACAATAAATAAACAAATTATATACCTAAGCTAAACAAGCAAAATTTTAGAACTTACTTATGAATAATACCTCACCCGCTACTAGCAATAAATTTACTAAAGCGTTCTGGGTTGCTAACACTGTTGAATTATTTGAAAGAATGGCTTATTATGCCGTTTTTATAGTATTGACAATTTATCTGTCCAGCATTCTTGGATTTAATGATATAGAAGCCAGTATGATTTCCGGGTTATTTTCCGGAGGGCTCTATCTGCTACCGATCTTTACCGGGGCCTATGCTGATAAGATAGGTTTCCGCAAATCTATGATTCTGGCGTTCTCATTACTTACAATAGGATATTTTAGTTTAGCTACATTACCAACATTATTGGAGGCAACAGGTCTGGTTGCCTATGGTGAAACAACAGCTTTTAACGGACTGCCGGACAGCTCGGAAAAATGGATGATTGTGCCTGTCCTGTTTGTAGTAATGGTCGGAGGTTCATTTATTAAGTCTATTATCTCGGGAACAGTTGCTAAAGAAACTACAGAAGCAACCCGGGCACGTGGATACTCTATATTTTATATGATGGTAAATATAGGAGCATTTACCGGAAAAACAGTAATTGATCCATTAAGGAGTGTCATTGGAGACCAAGCTTATATTTATATTAACTATTTTGCCGGGATAATGACTTTAATAGCATTATTAGCGGTTATCTTTTTATACAAATCGGTTCATACTGCCGGACAAGGGAAAAGTATGCGTGAAGTCGGACAAGGTTTTATCCGGATTCTTACCAACTGGAGATTATTGATATTGATATTAATCGTAACCGGTTTCTGGATGGTGCAACAGCAACTTTATGCTACAATGCCGAAATATGTAATAAGATTGGCCGGCGAAACAGCGAAACCCGGATGGATTGCCAATGTAAATCCGCTGGTTGTAGTAATTTGTGTTGGCTTTATTACCAAATTGTTGGCTAAGAAAAGTGCCATAACCTCCATGAATATAGGCATGTTTCTAATTCCCATATCAGCCTTACTTATGGCACTGGGGAATCAACTTGGAAATGATATCCTTTCAAGTATAAGTAATATCACATTAATGATGATTGCAGGTATCGTGGTGCAGGCATTGGCAGAATGTTTTATTTCACCGCGCTATCTAGAGTATTTTTCATTACAGGCCCCTAAAGGAGAAGAAGGATTATATCTGGGCTTTAGCCATCTTCATTCCTTCTTATCTTCTATTTTCGGATTCGGGATAGCGGGGGTTTTATTAACAAAATATTGTCCTGATCCTAATTTATACGCAACAAGAGAAGCTTGGGAGGCAGCCAGTGTGAATGCGCACTATATTTGGTACTATTTTGCAGCTATCGGGTTGATTGCAGCCTTTGCCCTACTTATCTTTGCAAAAATCACTAAGTCGATAGATAAAAAGAAAGCTATTATAAGTTAGAGTGAGCACCTTTTTATTATTTTTGCATCCTTTAAGAGAAGGAGTAAGAAGACTTAGCACAAAGAAATTAAAAAACAATAATGAAGATAAGGTTCATTAGCCTGGCGAGTGGAAGTAGCGGCAATTGTTATTATTTAGGAACCGGAAACTACGGCATTTTGATTGATGCAGGTATAGGTGTACGTAATATAAAAAAGCATCTGAGCAGTATATCCGTTACCTTTGATACTATAAGGGCAGTTTTCGTTACACACGACCATGCTGATCATATTAAAGCTATAGGATATTTAGGAGAAAAATTAAATATACCCATATATTCCACTCAAAAAGTACATGTTGGAATTAACCGCAGTTACTGTGTAACAAGAAAACTTACGCAATGTGTAAGATATATTGAAAAAGGCGACACTGTACAGATTGAAGATTTTGCAATTTCTGCATTTGAAGTTCCCCACGATGGAATAGATAATATTGGGTATTGCATACAAATTAACGGAAAAACTTTCTGTTTTTTAACCGACTTAGGGCATATTACTCCTGTAGCTGCTGAATATATTTGTAAAGCCAACTATCTTATTCTGGAAGCAAATTACGATGAAGAGATGCTGAAAATGGGATCTTATCCCTATCACTTGAAGCAACGCATATCCGGGCCAAACGGGCATTTAAGCAATAGTGCAGCGGCTGAATTTCTTGCAGAAAATTATACAGAACATCTGAAATATATTTGGCTTTGCCACCTTAGCAAAGATAATAACCATCCTGAATTAGCCTACAAAACCGTTGAACTGAAACTAAGGAATAAAGGTGTTATCATTGGAAAAGATGTAAACCTGGTAGCATTAAAAAGAAGCGTTCCTTCTGAACTATATATACTCGAATAAGCATAAGAAATCAGGAAAAAAGAGGTCATTTTTTTGGTGAAACAAAATAAAACCTCTACTTTTGCAACCGCAACTGCAAAAATGCACTCTTAGCTCAGTTGGTAGAGCAACTGACTCTTAATCAGTGGGTCCAGGGTTCGAATCCCTGAGGGTGTACCAAGGCAAAATATTTTTAATTGCACTCTTAGCTCAGTTGGTAGAGCAACTGACTCTTAATCAGTGGGTCCAGGGTTCGAATCCCTGAGGGTGTACAGAGAATTTTAAATAAAAAATAGCAATCTCCTATATTTCATTAAAGTATAGGAGATTTTTATAATTTAAAGGTTTTTGATTGCTAAAAAATCTATTTACTGTATCAAAGAAGAAAATAGCAAAATCTAATTAATATAAAAATCTATACTATACCTACTATTAAAATTATATCATTTTATTTACATTATTTTTAAAGATATAAATATTTAAATAAAATCAATATACTTAATTCCATATATTACAACTGCAGTAATAGTTGAATTATAATAGCTACAATTATTATATAGAGATATTTTAATTGAACTTATTTTTACATCAGATGTTTAAGAACATATGTTTTCTTTATAAATTATTATTTATATTTTTTTAATTTTGCATATAGTAAAATAATTATATTTCGATTTACAATTTATGAAAAAATACTTTTTATTTATTATTTGTTCAACATTCCTTTTTTCATGCAATAATGAAATAAAGGAAAAGTTCGTAGACCCGAATGATGATATATTAACACGGGCACCAGGTGAAATTTACCTTTCTGAAAATGAACTTGTAGGAAAAACAGTTTATATTAAATTAAGAGAAAGAGTTATTACAGATGGTACAAAACAATACTTAACGGCTAGTACTAAAGATGGTGGATATTGTACTGTTGGTAATAATAATTTAATCCATAACGCAAAATGGAAATTTATAAACAAAAATACCGAAGGTTGTTATTTGATACAAGTTGTAGGAGGTGTAGAAGGAAATAGAAAGTATTTAACTACTACACCAAAATCAGACAATTACAGAATTAAATTATATCATACGGAAGAGGCAGCTGGTCCGCAACGCTGGAGACTTGAGGAAATTGATGTGAATGGAATAAAGTATTACCATATTGTAAATAAAATGGGATATGACGAAGGATCTAAATTTTATTTAAGTGCATGGAGAGATGGTGATGGATTAGACTTAGATAGTAGAGATGATAATTCTGGAAGAGAACAATGGTATTTCATACTAAGTAATTAATAAACTAACTGAAATAAATAAGATTATCCATAATTTTGTGGTTTACATAATATTTAAAAGTGATCGGATTAGGTGTTTATATCTTAATCCGATTTTGTGATATAAACAAAACAGATTAATCTCTTTTCTTGATTCTAAATTAAAAATCTGGAAGAAAACTATATTCTACAAGTAAGATTCTAAATATTTGGTAATTTAATTAATAACGAATATATTTAAATCGTCATTTGGTAAATGGAAATGTATCTGAGAATAAATCAATGGTAGTAAATATGGCCGTTTTAAATCATCGGTTTAAAATATTTTATCTAATTAGGTCGTTACTAAAAAGCAAACTAATATATTCCAATAAATACAGGGCATTTTTACATACAGATTCAAATACCTGAGGGTGTACAAAAGTTCCAATTTTTCATTTCCGAATGATTTAATTTATATAGGATAACTGTTTTATTTATAATTGTATATAACAGACTTTTCCAACTATTTATTGATTAAACAAATAAAGTATAATATAAGTCGTGATCCGGAAATGAATAAACACTACTATTTTAACTTCCTGTTTTTATTACTTATATTTAGTAGCTGTAGAAATCCTGAAATAGTATTTCAGAATCCATTGTCTATTGAATTAAGTGATCCATATATCCTTTCAGCTTCCGATGGAAAATATTACATGTATGGCAGCTCAGAAGACTTAGAGTTTAAAGCATATTCTTCCAGTAATCTACTTGACTGGAAAGATGAAGGTATGGTTTATGATGGTAATACTCCTAATTCCTGGGCAATCAACCGTTTTCGTACCCCTGAAGTTTATGAAAGAGAAGGAAAATATTATTTATTTTATAGCGCTAACTGGAAACACAATCCACACAATGAAAAAGAAAACTTCCGAATAGGAGTGGCTATATCAGATAAACCCACCGGCCCTTTTAAAGATCTTAACAACAAGCCGATCTTCGACTTTGGCTATCCGGTTACCGATCCCAATCTATTTTTCAACCAGGAGAATGGAAATTTTTATTTATACTACTCCCGGTGTTCTTATAAACACCCCGTAGAAAGCATTATTTCAGATTGGGTAAGACAAAAAGATTGGTTCGATGAAGTTGAAGAAAGTTGGATATATGGTGTTGAATTAAAACCGGACCTTTCCGGTATAATGGGCGAACCCGTCATACTTATTCGTCCTCCGTTTACAAGTAACGAGCCACAAAATGAATGGGAAAACAGCTCAATTATGAACCGGGAAACAAATTGCCGTTCGCTGGCTGCTCCATCTGTATTCAAAAAAAAGAATTTATATTATATGATGTATACTGCCAATCATTTTGGAGGAAGAGATTATGCAATAGGATATGCTACTGCTATACATGTACTGGGGCCATTCATAAAATCACGTGAAAACCCGATATTGCAGAAAGACATGGAAAATAAAAGTGGAATTAAAGGAGCAGGACATAATATGGTGTTAACGTTATCGGATAACCAAATGTTATGTGTCTATAACGGACAAATCCAACATACAAAAAGAAATATATTAATTGATAGAATGGAGGTACAGTCAGACGGAAAACTAGTTGTACATGGTCCTACGAGAACTTATCAAAAATAAAAATCCCTAATTATTATCAGGTAAAATGAAAAGGCTGCACATTATATGATATAGAGCAGCCTTTTTATCATTAGAGTCTTATAAATTAGTATTTATAGCCTGTTTTCTTTATTGCATCATTTTCATTTTTCACAGGAACAAGAGTAAAGCCCCAGCTATATTCCTGATTTGCAGGTATACTATATTCCGGTTCCGAACGGGCTCCCCAGCTATTATATCCGGCAACTCCGCATTGTTTCATATCAACACATACCTCGACAAAGTCACGTGGCACAATATCTATTTCATGTGTTTGCTTTCTCAATACATCTTTAGCTGCTGCATAATCTTTATTAGCAACTTCTTGCGAAGACATGTTCCGCCATTGATAATCAGCATCAGACTCCTGACAATCAAAGTCCTCAACAGAATTGCGAAGTGCATTAAAACCAATCAGACTGTCTGCTTCGATTAACAAGCCTTTTCCATTGCCCGTATTTAATGCAACCCAACGTGTATCCGAGTGATGACCGTTTTCCTGCGGACGAACATAAGGATAATACATATCTTCTGCCGTGGTTTTATATAAACCGACCAATGTACCTTGTTTCCTGTCCCAATAATTATCTTCCGGGCCACGACCATAATACATCACCTGATTCATATCAACAGGCAATCTGAAACGTACGCCAATACGCGGTACATCCAATTTAGCCGTTAGTGCACGTTGTCTGTCTCTTTCTCCGCTATCAGAATAAGTGGCCTCTAAAGCTTCGGCAGTAAGATCCGTTTTATTTTCAGTAGCTGATAAAGCTGCTGTAAACTTAACCTGCGCCTTTACTACACCGGAAGGGAATATGCGGTAATTGATTATATAATCATTACCAGCAGCTAATTGATATGTAACAGTAATGACTGCGCCCCTTCCTTCTTTTGACACCTTAGCATCAGATACCAGGAAGTTTTTGCTGGACTGTTTCCATATCTGTAACCTCTTTGGTGCGCCATTACCATAGTCATTATCCGTAGGACCGCGCCAGAAGTTAGGTTGTATACCAAATCCATCATTGAAATAATTTACACCATCAACCTGATAGGTGGTTACCATACCTTTTTGTTTGTCAAAAACAAAATTCACTTTTGAAGAAGTAGCAGAAAGAATATTACCCGATTCCGATACTTGAAACTCCGGACCGCTCTTATCCTTATAAAGAGATTTATCGCCCTTTATAGGTAATTCAAATTGGTCATAAGCTATTACATGTCCGACAGGCACCAATGGCTCGGGTTCTGTTGTAGCAACTTCAAAGTTCAGCAAATATTCAGTTCCGGGCTTCGCTTTTAATGAAGATACGGGAATATCTACTACAGTGCTTTCCTGAGGAGCAATATCCAATTTTAAAATACCTTCTTTCACTGATTTACCATTCATCAGTATGATGTATTTTATTCTGTATTTGGATAAAGGAGTAAAATAAAAACGGTTGGTTACTTTTACTTTTCCCTTACTTAAATCCACAGCTTCAAATCCAATATTCTGGTGAACATATTTCACTTCTGACATTGCCGGATGAGGATTCTGGTCTGGGTTGATAACGCCATCAGCAACAAAGTTTCCATCAGATGGCTGATCTTTTCCAAAGTCCCCTCCGTAAGCCCAGAACTCTTTTCCGTCTTTGTTTTTAAATAACACCGCATGGTCGATCCACTCCCAAATATAACCTCCTTGTAAATTCGGATATTTATATATTTCTACCCATTGATCATGTAGGTTACCATTTGAGTTTCCCATTGCATGTGAATATTCAGACGGCACATAAGGACGGTTATCTGCTCTTTCAGTGCGTCTTCCGTTTTCTCCATAATACCGGAAAGATTGAGCTGATGGATATTGAGGAACCACCATATCCGTATTCCACTCTTCCAAAGCCCTTTCATAACATACAGGGCGCTTCATCAGGTCTTTATCAAGATCTTTAATAAGAGTATATCCGTTATAAAAATTAAATCCGTTACCAGCCTCATTGCCTAATGACCAGATTGTTACACATGGATAGTTCTTATTTCTTTCAAACATATTCCTAAGCCGTGATAAATGACTTTCAAGAAAATCAGGATTGTGTCCTAATGTACCTTTCTTCTTACCATCTTCATGTCCTGCGGCACCTTTACGCATATCATCCTGATAAATAGTGTAATACGTACCATGCGATTCTATATTTGCTTCGTCATATACATACAATCCATATTCGTCACACATTTCATAGAACTTACGATCCTGGGGATAATGACTTAAACGAACCGAATTTATATTATGCAATTTCATCAACTCAAAATTACGTCTCATTTGCTCAGGAGTAACATAATGTCCGGCTTCTGAAGTTTCATGAATATTCGTTCCTTTAAGTTTTATAGGTTGCCCGTTTACATAAAAAAGACGAAGCTTCTTTTTGTTTACCACATACTCGCTATCCTTTATCTCAATACGCCGGAAACCTACCCTGAAAGGAACAACTTCCACTATCTGCCCACCCTCTTCAATGGTCATGATCAGTCTATACAGATTAGGTGCTTCTGAAGTCCAGGTTAAAACATTATTTATTACATGTTCAAAGCTTGCCGTAGAAACATTATGAGCCACTAAACTTATTGATTTTGATTCTGATTTAATTGTATTATTACCGGCATCTTTAAGTTCGTATCTTACAATAATATCCTTGTTTGAGCTATTTGTATTTTTCACATCAACAGCTAACTTGAAAATTCCATCTTTATAAGTGTCGTCTAAAGTAGATACGACTCTGAAATCTTTTATAGCAGTTTTAGGCTGTGACCATATAAATACATCTCTTTCAATACCGCTAACACGAAGGAAATCCTGACATTCCAACCAAGAACCCGTACTCCATCTGAAAATCTTTAGAGTAAGTACATTCTTTCCCGGCTTCAGATAAGAATTAATAAGGAATTCAGCCGGATCTTTGGAATCTTCACTGTAACCGACTTCTACTCCATTCACATACACATATACTCCTGATTTAGCACCTGCCAAATGAAGGAATATATCTCTGTTCATCCAGTCGGCAGGAATGTTTATATCCCTACGATATACCCCAACAGGATTCTCTTCGGGCAGTATTGGAGGAACAGGATTATAGGTAGCAAACTCAAATGGTTGATTCACATAGAAAGCTTCTCCATATCCTTGTAATTCCCAATTACCCGGAACTTTGATATCAGCCCAGGAACTCACATCAATATCCGGATTAGTTATGTTTTCAGGTAGTTGTTTGTATCCATCAACAAAATAAAACTTCCAGGTACCATTTAACAGATAATAATATTTACTATTTTCATATTTCAGTGTTGAGGCATCCTTCACATTATCGTAAGACATAAATGTAGTACGAGGAGGTTGCTTATCCACTTCAACTATTGAAAGGTCTTTCCAGTAAGGAAGTTTTTCTGCTGCATGCACTACAGCAGAAAAAAGAAAACAAAATAAGATTATAGCATTTATTTTGTGCTTCAGCATATATCAATCTATTTATTGAGCAAAACTTAATCCATTCAACTTATTCCAGCCTCCGCGAGTAAAATCCGGAATTTCTACAGGGACGGAGTTATTATCTAAAGATATTTCCGTAAGTGGAATCAAACAGCACCATTCAGCCAGATCGTATACATCCATATCCAATGGTAAACCTTTCTGGATACAATAAATCAGTCGATAGTCCATTACAAAGTCCATACCTCCATGTCCGCCTACTTTCTTCGCAAGCTCTTCAATATCTTTAACTATAGGATGCTTATACTTCTCCATCAATGCTTTACGTACATCTTCAGGAACAAAGCGGTGAGCATTTAAATTTTCATGATCGGCAGCAATAGCAGGATCTATCTCTCCCCCGTCTAATGCATATCCCTGAACCGGATATTTATTGGCAAATCCTTTAGTACCTGTTAGCTGGTACATGCGGCTGTAAGGGCGCGGTGAGGTTACATTATGCTCTATCAGGATCGAATTTCCTTTTTCGGTGCGAATAAGTGTACTGGTATGGTCTCCGTTACGGAAATCAGTTACCGTTTCTCCTCTTTTTTCCTTAAGATAATCAGGATTGCCAACAGGTCTGGTATCTACCGATACAAGATAATTCAATTTATCTCCACGATGTATATTCATAGCCTGGCAAACCGGACCGATTCCGTGTGTTGGATATACATCACCACGATGTTTTTTGTTAAAATCCATACGCCAATCGTCCCAATACTGATCCCAGAAAGGTTGCAGACCATGTATATAAGCGCCTTCTCCGTGGATTATATCACCCAACAATCCATTCTGAACCATATTTAATGTAGTAAGCTCAAAAAAATCATATACACAGTTTTCCAACTGCATACAGTGCTTACGTGTTTGCTCCGAAGTATTGATCAATGCCCATATTTCATCCATTGTCATAGCAGCAGGCACTTCTATTGCTACGTGTTTGCCGTCTTTCATTGCCTGTACACCGATTGTTGCATGGCTTTTCCAATCTGTAGCTATATAAATTAAGTCTACATTGGGCAATGCAGATACCTTGCGCCAAACAGCAGTATCCCCATAAAACTCCTGTGCTTTCGGAAAACCACGCTCCTCAAGCATTTTATTTACTTTTTTAGTGTTCTCTTCTAATACATCACACAGTGCTACAATCTCTACTCCAGGTATATGAGTCATACGGGATACAGCTCCCGGGCCTCGCATACCTAATCCGATAAAAGCAACTCTGACCGTAGGAATGGCCGGAGCAGTCAAGTTTAAAACATCAGTTTGACCAGCCGGACGAACCGGTGTTTCTGTCTTGATCATAGTAGATATCTCTTGTTTGGGTTGGTTACAACCGAACAATGAGAAACAAATTAATGAAATCAATAGAATCTTTTTCATATTAGCTTATCAATTAGTTAGTTATGAGTTGATATGTTTTATTTGGAATGGTTTCGAAAGTCGTTACATAGTAATCCGGATTGTTAATATCCTTCTTGCAATCAAATTTTTCTCCTTTTACTTTTACTGCTCTTGATGTTCTAACAGTACATTTTTTACCTTTATCCGAAGTTACTTTTACGGATATTATTTCATTGTTTTTCCAGGATAAGTCAATATTAAACCCACCTCTGGCCCTCAATCCTTTTACTTCACCCTGTTTCCACACAGCAGGTAATGCCGGCAGCAAATGTATTTCATCCAAATGACTTTGCAACAACATTTCTGCAATGCCTGCAGTAGCGCCAAAATTACCATCGATCTGGAAAGGAGGATGTGCATCAAAAAGATTCGTATAAATTCCTCCTTTTTCACTTTTTCCTGTACTTGCACTCTGCACTACAGTCATTGCATTTTTTAATAAAAGATGTGCATGATCTCCATCGAGTAATCTTGCCCAAAATGATATTTTCCATGCACGGCTCCATCCGGTACCACCATCTCCCCTGGCCTCAAGTGTCTTTCTTGCAGCATCTGCATATGGTTTATTTAATACAGGAGATATCATTTTACCAGGGTATAATCCGATGAGATGGGATACATGCCGGTGTTTACTTTCAGGATCGTCCTGGGCATACTTCCATTCTCTTAATTGCCCCCATTTCCCAATAGCCAGTCCGTTATCCAATCGCTTGAATTTATCCTCAAGTTGATTAATAAAATCCATATCATTACCCAATATTTTGCCTGCATCAATTGTATTGGAAAATAATTCCCATATAAGTTGTTGAGCATAAGCAATTCCACTTTCCCAAGGGCCATGCTCCGGCGACCATTCATTGGGTGCTACCAATTTACCATCATCATCTACAATCAGTCTGTCAATCCAGAATTCGCATGCCGATTTCATAATCGGATAAGCTACAGATTCTAAATATTCCCTCTCCGGGTTAAATAAGTATTTGTCCCAAATATGCATACAATACCATGCATTAGCCGGTCGATTCCATAACCAGTCTGAATACCCGAAAATATTATTTTGCGTCTTCATCGCCCATCCTCTGCAATCAAGTTCTTTTGCCATATTACTCCATGAGGTATGTATCCGGGATTCATTATATATATAATTGATAAAAGGAAGATGGCACTCAAGCAGATTTGTTACTTCTACAGGCCAGTAATTCATCTGGACATTTATATTGGAATGAATATCGCTCTCCCAAGGTGGGGAGTTATTGTCATTCCAGAGACCTTGTAAATTAGAAGGTAGATCAAGCCCTTCCCTTGAAGAAGAAATGGCCAAATAACGCCCGTATTGAAAGTAAAGCACATCTGCCGCTGTATCATATATTCCATTATTGTAATTGATAAATAATGAATCTGTAGGTATCTGTGGCTTTGTATTTCCTAAGTCCAGATAAAAACGACCGAAAAGAGATTGGTAATCTTTTATATGATCTCTTTTGACATTCTGGTATCCTTTTATAAACGAACGGTTACTAATATTTTCTATATTCTTTTGCCAATCATTTCTGGTAAGATAATCAAGAGATTTAGGGTCATAGTCAGTTCCTGCTGATAAAAAGATAGTAACTTCATCTGCGTCGGTTACATGAATTACATTACCCTCAGTAGCTATATTTCCTCCCTTGTTGTTTATACTCAAAATAGCTTTATAAGATAAAAGGTCTAATTTACCATTAAGAGTAATTTTTTCGTTATTTATACTCACTTTTTCTTGAGAATCATGCGCACCATTCAGAAAGATCTTAAAACTCAGCTGTCTTTTCTTACTCACATAAAAATGCATGGCAATTACATCATCGGGATAACTGCAAAGATATTCGCGTGTAAAAGTTATTCCATTAGATTTATAGCTGACCTTTGCTATTGATTTTTCGATATCAAGGCTCCGGTAATAATCTGAAATAGATTCCTGTTTGCCAAAATCAACGAAAATATCACCAAAATTTTGATAAGCTCCTCTCTGAATCTTATTACCTGTCCATAAAGTCTTATCGTTAAATTGAATCCGTTCTTTCTCGATGCCACCGAATATCATTGCCCCTATCCGTCCATTTCCTATAGGCAGGGCCTCTGTCATCCAGTTCTCTGCAGGTTTTGTGTACCACAAGACTAAATTTCCGTCCGGTGCTTTTGTTTGTTTTGCCAATATGGGATTAATACTACCCAATAACATTAATAACAAGGTATACAAAAGTTTCATATTTGCTATGTTTTTCAAAAATGTTATAAATATAAAGAAAAATCATAATAGATTCCGAGTATTTTGTTTGATACAATGTAGAGACATTTAACTTTTAATTTTTTTAAAGATTTAATAATCTATCTTTATTTAATTTATTTCTTTAAAAAGAAAAGAAGATCCAAAGAAGAATTCTTTTGAGAATTTGACTAAGAGCTTGTTTAAATTTTGCTCGTTTCTTTATTTAGTGCTATTTTTCGGCTATTTGTTTCTTTTTTAAGGCAATAATAGCGGGCTATTTGAGCCGCGAAAAAGTAAGAAATGGACAAAATGAGTGCTAAAGAAAGAACGAACCAACGGTCAGCGAAGCTAAAGTAACCTATAATTGATTTTCTGTGGAAAATTTAAACAGGCCCTAAGTATACGATTTAATTAAATATTTTCCTACTTCTTATTCAACAATTAAATTATAAATATGTATTTACCTGATAATACTATCCTCATTCTCTGATAAAGTAGTATACACATTCTATTATATCATACATAACTAAGAAATATGTTATCGTCCCACCTGAGTTAAACGGTTGTTTTACCTGGGTTAAGCAGCTGCCCAACCTAAGTAAAACGGTGGTCTAACCTACGTGGAGCGACAACTATAATAACGTGTTATGCATAACTAACTCCTACATTTAACAAAAACATAGGGAGATATAATAATAAAGAAGAGTCCGGTAAAAATTTGTATACTAAATTTACACAGATTAGAGCCGGCAGCACTTTGTTTAGAACTTATTCAACACTTTTGAGTTATTTCTAGGGAGTACAAAAAATAATATAACATATCCTAATGTTCCGGATACAATTGATCCTATAATGACACCTAATTTCGCCTGATTTAATAACAACAATGAATCTCCAAAAGAAAGGTTGGCTATAAAAAGAGAAACAGTGAAACCTATACCTCCCAGCATAGCTACTCCTGCCAAATTAGCCCAATCCATACCTTCCGGCATAGAAACAATTTTAGTTTTAATTGCAGCATAAGTAAAAAAGAAAATACCAATGAATTTTCCAAGTATTAAACCTAACGCTACTGCAAGTGTTACTACACCAAAAACCTCCCCTGATTCACCACTTAAAACAACACCCGCATTACTAAAAGCAAAAGCCGGCAGAATGAAAAAATTGACAGTACGGAAAAGATTGTCTTCCATCGATTGCAAAGGACTTATCACCTTATCAGAAGCGGTTTCCAATCTCTTTAATGTTTCTATCTGCTCATTAGTTAACACAATACTATCTTGTTGAGTAGTAGGGAACTTACTTATATAACGACGGATAGCCTCTATGTAACGCCCGATTTTAAGTTTAGGTTTAGCGGGTATCATAAATGCAACTAACACTCCTGCAATGGTACTATGTATACCGGATTGCAAAAAGAAATACCAGACTACTATGCCAATTAATAAATAAAAGGTTTTATTACTGACATGATATCTGTTACCCAAAAAGAGAATAAAAATAAAGAGAAAGCCAAGTAAAAGATAACTTACAGATATTTGTGAGCTATAAAAAAGAGCAATAACTAAAATACCTCCAATATCATCAACCACTGCAAATGCTGTTAAAAAGACCTTCAAGCATAAAGGTACACGCTTGCCGAGTAAACTTAAAACTCCTAATGAGAAAGCAATGTCCGTAGCCATAGGTATAGCCAGCCCATCTATACCAACTCCACCTTTCTGAAAACATATAAAAGAATATACTGCAACCGGAATTATCATACCTCCACAGGCTGCGATAAAGGGGAGACTGGCTTTTCGCACAGATGATATCTCACCAACCATCAATTCTCGTTTTATCTCAAGACCCACCATAAAAAAGAAAACAGTCATCAACGCATCGTTTACAAAGGCAAGAACAGATAAAGGCTCTCCATGATGAGAGAACAAATTAAAATCTCCAATACGAATGGAGACTGTTCCTTCAAAAAAAGATTGATATACGGGTGCTAATGGAGAGTTTGCAATAATAGCCGCTGATATAGCTGCCAAAAATAACAAAGCACTGGCACTTGTGTTACTTGCCATAAACCGTTGTATCGACTTCGTGATTCTCATAAATGAAAGATTTGGTTACAATTGACGAATATGTTTATATATAGAATTATACTCACCAAAGATATCACATTTGATGAGTATATTATTAATCCAGTTTCAATACAGCAAGGAATGCTTTCTGAGGCACTTCAACGTTTCCTATCTGTTTCATACGCTTCTTACCCTTCTTTTGCTTTTCCAACAACTTACGTTTACGGCTGATATCTCCACCGTAACATTTTGCCGTAACATCTTTACGCACGGCTTTTATTGTTTCGCGGGCAATTATTTTTGAACCGATAGCTGCTTGAATAGCAATATCAAATTGTTGTCTTGGTATAAGCTCTTTAAGTTTCTCACACATTCTACGTCCAAGATCATATGCATTATCTACATGTGTCAGGGTAGATAGTGCATCTACAGGCTCTCCATTCAACAATATATCAAGCTTGATTAACTTTGACGGACGAAAACCTGCTGACTGATAGTCAAAAGAAGCATAACCTTTTGATATACTCTTAAGTTTATCATAAAAGTCGATAACAATTTCTCCAAGTGGCATATAGTAGTAGATTTCAACCCGGTTACCGGATATATATTCCTGCCTGATCAGCTCTCCCCTTTTGCCTAGACACAAAGTCATAATAGGGCCTATATAGTCTGTAGTTGTGATTACAGAAGCTTTTATATAAGGTTCTTCTATGCGATCAATAAGAGTTGGATCGGGCATACCTCCCGGGTTATGAACTTCTGTCATATTACCTTGTTTATCATATATATTATATGATACGTTAGGCACAGTAGTTATGACATTCATATCAAACTCACGGTCTAAACGCTCCTGGACTATTTCCATGTGAAGTAATCCCAGGAATCCGCAGCGGAATCCAAATCCCAATGCAAGAGATGATTCGGGTTGAAAAGTAAGGGATGCGTCATTTAACTGGAGTTTCTCCAAGGATGATCTTAAATCTTCAAAGTCCTCGGCATCAATCGGGTATACTCCGGCAAACACCATAGGCTTTACTTCTTCAAACCCTGAAATGGCTTCTTTGCTTGGATTATTTACCTGAGTGATAGTATCACCAACTTTTACTTCGCGAGAAGACTTGATACCTGAGATAATATATCCCACATCTCCTGTTCTGAGTTCAGGACGTGGAATCATATCCATTTTTAATACCCCGATTTCATCTGCCACATATTCTTTTCCGGTATTGATAAACTTTACTTTATCTCCTTTACGGATTGTTCCGTTCTCTATTTTGAAATATGCGATAATTCCACGAAAAGAATTAAATACAGAATCAAAAATTAAGGCTTGTAAAGGTGCTTCATCATCTCCTTTAGGGTGAGGGATGCGTTCTATAACAGCTTTTAATATTTCCTCAATACCCATTCCCGTTTTACCGGAAGCCCTTATTATTTCATCACGCTTACATCCTAACAATTCTACGATTTCATCTTCAACTTCTTCGGGCATGGCACTAGCCATATCACATTTATTTATAATCGGGATAATTTCCAAATCATGATCTATGGCCATATATAAGTTTGATATCGTCTGAGCTTGTACTCCCTGTGATGCATCAACAATAAGCAGTGCACCTTCACATGCTGCGATAGAACGGGAAACTTCGTAAGAGAAGTCAACATGTCCGGGAGTATCTATAAGATTTAAAATATATTTTTCTCCTTTATATTCGTATTCCATCTGGATGGCATGACTTTTAATGGTTATGCCCCTCTCCTTCTCCAAATCCATATCATCCAGCATCTGCCCGCCGGTCACCTGAATTGTATTTGTATATTCAAGAAGCCGGTCAGCTAATGTCGATTTCCCGTGATCTATATGAGCAATGATACAGAAATTGCGTATATTCTTCATTCTTATTTTGATTATCTTTATTTTGGAACGCAAAGATAGCGACAAGTAAGGAATTTCACCTAATATTAAATAGACAAAATTGCATTATTTAAGGATATTGTCTCTATACAAAAAATGCGTTGATTACATAACAGGTATGTATCAACGCATTTTTTAATAAGTTTAATTCAAATCTGCTTTAGATCAATTTTACGAATAACTCACCGTTTACGTCTTCTGTTGAGACTTTATCTTCTCTCAACAACCAACCAAGACCAAGAAAGAAATCTTTGTCTACTATTTTGGTAGCTTTCTTAATTTCTTTGTGAGTTAAACCATCTGTACCATCTAACGCTGTCCAAATTTGTCCAGCGACAATACCAGCTTTTTCTTTCAACATTTTCTCTTCGCTTTTAGTTAAACGTTAATCAACATCTTCTTATATGAAGAATGTTGTGTTTTAATATCACTGGCAAATATATATAAAAATATGTTATACAACAGTTTTTTGCTTATAAAATTGGTTATTTTTTAAGAAAAAGTATCTATTCCTTATCCTCGGTTCTCTCTGTAAGATAGCTATTCCATATCTCTGAGGCCGCTTCTATTATTCTTACACATGGCCTTTTAGCATAATACTGGGGAGTTCTTTCATCCGGGATCGGAGATGTGCAACTATTTTCTTTCAGCTTTAATAAATCAGAGCATTTTAAGGCTCCGTTTCTTTTTCGGAAGATATCTGCCAACTCCTGCACAAATTTATAATTAGCAATTTTGCATTCTCTGTCTTTTGGGTTTATAGATCCGGTTTCCAAACCAGCAAGAAGAAATAAAGCACACGCTGCACCACATGTTTCTCTCATACGCCCTATCCCTCCTCCAAATGAAGACGAAATCAATAAAGATTGATCGAATGTCAAGCCATATATATCAGCAAAAGCTGCAAAAACAGATTGCGAACAATTGAAACCATCTTTGAAAAGGGTTACTGCTTTTTGTACTCTATCTTCCATATTGTAGTATGTTGTGTGTCAGATTATATTTGAAGTTTTAGAAGGCAGATAGTCAAAAAAAAAGGTCATCCTCACGGACAACCAATCTTTATTAACCTTAAATCTAATACTATGAAAAACACGATGCAAAGATATTGTGATTTTTCGATATTTGCAAAACTTATACAAGCAACAGCCTCAAATTATAACATATTTTAAATATTTAATAACTATACCTGTCTTTTTAATTAATTACATCAATTTATTTTATCCCGGATATTAAGTTAGCCTTCTTTGTCAAACTCATATTATTTATCTATCTTCGTCTTATCATATTTAAACAGAAAAGATTATGAAAAAAATAATTATCCCGTTATTTATCGTTTCTTTTATATTCATCTCTTGTCAAGAATCCAAACCTAAATTATTCGAAAGATTAGCCAAGGAACAAACTAAAAAATGTCCTGTAGCCATAAGTGAAGGTATTATTCTGGATAGCATCGTTTATCAATCCATAGAAAATATCAATCAATACTATTATAAGCTTACCGGAATAATGGATGATAAAGAAAAAATACAGGATAATAAAGAAACTGTGAAAGAAAGTTTAATACAAGATGCCCGTAATACACTTGAATTAAGAGCATATAAGGATTATAATACAACTTTGGAATACATCTACCATTCTCAAAAAGATGGAACTGAAATATTAAAAGTGACCATAAAACCGGAGCAGTATTAATCAATAGAGATGTATGTATTCTGACTATAAATTGATATTATAAAACGAAAAAGGAAAGAATGTCTAAAAGTATATTTATCGCCCGGGACAAATATACTTTTAGACACCCTCTTTTAATATTTTATTTGATCGGCTTAGCTACAAATACTTCTTAGAGCCTGGCATAACTGGTCCGGACAAGAAGTTGGACGTCCACCACAGCTGATACCTTCCAGTTTTGCGAGAATATCTTCTACAGACATGCCTTCTACCAACCTGGAAACTCCTTGAAGATTGCCGTTACAACCACCGAAAAATTTTACTCTTTTCACAATGCCGTCTTCTACTTCAAGATCAATATTTGTGCTACACGTTCCTTTCGTATGATAAAGTGTACGCATTATTCTTCTTCCAGTAATGGTTTCATGTTAGTATATACGTTCTGCACATCTTCATCATCTTCTAATTTTTCCACCATTTTATCTATGGTAGCACGTTGCTCTTCCGTTACATCTTTTTCATCAGTCGGTATGCGTGTAAACTCAGATTCTTTTATTTCATAGCCGTTTTCTTCCAGATACTTTTGAATCGCGCTGAAAGATTTAACATCTCCATAGATCGTGAATTCATTATCATCCTCGTCAAAGTCCTCTTCTACTCCAAAGTCAATCAGTTCAAGGATCAAATCATCGATAGACGCATCATCTTTTTTGGCAATAGTGAACATAGACTTATGGCTGAAAATAAAATCCAGACTACCGGAAGTACCCAAAGAACCTCCAAATTTATTGAATACGCTACGAACGTTTGCTACTGTGCGGGTAGTATTGTCTGTAGCCGTCTCTACCAGAATAGCTATTCCAAAAGGACCGTAACCTTCATAAACCATTTCTTTATAATCCTTCTGGTCTTTTCCCATTGCATTCTTGATAGCACGCTCAATATTGTCCTTGGGCATATTTTCACGTTTGGCATTTGCAATAACCGAACGTAGATGTGGATTGTTTTCCGGGTCAGGGCCGCCATTCTTTACAGCGATTGCTATTTGCTTACCAACCCGTGTAAAAACACGCGCCATATTCCCCCATCTCTTTAGCTTTGAAGCCTTTCTATATTCAAATGCTCTTCCCATTGAAGTTATATTTATATTATTCGTTATTGTTACATCATCTTAATTTTGCACCCAGTTTATTTTCCAGGTTCGAAATCATTTTTGACATAATCTTATCAATCTGTTTATCTGTTAAAGTCTGTGTCTCATCCTGTAAAAGAAAACTTACTGCGTATGATTTCTTTCCGGCTTCCAGATTTTTGCCTTCATATACATCAAATAAAGTTACCTCACGAAGCAACTTCTTCTCCGTTTCATAAGCAATCTTCTCAATTTCTGCAAACTGTATATTCTTATCTATCAGTAATGCTAAGTCTCTTTTTACAGATGGATATTTAGAGATTTCTTTATAGCTGATTTTCGTATTCCTAATAGCCTTCATCAATTGTGCCCAATCCAGCTCGGCATAATATACTTCATTATCTATATCAAATGCTTTTTGCTGTTTCCTGGCCACAATTCCCAAAATACCTAAGCGTTTACCTCCTTGTGTATAAATACTTAAAGCACTGGCGAAAAGTTCATCTGTATAGTTTCCTATCACGAGCTTCCTAAGGTCAAGTCCTAAACGAATAAGGATATTTTCTACATACGCTTTTAATTCATATACCGAACTTGCTTCATCCGGATGAGCCCATGAATTACTTACACGCCTTCCTGTTACCCATATTCCTAAATGATATTTCTCCGTATATGCTGTTAAAGGATCTTCTCCGTTCTTTTTTTCTTTATCAAAAAAGTAACAGTTACCGAATTCAAAGAATTTCAAATCGGCATTCTTACGATTGGCATTATGGGCAATACTCTCTAATCCGCCAAATATCAGAGTTTGCCTCATTGCATTTAAATCTGTACTTAATGGGTTAAGCAACATAACCAGATTTTTCGACGGATATGTTTCCATATCGTCGTAATATCCGGCACGGGTAAGGGAGTTATTCATTATTTCACTAAATCCGAAACCTACCAACTGCTCGGAAATCAAATTTTGCAATTGGTTGGATTTATCAACATCTGTTTTTACTGATAAACTCGAGTTTAGCGATTCCGGTATTTCAACATTGTTGTATCCGTATATACGAAGTATATCTTCTATCACATCAATATCACGCTGAACATCCACGCGATAAGGAGGTACGGAAAGAGTCATTCCTTCAGATGTTTCATTCAATGTCTTCATTTCAAGACTTGAAACAATATTCTTGATTGTATCTACCGGTATCACTTTACCAATCAATGAATTTACTTTATTATAAGATAATTCTACAATAAAGTCTTTAATAGGTTCCGGATATATATCTTTAATTTCAGATGATATCTCACCACCTGCAATTTCTTTGATCATTAAAGCCGCTACTTTCAAACAATAAACTACATCATTCGGATTTATTCCTCTTTCGAAGCGGAAAGATGCATCCGTATTCAATCCATGACGACGGGCGGATTTACGCACCCAGGTAGGATTAAAATAAGCACTTTCTAAAAAAACATTCTTCGTAGCTTCTGTGCTCCCCGAATTTAATCCGCCAAATACACCGGCTATACACATCGGATCACTTTCATTGCAAATCATCAAATCCCGTTCATCCAGTTTTCTCTCCGCTTCATCCAAAGTTATAAATGGAGTACCGGCCGCAAGAGTTGCTACACGTACGTGATTACCTTTTATCTGATCAGCATCAAAGCAATGTAATGGCTGACCAAAAGCATGTACTATATAATTAGTTATGTCTACTACATTGTTAATGGGACGAACGCCAATAGCCCTCAGTTTATCTTGCAACCATTCCGGACTATCGCTCACGGTTACCCCCTGAATTGTTACCCCGGCATAACGCGGACACGCTTCCGTATTTTCTACAGTTACTTTTATGTCTAAATTATGGCTATCAACTTTAAAACTATCTATTGAAGGTCTCTTCAATTCTGTTTTGTATCCATTTTGAAGAAGATAAGCATATAAATCACGCGCTACACCATAATGCGATGCACCATCAGCACGATTAGGAGTTATATCTACTTCAAGAATATAATCGCTTTTTACGTTATAATAATCTTTTGCAAGTGTACCCGGTACAGCATCAGCCGGAAGAACAATAATCCCATCGTGACTTTTACCTATTCCTATTTCATCTTCCGCACAAATCATCCCATAAGATTCTGCTCCACGGATTTTTGTTTTTTTGATGGTAAACGTTTCATCACCATTATATAAATTTGTACCTAATGTAGCCACTACAACTTTTTGTCCCTGAGCAACATTAGGAGCACCGCAAACAATTTGAACAGGCTCTCCTTCTCCTAAATTTACAGTAGCTATGTGTAAGTGATCGGAATTGGGATGTTCTTCACAGGTCAGTACTTCACCTATGACTAATCCTTCCAGACCACCTTTTATGGTTTGAACTTCTTCCACACCACCTGTCTCTAAACCTATCGATGTCAGAGCGGCAGCAACTTCAGCCGGAGTTAAATCAAAACTGACATATTCTTTAAGCCAGTTATAAGAGATATTCATATAATTAAATTTTATGCGTTTTCAAATGACTCGCAAAGGTAACAAGTTTTTTATAAGGATAGAAATTTATATAAAGAAAATCGACCTTTAAGTATGCAGTAGAAAAGAAAATCTTAAAAATCATAATCCTGAAAATCAAATCTTAATTGTATCGGTCCGCTATATTCCTGTTCGTCTTTCGGATTAGATACGGAAAGGCCGATAAGGCGTATAGGGTGCCCTGTCAGATCGACTTTCTTCAAAAGTTGTTTTGCTAATGGAAGAATTTTATCAAGTGTAGTCAGTTCGTAAGGAACCGTCATGCTGCATGTCTTGATGGTAAAGTCATGAAATTTCAGCTTCAACGTAAGGGTCTTTCCTCTGAAAGAGGCTCTTTCCAGACGGCCAATCAATTCTACCGCAACATGATAAAGTTCAATGATGATAGAAGACATTATTGTTATGTCTTTCTCTAATGTAGTTTCACAACCTACGGATTTTCTTATCCTTTCTGCTTCCACCTCGCGCTCGTCTATACCACGTGAGAAATCATAATAAATACCACCGTGCTTACCAAAATGTCTTAACAAAAAGTCTAATTGTTGATTTCTTAATTGCTTACCTGTATGAATACCTAATGAATGCATTTTTTTTGCTGTAACCTTGCCAACTCCCCAAAAAGATTCGATAGGAAGTTTATCAATAAAATCAAGAGCCTGATTCGGATGAATGGTACATAAACCATCCGGTTTACGATAGTCAGAAGCTATCTTTGATAAAAATTTATTATAGGAGATACCAGCTGAGGCTACTAATTGCAGCTCATCATAAATTTTCTTCTTTATCTCAACGGCAATGTCTACAGCTAAAGATATATTTTTCTTGTTCTCCGTCACATCCAGAAAAGCTTCATCCAAGGAAAGAGGTTCGACAATATCAGTGTACTCATGAAAGATTTCTCTTATCTGATAAGAAATAGCTTTATAATGACTCATACGTCCGGGAACAAAAATGAGTTCAGGACATAGCTTTTTAGCCCTTACGGAAGGCATAGCAGAACGAACACCAAATTTCCTTGCTTCATAACTGGCAGCAGAAACAACACCTCTTTCTTCCGGATGCCCTACAGCAAGGGGTTTTCCCCGAAATTCCGGATGATCTCTCTGCTCTATTGAAGCATAAAAGGCATCCATGTCTATATGAATTATTTTTCTGTCTGTATTCTGTTTCTCCACTTATGCAAAAATAATAGTTATTCCGGCTTAATGTACATGTTTTATAATTCTTTGTGATATCGAAAAAAACACTTATGAAGTTGGCTTGTTATTTACTTAAATAATTAAAAAATATAGTTATGAAAACGTTATCGGAGAGAATAACCCGTACAATAAAGAATTGGTGGGTTTCCCTGTTATTAGGAATCTTATATATTATATTGGGAATATGGTTGTTGGCAGCTCCTCTTAGCAGCTATTTTATATTAAGTGTTATATTCGCCGCTTCTCTACTAGTCAGCGGAATACTAGAAATTACTTTCTCCATAAGTAACCGGGATAATATCTCCAGTTGGGGATGGTATCTGGCAGGAGGTATTATCGAACTATTACTCGGGATTTTCCTTATTGCCTTCCCTATATTTACCATGGAGCTGCTTCCGTTTATTGTAGCATTCTGGCTAATGTTCAGCGGATTCAGCGGTATCGGTTTTTCTATGGACCTGCAAAGATATGGAAGTAAGGGTTGGGGATGGTATCTGGCATTGGGTATACTTGTTATATTGGCATCTATGGCTATTATCTGGCGTCCGATAATCGGAGCTATTTCTATCATTTATATGCTTTCGTTTACTTTCTTTGTAATTGGTATTTTCCGGATAATATTCTCCTTTGAATTAAGAAGTTTATATAAGAGAAACCAAGACTTATATCACGAATTATAACTTTCATCTGCCTTATTATAAATTCGATTTTGAAAAGCTGAAAAAGGTATTTAGTTACTTTTTTCAGCTTTTTTATTATCAAACACTAAAAGATTAGAAAATCTCTCACGAATTACGTATTCAATTTGTAATATTAGTTATTTTTGTCCAATTAACACAAAGAGGACAAATCTATCAAGATATTTAAGAATATAGTAAAGTGGATATTAGTGGTGGTATTAGGTTTATACCTCCTGATCATTGTATTGTTGAATATTCCTATATTTCAACAAAAGATGACTTCCATTATTACAAGCGAACTAAAAAAAATATTAAGAACAGAACTATCCATCGGAAAAGTAGACATAGGTTTACTCAATAGAATTATCATAGAAGACGTACTTATAGATGACCAATCCGGCGAGGAAATGATCAAAGTTACACGACTCGCAGCAAAATTTGATATTCTCCCTTTATTAAACGGGAAAATATCTATAAGCAATCTTCAGTTATTTGGTTTTAATATTAATTTGAACCGGGATAATCCGGAGGCAGATGTTAATTTCAAATTCCTTATAGATGCTTTTGCTTCTAAAGATTCTATTAAAGAAGAAACAAATCTCGATTTGCGCCTTAATTCTGTATTAATTCGGCGCGGGAGATTGTCTTATGATGTTCTTTCTGCTCCTGATACACCTGAAAAGTTCAATCCTAATCATATTAAACTTCATAACATTATTGCCAATATATCTTTAAAAGCACTCAACAACGATTCTATTAACGGGTATATAAAGCGTTTAAGTTTTGATGAGCAATCAGGATTTGAATTAAACAAATTATCATTGAGGGTATTAGCCAATCAGGAAAATCTGAAATTGGAAAACTTCACGCTTAACATGCCGAATACTTCTATTAATCTGGATACAATCCAATTAAAGTATAATGGTTTTAAAGCATTTGAGCATATTACAGATAGTATTTACTTTAAGGGAAAAATGCGTCCTTCGTACGTTTCACTCAAAGATATATCAGCGTTTGTTCCTGCTCTGGCCAATTTTCAGGATAAATTTGATATTGATATGGAATTCGATGGGACTATTGATAAATTAAATTGTCCCCGATTGGAAATAAGAGCAGGGAATAAAATGCAATTACGGGGAGAAGTGTCTTTTCAAGATCTTTCCAAGGGTAATGATGCCTATGTATTCGGAAATCTTTCAAGGCTACGCATAAGTAGTTCCGGAGTAGATTTTTTGATGAAGAACCTGACGGAAAATTACTCCTCTACACCCCCTGCATTAAAGCGATTAGGAGATATTTCATTCCATGGTGAAGTTTCCGGTTATTTTAATGATCTGGTAACATACGGTGTATTTAATACGCAACTTGGAGTTGTAAATGCCGACGTTATGTTGAGTATGGACCGTGAAAAAGAATCTATATCTTATTCGGGATCATTAAAAACAGGAAAATTCGATTTAGGACAGTTAACCCAAAGAGACAACCTGGGAGAAATTTCTTTTAACCTGAATCTGGCAGCAACAAAGCATGCAAACAGACAATTGCGTGCGAAATTAAAAGGACTTATTTCTTCCATCGAATATAATAAATATAACTACCAGAATATTGAGCTTGACGGAGAGTATGAAAATGGAGGATTTGACGGAAAAATTGCTTTAAACGATAAAAACGGAAGTGTTCTTTTAAATGGTAGTTTCAATGCCATTGCAGAAACTCCAGAATTTAACTTCCTGGCAAAACTCTCCCATATCAATTTAAACAATTTAAACCTTACTCCCAATTATAAGAACTCAGAGTTTTCTTTAAAACTCCATGCTAATTTCCGTGGTAACTCAATTGACAATATGATAGGTGAAATAGACGTGGACAGTATTATGTTTATATCACCTGAAAAATATTATTTCCTGGACAATATAAATGTGAAAGCTGTCCGCATCAATACGGATAATGAACTTACCATAACTTCTGATTTTCTTAAAGCAGAAGTAAAGGGCAATTATTCATACCGTTCTATACCTGCCAGTATTATTAAAACGGTAGAGCGTTATATCCCTTCACTTCTTACTCTTAACAGGGAATTAAAAGAACCGGAAAATAATTTTAGCTTTGATATTAATATTTATAATACTAATATCTTATCTGAGATTTTCAATATTCCTCTTATCATATATACTCATTCTACGATAAAAGGATACTTTAATGATGTCGCCAGAAAACTACGTATAGAAGGATATTTCCCATCATTCAGTTATGCAGGGAATTTATTTGAATCCGGTATGATACTTTGTGAAAATCCTTCAAATGAGTTCCAAAGTCAATTAAGGGTTAGTAACCGAAAGGAGAAATCCGTTTTAAATCTCTCTGTATATGCCAAAGCTGAAAATGATGAACTTAAAACATCTATTAACTGGGGGAATAATGCAGAAGTGACACATAGTGGAAGAATTGCTGCCATCACAAACTTTTTTAAGACAGAAGGTAATAAACCCATCCTGCAAGCTAATATTGACATAGAGCCCACTGAAATTATTTTAAATGATTCTATTTGGGATATTCACCCTTCTCATATTGCTGTTGATTCCGGAAGGATATACGTCGATAATTTCCTGATAAACCATCAGGATCAGTTTCTTCGTATCAATGGTAAATTAACCAAAGAACCTGAAGATACGGTAAAAGTAGAGTTGAATGATATCAATATCGGATATATATTTGATCTTGCCCGTATCAACAAATCTGTTGACTTTACAGGAATGGCCTCCGGAAACTTATATATGAATCAGGCATTAAAAAGCCCTGAAATAAACACAACCCTTTCTGTAAAAGCATTAACCCTGAATGATGGTTTATTAGGAGATGCAGAGATATTCGGGAAATGGGATAAGGAGAAAAATGGGATTTTCCTGGATGCGGATATTAAAGAAAGTGATGTTGGAAATACAAATGTCGAAGGTTATGTATTTATAAAAGATAAAGGACTGGATCTCAGGATTGATGGAAACGGAACAAATATAAAATTCATCGAATTTTATATGAATGGCATAGCTTCTAATCTGGAGGGAAACGTTTATGGAAAGATCCGCCTGTTTGGAGGGTTTAAATCATTAAACCTCGAAGGAAGTGCACTTACGGATGCTTCTTTTAAAATTAATGTATTAAATACATCCTATGCCTTGACTGACTCTATCCATTTAAGTCCTGCAGGTCTTGAATTTAAGAATGTCCGTATTCATGATACAGAAAACCACAGGGGTACTGTTAATGGATATGTCAGATTTAAACATTTCAAAGACATTAACTATCGTCTGCAGATAAATGCAGACAATATGCTTGTATTTAACACGAAAGAAGACCCGGAAATGCCATTCTACGGTACTGTTTATGGTACAGGCAGTGTATTAATAAACGGTAGCCCGGGAAGATTGAACGTAGATGCCAATGTTACAACAAATAAGAATACCAATTTTGTATATTTGTTAAACTCGACCGAGTCAGCTGCCAGCAATCAATTTATTACTTTTGTAGATAAAACTCCAAGAAGAAACGGATATGACTATAATAACAACCTTCCTCAGGAACCGGAAGATACTCCCATAGATATCCGGATGAACTTGCAGGTAGATGCGACTCCCGACGGAGTTATGAGGATCATTATGGATCCTGTAGCAGGAGATTATATTAGTGGAAAAGGTAGCGGTAACATACGAGTTGATTACTATAATAAAGGTGATGTCAAGATGTTTGGTAATTACACCATTGACCAGGGTATTTACAAATTCAGTCTCCAGGAAGTAATAAGAAAAGATTTTATCATCAGATCCGGTAGTGCTATTAACTTCAATGGAGACCCAATGAATGCCAATTTGGATATCCAGGCTATTTATACCGTTAATTCCGCGTCTTTAAGTGATCTGGGATTTGAGTCATCCGAACTTGCACAAAACAATGTCCGGGTAAATTGTATTATGAACCTCACAGGCAACCTAACAGATCCTACTTTAAAGTTTGACCTTGATTTTCCTAATATGAGAGAGGATGAAAGACAGATTGTAAAAAGTGTGATCAGCACGGAAGAGCAAATGAATATGCAAATTATTTATTTACTTGGTATCGGTAAATTTTATACTTATGATTATGCAAATAATGCAAATCATTCTTCAAATGCCATGAATTCGGTTATATCCTCTACCCTCTCAGGACAGTTGAACAACATGCTCTCGCACATAATCAACAGTAACAACTGGAATTTCGGTACTTCATTAAGCACGGGCGATAAAGGTTGGACTGATATGGAAATAGAAGGAATTCTTTCCGGACAGCTGCTTAATAACCGATTGCTGATAAATGGTAACTTCGGCTACAGAGACAACCCTATGTCTACTACAAACTTCGTTGGTGATTTTGAGATCGAATACTTATTGACCAAGAGCGGAGATATACGCTTGAAAGCTTATAACCAGACCAACGATAACCGTTTCTATAGCAAACAGGCATTAACAACACAGGGAGTCGGTATTGTATACAAAAAAGACTTTAATACGTGGCGGGATATTATCTTCTTCGGCAGAAAACGTAAAGAAGATTCCGAAAATGCGACTGACACTATAAAAAACGACTCCATTATCATACCCGAAGCGCAAAGAAAAAGAGAAAGATAATACCTTCATTACCCTTCTTCACTCCTGTTAAGCTCATTTAACCAACATGGGAATCTCTTATCTTCCATGCAATCAAAGTATTTTGTAACTTTACATCTTCAAAAAGTAAATATATAGATATGAAGTTTGAATTAACATCAGAATATAAACCAACTGGAGATCAACCTGAAGCTATAGCACAACTTACTGAAGGAATTCTTCAGGGAGTACCCGCACAGACTCTTTTAGGTGTAACCGGTTCCGGGAAAACATTTACTATAGCAAATGTTATTAAAAACGTAAATAAACCGACTTTAATTTTAAGTCATAATAAAACTCTGGCAGCTCAGCTTTACGGAGAGTTCAAAAGTTTCTTTCCAAACAATGCAGTTGAATATTATGTGTCTTATTATGACTATTATCAGCCAGAAGCTTATCTTCCTTCCAGTGATACATATATAGAGAAGGATTTAGCTATTAATGATGAAATAGACAAATTGCGCCTGGCAGCTACTTCCGCACTTCTTTCCGGAAGAAAAGATGTAGTAGTAGTATCTTCTGTTTCCTGTATTTATGGTATGGGCAACCCGGCAGATTTCTATAGTAACGTAATTGAAATCAAGCAAGGAAGGGTTGTAAACAGAAATGTGTTTTTACGGCAATTGGTCGAAAGCCTCTATACACGTAATGACATTGAAATAAACAGAGGGAACTTCCGTGTAAAGGGTGACACTGTAGACATTTATCTTGCCTATACCGATCATATTTTAAGGGTTGTTTTCTGGGGAGATGAAGTGGATAGCATTGAAGAGGTAGATCCTGTAACCGGCGTGAAGATAAACTCGTTCAGCGAATATAAGATATATCCCGCAAACCTTTTCATGACAACTAAAGAAAGCACCATACGGGCTATTCATCAGATTGAAGATGATTTGACCAAACAAGTTGCTTTCTTCGAGTCAATTGGGAAACCTTATGAAGCAAAGCGACTTTATGAAAGGGTTACTTATGATATGGAAATGATGAGGGAACTTGGTCACTGCTCCGGTATAGAAAATTATTCACGTTACTTTGACGGCCGTGCTCCGGGTACGCGTCCCTATTGTTTACTGGATTTCTTTCCGGATGATTTCTTGATAGTTATCGACGAAAGTCATGTTAGCGTACCTCAAATACGTGCTATGTATGGAGGAGATCGTTCCAGAAAAGTAAACCTGGTAGAATACGGATTCCGTCTGCCTGCTGCTTTAGACAACAGACCGCTGAAATTTGAAGAGTTCCAGACGATGGCTAAACAGGTTATTTATGTCAGTGCAACTCCGGCAGACTATGAGTTGATGCAAAGTGAAGGTATCGTGGTAGATCAGGTAATTCGTCCTACAGGACTTTTAGACCCTATCATTGATGTGCGTCCAAGCCTTAACCAGATCGACGATTTGATGGAGGAAATACAGTTAAGAATCGAAAAGGATGAACGTGTATTGGTTACAACCCTGACTAAAAGAATGGCAGAGGAACTAACCGACTATTTATTAAGGAATAATGTAAGGTGTAACTATATCCACAGCGATGTAGATACCTTGGAACGTGTAAAGATTATGGACGAGCTCCGTCAGGGATTGTATGACGTTTTAATTGGTGTAAACTTATTGCGTGAAGGTCTTGACTTACCGGAGGTTTCGCTTGTCGCAATTCTGGATGCTGATAAAGAAGGTTTTCTTCGTTCTCACCGTTCGCTTACACAGACTGCAGGACGTGCTGCCAGAAACATTAACGGTAAAGTTATTATGTATGCGGACAATATGACTGAAAGTATGCGTAAAACGATCGAAGAGACCAACCGGAGAAGGGAGAAACAACTTGCTTATAATGAAGACCATGGCATTACACCTAAACAAATTCAGAGAAGCAGGAATACGGCATTGCTGGGTGGAGACAAAACAGAAGCTGCTGTTCCGGATGCATATGTAGAACCGACTCATAATATTGCTGCAGATCCGGTGGTACAATATATGACTAAACCTCAATTGGAAAAAACAATTGAAAAGACCAGAAAGCAAATGTACGAAGCTGCTAAGAAAATGGAATTTATTGAAGCAGCACAATATCGTGATGAATTATTGAAATTGGAAGATTTAATGAAAGAGAAATGGCCTGTAAGCTAATGAAACAAAAAGGGCTATTCTCTGTTTAATAATAGATTATACATGAGACTTATTATATTAACTATAGCTATATTTATAACTATTTTTCAAACAATTAATGCACAGAAGATGAATAAGTTAACTCCTGAAGAAGAAAGGGTCATTCTGCACAAAGGTACAGAAAGAGCATTTACAGGCAAATATTACAATCATAAAGAAGATGGTGTATATACCTGTAAACAGTGTGGAGCACAACTATATAACTCTACGGATAAATTTGACTCCGGTTGCGGTTGGCCAAGCTTTGATGATGAAATAGAAGGTGCGGTAAAAAGGTCGGTTGATGCCGATGGCAGACGAACAGAAATAACCTGTGCAAAATGTGGCGGACATTTAGGTCATGTTTTTGAAGGCGAAGGTTTTACACCTAAAAATACCCGTCATTGTGTCAATTCCATCTCGCTCGATTTTGCAAATAAAGCTGATAATGAGAAGAAAAAGGAAAAAACAGAAACGGCCATATTTGCAGGTGGGTGTTTCTGGGGAGTAGAACATTTGATGAAAAGTATTCCCGGAGTACTTTCTGTAGAATCGGGATATATTGGAGGAAAGACCTCTAATCCTACTTATCAGGAAGTATGTACTAACAATACAGGTCATGCGGAAGCTGTAAGGATAGTTTTTGATCCTTCGAAAGTAAGTTATGAAACGCTAGCTAAGAATTTCTTTGAAATACATGATCCTGAACAAGTAGACGGACAAGGGGCTGATATCGGTAATCAATATCGTTCTGAAGTATTTTATACAACTCAGGAACAAAAGGAAGTTACACAAAAGCTGATAAAACTGCTGGAAGAAAAAGGATATAAAATAGCAACCAAATTAACTCCGGCCACCCAATTCTGGAAAGCAGAAGAATATCATCAGGACTATTACAACAAAACCGGTAAGCAACCTTATTGCCACCGGCATGTAAAAAGATTCTAGTTCAAAGATTGCTTATCAAGTATTTCAAAGCAGGAATTCTTACTGATGAATTCCGGAACGATATCTTTCATTGCTGACACAATACGCATTTGGTCATACATATGGCTTTCGTCTATTAATTTCTGAATGCGTATTGCAACTTCATCATAATTATATTCCCGCACAGTTGCAATCATTATTTTTTCATGATGCGTGGGCTTTGTATGTTCTTTGGTGTTCAACAACTCCTCATACAATTTTTCTCCATGACGCAGTCCTGTAAACTCAATCTTAATATCTGTTCTTCCTGAAAGAGAAATCATACGTTTGGCAAGATCAACGATCTTCACGGGCCTTCCCATATCGAAGATATAAATCTCTCCCCCTTCACCCATACTACCAGCTTCTAAAACCAGGCGACATGCTTCGGGTATAGTCATAAAATAACGGATAATATTAGGATGGGTTACCGTAACAGGTCCCCCTCTTTGTATCTGTTCTTTAAATCTTGGTATCACAGAGCCGTTCGAACCCATTACATTACCAAACCGAGTAGTGATAAATTTAACAGATTTATCCCCATTCTTTTGTAATTTTTTAGCCATAGCCTGAACATATATTTCAGCCAGACGTTTCGAACAACCCATTATGTTAGTTGGATTTACTGCCTTGTCGGTAGATATCATTACAAATTTTTCCGCACCATATTTCACCGCAAGGTCGGCTACATTTTTAGTCCCGGAAACATTTACCCTTATAGATTCGGATACGTTGTCTTCCATCATGGGAACATGTTTGTAAGCTGCTGCATGAAATATATACTGAGGGCGGTAATTTTCAAATATTTCTTCCATTCTGGCCGTATTGGAAACATCGGCAATAATGGTCACAGCATCTACATTCCTCCAATAATCCTGTAACTCCAGACGTAGATCATGAAGAGGAGTTTCGGCCTGATCAACCAGAATTAATTTATAAGGATTGAAAGATACTACCTGGCGCATGATCTCGCTACCAATAGAGCCGGCTGCTCCAGTTATCATCACTCTTTTTCCCTCAAGATGAGAAGCTATTTTCATCATATCTACTTCTATCGGCTCGCGAGGAAGCAAATCTTCTATCTGAACTTCTTTTAGTTGGGTATGGTCTAAGGTTTGTCCATTCCACTCGCTCAAAGGCGGAGCTGTAAGCAGCCTGACATGGTGAGTCAGAAGATTATCTGCCAAATCGGAGCCACTTAAAACATTCATTTTATTGGGTGAGACAATAACTACGCTTACACCACGGTCTTCTATCTGATCCAAGAGGTTTTCATCATTGGGATAAACTTTTACCCCCATCATCACTTTATTTATCAATTCCGGTTCATCAGCGATGAAGCCGCGAAGCCTGTAATGGTTCTTTAAATTAACCCTCAGTGATTTGGCAATATTGATCCCTGCTTCTTTGGCGCCGTAAATAAATACATTTACACTGCGTCTACCATCAAAATGTACCGATTCATATAAAAGCTTAACAATAATCCTCGAACAGGCCATCAGTGTAAAATTAATCACATAGGCCACAAAAACAATACTATCAGGCACTAATTTTTTCCCCTCAATTACGTATAACAGCACGTTAATCATTATCAAAACGATACAGCTAAAGGTAAGGGAAACAAATATACGCATGATATCGATAAAGGAAGAGTATCTCAATACGCCAAGATATGTCCTGAAGCAACGAAAAAAGAAAACATTGACAATTACAGAAAGTATAAGAAATACTTCTATAGATATATCTATAGTTACGGATTCAACATCATAGCGTAAAAAATAGGCTCCAAGGCAAGATAGAATAACAAGGACAATGTCAAAAAGCAGAATTGCCCAAATAGGTAATACTTTGGTAGATAAATATTTGCGAAATAATCTAGTTCTCATTTGGTTTTATCGTGATTGCTTTACTGCGCAAAGATAAGCTTTTTTATACAAAACAAGCACTTTTGAGCAAGAAAGAGCGGACTATCCCATCAGACAATCCTCTTACAATGTGTTATTGTATTTAACGCAGATCAGTAGTTAAAGTAGTCAAATAGTTATCAGTTGTTTAGTAGAACTTAGTAGTTAAGCAGCAAAAACACTTTTTATCTAACTACCTGACTACTAATGATTCGAGCGAACGACAACTACTTGACCACCTATTCCTGTTATTTAATTAATCTTACAAAATATTACTTGCCAACTCACTTAATGCACTGCGTTCGCCCTTTATCAGATTGACATGTGCAAATATGTTTTGTCCTCTCATTTTATCAATCATATATACCAACCCGTTTGACTGGCTATCCAGGTAAGGTTGATCTATTTGCTGTATATCACCCGTAAATATCATCTTTGTATTTTCTCCTGCACGTGTAATAATTGTTTTAATTTCATGCGGAGTCAAGTTTTGAGCTTCATCTATTATACAGAAAGTCTCGGACAAACTTCTACCACGTATAAACGCCAAGGCTTCAATTACAAGCTGCTCGGACTTCTGCATATCATCCAGTTTCTTCACTTCCGGAGAGTTTGCTGAGAATTGTCTCTTAATCACATTAAGATTATCGAAAAGAGGCTGCATATAAGGAGCTACTTTTTCCTTTGCATTACCAGGAAGGAAACCTATGTCTTTATTAGACAAGGCAACAATAGGACGGGCCAAAAGTATTTGTTTATATTCATTAAGCTGTGCCAAGGCACTTGCCAGGGCCAGAAGTGTTTTACCTGTACCTGCTTTTCCGGTTAGTGCCACGAGCTTCACATCCGGATCAGATAATATCTCAAAGGCAAAACTTTGTTCTGCATTACGGGGTTCAATACCATAATGCCTCGATTTATTCACTTTTTGTACAGAATGAGTAAACGGATTATAACGGGCTAATACACTCGAACGTTCACTTTTCAGGATAAAACACTCATTGGGTTCTATCAAAGGACGAAAATCAAATTCACTGATATCAACTCCTTCTTTAGAAGAGTATATTCTATCGATTAGCCCGGAATCAATATTTTCAAAAACCTCATTGGATTTTTCAAAAATATCCGTATTTAAAACTTTATCATTAATGTAATCTTCGCAAGGAATACCTAAAGAACGGGCTTTCATCCTTAGATTTACATCTTTCGTTACCAAAATAGTAGGGTTCTTATCCCTATTTTTCAGCCACTCCGCAACAGCAAGAATTTCATGATCCGGTTTTCTTTCTGTAAAAACCGACCATACGGTAGGAGCTTCTACTCCTTTTACTACAATAAAAAGTTTGCCTAAGCCCTCTCCCAAATCTACTCCTTTTTCAATAGAGTCGATATCGGAGTCTGCTGTTAATTCATCCAATTCACGGGCAAACTGACGTGCATTATAATTTATCTGTTCATTTCCCTTTTTAAACTTATCAACCTCTTCAAGAACTACAATAGGCAGGTAAATATCATTTTCTTCAAAATTCTTCAGACAGTTATAATCATGTAGTATAACATTAGTATCTAAAACAAATTTTTTCTTTGTAGCCATAGTTTCTTAGAATTAAATTTTGATATTTGCATTGTTTTAAATGGTTACTCTCAAAAAGAAGTTAACCATACAACTAATATAGAGCATTTCACAAACAAAACGGTTCTTTTGTTGTTAAATATTGCAAAACGATGAATTATCAAGAGACTCTCACATACCTCTACGAAAATGTCCCCATGTTTCAGCAAGTAGGAAAAACGGCTTATAAAGAAGGGCTGGAGAATACTTGTCTTTTAGATAAGTATTTCAATCATCCACATCGTAAATTCAAAACCATTCATATTGGTGGAACCAATGGTAAAGGAACATGTTCTCATACTTTGGCTGCAATTTTGCAATCTGCGGGCTATAAGACAGGCTTATATACATCTCCCCACCTTATAGATTTCCGGGAAAGGATTAAAATAAACGGAATTCCTTTAAGCAAAAAATATGTTATTGATTTTGTAGAAGAGTATAAATCATTTTATGAAACGCTTGCTCCCTCTTTTTTCGAACTAACCACCTCAATGGCATTTAAATATTTCGCTGAACAACAAGTGGATATTGCTCTTATTGAGGTAGGTATGGGAGGCAGGCTGGATTGTACAAACATCATCGAACCAGAAGTCAGCATTATAACCAATATCAGCCTTGATCATACACAATACCTGGGAGATAGCCTGGAAAAAATTGCAGAAGAAAAAGCTGGTATCATTAAAAAAGGTATACCTGTAATAATAGGTGAAACAACTCCGGAGACCAAACCCATATTCCGGAAAAAGGCAATAAAAAACAATTCGCCTATTATCTTTGCCGAAGAAGAAAACTTATTGATCAGTGCTGAAGGCTGTAAAGAGGGGGGATTTTTGTATGAAACTAAAGATTACCCTCATCTATACGGAGAGTTAGGCGGACTCTATCAAATCCGAAATACAAATACAATCTTATCTGCCCTCCGCCAATTAATAAACAAACATTATACATTAAAAGAAAAAGATGTAAGAGAAGGGTTTGCCAATGTAACCCGGTTGACCGGCTTGAGAGGGAGATGGGAAAAAATTTCGGATAGTCCTAAAATAATATGCGATACAGGCCATAATCAGAGTGGAATAAGCTACATTGCAGAACAATTAAAAAACGAAAAGTACCGGAAACTTCATATAGTTATCGGTATGGTAAATGATAAAGATATTAAAAGTGTATTGGCACTTTTGCCTGAAAACGCTGACTACTATTTCACAAAGGCAGATATTAAAAGGGCTTTACCGGAAAAAGAATTGTATGAATTAGGAAAAGCCGCCGGACTAAAAGGGAATTATTATTCTTCGGTGAAAGAAGCACTAAAAGCAGCTAGGAGAAATGCAGGTAAAGATGATCTTATATTCGTGGGAGGAAGTACATTTATAGTGGCTGATTTATTAAAGGAAAATTAGAAAAATGACAATATGATCATTTTAGATGCTTTCTTTTTAAGGGCAAAATAAGATATATCATTTTGGTAATTTCACCAAGTCGAGATTCTCATATTTCAGCCTCTTTGAGGTATACTTTGTATTTAGCCGATTCTCACGTTTTACCTGATTATCATTTTAGAACTAATCTACTTTAAATATAAGATATATGTCTTTAAAACATACAGATACATAAACAAAGTAAGTATTTTAGTTTTCAAATAAAAACAATTTGAATTATAATATGTGGTGATAAAACTAGGTGATCCGGAAGTTTATTTCTCTTTTTTATACAAAAAGAATATTGTTATGAATAAAATATAGTCTGATTGCATAAAAAATATAATTTGAATGCATCCAAATTTTTAGTTCGATGCATCCAAAATTGTATTTTTATGCAGCCTCATAATAGATAATTATTTACAACAATGGTTTCAATTTATCACAAAAAAGACATGTAATATACGAAATCATAAGATTTCGAAAGACTCGATTCTTCCGGATGGAAGAAAATGTTCGCATCGCCAGTTACTTAGAAAGTCGATTTTGCATCAAAATATTACCATTCATTGTCAAATAGAAGCAAAATAACAATTTAAATAAAAAAAAGAAAGCTATATCAATCAATAAATCTTTTATTGATCTCTCCATATTCATCAATCCTCCTGTCACGTAAAAACGGCCACCAACGACGTACATTTTCAGAGCGGGTAAGATCTATATTAACAATCAAATTTCGTTCTTTATCATTTTCTGCTTCTACCAATATTTCACCCTGAGGACCTGCAACAAAACTATTTCCCCAAAACAGAATACCATTTGTCTGGCCGGATGGGTCTGGTTCATGCCCTACCCTGTTTACCGAGATCACCGGAAGTCCGTTTGCCACAGCATGCCCTCTCTGAGATATAATCCATGCATTCAGCTGACGAGTCTTTTCTTCTTCCGTATCAGTGCTCTCCCATCCTATAGCTGTGGGATATATCAATATTTCAGCTCCACGGAGAGCCATCAACCGGGCAGCTTCGGGATACCACTGATCCCAGCATACAAGTACACCTAACTTACCTAATGAAGTCTGGATCGGATGAAATCCTAAATCTCCCGGAGTAAAATAGAATTTTTCATAATAAGCCGGATCATCAGGTATATGCATTTTCCTGTATTTACCCGCAATGCTTCCATTAGTATCAAATACGACAGCAGTATTGTGATACAACCCGGGAGCTCTTTTTTCAAACAGGGAAGTAACAAGTACAATCCTGTTAGCAGCAGCAATTTCGCTATAGAATTCTGTAGAAGGCCCCGGAATAGGCTCAGCCATATCAAATTTGCATGTTTCTTCCGTCTGGCAGAAATAAAGTGTGTTATGAAGTTCCTGAAGAACAACGAGTTGTGCCCCTTTTCTCACGCATTCTTTAATATTGCTTTTCAAGCGTTTCAGATTTTCCTGCAAATCATCTGTGTTAGCCTGCTGTACGAGTCCGGCTTTTATTATTTTATTCATTATCTGAGTTTTAAGAATAAAGATTTATAAAACACTACGTTTATTTTAATACACCTTTAGGAAACTGCATGGTAACACAATGCAAAGATCCATGCTGCCGGATTAAAGAACGGCAGTCGATACCGATAATATCTCTGTCGGGAAATGCAATAGCCAATACGCCGGCTGCTTCCTTATCATTCGCCGGCTGACTATAAGTAGGATAAAGAACAGCATCATTTATCACAAGAAAATTGGCATAAGTAGCAGGCAGCCGCTCACCATCTTCCATTATAGCATCTGCCATAGGAAGCGGTAACAACCGATAAGGATTACCCTCAAGCGTTCTGAAACTTTTTAATTGCTCTTCCATTTTCTTTAAATCCTCAAAGTGTTCATCCCTTTCGTCCGTACATTGCACATATACGATTGTATCTTTGGGGCACATTCTGGCAAGCGTATCTATATGGCTATCCGTATCATCACCGTCAAGATAACCATAATCCAGCCACAAAACCTGCTGGAGATAGAATTTTGACTTCAAATAGGTTTCTATATCCTGTCTGTTCAACGTATCATTTCTGTTAGGAGAAAGCAGACATTCGGAAGTAGTGAGAAGTGTTCCCCTCCCGTCACTCTCTATCGAACCGCCTTCCAGCACAAAGTCCAGACGATTGTTGTATTCACCATCAAAACATCCCGCTGCGTAAGCTTTACGGGTGATTTGATTATCATAATTGGAAGCAAATTTCATCCCCCATCCATTAAAACAAAAATCCAGCAGCTGAGGTTTTTGAGCATTCATTAATGTAATTGCACCATGATCACGTGCCCAGGTGTCATTCGTCTCACATTGATAAAAACGAATATTTTGCATATTTACCCTATCAATCAGTTGAGATTTTACCTTTTCTACATCAGGGGCAACAATAAATACGATTTCTCTTTTAGATATTTCGCTTGCTAGCTGTACAAAACACTCTTGCACTTCCAGTAAAATATAGTTCCAATCGGTATCCTCATGAGGCCATGTCAACTGGACTCCACTCTGCGGATACCACTCTTCCGGCAAGAAAGGGTTTGGTAACTCTGTAAAATTCTCCATTGGAAGCTCTAAAGTGAGTTGATAATCTTTAGCCGAATCGCCTGTTTTAGGCAAACCTACAGATATCGCCATTTTTACTTTTGTTCTTTAGGTTTACGATCAAAAAACGGATTTTTTGAAGAAATACTCATCGGAATAGCCATGACGCATTTGCAACCATCCAGCCAATTTAACTCTTGCGCGGCCAGTCCTGCCGAAAACATTACACGGGTATCCACCCGCAAATCAGCAGCCGTAGCACAAGCAGAACCGATTGCAATACCCAGATCTACCGAATTAATTGCACATGGTACTTCTAAAGGCTTATCCGTGCACAAATCAAAGCCACAATGTGCACAATTCAGACCTTGTACTCTTTGATGAGTTCCAACAAGAATTATTACATCGGCCGAGAGGATATTATCCGCATCCCTTAGGAAAAATTTCATCCCGTTTTCTTTATACAAAGCCCTCACTTTATCCGAAAGAATTTTAATATCTTCTCCGGTAACCGCAACAGTCTCAATTATATCAATACCTTTACCTTTAGGAGCAGTACGAATAGCAGTCATCATCTGCTTTGCAATATTCAATGCATGTTCATGACGAACATTTCTTTCATTTAAAATCATAGTCTGATTCATTATATTTCGTAAACAGGGACAAATATACATGATAATTTACCGATATCCATGCAATCGGAAATCGTTTTTAACCATCATCCGGTGATAGGTTTATATTTATGCGATAATAATTAGTAGTTAAAGTAGTCATAGTAATTATCATTCGTTTTGCCCATTAGTTGAATAAAGTAGTTAAATAGAAAATGCTTTTGCTACTTGTAAAAACGAATTAGTTTAAAGTGAGGTTTCTATTTTTATAGAATATTGGTATTAGGAATAATGCACTCCCCAATAAAAAAAATAACACCATAAAAATTGTCGAAACTGCACTCAATTCCCAGTAGACGAACTGTTCCATTGCCCTGAAGAACCAGAACCCTGCTGTTCCGATCAGGAACCACTTGCCTATCTGCGTAGTAAGGAGTTGCTTTTTACAAACAAAACAAATTACGGCAGTGAACACTAAATAATAAATAATTTGAACATTCAGAATTTGCATGACCCATTTATTGTTGAAGTCTAATTTTCCCAACTCTTTACTCCAGTTAAACACTTTCCAGAATCCTATATGGAAAAGTGCAAAGAGGATATTATAAATTCCTCCGATTGTAATTAATTTCTTCATCTTACTTTTTAAGTTTTGTTAATCGTATCTACTAATGTTTAATCTTTGTTTGTCTTATACCTTTTGTTGTCTGTTTTTCATTCGCTAATTGGAAATTATTTAATATTATAGTGTTGCAAATATATAATACCCAAAGAATATGATTATTGAAAATTAAGCCATACTTTTGTCCATCCACGACAAATACATTATTATGAAATATCTCATTTCAGGGTTATTTAATATTTTCTTAACTCAATTTAGAGGGCTGAATATTGATTTAAATGAAATATTCATTGAGTATGAAACTGACTTAGATGCTCTTAATGATCCGTTGGCAAAGATTGACTTTGGAATTTGCGCACGATATCTGGAACAAGTAGTTAAGTTAACAGATAATCAGAGGATAGGATTAGAATCAGGGTTTAAGATCCCCTTTATATTTATAAGTACCTTTTTTAATGTGTATCATAAGTGTGAAACAGTTGCAGAACTCTTTGATAATATAAAATTGCAGAATACAACATCAAGCATAACAACTTATGAAACCTATGTAGATGGAGATTATCTCCATTATAAAATAATTATCAATCCCGAATTTAAAGAAAAATATCCTATTGCTGCCCGACAATGGACAGAGATGCTGTATGGAGTTACTTTGCAATATGCATACAGTTACACAGGACGGTTCCTTACCCCTGTTGCCGCTCATTCAATTTACAGAAAAGATAGGAAAAAAGATTTATTAGAAGAATATCTGAATTGTCCTGTAAAATTTAATCAGGAAAGTAGTTTACTTATCTTTGATAAATCAATACTAAATTTGCCTGTTATAACCCCGAAAAAAGAGTTGTTTCCCGTATTTGAGAATGTAATGAGTGAAATAGAATATAAACAGAATAAAGATAATCTGTCTGGTGCAGTTCGCAGATATCTTATGCACAGTCTTTCAATATCTACACTTAACCTGAAACCGGTTGCAGAAAGATTCAATATGAGTGAACGCAATATCCAACGGAAATTAAAAGCGGAAGGAACTTCTTATCAACAAATTTTAGCCAATCTACGTATAGAATTAGCTCAAAAATATCTCAGAGAAAGAATACCATTAGTAGAAATTGCTTTCTTACTTGGATTTGAAAGTCAAAGTGCTTTCAATAAGTTCTTCAATAAGCATTTCAATACTACGCCAGGTCAATTCAAATAAATATATCCCTGTAAACGATTTATTTGAAACAATGGAAAAAGAAAGCAGACCGAAGTCTTTCGCTCGTTTCTAAATCGTTACCCATTGTTTATTTCCCTTTCTTAAAACCCTGTCATTCAGCAGGTAAAAATCCAATTTTGTACTTCAAGAAATATATCTTTCCATTACGAACAAAAAACGGATCTAAGTTTTATTAAATAAGTAAACTATTATCGGAAAAAATTTGTACCCTTAAAATAAAAACAGGCTCTAAAAGAACTTGATTTGAATGAATAGTATTTTCACAAATATTCCGTAAGTTTGCTAACTCAAAAAAATAAAAATGAATATGCTTAATCTGGAAAAAATAACCGAAGAAGTATGTAAAATCGCTACTGAAACCGGTCTCTTTTTAGAAAAAGAAAGGCAGGATTTTGACCCTCATAGAATTCAGGAAAAGAACTCACATGACTATGTGACATATGTAGATAAAGAATCTGAAAAAAAAATCGTAATAAAGCTATCAGCACTTCTACCTGAAGCTGGTTTTATTGCAGAAGAAGGATCCGGTAGTTTAACAACGGAAGAGTATTACTGGTTGGTAGACCCGCTTGACGGAACTACAAATTTCATACATAACAACGCTCCATATTGTGTTAGTATCGCCTTAAGAAACCGTGAGGAATTACTCATCGGCGTTGTATATGAAGTATGCCGGAAAGAGTGCTTTTGGGCTTGGAAAGGCGGTCCGGCTTATTTGAACGGAAAGGAGATACATGTATCCAAGATAACCCGGATAAATGAGGCTTTTATTGCATTAGGATTCCCCTACTCTGTTGAAAAATATAAATCTACAGCTATACATTTAATAAATAGCTTGTATGGCAAAGCAAGTGCTTTGCGTTTGCAAGGAGCAGCGGCAGCAGAATTATGTTACATTGCAGCAGGACGTTTTGATGCCCGTATTGAAGCCTACCTTGGCCCATGGGATATAGCTGCCGGAACTTTAATATTGACCCAGGCAGGAGGAAAAGTTACAGACTTTAATGGAGGAGATACATTCTACTCCGGACACCAGCTGCTTGCTTCAAACGGCAAAATACATAGTGAGTTATTGGAAATTTTAGTTCTTGATAAGAAATAAGACTTTACTATTGTAAACGCAAAATTAGGTCGAATTAAATAGAATGTATAGACTTTTTTTCGTACGTTTGTAGTCTTAATAAAGTTACTACAAAGATGAACATATCCGTAATTTTTCAATTCTTAAAGGAAATATCAGCAAACAATAATCGGGAATGGTTTCATGAACACAAAGAAGATTATAAACGCGCCCAATCCGAATTTGAAAAACTTTTAACTGCAATTATTCAGCGTATCTCATTATTTGATGAATCGATCAGAGGGGTAGAAGTTAAAGATTGTACCTACCGCATCTATCGTGATACACGCTTTTCACAAGATAAAACTCCTTATAAAACTCATTTCGGAGGATACATTAATGCGAAAGGAAAAAAGTCTGAGCATTGTGGATATTATATTCACCTCGAAACAGGAAATTGTATGCTTGCCGGAGGAAGTATATGCCCCTCTCCTCCTATACTTAAAGCATTACGCCAATCCATTTACGATAATATCGAAGAGTTCAGAGGCATTGTAGAAGACCCGGAGTTCAAAAAATATTTTCCCAAAATTGGAGAAGCACACTTGAAAACAGCTCCAAAAGGTTTTCCTAAGGGCTTTGAGTACATAGATTATCTTAAATGCAAGGAATATACAGTTTCCCACTATGTGCCGGACAACTTTTTTTCTTCTCCCGAATTTCTTGATAAAGTAGAAGACGTTTTCCGTCAGATGAAACGCTTTGCTGATTTTACAAATTACACAATTGATGATTTTGAATAAACAAATATAAACTTAAAAGGTAAAAAATTATGGTAGTAGACACCCTCGACAATCTGGATAAATATGTTTCATTAAATCCACTTTTTGCCAAAGCTATTGAATACCTGAAATCAACCAACCTGAACTCTATCGAGCCAGGAACTAAAGTAGAACTAAAAGGTTCGGATCTTTGTATAAACTTTGCCCATGCAGCCCCTAAAAGCAAGGAGCAAGCCAAACTAGAAACACATAATAAATTTATTGATATACAAATACCCCTATCGGGTACTGAAATAATGGGTTATACACCTGGTAAAGATTGTCTACCTGCGGATGCTCCTTATAACGAAGAAAAAGATATTACCTTCTTTGAAGGACTTGCAGAAACTTACATTTCTGTAAAACCCGGTATGTTTGCCATCTTCTTTCCACAAGATGGCCACGCTCCTGCCATTTCAGAAAATGGCGTAAAGAAAATTATTGTTAAAGTTTTGGCTTAAATCTAAATTCTACATATAGATAACGGTTTATGAAAAAAACATTAAACTTAATCAAAAATGACCCTTGGTTAGAACCTTACAGTAAAACGATAGAAGGACGTTATGAACAAGCTGTAAGCAAAGAAAATGAATTGACCGACGGAGGAAAAAACACATTGTCTGATTTTGCCACCGGCTATTTATATTTTGGATTACACCGCACAGAAAAAAGATGGATTTTCCGTGAATGGGCTCCTAATGCTACCCATATTTATATGGTGGGAGATTTCAATAATTGGCAGGAAAATGAAAATTATCGCCTGCAAAAAAAACAAAACGGAGTTTGGGAAATCAACCTTAAAGAGAACTCTTTAAAACATGGAGACCTTTACAAGCTAATTGTTTATTGGGAAGGAGGACAAGGAGAGCGCATCCCCGCTTGGGCAACCCGTGTTGTTCAGGATGATGTTACTAAAATATTCAGTGCACAAGTGTGGGCTCCGGAAAAACCTTATCAATTTAAAAACAAAACTTTTAAGCCTTCTACCGACCCTTTGTTGATATACGAATGCCACATCGGCATGGCGCAGCAAGAGAAAAAGGTTGGGACTTACAATGAATTCCGCGAAAAGATATTACCTCACATTATAGAAGACGGATATAATTGTATCCAGATAATGGCTATACAGGAACATCCTTATTACGGAAGTTTCGGATATCATGTATCAAGCTTCTTTGCAGCATCTTCCCGCTTTGGAACACCGGATGAACTTAAACAGTTAATAGACGAAGCCCATAGCAAAGGAATAGCTGTAATCATGGACATAGTTCATTCACACGCCGTAAAGAATGAAGTAGAAGGCCTGGGCAACTTTGCCGGCGACCCTCATCAATATTTTTATCAGGGTGGACGCAGAGAGCATCCGGCATGGGATTCATTGGTATTCGATTACGGAAAAAATGAAGTAATGCATTTCCTATTATCCAACTGCAAATTTTGGATAGAAGAATATAAGTTTGACGGATTCCGGTTTGATGGAGTGACTTCAATGCTGTATTACAGCCACGGACTTGGAGAGGCCTTTGTAACCTACGACGATTATTTTAACGGACATCAGGACAACAACGCTATTTGCTACCTCACCTTGGCCAATAAACTTATTCATCAGATAAATCCTCAAGCGATAACTGTAGCTGAAGAAGTATCCGGAATGCCGGGATTAGCAGCCAAATTTGAAGATGGTGGTTATGGATTTGATTACCGTATGGCAATGAACATACCCGACTACTGGATCAAAACCATCAAAGAAAAGATAGATGAAGACTGGAAACCCTCCAGCATTTTCTGGGAAGTGAGCAATCGACGTAAAGATGAAAAAACGATTTCCTATACCGAAAGCCACGATCAGGCATTGGTAGGTGACAAAACAATAATTTTCCGCCTGATCGATGCAGATATGTACTGGCACATGCAAAAAGGTGATGAAAACTATAGGGTACACCGTGGCATAGCTTTACATAAAATGATAAGGTTGATCACGTCTACCACTATAAATGGCGGGTATCTCAATTTCATGGGAAATGAATACGGACATCCCGAATGGATAGACTTTCCACGCGAAGGTAATAACTGGTCACATAAATATGCACGCCGCCAGTGGGATCTGGTAGATAATAAGAACTTAACTTATCATTATCTTGGAGATTTTGATAAAGCTATGATATCCCTTATTAAAAGCGTAAAAGATTTTCAGGCTACCGATCTGGCTGAGGTATGGCATAATGACGCCGATCAAATACTTGCTTATAAACGTGAGGATATGGTGTTTGTATTCAACTTTAGCCCGGTAAGATCTTATACTGATTATGGTTTTCTGGTTACTCCGGGTACTTATGAAGTGATATTAAATACGGATAATACTCTTTTTGGTGGTAACGGATTTTCTGATGACAGCGTAAGACATTTCACTATTCATGATCCTCTTTACAAAGAAGCAGGAAAAGAATGGCTAAAACTATATATACCGGCTCGCACAGCAATGGTTTTAAAAAGAACAAGCTAATGATAAATGAGTAACAAATATTATTCATCATCAAATAAGAAAACTACATGCATCATTCGCATTGTGTGTGGTTTTCTTTTTTGTCTGTTTTCTATAACATATCTTGGTTTTTTTCAGGCTAACTTACTCACAGAAAAGGTAACTAATACCTTTGAAGGAAAGTTTACATATTATCCGTGGCTGGCAGCTATTCTTATAACTCTCATACTGTTAGGTTTACAATGGGGCGTCAACCAATTGCACTTTAAACAGAAATGGTATGCATTTTCCTATCTGCCATCCTTCATTATCTTAGGTATTATTACTTATTACCGTCATTATTATATACCTTTTTTTATTTTTATCATTCTGGGTATATTACTTATTCTTATGATCGATCCATTTAAATACGGCGGCAGGAAATCCATCATAAAACGAAATAATTATTTATTGCATTTTATCAATGTAAACATACTTGAGATAATCATTTTATGTACTATCACGGTAAGTATAGGAAACACCGATAAGAATTTGCATTACGAATTAGCAGTAAAGAAAGCATTAAATAGTAATGAACTTCATAAAGCGCTTTCAATCGGAAAGAAGAATTTGAATCCCAGCCGGGAATTAACAGTACTTCATGCAATGAGCTTATCTAAAAGTGATAAGATGGGAGAATTATTATTTGAATATGCACAAAATTATAAATCCGATGGACTAGCTTTTACGAGAAAAGAAGATGATCAACACCGATTAGGATTCAGCAGAACTGATTTATATCAGTATTTAGGATTGTCTTCTGATGGAAATGAGGATGTGACAACATACTTAAAACGTTTGTACCAAACACAACCAGATAGCAAAATTGCATATGACTATTACTTTTCTTCCCTTTTATTAGAAAAAGATTTAAAGGGTTTCCAATCCGAATGGAATCAAAGATTTTACCCTTCATCAATTCCCATACCTAAACATTACATGGAAGCCCTTGTTTTATACAAATATCTTCATCCGGATACTTCTTCAGAGATAAACGCAGATAATAATTTCATAAAAAAATTTGATGAATATATCCAAACGAAATCACAATATACCTCACCCGAAATTGAGAAAAACTATATGCGTAGGCAATTTGGAGACACTTACTGGTGGTATTATTTTTACCAATAACAAATTACTTTAAAAACACACTTGAAAGCTTTAATTATATGATTTTTCTAAAAAGAAAAAATCATTTATCTTTGTTGAATAAATAGATAAAAATGAGATTTAGTGATTTAAATTTAGATGAACGTGTTATACAGGCACTTGAAGACATGAATTTTGAGGAATGTACGCCTGTCCAAGAACATACAATCCCGGTATTACTTGAAGGAAAAGACTTAATAGGGGTAGCTCAAACGGGTACTGGTAAAACAGCAGCTTTTCTTCTCCCAATATTAAATCGATTATTAAACGATAGCCATCCAGAAGATTCTATCAATTGCATTATTATGTCTCCCACACGGGAACTTGCACAGCAGATTGACCAACAGATGGAAGGATTCTCGTATTTTCTCCCGGTATCCAGCGTAGCTGTATACGGAGGGAATGACGGTGTTTTATTTGAACAGCAAAAGAAGGGGCTTATGTTAGGAGCAGATGTTGTTATTGCTACTCCCGGGCGGCTTCTTAGCCATATAAACTTAGGATATGTAGATTTATCCAATGTATCTTACTTTGTTCTGGATGAGGCAGACCGCATGCTGGATATGGGATTTGCTGATGATATCATGCAAATAGTCAAACATCTACCGAAAGAACGCCAGACTATTATGTTCTCAGCTACTATGCCTTCTAAAATTCAGCAGTTGGCAAAAACAATCTTAAATAATCCGGTAGAAGTTAAATTAGCTGTATCAAAACCAGCGGAGAAGATTGTTCAGGCATCATACATCTGCTATGAACGCCAAAAACTAAGCATTGTACAAAACTTATTTAAGGATTATGTACCTGAGAAGGCGATTGTTTTTGTTTCCTCAAAGCTTAAAGTAAAAGATGTCGTAGTGGCCTTAAAATCTTTAAATTTGAATGTAGGCGAAATGCATTCTGATCTGGAACAATCCCAACGGGAATTTATTATCAGGGAATTTAAAAATGGAAAAATAAATATTTTAGTAGCCACAGATATACTTGCCCGCGGAATAGACATAGACGACATCAGGCTCGTTGTCAATTACGACGTACCTCATGATTGCGAAGACTATGTGCATAGAATAGGAAGAACAGCACGTGCTAATAATGATGGTGTAGCCATTACCTTCGTAAGTGAGAAAGAGCAATCATCTTTCAAAATGATAGAAACGTTCCTTGATAAATCAATATATAAGATTCCAATACCTGAAGAATTGGGCGAAGGTCCGGAATATAAGCCCAGAATTCCTTCCGGCAGAAAAAAATCTTATTCAAGAGGAAAAAAAGCGTTTAGCGGAAAGAGCAGGAATTTTAAAAAGAAGGTCAACCAAAAATAAAAACAGGCAAAGCATTTTTTATAAAAGCTTTGCCTGTTTCTGTAATATCCTTATTTATCCTTATCTTAACCTGTCTGCGGCCTTTACCAGAAATTCATCTTTTCCGATTGCACGCACAGCCAAATAATTAAGAATAATAGCTATTAATGGCAAACATAATCCCCATGATAGACTATAACTTGCATCAAACCGGCTTTGCAAGATCAACATAAATGCAATGAATGTGATATAATAGCCTACCAGAAGAATCATATTAAAGATAGTCATCCTTATCTGCAACATTCGGTTACGGAACAGAAAAATAGTAGCAAAAGCTACAATAGCAGATAACAACAGAATGGCAAACATACCCCATGGAGAAGAGTCTGTTGCATTTCCTAAGTTTACTCCTAAATTTGTGAATTCATAAACATTTCCTTCCGCAGTAACAAAAGAACCTACAGGCAAAAACATTGCTACAATTAATAGGATCGTAACAATTAGCAAATAAACACTTTGAATACGTTGTATCATATTTGTAAATGATTTTAAGGGGGATTATATAATAAAAATAAAGACCGCTTCATAGAAACGGCCTTTTTACCTTAGGAGCCTTTTTTATTGTAATTTATCCTTTTCTTTTGAAGGATTCCTATAATAAATTTTTCCTTCTTCGTATTCCTGAGCTGCAATCAATGTTGCTTTAGGAAGTTTTTCATAATAACGAGATATTTCTATTTGCTCTCTGTTTTCAAAAACTTCTTCAAGATTATCATTATACGAAGCAAATTCCTGTAGCTTCTTAGACAGATCGTTTTTGATCTCTGAACTAATCTGATTTGCACGTTTACCAATGATTGCAACAGTTTCATACACATTACCTGTATCGGAACATAATTCCATCATATCACGTGTAATGGTATTCGTCGGAGCATTTGTTTTTTTGTAATCCATAATTTCTATTTCGTGATTATTCTTTATTCTTAACTACTTTTTCTGATTCCCTGAATATTCTTTCTACTTCCCTAGTATATTTACTTTCCGGGAACTCGTTTTTAAACGCATAATATTCATCAATTGTTTCACGGAAACGATCTTCTTTCTTTTCTTCTACACTTTCTGTAGCCATCTCATATTTAGCACGAAGTACTAATATGGATAAATCTTCCCTAAAACGTGTATATGGATAATCTCTAAGGGCATTTTGGGCAGTGATTACACACGATTGATAATTATTACCCATATAGTTACCTAAATTATAATAAAGCTTTGCAGCTAAATAATCTTTTTCAACGAGTTTATCTTGTAGCTCAAAAATCATATTTTGTGCCTCCAGTTTATGACTGCTTTCCGGAAAATATTCCATAAACATTTGCAATTCCTGGATTGCTTTTACTGTTCCGGATTGATCCAGACGAGGCTCGGGAGAGTCCAAATATAAAGCCTTACCTGCATGAAAACGTGCCATCTCGGTATAAGTTCCACGCGGATAAGTATTATAATAGGTAATAAAATAATGGGACGACGTCATATAATCCTCCTGATTATAATATGTCATACCCAACATATATAAAGATTCCTGAGCTTTATCAGTACCTTTCAGGATAGTAATTAACTCTTCCAGTAAAGTTGCTGCCTTTGTATATTTACCTTTAGCAAAATAACTTTTAGCTGCTTCGTATTTATATTCGTAATCCGTACTCTTTAAAAGTTTGTTATACTCTCCGCAAGAGCTTAATAAAAATACGGCTAATAGAGCTGCAATGATATTTTTTCTCATCTTAATCAAAATATTGCGCAAATTTACACATATCAAATGATTCATGCAATTAATCAATGTTTTTTAATACTAAATTATTGTGATGTAAGAGCATATACATAAAAACGAATCGATATATATCTTTATTTCTTTATTTCTGAAAATAAATCATAAAAATACGCCCAACTCGTTTTCTATAAAGTATAAATTAATAACAGCCAATATTACAGTTTATATAGATCACTTGCGGCCAGGAGATCCACTTTTTTCTCCGTCAGAACTTTGATGCAAGTTTCAAGATCACTCGGACGGATTATAACATTAGCTATATTATTATTAGCAAATGAATACATATATTCAATAAAGACACCCGCATCTGAGAGATAGTTCAATACTTTTGCCAGCGCACCGGGTACATTGGGACAACTTATACCTATAACATCCGTTATATTTACAGCAAAATGATTTGCTTTTAATGCTTCGTAAGCTCTATCTGGTTCAGAAACTACTCCACGCAAGATTCCAAAATCAGCATTTTCTGCAATGCATAATGCAGATAGATTTATATTCTCCCTGGCCAAAACTTCAGTTACTTCCTTTAAGCGTCCAGACTTATTTTCTAAAAAAATAGAAAGTTGTTTTGCTATCATATTATGAATATTTATAAAAGTAGAAAACAGAGTACACGTAACAAAGATAAATTATTTTCCTGAAACGAACAATGTGTCTGTTTTTACTTTTTCAATCTGCAATATTATTTAAGTTGTCTATTATCAATAACACGTTTTGCTTTGCCGACACTACGCTCAATGCTGCGCGGTTCAACTAGTTTAACATCTACACCAAGGCCTAAAACACTTTGCAGGCGAGAAGTTAATCTCTTTTTTAAATCCAGCATCCGGTTTATTTCATCTGAGTAACATTCCGGACGCACTTCAACTTTCAGTTCCATTCTATCTGTATTATTTACACGATCTACGGTTAAAAGATAATGTGGTTCAAATTCAGGAAGTTCAAGTATCACTGATTCTATTTGTGACGGGAATACATTTACACCTCTGATTATCAACATATCGTCACTGCGGCCAAGTATGCGATCCATACGTACTAATGTACGTCCACATTTACACTTTTCGTGATGCAATGCGGTCAAATCTTTAGTACGGTAACGGATTAAAGGCATTCCTTCTTTTGTTAAGTGTGTAAATACCAGCTCTCCTTGTTCACCTGAAGATGCAGGTTTAAGAGTATGTGGATCTATAATTTCCGGATAAAAATGATCTTCATTCAGATGGGTTCCATTCTGGCATTCACATTCATAGCCTACACCTGGACCGGAAATTTCACTTAATCCATAAATATCGTATGCTTTTATACCCAGCTTCTCTTCTATTTCTTTACGCATGTTTTCTGTCCACGGTTCAGCTCCAAAAGCTCCGCACTTCAATTTGAAATCTTCTCGCGGAAGTCCTGAATCTTTAATTGCATCAGCAATAAAAAGAGCATAAGAGGGAGTACAGCAGAGTATGGTAGAACCGAAATCATGCATCAATGCAATTTGTTTCTCCGTATTTCCGCTTGAAATAGGGATAACGGAAGCTCCTATACTTTCAGCACCATAATGTGCTCCTAATCCTCCGGTAAAAAGTCCATAACCATAAGCCACCTGAAAAATATCAGATTTTTCCGCACCATAAGCAGTAAAGCACCTAGCAAGGCATTCTGTCCATAATGAAATGTCTTTTCTTGTATATCCGACAACCGTCGGTTTACCGGTAGTACCGGAAGAAGCATGAATGCGGACGATCTCACTCATAGGAACTGCAAAAAGGCCAAAAGGATAATTATCCCTTAAATCTTCTTTAGTTGTAAAAGGAAGTTTTTCCAGATCATCAATATCATTAATATCATCGGGAATAATATCCAACTCCTGCATTTTTTTACGATAGAAAGGTGTATTGTAGTAAACGCGTTCTACTATCTTTTTTAGTCTGATGCTCTGAATTTTCCGCAAGCTTTCGCGATCCATGCATTCAATCGTTTCATTCCAAACCATGCTATAAAAGTATTATTTAATAGTATTTTGTCTTATGAAGTAATAAATTGCTGCAAAGTAAATAAATTATTTGAATAATTGATAGATAAAATGCTTCTATTTAATAATCTAATTCCGGCATATAATTATCATTATATTATAAAGCACTAACGTAATCATGATATGCCCCTAAAGGTCGACACTATTAAAATTAAAAAAGCTATCCGGCATATTTACCAGATAGCTTCTTATATTGAATAAAAAAATATTATGATTAAGAATTCATGCTCATCAGGAATTCATCATTATCTCTTGTTTTTTGAAGTCTGTCTTTTACAAAATCCATTGCTTCAATAGGAGTCATATCAGACAAGTACTTACGGAGTATCCACATACGATCAAGTGTTTGCTTATCAAGCAGCAAATCATCACGACGTGTACTGGATGCTACAATGTTTACAGCAGGGAAAATACGTTTATTAGATAAGTTTCTATCTAATTGAAGTTCCATGTTACCAGTTCCTTTGAACTCTTCGAAGATAACTTCGTCCATTTTAGAACCTGTATCTATTAAAGCTGTAGCAATTATAGTAAGCGACCCACCGTTTTCGATATTACGGGCTGCTCCAAAAAAACGTTTTGGCTTATGCAGAGCATTCGCATCTACCCCTCCGGATAATACCTTACCAGATGCCGGTGATACTGTGTTATAAGCTCTTGCCAAACGGGTGATAGAATCCAGGAAGATTACAACATCATGACCACATTCTACCATTCTTTTTGCTTTTTCCAGTACAATACCTGCTATTTTCACATGACGTTCTGCCGGCTCATCAAAAGTAGAGGCTATAACCTCGGCATTTACGCTACGGGCCATATCCGTAACTTCTTCAGGACGCTCGTCTATCAACAGCATAATCATATATACTTCCGGATGATTGGCAGCAATAGCGTTGGCTACATCTTTAAGGAGGATTGTTTTACCCGTTTTAGGCTGTGCAACAATCAATCCGCGTTGACCTTTTCCTATAGGAGAAAATAGGTCTACTACACGGGCCGATAAATTATCACTGTATCCACCTTTGCAAAGTTTAAATTTCTCGTCCGGGAAAAGTGGAGTAAGGTGATCGAATGGTACCCTGTCACGAACGAAAGCAGGATCGCGACCATTGATCTTTTCTACTTTTACCAATGGGAAATATTTTTCACCTTCTTTCGGAGGACGAATTGCACCTTCTACTACATCACCGGTTTTCAGTCCAAACAATTTGATCTGAGACTGTGACACATAAATATCATCCGGTGAAGAAAGATAGTTATAGTCTGATGAACGAAGAAATCCATATCCATCCTGCATAATCTCCAATACACCGATACCAGTCAGTATTCCATCAAATTCATATGGTTTTTCTATCTGTCTGCGATCTTGTTGCTGTGATGGCATATGATTGTCCTGCTCTCCCATCCCTTGACGATGGTTATTATTGTTTTGAGGACGTTGCTGCGGAGAATTATTTTTTTGATTTTTATTATTTTCAACCAGGCGATTTACTTTCTGGACAGGGGGAGGTGATAATACTGGAGGTTGTGTTTTTGTTGCTTCAAACTTTCCTATCAGTTCTGTTGGCAACTCTATTTTTTCTGATGGAAGATCTTCTATAGGAATAAAATCATCTTCTACGCTTAACAAGGGCAATTCCGGCTCAACAACAGGAACTTTTTTGGTAGGCTTAGCCACTACTTTATCACTTTTATCTTCTGTATTGCTTGACGTTTCTGCTGCAGTTGGAGTTTTCTTAACCACTTTGGGTTTTACTTTTGGCTTTTCTCCTACAGAAGGAACTTCGGCATCAGCCTTAACCATTTCAACTTTTTCTTCCTGATTCTTTTTAGGAGCTTTTTTTGTTGTTGTTTTAGTTGTTTTGGGAGCCTGTTTTTTTTCTTTTGTTTCTGCTGGTGCTTCTTCTATCTTTTCCTCCTCTTTTTGAATAGGAGTAACTACTAAAGAAGCTTGTTCGTCCACTTTTTCTGCCTTTCCTTTATTGGCAGTATATACTTTACTACCTTCTTTTTTGACACTTATACGTGAACGCTTCTTTTGTCCTTCTTTTGCTTTTTCAGCAGCTACTTTCTTAGTAGCTCCGGCAATTGCCTGTTCATCCAGTATTTTGTACACAAGTTCTTCTTTCTTAAAGGTATTCGCCTTTTTAATTCCTAGTTCGTGTGCAATGGATTGTAATTCCGACAGGTTTTTGTCGTTTAATTGAATAATGTTATACATGTACAATGTAAAGTTAAAATATTGTTATTTTACAAGATATAATTAAGTTGAGGCACATTTTAACCACCTAACTTAACAAAAAAAATCTTGTTTATTACTATTTCTGGGATTAATGGTTTGATTATGAAATGAACGTATTTGTTAACATTGAGAATATACAAAGCAAATACTTTAATCGATGCAAATTTACAAATATATTTTATATAAGCACCATATTAATCATTTTTTTTAATAATTTTATTTGATTCCCTATGTCAACAGACAATAAAAACACATAATGACAGATTTTGT
>PPYE01584730.1_pt1 | contig 82614 bp, 75 predicted proteins | sample 1559881 | NCBI WGS metagenome assembly PPYE01 (sample SAMN08240022, study PRJNA423297) | Human gut metagenome, whole genome shotgun sequencing project. | reverse complement strand
GATTGGAGCGGGAAACGAGACTCGAACTCGCGACCCCAACCTTGGCAAGGTTGTGCTCTACCAACTGAGCTATTCCCGCTTTACCGAACTTGCTGATTTACTTATTTATTTCTGTAAACCGTTGTGCCTTTCGATGCGTTGCATTCTACTGATTTCCTGAATCTAGTCAACACTATATTTGCATCTTTTTGACTGTTCGGTGAATTTTCAGTCATTTCGATCAAGCTTCACGCAAATCTGACCATGCAGCACTCAAATATTGGAACATAGACCAGAATGTTAATACCGTCGCAATGTATAACAATACAAATCCGAACCACTCAGCTTCAATAGTCGGACGCCATAATAGCACAACAAGTGCACCCATTTGTGCGGTAGTCTTCACTTTTCCGATCCAAGAAACTGCCACACTATTACGTTTACCTAATTCAGCCATCCACTCTCTTAGTGATGAGATGATAATTTCACGTGCGATCATGGTCGCTGCCGGTAAAGTGATCCACCATACATGATAGTGTTCAGTAATTAATACTAATGCTGTAGCAACCATTACCTTATCCGCAACCGGATCAAGGAAAGCCCCAAAGCGAGTGGTTTGCTTCCAACGGCGGGCTAAAAAACCGTCAAACCAGTCAGTGGCGGCAGCTACCATAAAAATAATGGCACAAATAAGGGGAGCATCTTTAAATGGTAAATAAAACACCAAAACAAAGAATGGAATTAAAGCGACACGAAATAAAGTTAGCCAAGTTGGAATATTTAGTTGCATAGCGTTCTACACGACCTAGAAAAGTGAGAGTTATTAATATGGTGCATCAATACACTTAGTGTTTCAACGCATTAAAAATTTTTTCTGCTAACGCGGTCGAAATTGTGGGAACTTTCGCAATTTCTTCAACGCTTGCATCACGTAAAGCTTGTAAACCACCCATATACTTCAATAGCATTTGACGTCGTTTTGGTCCCACCCCCTCAATCGATTCTAGAGAACTGGTGTTTTTAACCTTAGCACGACGCTGACGATGCCCCGTTATTGCGTGACGATGCGACTCATCACGAATATGTTGGATCAAATGTAACGCGGGTGAATCAGAAGGAAGTGCCACACCTTCGCCTTCTGGTTTAAAAAATAGTGTCTCTAGCCCCGCTTTACGATCACTCCCCTTCGCGACACCAATTAATTTAGGGTGTGATTTATCCCAATCGACATCAAGTGATTGAAATACGTCAATGGCTTGTGCTAATTGCCCTTTACCACCATCGATAAAAATAATATCAGGTATTTTACTCTCTTCTAATGACTTGCCATAACGACGAGTCAATACTTGATTCATCGCAGCATAATCATCCCCCGGAGTGATCCCACTAATATTATAGCGCCTGTATTCCGATTTTAATGGGCCATTCATGTCAAATACGACACATGAAGCCACAGTTTGCTCTCCCATAGTGTGACTAATATCAAAACATTCCATTCGTTTTATCTCTTTCATCTCTAAAAGTGACATTAACGAGTTATAACGTTGAGAAATGGTTGATTGTTCAACTTGCTTAGTAGCTAATGCCGTAGCTGCATTAGTTCGTGCTAGTTTTAAATAGCGTGCTCTATCACCACGGGGTTTGGTTTGGATATGGATCTTACGTCCTGCTATCGAAGAAATTGACTCCGCTAAAATCGTTTTATCTTCAAGATTAAAATCGAGCAAAATTTCTGTGGGTAAAGTGCGGATCGCACTGCCTTGTAAATAAAATTGTCCAATAAAGGTTTGTACCACTTCGTCTAATGATGTATTTGCCGGTACTTTAGGAAAATAACTACGACTACCAAGCACTTTACCTTGACGGAAAAAGAGCACATACACACAAGCAATAGCACCATTAAATGCCACGCTAATCACATCGAGATCATCGCCAATATTAGCCACAAACTGTTTTTCAGTAACTTGTCTTACCGCGTGAATTTGGTCACGAATACGCGCAGCCTCTTCAAAGCGTAACGCTTGGCTTGCCTCTTCCATCCGTTTAATTAAGCCTTCAATCACTTGGCTGTCATCGCCGGATAAAAAAAGACGCACATAATTGACTTGCTGGGCATATTCTTCATCAGAGACATAGCCTTTTACACAAGGGGCGAGACAACGGCCTATTTGATATTGTAAACAAGGGCGTGAGCGATTGCGGTAAACACTATCTTCACATTGACGAATAGGAAATAATTTTTGCATTAAAGCTAATGTTTCTCTCACCGCCAAAGAGTTAGGGAAAGGGCCAAAGTATTCCCCTTTAGCATGTTTAGCACCACGATAACTCGCCAATCTTGGGTGTTTGTCTGCACTTAAATAAATATACGGATAGGACTTATCATCTCGTAGTAACACATTATAACGAGGCTGATAACGCTGAATATAGCTATGCTCTAAAAGTAGCGCTTCTGTCTCCGTATGTGTCACGGTAACATCAATATTGGCAATACATTTTACTAATGCTTCTGTTTTACGACTATTCACCTGAGCACGAAAGTAGCTTGATAATCGTTTTTTCAGATCTTTTGCTTTTCCAACATAAATAACGGTGCCTGAGGCGTCATACATTCGATACACACCCGGTTGACTCGTTACTCGACTTAGAAATGCTTTAGCATCAAATATGTTTTCCACTTTGTAAGTAACTCTCTATCTCGATTAACCCATAACGAACTGCTATATGAGTTAATTCTACATCACCTGAGATTTTAAGTTTACTAAACATTCGATAACGATAGCTATTTACTGTTTTAGTGCTGATATTCAGCTCTTGTGCAATTTGTGCTATTTTTTTCCCTCTTATAATCATCGACATTATCTGTAACTCTCTTTCAGAAAGATGATGTAGCGGATTTAAGTCTGCTTGTACTTTAGTTAGTGCAATATCCATAGCAATTTCTGGACTAATATAACGTTGGCCAATACAAATTTGTCGAATGGCCTGAAGCACATTCGCAGCAGAGGAATCTATAACGATAAACCCTTCAATACCTAACTGTAGCAATGTGACGGAAAGTATTGAGTCTATTTTAGGCGAAATAACCACTATTTTTATAATGGGAGAAAAACGTTTAATTCTTTTTATTACATCTATTAAAGAGACAGTAGGTAAAGAATAAAAAATAATAAGATTGACAGAATATTGTCTGCAATAACGAAAAGCTTCACCTTCATCATTCATAATCTTACGAATATTAATTTTTTTAATCTGGCAAAGTAATTTTTCTATACCTAAACTAAATATTTCAACTTGACTGATTACTAGAGTATTTATCAACGATATCAATCCTTAAAAATATTTAATAAAATTAAAAATAAATCAAGGCAATAAAATTTATAATGACAAATGCTATTATAATATCGTTAGAATTTCCATATTTTTATTTTTTATTCACGCAATAATGATATTATAAAGAAATTATTATTTTTATCGCATTAATTAATAATGTATTTAAATTATACACACATTTATAAAGAATATAAAACAAAGCCAATAACATATAATAATAATTAATTATAGGAATAAAGTACTTCCTATATAAAATATAAGAAGCACTTTAGTACTTTAAAAATGATCAAATGTCACCGCTTTATCAAAAGATAATTTACCTAATCGTGGAAAAGGTTTTCCTTTACCTTTACCAATGGCAATCATTAAACAGATAGCATAGTGCTCAGGCAAGTTAATCGTTTTTGCTACCTCTGCAAAATCAAACCCATCCATAGGACAAGAATCCAAACCGCGCTCTTGTGCTAATAACATCAGTGTTTGAGCAAACAAACCCGCACTACGCATAATCTCATCCCGTTGTACTTGTGGTTTATTACGATAATAACTATCAACAGCACTGCACATAATATCTCTGACTTCAGGGGTAGCATCTTGCCAAATTGTTTTAACTTCACTCTCCCAAACATTGAGATCTGCACATAAAACAATCAGCATAGCAGAGTCTGTTATTTGAGGCTGATCCCAACCCACTTTTCTTAATGCTTGACGTTGCTTAACATCATCAACAACCAAAAGACGCCAATGCTGCAGATTAAATGCACTTGGCGTATATTGTAACGCATCTTCAAGTAAGGCTTTTTTCTCTTCTTGTGGTATTTTGAAATCAGCATCAAACTGTTTTGTTGCACGACGGTTTTTTACTGCATCGATTACATTCATTATTTTCCATCCATTTGCTAATCATTGACATTTATTTATCTATTATAGAAGAAATGCGTTTAGTGTGCAGACTGTGCTATTATTTCTAATTATCTTTGTTAATTAACCAGTTATAACAAAAAAACACTAGTTAATAACAAAATATCGTTATAATAGTATTATCAAATATACGATAACCCTTTATTTTTTCTATTTGTTTTTAAGCGTAAAAGAAGGCGAAAACAATTGATTTAAGCCTAACACTTAAATTTGAAAAAAGGGTATCATCAAAGGCTACTATTCAATATAACAGACCTTGCAAAGTATATTAACCCTATGAAATTAAATGATGAATTAACTAATTCTATCGCATCAGTCACAGAAGCCGCTGCTATTGCGGCTATGCCATGGGTAGGTAAACAAGATAAAAATGCGGCAGATGCTGCTGCAGTTGCCGCCATGCGAGAGCGCCTTAATAGCCTTAATATCAATGGCCAAATTGTTATTGGTGAAGGTGAAATTGATGAAGCACCTATGCTCTATATTGGCGAACCAGTAGGCAACGGCCAAGGTGAAAAAATAGAAATTGCCGTTGATCCTATCGATGGAACTCGCATGGTCGCTACCGGTGAAAATAATTCTTTGGCTATTTTAGCCGCAGGTTTTGAAGGTAGTTTTTTACAAGCACCCGATATGTACATGGAAAAACTGGTTGTCGGTAAAAAAGCAGCAGGTGTGATCGACCTTAACCATTGCCTTGAATATAACCTTGATGCTATTGCACAAACATTAAATAAATCATTAAGCCAGTTAACACTCGCGATTTTAGATAAACCGCGCCATCACGATATTATCATTGATTTGCGTAATAGAGGTATTAATGTCATCACTTTACCGGATGGCGATGTGCTTGCTTCTTTATATGCCACAATGCCTAATAATCCTATTGATGTTATGTACGGGATTGGTGGTGCGCCAGAAGGTGTAATTAGTGCCGCTATTGCTAAAGCTTTAGGTGGTGATATGCAAGCACGCCTTATTACCCGCGATATTGCTAAAGGTAATAATGCAACAAATAGAGAAATTGCAGCACAAGAAATCTCTCGATGCCATAACATGGGAACTGATGTTAATATTACATTGCCACTTGAAATATTGGTGCGCCATCAGGATGTTATGTTTGCAGCAACCGCAATTACTGCCGGTGACCTATTATCCGGTGTCACTGAACAAAGCGATTATTTGCGTACACACTCGTTAGTGATTAATGGCTCCACACACTCATTACGTTATATCGAAAACTATCATTTACGCTAACACGAGAATAACAACTAAAAAAGCGACACGGGCTTACGTGTCGCAAAATGTATTTAAGGGGTATTTATAGTTATAATTAATTCATGCTAATAAATTAGCTGGATTATCAATACACAGCTTATCTATTATCGCCTTATCAATGCCACGCTGTGCTAATAATGAAAGAAAAACGTTAGGCACAAACCCCCAACCATTTCCGCCATTTTTTGCCCACATCTGTTTTAAAAACACATCATGACTTAATACAATTTGGTTACCATAACCTCTTTCTATTAAGGTTGCGACAGCTTCAACCGTATCCATCACACTGGGTGCGGCGCCTTCTTTAGGGAAAGAAATATCAAGACCTATCATGTCAAATTCAAGCCAAACACCTCGATCAAGCATTTTGCATTGATAATCGATATCTTTACCAGAAGGATCTGAATGGGCTAACGATATTTTGGCTGGATCACACCCCATTTCTGTTAAAAGAATATCTAATACTTCATCACCACGACGTTGCCAACCAGGCATATGAATATTCATTGAGGCATAAGGGTTATTATTTTGAGCCAGTGCAGCGGCACGTAAACTATTTTTTTCACCATCTGTAAAGAAAGGAGATACACCAATTTCGCCAATCATACCAGCACGAATATCTGTACCGTCAATGCCGATATTTAATTCATCATCGATCATTTTTGCCATCGCATCAATATCATCAGCTAGGCGTTTTCCTTCAAATTTCTCAATATAAAGGCCGGAAGAAGCAACGACATTAATCCCCGTTACTTCTGCAACTTGTTTTAATTTTCTAATATCACGACCAATTGACGATGAACCTGTAGCATCAACAATCGTTTTGCCCCCAAGCTCTTTAAAATTATTTAATTCAAAAATAACGTCTTCAATAGGTTTTTTATCCATATTATCGCAACAACAATATGGATCGTATTTTAGTCCCCACTGAATATCTGCACTGACTTTTTTATCTACTAAAACGTGTGAGAATTCATAAAAAGGTTCATCAACAACGCCAGATAAATCATTAAATAAATGTTCGTGAGGTAGTGTCAGCCCCATATCCGCTTTTTTAACCGGACCCGTTACCGTTTGAATATAGCCTTTCATGATTATGCCCCTGCTCTTTTTACTGATTTAGTCGCTTTAAACTCAGGAATGGTAGTAACAATGGCGCCGACTAAGGCAAATAACGTACCGATGATTGTGACTAAATAAACAGTATTTCCTAACGAAGGTAATAATAGGTCAATTAATACCGAACCCAGTAATTGGCCCGCAGTTGATGCAACACCTAACATCAGCAACCCTAAGCCTCGTACTAAAATAGCCATTAATGCAATAGACATTAACCCTAAAGGCCCACCTAAATACATCCACCATGTAGCAGGAAGCTCCAGTGTTATATGCCCTAACGCCATACGTACTACTAACGCAATCGTTAAAACAGTAAATCCAACAATAAAGTTCCAAGTAATAGAAACCATCATCGAACCTGTTGCTTCAGCCACTTTTGAATTACCTGCTGGTTGCCATCCCGCTAATAAACCCGCTAAAAAAGGTAGAATAGCTAAGTAAATAAAAGAGGTTGAATGCCACTGTGGAGAAACGACAAAAAGAGTAGCAACAACAGCTAATACGGCACCTAATACACGATATGGGGTGAAGTATTTCTTCTCATCCACACCTATACCAAAGCGGTCACATAATAAACCAGATAATAACAGTGCTGAAATTAATGCTGTTTGGAATGTGGCTATTCCTAATGCACTGGCTGATGCTCCTTCAGAAAAAACCACCATTGCGCCACAGAGGCCAGCAAACCAGTTCCATAATGGAATTTTACGTGTTTTAATTAATGTCGGAATAGAAGCAAATTGCTGACGATATTGTTTTTTGGACATAATGATAAAAAACATGACCACTAAACCACTGGCAAAAGAGATAACTGCACTAGCATTACCGTCTTTTAATACATGTCCCAGTTGCCCATTCACCGCAGACTGCATTGGTGATAGCATCCCTGCTAACACAGTTGCTACCATCAGCAAGGGTGTTGATAAATTTTTTGTACTCATAAGATGTTCCTTTTGGATTATTGACTATGAGTGATTTCTTTTTTATTTTTCAAGTAATCGGTTATTTTGTTATTAGCGCAGAGTGTATCTCCGCGCTTTTTTACTTTTCTTACTGCTATTGTTATTAAGAACTAACGTGCGATTTGCTTTAGAATATTGACCCACATATCAGCATAATGTGGCCATGCTAAAAACTCTTTGCTCCCCCAATGCGGTGAACAGTCACTCATAAAACAAGCTGTTTTTCCTTTTTCAAATTGACCAAACACCAGTAGTGGATCTTCGCCAATATTCAAAACCGTTTCAGTGTTATGTTTAGCGAACACTTTGTTATAACCAAGGAACATCGGCCATTCACTAAAACCTTTTATCGTGGCATGCTCTGCATTAACTGGAGTTGCGAATACTCCTTCTGGGGCTTCCACACGATCGTCACCCTCTAACATTTCAACAGGTAACACTTGTGCCAATAAGGTATTTTTATAGTTTGCTTTCGCTTCAATACCCATAAATGATAGATAGCCGCCAATCATTAATAAGCCACCACCATTAGCAACAAACTGTTTAATTAGCCCTAATGCATTTGGAAGTACTTTCATGTTGTAGAAAGTATCGTTTTGCAAGAGGAAAGTATTAGCACCAATATCACTGATCACGATGACATCATATTTTGCTAATTCTTCATCAGTCTGAGGAAATGCAACCTGAACGGTATGTGCAGGCATATAATCAACTGCAACCCCTTTTTCCCTTAAACAATTTAATAAAAAAGTGGCACCTTCCTCATATTTACTAGAAGTGAAACTGTCGTAGCCTTTTGAGTGGATCATATGAATGTGCCATGACTCACCAATAAATAAGATTTTCATTTTTTTTCCTCTTTCAAAAAGATTATTTATTCAGGGGATTGAGTGACAATCTGTGAATATGTTGTTTGATTGATGCGATGCATGACATTAATATCTTCAGGCATTTCTGAAGCATTACTCGTCTCAACAGCTAGTGATGCAAAAGCTGATGCATAGCGTAACGCGTAAGAAAACTGCTTTCCTTTTGCTAGTGAGGCTGCTAGTGCACCATTAAAAGCATCACCAGCGCCCGCTGTATTTTTTACCACCGCAGGATAAGCTGGTGAGTAAATATATTTATAACCGTCATAAGCTAATGAACCTTTACTACCTAAAGTAATGACAACTTTATTAACACCTTTTTGATAAATAGCATTGGCTGCATTTTTAGCAGATACTAAATCAACAACTTCAATACCTGATAATAAGCTGGCTTCTGTTTCATTAGGTGTTAATATATCTAACATTGGCAATAGCTTATCAATAACTTTATTGTAAGGTGCAGGATTTAAAATAATGGGAATATTATTTTCATTTCCGATTGAAATAATTTCCTTTAATGCTTCAATATTAGTTTCTAATTGCAATAAAATTATATCGGCATCTATAATTTTATCTTTTTGTATTTTTACCTCATCAGAAGAAATATCCATATTAGCCCCTGAATAAATAGAAATAATATTTTCACCACTCTCTTCTGACACAAAGATTGATGCTGTTCCAGTTTGATGATTTTCAGTTTGATATATCGTTGATGTTTTTATTCTTGATGATGATATAAAATTTACTGCATAATCACTAAACTGATCAGTACCGATTTTGGTGATAAAATGCACCTGTGCATCAGCATAACTTGCCGCTAATGCTTGATTACATCCTTTACCTCCTGGTGAGAAGATAAATTTATTCGCCAATAAAGATTCCCCGGTTTCTGGCAGTCTGGGCAAATAACTAATCATATCAACATTAAATGAACCTAATACACATACTTTATTTACTGCCGGCTGCCCCGCTAAATTAATTTTATCAATTTGATCATTACATTCTAAAAATTGTATGATTTCTTTTTTGGCAACTTTGTCTAATGTTTCAAATTCAATAAAGGCCCCACCATGGCATCTTTTAATTATTCCTTTCTCAGCCAATGTATTTAAATCTGATCGTATGGTTTCTTTGGTAACACTAAGCTCTTTTGCTAAAACAGAAACTTTTACTGCACCATGACCTTTGATCAGATTAACAATTTTTTTATGACGCTCTGCTTTCATTTAATGTTACCTCTATGGCAACAACTTTAATTTATTAGTTGTTATGGGATTGTGATTACAATCATATGTTATTTATTAAAAGCAAAAAAAAGCAGAAACACAAAAATAAAAAACAAAAAAAAAGCAGAAATAAATAATGATAGTAATAAGATTACTTAATATATAGAAGCCATCTCCCCTCTCATAAAAACACAAATAAAATCAAATAATAAAATAACAAACACTATATTGATTATAAAACAATCTAATATTAATTATTTGCTTTTTAAAACTTAAATAATTAACTTAAAAAACAATAAAAAATAAAAACCTTATTTTATAATAATTTAGAGTTATTAGAATAATCAAAAATAAAAATAATCATCACTATGTTTAAATAATCAACTATTTTAGTGAATCGAGCAAAGCTTAAAATAAATTAATCTTCCATTTTTATAGTTCATAAATTAGTACAATTCTTCTTACCATTAAAATGTATAGCCAATGATAATGTAAATTAATCATGTCAACTTATAATTAGAAATACAGATACAATGATTAAAATAGAAGCAGTTTTTATTGTCTCATTTTGTGAGGTAGATAACATTAATAACAACAGTCATTGAACAAACTAAGTATAAATAACCTATTTTAAGTAGGCAAAGTAAGTAAAAATCTTGCTTTATTTATTGATTTATTTTTTTACTCGTCAATCTTTGGCTTATTTTGTAAATAGCTGAGAATACTAAAGTACTAACAGCAACTCACTGATACAAAATATAACTCCAATAAAAAATAAAAACTTAGATATAAAAACTAAAAATCACAAAATTCAAGAAGATAAAATCAGCAACAATGTGTTCTAAAATACCTAATACCTAAATAGATTGTAAAACAACCTATTTATCAGACATATTCCGACACATTTATTTTCTAGCGATGTTTAAACTTAGTGTCTAAGATTATCAATATAAATTGAGCACCAATAATCTGATAAATACACAACGTAAAGACATAAGGATATACCTATGAAAATAAAATCACTTATTGCTATTTCATTATTAAGTGTTAGTGCTTCTCTTTTTGCCGCTGAAAGCACCAGCACAACACAACAAGTTCAGGGCGTAACTCAAGCACAAAAAGATCTCAATGATTATGAAAAAGTCATGGTAGAAAAAGTTTGGATTACCACGCAAGCCATTGACGAGAAAGGCAATAAAGTTGACGCTAATAATCCACAAGTCAGTAATTATTTTGGCCTAGCAGAATATTATCCTAATGGCACTTTTATTATGTTTACCCCCGAAGGTAAACAAAAAATGCAAGGGGATTGGTCAATGTCTAATGATGGAAAAACGCGTACATTAGTTGCCAAAGATGCACAAGGAAAAACACTATTTACTCGTGATGTAGAAAATATCACCATCAATAATGATGAGTATACCTATCGTATTTACCCAACTGAAGGGGATAATACTGTTTATTTTGATATTATTCATCACGTTAAGAAATAATCATAATACGTTGTTTCACCTGTTATAAATAATTAAGGGCTATTTTATGGTAAGTAAAATAGCCCTTTTTTTAGTTGTATGACCTTAATATAACTAGCCTTAAATCAAATTTTGAGCTTCCCCATCAACCCAATAAATCACGTTAAGCGCTTCTTCTGGTGTTGGGACTTCCAGTTTGCTCAACATTCTTTCCATCACTTTATCGGGAACCGCTTCCTTTCTTGCGCTGTTTTGTTTTTTCCATTGCAAATAAGGGACTTCAATATATACCAATGTCACTTTAGCTTGATAACGATAAAACAGAGCAATAAGTTGATTACGCATTTGTTTAGTAATATTTGTTGCATTCCAAACAAAAGACTTATGCTCTCTTAAATATATTCTCGCTTGCTCTTTGGCAAGTTGTGCAATCCATCCATTCGCATCACGATCATCTGGTTTTATATTATGCTGCTGACGTAATGCATCTAAACTTACTACAGGCATATCTGCACAATATTGGCGAATATAACTATCTTTGCCCATTCCCGGTAGCCCACAAAGCACAATAACTTCACTTCCTTGCTCAGGATAAGGTTCATAGTGAGGATCGACATTATTTTCACTATGAAAATAGTGAAATCGAGCGCCATCAGAAATAAATCGTGCGGGTGTTCTCCAACAATTTAATTCTTCACAGTAAAGTGTAAATAACGCTATTTTATCCAATAAAGCGGGCTTATCTTCACAGCTTCGTCCCAGAACATCCGCCTTAGCCAGCAATGCCAATAAATAGCAATCTACTCTTAACGAAGCCGCTAATAAGGCTTTTTTAGGATCGGGTTTATCCATTAACCATAAAGGTAATCCGTGATAGCGTACTAATGCCGCAATCTGTTCTCTATCAATAAAGCTAACCGGCACTTTTTCATATAAAAAACGTCTTGTCGTTAATTCTCCTTTACGAGCATGGCCTGGCGAAATAATTCGCCCATTCTCTTCACGGGTAGTTGAACGTTTTTCTACATCATGTAAAAGTGCTGCAATCCATAGAATTTGTTGCTCTCTTTCTGACAGCTCTTGGTATTCAGGGAGTGATTTTATAGCGTGGATCACCTGTTGTGTATGAATAGCTACATCACCTTCAGCATGGTGGATCGGATCTTGTCTAACACCGGACATATCACTAATTTCATCATAGTACTCACCAAGTTGTTCCCATGACATTTCGCTATGTAATTTTTTATGAAGCATCATGAGACTCCTGTGTTTTTTCCCAAATCAGTGGCGCTCTTTTCCAATTACGTTTCCAATGCACATCTGTTTTAACATGATCTTTTCTCACATATTTAAACACCCGATGTGAAAATTCATCTAATGAAAATGCTTGAGCATCTCGTGTGACAATGCCTTCCATCGCACTTGGTTTCTTGGTTAACACATCTCGTGATTGAAAAGAGCTATGCTTTTGTGCGTGTAAAACAATATTCTTTTCAAACTCTATTTTATTTTCCGATTTTGGTAGCGAGATTTCCGGTACGGTGGGTAAATCAAATAAAGTGGCATAAAATTGCACTTCTTCCCAACTTAGCCATTTATCCTGACAACGTATGGCAAAAACATAGAAATACTCTTCCAAATGTTGGTATTCAATAGAATGAATGGCATAAAGATTTTCACCAAAAATATCTAAATTACCTAAATCATTTCTGATGGATTGCCAACGCTGGCGTAGTTGTACTGTCCACGCAGATTGTGTCGGAGTCGCATGAGAGCGAGCAAAAACCCCCATTCGATTTAAGCAATTATTTTCACCATCTAATTTTTCAGTATGAATAAGATGCTTTATTTTGCAGATATCTTGCCACCAATTGGCATTAATACGATCATCGCTTGTTGTGCCTGGTGAAAAAGGATAGTGATATGTTCTGTCATATTTTTTTGATTGATTATTCATTGTGTTATACTCATTAAGTAACAGGAACCCTACTAAATTTATATTAAAATTCAGTGAGTATATTTATCTGTATTTGCACTATTTATCTTCAGTGCCTTAATGCGTATTACATAACCACAACCTAATAACTCAAAAATAACAAAAGAAATAATTTTTGACATACTACCTGTATTATCAAGATAGCACTAGAAAAAAATGTTTATATTTATTATTCATTTTCTCTCAATTTTTTTCGTTATTTAACACTCCATGATGATTGTTCATCTATCCTTAATAGGGTGACAACGCTAATAATGTCACTCTATGGGTATTTATACTTAAATAATGATAAATATCTTAATCCTCAGTCGCTGTTTACATAACGATATTGCACATGGGAGGTAGTATGTATCACGATCTTCAAGGAAAAGTTGCTGTAGTAACAGGTTCGTCACGAGGAATTGGTGCAGCAGTAGTGACGAGATTAGCTCAAGAAGGAATGAACGTTGTTATCAACTATCACTCTGATGAAAATGAAGCTCAAGCATTAGCCGATAGCTTAAATAAACATGGTAAAGGTAAAGCAATTATTTTTGGCGGTGACATTAGTGATGAAAAAATTGCTCATAACTTTATTTATAAGGCGATTGACCACTTTGGTCAGCTCGATCTTCTGATCAATAATGCGGGAATTGAGACACAAACCCCTTCCCATGCAGTGAATTTAGAAGATTGGCGTAAAATTATTGATATAAATTTAACCAGTTATTTTCTAACGGCTCGCTCCGCATTGAAATATTTCGTTGAGAATAAGATCAAAGGCAATATTATTAATATGTCTTCTGTTCATGAAGTGATCCCATGGCCGACTTTTGCTAGTTACGCTGCCAGTAAAGGTGGCGTGAGAATGTTAACGCAATCACTAGCTCTTGAATATGCACACTATGGTATTCGTATTAACGCCATTGGCCCAGGTGCTATTAATACCCCAATAAATAAAGAAAAAATGCAAGATGATGCGTTACGCAAAGAATTAGAAGAGATGATCCCAATGAAATATGCCGCAGAGCCTGAAGCAGTGGCTAATGTTGCTGCTTGGTTAGCATCGGAGCAATCTACTTATATTACTGGACAAACTATTTTCATTGATGGCGGTATGACACTTTATCCTTCATTTCAAGGTGGAAAAGGTTAAAGCCGTTCACTGTCGTCCATACCGTTAAGATAACCTTCTTTCCAAATTTTGCGGTTTATTTATACTTATTCTTTGGGAAGAAGGCTTTTATCCTTAATTTATTCAATCAAAATAACATTTTCGGAATGGATAATATTATCAGGAAAAATAAGTGCTCTTTCAGAAATAAACGGCATATGTAATGTACGTGTGCCCGTTGAAATAGAAACCCCTGCTTTTAGCCATGCATCAGCCACCAGCTCTGTACAATAAACACCTTTATCTTGCTGAATACTGAAGTTTTCCCCTACTCGATTTAAAACAGCTTCTAACGCTTGTTGTCGTGCTTGTTCACTTCCACGCACTTGGTAAAAGCGTACAGAATTAGGCTTAGCACGACTGATAAAGAAATCCAAACTATCGATAGTAACACCATCTTTACTATCAGCATGTTCACTAGGTGTTGAGTGAACAACCTGTATACCTTGCTCAGTTATCCACAACATTCCTACGTGGCTGAACCCGCTGTTATCAACTTGCTTTATTATGTCGCTAATAACTTCATCACCATCGCGAAAAACCAGATCACCACTTTTTAACTGATAAGGCAAAGCGAGCACAGTCAATGTGCTCGCTAAGTATAAAGTTAATGCAAGAGTAAAGCGTATTATCACTTAACTTCAACTTTCCATTTGCCATCAACTTTGATCATATTTTGGTTTTCTGTTTTTTCTTCACCATTTTTCAACACGGTTTTGAGTGTGACAACGGCTTTATTTTTATCTTCGCTGTATTCAACTTTTGCTACTTCAACCTTACCCAAGCCACCTTGCTCTTTAATTTTTTTGCCCGCTTCGGCAACGATCATTTTAAATTTGCCGGTAATTTGCTCTGCCATTGGATCTTTTTCTAAATCACCAAAATACATTAATGACACAGCCTTATCACCATCACCGGAAGCGACAGCTTCAATAAATTCAACTGCAGCTTTTCCTGCTTCGTCTTGTTTATCACCACATGCAGATAATGTCATCATTGCCACCGCAAGAAACATAAATCCCATCATTTTCTTTAACATAAATTCACCATCACCATAAATATTTAATTTAATACAATAAGCATCTTATATAAAAAGGAAAACCATCTCATACAACACACTAATTTATTTATAAACTATGTTTGTGCAATAGAAAAATAACTTTTCTATCGCGGAATTATACGTGACATTAATAGGTTTCGTCATAAATTTTTTTTAATATAGAATAATCCTAGTAAAAAATATTTGAAAAATTCCTCCCAACAATCGAGTAAAATATTTCTATCTATATTTATAAAAAAATATTGAATATATAATGAATCTAAAAGTGAGCAGAAACATTATTGCCATATAAAACTTTTTTATGTTCTATTTTTGTATTTTAATCTCGAAAAAAGAGGATCGGCAACGCATCACGCTGTCGCCATTAACACATTCAATAAAAATAGTTATCTGTTAGCGAAATAGGTAAAATGCCATATCATTGACAAAGCTTATTTTAAAACACACAAATACAGTATGTTGCAAAATCAGTTACGATAGTGATACAAAATTACAATAATGTTTATCTCAATAAAACAAATCTATTTGTTTTTTAATATTTAATCATGATATGACAACACGATTTTCTAAGTAGACCTATAACATTTCGGTGTAAAATACAAATAAAGACTAGAAATTTTGTGACACAATGCGCCTTTTTACACCATTAAGTCAATTTAAGATAAATAGAAACTGCATTTTGGATCATGAATAGGTAATCTAGCCATCTGATTTCAATGACCAAACATGAATAGTTAAAAGGGTATGCTATGTTTACTTCACAGCTCATGCTGGTCGGTTATGTTTTATTAGTCAGTCCATGCGGGCATGATTCCTGTGATGCGGTTCCAGTAACAGAAACCATTTATACCAAAGATGAATGTACTATTCGCTTAAACTATCTCAAAAAGAAAAGACCCGATCTCTATATTTTTTGTGGTGAAGTATTACGTGATCCCGAAGTGACTGATGAAAATCCATACCTAACACCGCCAAATAGCGCCGATGATGTCTTTCAATTAAAATAATCACCCTTTTTCGTTGAACACCCCACAAAATACAATTTAATTTGTTTTTTAGTTACGGTATACTCTTTATACTTAAAATATGTAAGGACACGTATTAGGAGTCACTCATGTCTATTGCAAAACGCACCAAAGACAAACGTATTGCGTTAGGTTTAACACAATCTGAGCTTGCTACCTTGGCTGGTACAACGCAACAATCAATTGAACAGCTTGAGAGTGGCAAAACCAAACGCCCTCGTTTTTTACCTGAATTAGCAAAAGCGTTAAATTGTGAATTATCGTGGTTGCTCGAAGGGGATAATAAACAAACACACGCTTCTGAAATTCCTCCCCAAGATGAATGGCATTCAGTCAGTGAATGGGATAACGATACCCCTCTCAATGCTGATGAAGTCGAGATCCGTTATTTTAAAAGTATTGAACTTGCCGCTGGTGATGGCTGCTGTACTAACGAAGATCATAATGGTTATAAATTGAGATTCTCCAAAAGCACACTACGCCGCTATGGCGCTTCACCACAAAATGTGATCTGTTTTTCCGTCTATGGTGATAGTATGTCTCCGGTTATTCCAAATGGTTCAACAGTGACCGTTGATACAGGTAATACGCGGATTGTGGATGGCGGTATTTATGCTATCGAACAAGATTCATTATTTAGAATAAAATTACTCTACCGTCAGCCAGGCGGAAAATTAATTATTCGTAGCTACAATAAAGATGAATTTCCTGATGAATTTGCAGAAATTGACTCCGTTAAAATTATGGGACGCGTTATTCACTGGTCTGTGATGGCTTGGTGATCATCTGCATATTTTTATTTTAGTTTTTACTTTCTTGCACAATTTTCCCATTAGATAATAACAGCGTTTTATCTGCTAATGCTTGCAATTCACGAGGCTCATGAGTGACTATTATCATCGTTATCTGCTGTTTTTTTAATGAGATAATAAGCTCCCACAGCTGATAACGTGTTTCCCAATCCAAACTTGAAAAGGGTTCATCCATTAATAACAGTTTGGGTTGGCTAATGAGTGCTCTTGCTAATGCAACTCGTTGCTGCTCTCCCCCTGATATTTGAGATGGATAACGTGTTGCTAAATGAGCAATTCCCATCTGTTCAAGTAACGCTATCTCTTTTTCTTTACTGCGCTTTTGCTTAGCCGCATATTGTGCCAGCCATAAATTTTGCTTTACAGTGAGAAAAGGGAATAAATAAAGACGCTGATTTAAATAACGACAGGGGCGCTGCCAAACAGGTAATTTATTCATATTTTGGTTAGCTAAAACAATATCCCCTGTATAGCCGGTATAACCCGCAATAGCATTGAGTAACGTTGTTTTGCCGCTACCTGATGAGCCACTGATCCCTAAACAACACCCTTGCTCTAGGTGTAATGAAACCTCGGTTAAAATACCGGTAGTTAACGAGTGAATGGTTAACATGCTAATTTCCTATCATGCTGTAAACGGTGTAAAGCAAACAATAGAGTAATTGCAATTGCTATCAGTACTAAAGCACAACCTATCGCAAGCGAGAAATCACCACTCGCTATATTTAAATAGATTGCCATTGGTAAGGTTTCTGTTTTTAATCGTGTGGCCCCTGCCAACATTAATGTTGCCCCAAACTCCCCTAATGCTCGAGAAAAAGCCACAATACAACCACTGATTAATACAGACCAACAAAGTGGGATCTCAACCAAAATAAGCGTTTTTGTTGGTGTTAATCCTAAATTCTGTGCGGTTTGAATATAAGCAGGATCAATAGCTTTAAACGCCGCAAGGCTATTACGCATAATGATTGCACTTGCAACATATGTTTGAGCAATAATAATCCCCAAGGGAGAAAAAAGGGCACGAGATAATTGAGGGAAAACCCCTGTTAAAGGCCCTTGATGACCTAACAATAATAATAATCCAATACCTATTACCAAAGGAGGCGTGACTAAGGGTAAATCGAGTAACGCATCAATAAAACGCTGTCCTTTAAATGACGATCTTGCCATCACCCAAGCTGCAGGTACAGCTAAGAGCACGGCTAAACACAATGATGTTAACGCGGTGCTCAGTGACATCAATACGGCAAAATGAAATTCAGCATCAGTAATAACCATGGTGAGTTCGTGATAAGAGAGTTGGCAAATTAATGCAATAAGTGATCCCAATATCAAAAATAATAATAATAAAAGTGGTATTAGTGCCCAACGATACACAGTGAAGCCTTCTCTTAATTTACTGATGACATTTATTGTAAAAATGAAAAAAGCCACCTGTGAGCCGGTGGCAAAAATACAAATAATGTGAGAAAAATCTATGGTTTTGAAATAACAGGTAGAAAACCATAATCAGTAAAAGCCTTTATTCCTTCGGGACGAGAAAAATAATCAGCCAATTGTTGTGCTTGTGTGGGATTTGTTGAAGTTTTTAATACCGCTAATGTCGCAATTTCTTCGGGGCTTCCTTCAGGTATGGGTAATAAAACTAATTTATCTTGATTTTTCATTGCATCAGCGTAACCAATAATGGCAGCATCAACCTCACCATTTAATAAATACATAAGTAACTGTTTAATGGTTGCTGTACGAACAACCACTTTATTTCGTAACTGCTCACCTTGGCCTGACGCTTCGATTAATTGTTCACCGCTTTTACCTAATGCAATTGCTTTTGCATCTCCCATACCTAATTTCAATGAACTATTTGCAAGATCTGTAATAGTTTTGATCTCCCCGATTTTATCTTTTCTGACAGCAATAACAGGAATATGACGCACAATAGGATATTGGCTAACCACCTGATTTTGTTTCGCTAATTTTTCTACATACTCTTGAGAGCCAGGAAAAAACAGATCACCTTGTTGAGTGAGATTAAAGCGTGTAAGAATTTGGCCTGAACCGCCATATTCGATAGTCACTGTATTGCCGGTTTCTTTTTCAAATAGACCAACAACTTGCTCTACAGGCTGTTTTAATCCTGCGCCAGCATAAAGATGAAGCTCTACAGCAAAGCTATTATGGCAAAATAATCCTAGCGCAAAACCTAAACCTACCAAAACTTGGCGTTTCATAACATCCTCAAACACAATATCGTTATATAATTTTTTATATAATGATAGATATGAGAAATTAAGGCAAGATCTTAGTAAGAAAAAAACAGCAAAGTGCTAGCAAGCTATCATTTTACTTTTCATCTCTAATTTATTTATTAAGATATTTTTATCACTCTGTACCTAGAATAAAAATACATAATCACTCATATTTTGATAAGCGATCTAGATGAAAAATAACAGCGATATTAATAACAAATCCTCGTTTAAACGAGGATCTCACTATTAAATACTCAATTCCAATAATGCTAATGCCGTCACTTCATCGATGACAATATCTGTAGCATATCCCCCTTTTATTGCGCCTATGGTTGCAGCAACATTTTCAACGCCTCCAGCAATAAAAATACGCTGTGGGATCTGTCTTAACTGTGCAAGACTAATTCCCATAATTCTAAGGTCGATATCAGAAAGCAGAGGATTACCTTGTGCATCATAGAATCGACCACAAATGACACCAACAGCACCTAAATCGCGATATTGTGCCATCTCATTTGTGGTGAGTACGCCTGTTGTAATCAAAGGATTGTCATCTTGAGTATTACCCACTACAAACAAAGCTTTATTACATTGATTTAAAGCAGAGAAATTACGCCGTATTATGGGTTCTGCTTGTAGTTCCATTGCCAAACGTGCATTTGACACTACAGCCGGTACATGCAAATTAATACTGCAACCTGAAAACTTATTGGCGATCAAAGCGGCAGATTCCGCAGTAGTAAAATCAGGTTGTGGGGCTACAGCCCCAATCATTTGTAACACGGTGACATTTTCTAGTGTTTTAGTGGGGAGATAGTGCCCTAGTTTATGGATTGTTCTTCCCCAAGCTACACCTAAAATATCATCATTGCTGATTATCTGAGAAAGATACATAGCCCCTGCTTTAGCTAATCTTTCTCGATTCATATTTGATGTTTGTTGCGATTTATTCTTTTCTTCATCAGGTAAAATAAGCACATTATTAAGATTAAATTTTGCTTTTATTCTGATTGAATAATCAATCGTAGAAAATACTGATGAATCCAAGCTTATATTAACGAAACCTTTTTCTCTCGCGAGATGTAAATACTTCACAACAGTCACTCGAGAAACGCTCATAATATTTGCAACTTCACTTTGACTGAGTCCGTCCTGATAGTAAAGCCATGCAGCATAAAGAACGGGATCATTATCAAATAAACTCGCATTTTTTAGCGAATTATTATCCATTTTAAACCCCACTATTTTTTATAAATCTTATTAATAATTAATTTATTTTATATTTACGATATTGCAGAAGGTAATAACAATTTTTGTTGAATATGTTCTTATAACACAATTAGATACATTTCATTTAACAACTACTAATATCGGCAAATGGGTGTTTTTCTTTACAAAAAGAAACTGAAAATATGTAAAATCAACTTAATAATGCCGTAATTATCTCATATCGAGAAAGTTTTTTTTGAAAATATGTTTTTATTCGGTTAAAAAGAGAAATCTTAGCGTTAAGTTTTAAAAAGTTTTATTTTGATGATATTAAAGTTAATTACCCTATAACAAATTAACCATAGACTCATTAATACAGAGGAAAAATATGATTATCGCTTATTCAACAGCCCCTAATGAAACTGTCGCCCATGAAATAGCTCACCATCTTATACAGGCAAAGCTTGCAGCTTGTATTAACGTCCTTCCTAATATCAAATCTATCTATCATTGGAATAATGAAATTGTTGAAGATAATGAGGTACTTATGATGATCAAAAGCGAGAGTTCAAAACAACAGATTTTGATTGATACACTAGTAAAAATGCACCCTTACGATACACCAGAAGTCATTATTGTTCCTATAGAAAATGGGTTTCATGGTTATCTAGAATGGATACATCAAAGCCTAAATTAATGATTATTTCATTGCATTATCATGCTATTTCATCTTATTTGTGATAAAAATGATAGAATTTTGTAAATAAAACAACACTTACAATCTCAATAATGAGACAAATAAACAAAGTAAAATATTAAGATTAATTACTATTTAACTGCTAAATCATTTTTAAAAACTTTTCTTTTTGAGATTATCTTTATATTCACAGAAAAAATATAAGCAATAAATTATTATTAAATTTTTATAAGTCAAGGAAATGAACAATAATACGCTAATGAGCAAAGGAAAAAATAAAAAAACAACAAACTGGTTTTTATAGGTTATTATCCTAAAGAATAAATTTAACCGATATCTTACCCTAGTTATTTTCTGTTATAATTAACAAGCTTTCTCTATATTACATGTAAAAAAGGAGTGAGTTGTGAAAACAAACAGAGTCGCAAGACGTATTTTAGGTTTACCTTATAATTTAAGTCGGTCTAAAAAGAAAGTGCGTTTTTCCATTATTACGCCTACAGAAAGTGATAATCTTCCCGCAGAGTTAAAAAATGCAACTCGGATCTGTTTAAAACAAGATTTCAGAAAAAATGCGCAAAATAAGCGTATTTATATGAAATTAACCGATGCTTATCCAGATTATCTTCTAGTAAGTTAATTACTTATGCCTAATGTTAGATTATAAATAACTTTTATTTTATTATTTATAACTAATAGTTTATCCCTTACAACCTTGTAAGGGATAATAGTATTCTATTATTGATATAATTCTTTACGAATATTCACTAATACTTGCTTAATTAATTGAGGATTGATTTTTTCTGGTAATTGACTTTGTTGAAAAGCTTGCTCAATTTTTTCTATTAATATTTTACTTCGCTCAAATAATATTTCATAACTTAAAGCCCCAGATTTAATTTCTAACAATTCATCCCTGTTATCACACCAAACTTTGACTTTTTTTTCAGTGGCAATTCCTAATGCAATATAAAGCAACCTAAAAGTGTGCATCATATTTTTACTATCGTAACTTCGTCCATGTTCAATATTTTGCTGATAGCGGGCTTCATTACGCTCCTCAACCCATTGCCAATAAGCATGATACTGCTTGCAATAGGTACTGTAGCCGTCTTTATTAAAACTAAGATAGGCTTGTAATATGGCTGTTTCAGAGACACTGCTTAGTAAAACATCGGTGGCATTATCTTTTTTTATTACGCCTTGATAATCACTATTTGGATCATAAAAAACTGCATAAAGATTTTGTGCATGATTGATTTTAACCAACCCAATATTTTGCTGCTCCCAACAACGTTTTTTAAGCCAATTATTCAGTAATAGGCTTTTTCCATCTTCAATGATATAACAGAAATCAAGGATTGTTTTTAACTCTTTATCTATAGGATCCATGATTTTCTTATTTAACCCTTGCGCTTTTTTTATTTGCCCTTGAGCATAATGCACAAAAGTCTGTACGCATTCCTTTGATAAAAACCATTCTGGGTTAAATTGCATAAATAATGGATGACGATAAATAACAACATGCTCTGGTGCATTTAATAATTCTAAAATATTAGGATTAGACGCACACAGTAATTCAACAAATCGCCCTAATTCATAATAAACGATATCATTAGTTTTATTACTTACTTGTGGCACATAATCAGAGCAATAAAACATCTCTTTAGGTAGATAAAAAACACCTTTAATATCAGTATCTGAACTGTCTGTTGCCAAATTTTGTGAACGACTACCTGAAATTGTTTCAAATAAAAGGTAAGGCTTTATATTGTCAATGGTCAGTTTCATCAAGTATTTTCCTAAACCAATTATTTAATATTTCACTATCTGGTACGGTGCGTTTCGCTAATTGAGTTGCTGTTTCTTGCCATAAAAAAGTGATCAGTTTTTGCATATTATCAGTTGGTAGCCAAGTAAAGTGTTCATCTTTATCTGCTTTAAAGCTCACTAACTCTCGAATAATTATTTGCTCATCTGTGGTTAATATATTTATTAGCTGATTAAGCTCCATCGGTGGGATATTCCCCGTTTTTACTGTCCAATAAGCAGCTAAAAGTGAACGTAATAGATAGAAATATTTTTTTAATTTTATGGGTTCATCTATCGCTTTACTTGCATGACTCTCTTCAAAATGATGTCTACTAACGGCTTTTGCGATCCCTCTATAATGATGAACAATAATTTGGGGTTGATAATATAATTGTGCCAACTCAAATAATTCTTTTTGGATACCAGCATATTGTTGATAAACAATAGGTGATTGTAACCACTCAAATAAGATAGCATTTGACTTACGTAATAGATGCAATGCTTTCGTAATATCCCAAGCTCCTACATCAAACCAATTATTTTCTATCCACTCAAATGTTTCTTTAGGTTTATCAATTGAAAGATATGCATTGCGAGGCCGTATAAAAATACCACGTACATCATAGTCACTATCCGTTGATGCGAAGCCCCAAGCACGGCTTCCACTTTCAGCAACATAAAGTAGTTTTATTTGATGCATTTGCTCTATTTGTGGCAGTTTTTTTAATATCTGATTATGCATGATGATGTTACTCGGTATTTCCTTACAACTCTTAAATTTAATAATGTTGCCAATTATGATGATGACTAGAGCTAACAATAGCAACATAACTACTTTAGTGTCTTAATTTTATAATTTATTTTTTGATACCGTCTCCTATACCGTCATTTTTTTCGGTTCTTGTCAACCATTACCAACCATAGAAAACAAAAAAGCCACCAGTAACATACTGATGGCTCTTGGATTTTTAACCTTTATCAACTATTGCTGATAAACGATGTTTTATTCCACTCGATTATCAATGAGAAGGAAATTTATCAACATAACAGCTAGTTAGAATGGTAGTCGTTATTGATACCATCATCTATGCCATGCGCAGAATTTTTAATTTTTTGCCGCTTGTAGACATTTTAGTTCGGCTTTCATCCAGACTGATAATTCGGTGGTATCCACACGAAGCTCTCCAAAAAAACCATGCCAAATGTCAAGATCTAGAGTTAGATTCAACAAATAACTAACCCCGCTCAAACGGTGAGCCAACACCTCGCAGGTTTTGTTATTGTCATCATATACAAGGAAAGATTAGTTCAGACTTAGAGTGGATTTCTAGGAGCTTTGTAGACTGGTCAGTTCGAGTCTGAATCAGTTCTCCCAACGTTTTGTCACAGACCTCTATTCATCTTGAATGATTTATACTTTTGAGCAACTGCTATGTCCGTGTACTCACCATCTACGGAATTTTCTATACTTTGACCATCTAAACCACGAATACCATTTATAGACTCCCCCCAAAGATTTCGATCTCGGGTATCTCCTATAAATTGAAATAAGTAGTTATCCAAAAGCCCTTTTGATGGGGATTTAATTTCAGCGCTTAAGGCTCTCAAGTAATCCATTTTATTCGTTCTATGCCAATCAATCGAAAAGCCAGCTCGATGGCAAAGCTCATTATGAATAATTAACATAGTACGTCCATTCCCATCAAGAAATGGATGCCCATACGCAAAAAACCCCATTACCTCACCAGGATGCTGACGCATATACTTTACATTCTGTCCGAGGCGTAGCCCCTCCTCAATAGCTAATCGAGCATGATGAGGATGGCAAAACATCGTACCAGCTTTAGATACCGCACAATTAGGCGCGGTAATGGCACGATCTTGACCTGCCCATGGGTAGAATGCTTCGAATAATATCCGATGAACACCCAAAAAATCTTCATAATGTAAGATTTCTTTTCCTACTAAGTAAGCTAATGCTTCATCTAAACCAGCACGAAACATTGTGTGTTCAAGTTGTCGAATAATTATCGGATCTTTTTCACCATAATAGTTACGTAAATAACCGACTTGCTCAAAATCATTAAACGGGTCAAACACTTTGTTTTTGCTCCCGCAGATAATTAACTGACAGTATCGCAACTTCTTGCTTGGTGATTTTCCCTGCTCGTTTTAGAGCTACAAGAAGGTCTTCAACAGTATCATTTACCACCTCATCACCCGCAAGGCGAGTTACAGCATCAGCCCACTGATCCATCGTATTGTAGCAATAAGATATTTTGTAATAGTCAGCCAGCTCTGCTACATAACGAGCAACCCCTTTAGTAGGAGGTGTCTTTGCCAATTTGAATGCTGTATTTTTAGTAGCAGACTTACGGCTATAACTACGAAAGCAAATAATTTTCCCATTGATGTTAAGCTTACGCTTAACTCTTGGAGCATCCACTTCAACAATAATTTCACTTTGTGAGGCATTTACTTTCTCGAAGCACAAGTCTTTTTGGCGAAGCTGGAAGCCTAATTTATTGGCTACTTCACGAATGATAACATCAAGGCTACCTTGCGCTTTTACATCATTCCCCATCCTTTGGGCTTTAGCATAAATTCCTCGAGAAAGACGAAGAAGTTCACCATTATTCACTAACACACTCAATGCGTGTGTAACTTGGGTCTTGCTTCCCAATGGAGCCAGATCAGAACGAGTCAGTACAACTCCACGACGGTGTTGAATCGACTGACGCATACGAGTTTCGAGCTTCATATAAACATCCCCTAGTAAGCCACCATTAGATTTTAACAAGAAAATATGATTTTTTCAATTTTCTTATTTATTTACAATCAATTAGATAACATTCAAATACTTACTACCGACCTCTATTGTTATACGTTATTACAAATCACCAACCAGATATAAGTAACTACTTTAGTCACTATCCCGTATAAAATTTTCTCCCTAAAGTCTTGCGCTATCATGGATTTCTTTTTGCACTTTATTCAGATTAGTTTAAATTTATTAAGAAGGAAAAAATATAAAAGATGCCAGTCAGTATTTGAACTGACTGGCATCTTATTTATGCGCCCTGAATACCAGTGATCCTATTTAAAATGGAGCAATACAGCTCCGCAGGAGTTTAAATATGAATATAAAATTACCTATCAACCCTATTCGTATCCCTGATGTTTAAAAAAACAGGGCTTTCTCATTCAACTATTCGCACCTTAGGAAAGAACTGTGATTTCCCAAAACGTATGTATTTATCTATGCGCTTTGTGTTGCTTGGGAAGCGGAAGAAGTTGATGAGTGGTTGAAAAAACGTTCTCAATCAAGATAGACACCTAAGTGTTACACCGAACGTAAGCGCAATGAAGCTGGGCAATTTGTGAATGATTGCTAGAGTATTATGAAAGTGGAATTATCATATGGATGTGAGTATGATCCCTGCTTTAAATAAGGAGGGGTTATGAATAGCAGAGATTGGGTTGATTGGATTACGTTTGGTGCTAGTGTCTTATCAGCATTAAGTTTAATAGCAACGCTAGGTATTTACTTACACCAAAAGAAGTCAGAAAGAAAAAAACAACAAGATATTGATAATAAAATATTACCATTTATTTTATTAAAGTCAGATTCAATTTTATCTATGCTTTCCTCTGTAAGTAGAGATATGAGTGAAATAGAAAACTATTCTCATATAGAAATTGAAGGCTGTAAATTAACTTTATATTTTCCAAAAAATATACAAGGTAATTTCATTGATACAGTAAATTTAAAATGTGATCTTTATGATGATTTCATAAATAAAAATAGAGTATTATTGAGTAAAGAATTATATCTATTTACCATTGAACTTGATCAGTTACATTCAAAGGCTATTAGTGAGATTCATAATTTTTTAAATTTATGGAGTCATTATAGAAAATATATGGAGGATACAGAAGGTAAGGGTTTAAGCAAAGAAGAATTAATAATCTCAATTAAAAATGAGTTAACGAAGTGCGAACAATCGATAATTAAGCAAAAAAATATCGTATTTTATACCCCAAAAAAGGGAAACTATGTGTCATAAAAAATACGATCTTATCTATTGTTATCTTCCATGAGATTACAAAAATAAACTTTCAAACAGTGCTGCTAAAAATCATTACTCAACACCTTCCCTCTTCAATTTAACCTATCTCTCTATTCATTCTATCACATCTGATAACGCTGTTCTTATCATGTGGTACACCAGTAATATCGCGATCTTCGGTCACAAAAACAATAAACCCCATGCTAAAAACATAGGGTTCGGCATCAGTCTGAGCCACCAGTAACTTACTGATGGCTCTTGGTTTTTTAACCTTTATCAACTATTGCTGATAAACGTTATTTTATTCCCACTCAATTATTAATTAAACAGTTAAAAACTTATAAAACAATTCATTAAGTGAAATAGTAATTGAATAACCATGAAAAATACCATGCAATAATAATCATGTCCAACAAGTCGGATTAACTTTTCTCGTAGCAAATACTACCGATAGTTGCCTACCCATGATGATCTGCTCATTCGAATTACAGTCACGAATAGCCTAGACCAGCATCTTCGCAGTACTAAATAAAACGACCTAAAAGCTTTGCTATCGCCTCAGCCTCATTGTGAAACAGTTATTTATTAATACCCCCTTGAATAGCCGCACCTAATACCGCTACATTCTTTTCAGACCATGTTTTCTCCATGGAATGGACTGGTGGTTTCAATAAAATAGGTCTACGCAAAATACGTTTATCAAATATTTTAACTGGACGTATCGGACAGAAATACTGGATTTTTATCTGTTCAGAACGCTGAGCGAGGTAATGCAAATCACAAAATATTGATTGAACCTATACAACAGCAAACGCCCCTACAAATTTCTGGATAACAATCAGCTGGAAGAGTATCGGCTGATAGCTGAAACCTAGAAACCTCAAGAATCGACTAAAACTTAGACAGACCTACTTACACAAGAGTACTTGATATCAACTGAATTTATCCCTTAAATGAGATCAAAGTCCAAGTTATCTGGCACTTAAATGATTCCTTTGATAACTTAGTCCTCATGAGGGCTGTTAAATAACACTGTCTTTGTGTAGCCTCTCTCAAATTGAGTTCATTTTTTAAGAACGTCTCAACGTGGAAACTATTGCCCCCTATTTATAACCGCTTAGAAAAACTAACAACTTGAGAATACAATGATAAATGATAACAAGTTATCCATAAAAACAGTCATCGACAAACTAATAAAAGAAAGCCTTACCACTTCAATCGACAACAAAAAAAATGGAAAGTACACCTACATTATAGGGAATAATGGAACGGGAAAGAGCAGGATGTTGGGTGAGCTGGCTAAAACATTGAGACTTTCTGATTCTGAGAGGATTACCGCGTGTATATCCAACACAGTCCATGACCGATTTACTAATAGTGAACATGAAAAAGTGATATACATGGGAGCTAGGAACTCTACTAATGCAGTTTTTCTATCAGCGATGGACAAACAACTGGCAAAATACATATTGCAAGCGATGGAAATAGACAGGCGGTCATTTAAAAACTTAACTACTGTTTTAAATATGAATATTTCTTTTGTTTTTGGAGAAAAAATAATCGAAACAATTTTAACGCCTCTAGACACAGCAAATAGAGATACTGAGCGCGTAATAAAAAGGGCTAGCGATTTGGGTTTACTTTCCACCCGAAAAATAAACACTCTAAAGCGAATTATTGATGGAAATGGTCGATTTGAGCAACTGACTAAAGCTCAGATTTCAACACTGCGGAGCTACCTTGATTTAAACATCGATTTCTCTATTAGAATTAATCTTGATGGGGGGCAATCAGTTAATTTTCATTCTCTAAGCTCAGGGGAGCAAAACAGATTTCTCACATTTGCAAAAATTCTTAGTGTAATGAAAAATGGAATCATTTATTTAATAGATGAACCAGAGGTAAGCCTTCATCTTCATTGGCAAATGGACTTCCATAGTAATATGGATAGACTACTTTCTGATATAAAAAATTTTCATGTCATTGTCGCCACTCACTCACCAACAATTATCAGTGAAGCAGTTAAATATGATAATAATCGCCTTGAAAATACAGTCGCAGTATTACAAAGAGAATGTGAAATCAATAACATAAAAAAATCCAATGATAAATCAGTTATTTGTAAGGTTCACACTTTTGCAGAGGTAGCAAGCCATGATCAATTAGTTCTTAGGCACTTCCAAACCTCCCCTTATAAGACGAGAGAAGTAAGTGTTGAAATTGCGGATGTAGTCTTAAGTATGGCCGAAGGTGAAAAAGCAAAAAATGATGCTGTAAATATCCTTAACGAACTAAGAACTGCTGTTGGGTTATCCAACGAAGCTAAAAAACAGATCAATGCAGCTTTAGCTTTAGTAGAAAATGATTTGATAAATTCATTAAAAATAAATGGTGAATAATGAAAGATCTATGTAATGATGTTCAAAAAAATCATTTTGAAAAGTTACTTAATTTGATTGAAAACAATACTCTCAATGGAGGCGAGGCGTGGTCAGTATTTTCATCACCGGCGTCGTCAAAAAAATTCATCAGGGATAAAAAACATTATAAAACCATAACATTCACTACGGAAGAAGTCAATACTTATAAAGCTCTACGCATAAAAGTAAAAGAAAAGCTTTTCAAACAGTGTTTAGGATGTTGTGCATATTGCCGTCGCCCAGTAGGGCATTATGGATGGGCATGGCACATTGAGCATGTTATTCCAAAATCAAAATACCCAGAATTAACATTTGATATGTCTAATCTAACTGTTGGCTGTGTACATTGTAATCAGTGGAAAGGAGCCCGGGTAGATAAACAATTACAAGGGAAGAAACTCCCCATCATTAACCCATTAGATACAGGCTTTGTTTACCCCAAACACCTTACATATGTTCAAATCAGTACAGAGTCACTGTGCTTTGCTAAGTACTCAACTCATTCGATAGAGGGACGGAGAACATATGAATTGTTATCGTTCAAAGAACTTGAACGAGCTTATGCTATAAATGGTATGCATGCCCCTACTGCTGCCTTGCATGAGCGGTTAACTCGATTAATCTATCAAAATCTCGATGATCCAGAGGGGCTGGAGCTGGTAGAACTGCTGGGTAATTTAAAACTATCAATCTATAAGATACCATGACCATAACATAAACATTAGGCTGTGTTCCGCAACTGTTTTTTGTATAATTTAGTATCATTCTAGCGCCGAAAACTTCATTAGAAGTTCTAATGATTGTTTGAGAAACGTTCGAAATTGAACTGATTTTTGCATTTTAAAAAAAATTATACTTTTTCCTTAAATATGTGGATAGGTTAAGGGACACAGCCTAGTAAAATGAATCTATTTCTGAGCATTTTTTCGGTTACATGTTGTTATTCTCCATCAAACATTCTAAAGTGACTATATATTAAGAACAGATAGTAAAAGATTTCCATAAGTCATAAACCACTCATAAAATGATAGGTTTGTTCTTTCCCTACAAGAGCTTGTTACCGACTCCCCCCAAATGACTCTATCTTTATTCGTTCAAGCTAAGAGAATCGCCAGAGCTTTAAATTAAGGAGATTATACCGTGGATGTTTTTGCTAAAATTGAAGGTTTGTCTGAAGACAAACTACATGAAAAATTCAAATTGTTGAGAAATGAGCCGTATTATATAGGAGCTAGAAAAATCATCGACGATTGGACGAAAGATTTCCATGACCGAGATAATAAAATAGCATTCGAATTTCAAACTACATTCCATTCTGCATTTTGGGAATTTTATCTTCACGCTGTATTTAAAAAACTAGGGCTTGACCTATGTGAGAAACACAGCAGACCTGACTTCATAGTTAATGGAGAATATGAGTTTTATGTAGAAGCTGTGGTTTCTGAAATAAAAAAAGAAGGAAAACCAGAATCTGAAAGAACTACTGATGACCAATTAAGCATGCTCGAGCCAATTAAGAATGATCGTGAATTCCATGAACTAATTGATGAGGCTATAGCTCGTCATTCTAATTCAATTAAATCAAAACTAAGTAAATACACAGGATATGAAAATAAAAAGGGAAAATGGATACCGGGGTATAAAGAATGTAATTGGATTGATGAAAGCAAGCCTTACTTAATAGCGCTATCTTCTTATGACCAGATCAATTATGGTAAGGAGTATATATACTCGATGTTTGCCTTGTTGTATGGATGGTATTATTCGCCTGATAGAAACTCCTATAACATGTTAGAATCAATAAAAAAACCCGGAACAAACTCAGACATAAGATTGGCGATTTTTAATACTAAAGAAATGTGCGATGTTTCAGCTATTATCTTTACCAACACTCTCACCCTAGGAAAATTGTCTTCATTGAGTAAGTCGATTCAATATGATCTTGCTCATGTTTTAAATGTTAGGTATGACAGAGAACCACCACACTACAAAATTCATGAAGTTAATACCCAATCCCCTGAAGATTTACTTGATGGTGTGTACATATTTCATAACCCAAATGCTAAAAATAAATTTGATTGTAAAGAGATCAAGTCAAACCATATAGTCGAATTCTCTCTTGATAGCCACGGCATAACCATTGAAGGAGGAAGGGCACCAATCGTAGCGCGGTACTGTTCACCATTCGGCCATTTGTATAGCGAATTACTTAAATCCACCGCTGCCAGTAACTACAATAAAACAGTTGCATACGACATAATTGACGATTAAGTGCCCTGTAAATAATTGTGTAAAATAAATTAATCCCCCCAAAGGCGGCTAATTACCGCCTTTGAATCGACAAATCATAACGTTAATAACACTTCCTTAAGCTTAGCCTGTGCTTCCTGAAAATCCTGTTTTGTTGCATCTCCAGTTTCTGCTTGGTAATAAAGCACCGTGAACATGTTGGCAACCGCTTCGGCGACTTGTGAGATCTCGCGTGCAACATCTTGATTTATAAACTCTAAAGCTGCCAATTCACTCGCTACGTGATGAATTGTTCTTTGAACTTCAGTATTATGTGGAGCTGTCATATATCACCTCATATCCAGGTGGTCTGTGAAAATGCAGGTCAGTGCACCATCACAGGCCTGCGTGCTTTGAAAATACTAGCTAGAAAGCCCTTCAGCTATTGAAAATGGACTATCTTCCGATTTTCCCTCAAACACATTACTGGCTAGTTCACTACAAAATTGCTCATTTTTAACTTTGATTTCACATTTTTTAAGGAAATTAGCTATTTCTTCTGTTGCATCTACTTTTCTTCAGCAGAAACAATACCAACCGGCTCATAGATAACTTTTGCATTTAAATCTGCATTCTGGTCAAGTAAATCGAATGCGACCAAGAAGCTACTTTGTTTTATGTTCAATGCCTCTTATTTATCTGATTTGTTACGATTAACAAAATTGTTAACCTCATCATTATCAGTAGTTGATTGTCTATGAAAGAATGGAATCACGATTAAACGCTGTTCGTGAGGCATTAAATCAAATAACGGTGAATTAAAAAGGTATTTTGACAGTAGATTAACCGCATGAATATGAGTATGATTTTAACATTTAAAAAATCAGATAAAGGCAATCCTTATGTGGGTACTTGCATATTATGACACTGCCGTTATAGATGGTGTTCATGTAATTAGAGCATCAGGTGTTATTCAATTCTTCGAATCTAAAGATGATGCCATTAAAGCCCAAGAAATAACAGATATTATCAATGATGACGATGATATACGCACAATGGTGTTTCCAGCAAAAGAATATATAGGTATCTGGCATCCTTTAGAAGGGTATTAATAATTTATTTTATATTTAATCTATATATTTTGCCAAATTCTCCCCCCTGCACTAGCAGGTTTTTTTTATGCCTAAAATTCAGAGGATATAATGAAGCCAATACTTGATATGTGTTGTGGCTCTCGTATGTTTTATTTTGATAAACAAGACGACCGAGTTTTATTTAATGACATTAGAGATGAAGAATATGTTTTATGTGATGGAAGAATTTTAAATATAACACCTGATGTTATTTCTGATTTTAAAAATCTTCCATTACCAGATAATACTTTTTATCAAGTACTATTTGACCCACCTCATTTAATTATAGTTGGTAAAAATAGCTGGATGTTTAAAAACAACATGCCCTTTTCTCCCCTTCATTCGCCCTTTAGGGATCACCCATTGTCTATTTTTAAAGTCTATTTCATCCCATGTAGGGTGAATAAACTCAGATTTTCTAACTAATGTTAACAAGACAAATTTAACAGCCAATTTTAAGGTTGGATAACAACTATAGTTTTCCAGTTCAAGAAATAAGATACCGATTTCTTTCGGTGACATTGCCCTTTCTCGTGCCTGAAAAGTCCCTATCGAAGATGCCTTTATTGCATCTGCTGGGTTACTAATTTCATAACCTCTATCTATGGCATAAGTAAAAACAGAACCAACTATCTCACGCACTTGCAATACGGTGTTTGGTTGAAATTATTTTTATTTATAAATGACACCGTCACATATACCGTCATTTTTTTCGGTTCTTGTCAACCATTAGCAACCATAGAAAACAAAAAAGCCACCAGTAACTTACTGATGGCTCTTGGTTTTTTAGCCTTTATCAATGATTGTTTTTTATTCCCACTCAATCGTTGCTGGTGGTTTTCCGCTGATATCATAAACTACGCGAGAAATACCATTTACTTCATTGATAATGCGATTAGAAACACGGCCTAAGAAATCGTAAGGTAAGTGTGCCCAATGTGCAGTCATAAAGTCTACGGTTTCCACAGCACGTAATGAAACTACCCAGTCGTATTTACGACCATCGCCCATAACACCCACTGAACGGACAGGTAGGAATACTGTAAATGCTTGGCTGACTTTATTGTATAAATCGGCTTTATGTAGCTCTTCAATAAAGATAGCGTCAGCACGACGTAGTAAATCACAATACTCTTTCTTGATTTCACCCAATACGCGCACCCCTAAACCTGGTCCTGGGAATGGATGACGGTATAGCATGTCGTAAGGTAAACCTAACTCAAGTCCGATTTTACGCACTTCATCTTTAAATAGTTCTTTTAATGGCTCCACTAAACCTAACTTCATATCTTCAGGTAAGCCACCTACGTTATGGTGTGATTTGATCACATGCGCTTTACCTGTTGCAGATGCGGCTGATTCAATCACATCAGGATAGATTGTGCCTTGTGCTAGCCATTTGACTTGCGGTAATTTAACCGCTTCTTCATCAAAGATTTCAATGAAGGTATGACCGATAATTTTGCGTTTTTTCTCCGGATCGTTTTCACCTTTTAGCGCAGTTAAGAAACGATCTTCAGCTTCAACATGGATAATATTGAGGTCAAATTTGCCTTTAAACATCGCCATAACTTGTTCGGCTTCGTTAAGGCGTAATAAGCCATTATCAACAAATACACAGGTTAAGCGTTTACCAATGGCACGATTTAATAATAATGCGGTAACAGAAGAGTCTACACCACCCGATAGCGCGAGAATAACGTGATCGTCGCCAATTTGTTGTTTTAAACGAGCAACAGTATCTTCAATAATCGCCGCGGATGTCCATAATGCGTCACAACCACAGATATCTAACACAAAGCGTTTTAAAATGGCTAAACCTTGATGGGTATGGGTAACTTCTGGGTGGAACTGTACACCATAGAAACGCTTCTCTTCATTTGCCATAATCGCAAATGGGCAAGTTTCAGTGCTAGCAATAGTGACAAAATCAGCGGGAATAGCCGTAACTTTATCACCGTGGCTCATCCATACATCTAATAAAGGTTTGCCATCTTCACTTACGGAGTCTTGAATATCACGGAACAGTTCGCAGGTTTCGCGGATCTCAACTTGTGAATAACCAAATTCACGCTCACCTGAGACTTCAACATCACCGCCTAATTGCATAGACATAGTTTGCATGCCATAGCAGATGCCTAATACCGGCACACCCGCATTAAAGACGTATTCCGGAGCGCGTGGGCTATTGTCTTCTGTAGTACTTTCAGGGCCACCAGACAGAATAATACCATTGGGGTTAAATTCACGAATTTGTTCTTCTGTAACATCCCATGCCCAGAGTTCACAATAAACGCCGATTTCGCGAATACGGCGAGCAATAAGCTGTGTATATTGCGAACCGAAATCAAGGATAAGAATGCGATGATTATGGATATTTGCTGTCATTTGTGGTGAATTCCAAAACAAATAAAAAGTCATTAAATTGAAAGGCTTGTTAACATAACCTGTTTTCAAGCCTTTCTCGAATAATTACATACCTAAACGATAGTTAGGCGATTCTTTCGTGATAGTCACATCATGAACATGGCTTTCCTGAATACCCGCACCACTGATGCGAACAAATTCAGCTTTGGTATTTAATTCTTTGATGGTTGCACAGCCTGTTAAGCCCATACATGAACGTAAGCCACCCATTTGTTGGTGAACGATATTTTTCAGTAAGCCTTTATATGCCACACGACCTTCAATACCTTCTGGTACTAATTTGTCTGCTGCATTATCAGTTTGGAAATAACGATCTGATGAACCTTTAGACATTGCGCCTAAAGAGCCCATACCACGGTAAGATTTATAAGAGCGACCTTGGAATAGCTCGATTTCACCCGGAGATTCTTCTGTACCTGCAAACATAGAGCCAACCATTACACATGCTGCTCCAGCGGCTAATGCTTTAGCAATATCACCAGAGAAACGAATACCACCATCGGCAATCACCGGGATGTTGCGATCTTTCAGTGCTTCAACAGCATCAGCAATCGCAGTGATTTGTGGAACCCCAACACCTGTTACGATACGAGTGGTACAAATAGAGCCAGGGCCAATACCCACTTTAACAGCACTCACACCTGCATCCGCCAGCGCTAAAGCCCCTTCTGCGGTTGCCACATTACCCCCAATAATAGGTAAATTTGGATATAAAGCGCGAGTTTCACGAATACGCTGTAATACCCCTTCGGAATGACCATGTGAGGAGTCGATAAGAAGAACATCAACACCAGCTGCCACTAATGCGGCGATACGCTCTTCGTTACCTGCGCCAGCGCCAACCGCAGCACCTACACGTAAACGACCATGCTCATCTTTACATGCATTAGGCTTACGCTCTGCTTTTTTGAAATCTTTAACGGTGATCATGCCTTTTAAGTGGAAATGATCATCGACTACTAAGGCTTTTTCTACGCGCTTCTCATGCATTTTTTGCATAACAACATCACGCGCTTCACCTTCTTTAACGGTAACTAAACGCTCTTTTGGCGTCATTACCGCAGTGACAGGTTGATCTAAATCAGTGACAAAGCGAACATCACGACCAGTAATAATACCCACTAATTCATTGTCTTTAGTCACTACCGGATAGCCAGCAAAACCATTACGCTCTGTCATTGCTTGGACTTCGCGTAAAGAAGTTTCTGGTGTTACCGTGATAGGATCCGTTACAACACCGCTTTCATGTTTTTTAACACGACGAACTTCTTCAGCTTGGCGTTCGATAGGCATGTTTTTGTGGATAAAACCAATTCCACCTTCTTGAGCTAATGCAATAGCTAAAGATGCTTCAGTCACAGTATCCATTGCAGCAGAAAGCATAGGCACATTTAAGCGAATTGTTTCAGTCAGTTGAGTAGATAAATCAGCAGTATTAGGAAGGACAGTCGAGTGTGCAGGAACTAACAAAACATCATCAAATGTAAGTGCTTCTTTTTTAATTCGTAACATAGCAATATCTCACCAAGGCGGCTTTTAAGAAATGGAAAATATTGCCGCGGCATTATACACACCGTAATCGGTTGCTTCTAGCTTTTTTTGAAAATTTTTATTGATCCTCTGGCTAACTTAGGTAGTATCAGTCAATTAAGTCTTTGTTTTAAAATTTGATCTGGCTCACATGACTCTACCGATAAACAATAATATTTTTACTGTTAGCCGTCTAAATAAGACCGTTCGCCAGTTATTAGAAATGGAAATGGGTCGCATTTGGATCAGTGCTGAAATTTCCAATTTTACTCAACCTGCTTCTGGTCATTGGTATTTCACGTTAAAAGATACCCATGCTCAAATTAGAGCGGCGATGTTTCGCGGTCAAAACACAAAAGTCACTTTTCGCCCTCAACATGGTCAGCAAGTATTAGTACGTGCGACTATCACACTGTACGAACCCCGTGGTGATTACCAACTGATTGTCGAAAGTATGCAACCGGCGGGTGATGGATTATTACAGCAGCAATTTGAGCTTTTAAAACAAAAACTAAGCGCTGAAGGTTTATTTGATGCTCTTCATAAAAAACCACTACCAACACCTGCTAAACAAATTGGGGTGATCACCTCCTCAACTGGCGCAGCCTTACACGATATTTTAAATATTTTACGTCGTCGTGATCCCTCATTACCTATTATTATTTATCCCACAGCCGTTCAAGGTGCGGAAGCACCAATGCAGATAGTCCATGCCATTGAGCTGGCTAACCGTCGTAAAGAATGTGATGTGCTAATTGTCGGCCGAGGCGGCGGCTCATTGGAAGATCTCTGGGCATTTAACGATGAGCGCGTAGCCCGTGCTATTTTTGCTAGTGATATTCCTATTGTCAGTGCCGTGGGTCATGAAACCGATGTGACTATTGCTGATTTTATTGCTGATCTTAGAGCGCCAACCCCTTCTGCCGCCGCTGAGTTAATTAGTCGCAACAAACTCGAGTTATTACGCCAATTGCAGTCACAGCAACAACGTCTTGAAATGGCAATGGATTATTATCTAGCAAAAAAATTACGCGCACTAACACAACTTCATCATCGCTTACAACAACAGCATCCGCACTTACGGCTTGCTCGCCAACAAAATGTATTGGCTACAACTAAACAGCGTTTAGTGACCAGTTTTCAGCGCCTCCTACAAACAAAACAGAATCAACACACTCAGCTAAAAAAACGCCTTAACTATCAAGAGCCAAGTCCACAAATACAAACACTACTGCGCCAACAACAACAGTTAATTTATCGTATGAGAGAAAGTATTTCACAACAGCTTGCTCGTCAACGTGAACAATTTGCAATTAGCTGTTCACGTTTAGAAAGTGTGAGTCCTCTCGCAACCCTTTCTCGTGGTTACAGCATTAGTGAAGTTGCTTCAGGTGACGTACTGAAAAATACGAAACAAGTTAAAAAAGGTGATACGCTAAAAACGCGTGTTGAAGATGGCTGGATCACCAGTGAAGTGATAAATACACAAAAAATATCTGTTAAACGTAAACCAGCCCCCAAGAGTAAGTCATCCATTTAAACCATATACATGGCAACCATAACAACGGCATCTTAATGATGCCGTTTTACTTGGTAACGATGGATAGCAGAAAACGCTTTCGCCCTGCTTTCAGGGTATATTACCGTTTATATTAAAAACGAATTTCTCCACCAAACAGGAAACTTCTGCCTCTAGCCGTTTGTTTATTTTGTCCCTGTTCGTACATATCTGGCGCTGAATTACTTCTATCAAGTGCATTTGAATAATTTTTATTCATGAGATTATGTATCGCAAATTTTAATGACACATTTTTATTCATTTGATAGTTAGCATACGCGTTGATCACAGTAGGGATTTTTTCTTGTTCGACCATGGGAATAGTGCCTGTATCAAAATCAAACCCTTCAGCTGAAGCTTTACGACTTTTACCGGTAATTTGAATAATGGTGCCTAATTCGAGAGATCGGTCATCGAATAACCTCACACCAGCATCAATCGTTGCGTAGTATTTGGGAAGTTCTGATGCAGGACTTTGCCCAAAATCCCCCATCGCAAGAGAAGTGGGTTGTGAGGTACGCTCATTGCTATAAGAAAGTGTGGTATAAAATACATCAGCATCATAGTTTACTTGTAGTTCATAGCCTCTCATCGTGACAGGATCAAGGCTATTTGTGTATAAATAGATATTTCCATCGTATTCCATGCCACTGTAGTCATCGTCAGTAAAAGTGCCATCGATTTTACAGCGTTTACCCCCTTTACAAACATTATAAGAATCACTGGAAATATAGTTTTTAACTTTAGTATGATACCAAAGTGCTTTTAAGCGAAAGCTGTCTCCGGCAACAATTAAATCAGGGCGATAACTATTAAAACCTATTTGGAAAGTATCCGCTTTCTCGCTTCTTAAAAAGGGGTTCATCGATGCCCCACCTTCATTAGCAAAGAAAATTTCCTGTGGGTTCGGTGCCCTTGTCGTATGGGCATAACTGATAAATGGTTCAAATTCAGGGATAATTTGTGCAGAAAAGAGTGCTCCCGGCTCCCACGCTTTTTCGTGGCGATTAACATTCATCGCACCTTCAGGGAAACACGCTGCTTTGGGATCACAAGCGGGTTTATATCCTTTAATATGATAATCCGTATAGTTTAAATTTAATGCGAGGGTATAAATATCGTATTCAAATTTCATTTGTGAAAAAAGACTGCTGATGTCGTTTTTTCCTTGCGGAGCAAATACATTGTATTCAATCATATTTTGTGATTGCCATGGATCGCTCGAAGGAGCTGTCACTTCTCGATTATAATCAATCGACATCAGTTTAGTACCTAATGTTAGTGCCATATCCAGCTCATGATAATTAAATCGACTGGTATTTTTAGCGACAAGTGCATTGGAAATATTTTTCGCATGCCCATTGCGTAATGACATTAAAGAGTCACCGGCAAATTTTTGCGAAGCTTGGCTTCTACTCAATAATATTTCACTATCAAAAAGATCGTTTAGCGGGGTATAACGATATTTAGCATAATAATCTTGGCTCTCTATGGTTCTTCGATTAAATTTATTATTATAAAACCGACCACTTAATTCTATTTCATGAGAATCATTGGGTTTAAACGATATTTTTGCTAATTCAGAATGTGGCTTTTGGTTAAAGTCTTTAGTGGTTGCAAATTCATGACTATTAAAACCTGCACCATTTTTATAAGAAGATTCAATATTATGTCCACTTATGGCAAACATAGCGCCAATATAACCATCATGATTAAATATCGGCTGTTTTCCTGCAATCGCAACCATACCGTTATAACCTAATCCATTAGTCCCTCGAGCCGCTTTACTTCTTATTCCCCAACGATGATTAGAAAATAAAACATCATCAATACCTATTGTTTTAAAATTAGCACTCCCCGCTAACGCATTAATACTATTTTCACCATCTTGTTGACCACGAGAAATATCAATTTGCACAATAAAGTTAGGATCGATCATGCTATTAAACTGGTTGTATGGTTGTCCACCATGCGCATATTGGCTAGGTGACGTGCTATACATCGTTTGTGTCACCCCATCAATCATCATATTGACTCGACCAAAACCACTTAATCCCCGGATATTAACCCCAACCCCCGGCTGACTGGCATCCATTTGGGTGTAAGTTCCCGGTGTAGATCGTAATGCTTGTTCTACCGAGCTAAGATTATTGATTTCACCAATAGCGCTATAAGCCCCCGGCTTAGCTAACGCTTTTTGCTCTGGTGTTTGTTTTTGTGCCGATGAGACTTTTAAACTACTAAATTGAACTGTTTTTTCCGTTTCAGCCGCAAACACCAGAGAATGAATACCAGAAAATAAAATACAAGAGCCAAGTATGTTCCTTGTTAATTGAGTTTTCATAATAAACCTATTCTTTGTTTTATTTAAATAGGCTCACTTTACTTTCTATAAGCTAAAAGTTATTTAATTTAATAAATAACGATATTGTTATTATTGTTTTATAAGATAAAAATTAATAGCATTAACCCTGTCTCTCATTAAAGAGAGACAGGCTAATCATTAAAAATTTAAAAGGCTTGATTTAATTACTTGATATTTTGTGTCTTAAAATAAATATCAGGCTGCTCTAACATTAAAATAAAGGCATATTCTCTCGCAGTATCACGTAGACGATTAAAACGACCGGATTTACCTCCATGTCCTGCACTCATATCGGTTTCAAGCAGAAGTAAATTATTATCTGTTTTTAATTCACGTAATTTAGCCACCCATTTTGCCGGCTCCCAATATTGAACTTGAGAATCATGTAAACCTGTAGTGACCAATAAATGAGGATAGGCTTTAGCCTCAACATTATCGTAAGGGCTATAAGATTTTAAGCGGAAATAAACGTCTTTATCCGCAGGATCACCCCACTCTTCATATTCACCTGTTGTGAGCGGAATAGAAGCATCCAGCATGGTTGTCAAAACATCGACAAATGGTACCTGAGCCACAACACCACGGTAGAGTTCAGGTGCCATATTGATAACGGCTCCCATAAGTAATCCACCAGCACTACCGCCCATTGCGTAGACATGTTTGGGTGCACCATAACCTTGGTTAATAAGGTATTTTGTGGCATCGATAAAGTCAGTAAAGGAGTTGACTTTATGCTCCATTTTCCCTTGGTTATACCAGCGTTTGCCTAATTCACCACCACCTCTAACATGGACAATGGCATATACAAAACCTCTATCTAATAAGCTTAAACGGGCAGAGCTAAACGAGGGGTCGATACTGCTGCCGTAAGAGCCATAACCGTAAATTAAGATTGGATTTTCGCCTTTCTTAAATAAGTCTTTACGATAAACCAGCGATACAGGCACCTCTACACCATCTTGTGCTTTTACCCAGATACGTTCACTTTCATACAAATTATGCTTAAAGCCTTTCACTTCCTGCTGTTTAAGCAATTGTTTTTCTTTGGTTTGCATATTCCATTGATAGGTAGAAGAAGGCGTGGTCATTGAGGTATAACCAAAACGTAACTCTTCGCTATCAGCTTGTGGATTGACACTTAGCCATGCCATATAGACAGGATCATCAAAAATAATATTTGTTGATTGTCCTGTTTTCCAATCAATTTGGCGTAATGACACTAAACCTTGTTTGCGCTCTTCAAGCACTAACCAACGATTAAACAGTTCGAAGCTTTCCAAGTCTACTTCTGGCTGAGGAGCAATTACGGTTTGCCAAGGTGCATCGATAGAGGCCGTTTTATAAAGACCATATAGCTCACTTTCATGATTAGAGCGAATATAAAATTCACCTTTAAAATGATCGATATAATATTCTCGACCTTCTTGGCGAGGAGAAAAAACCACCATGGGTTTTTCTGGTGCATTGGCATCAATTAAACGATATTCAGAGGTTGTAGAGCTTGCAATAGTGACTAGAATATAATCTTCTGATTTGCTTTTCTCCATCCAGGTATAAAAACGATCATCAGTCTCTTCAAAGATTTTCACGTCTTGTTTTCTATCACTACCGTATTGATGGCGATAAATTTGGTATGGCAATAAAGTTTGCGGATCTTTATCTACATAGAACAGTGTTTGGCTATCATTTGCCCACACTAAATTTGCTGAAATATTGGTTAAAACATTCTCTTGCCATGTTTTATCTGTCAGATCTTTATAAGCAACTGTATAGTTGCGACGTCCTTCTTTATCTTCAGCAATAGCAATACGTTTGTTATCTGGACTAATGGCTAAATCACCTAATTGATAAAACTCATGTCCTTTAGCTCGTTCATTACCATCAACAAGAATTTCCCATTCTCCATCACTTCCTATTGGTTTACGTTGATAAATAGGAAAGTCTTTACCTTCTTGGTAAATTGTTTGGTAAGTATAGCCATTATAGTCATAAGGCACTGAGGCATCATTTTGAGCCATACGCTCGACCATCTCATTATAGAGCGTATTTTCTAGTGTTTTGCCCGCTGCCATTACTGACTCAGTATAAGCATTTTCAGCCTTAAGATAGTCAATAACTTGTTTATCTTTGCGTGCATCATCCCTAAGCCAATAATAATTATCAGTACGAGAGTCACCATGTTCTGTCATCACATGGGGGATTTTATTCGCTTTCGGTGGCATCATAATAACGTCCTTCTCTGTTTGAGCCATTGTCGGTGTTGCGGTGATTAAGATTGCCATCATGGCACCTGTTAATCCCTGCGTCACCGTTTTTCTTGTCGCGGATAACATGTTTAATTCCTTGTTATGTTAGGATTATAAAGTCAATGTGGAAAATTCAATTGCCATTTCAATTGTTATTTGACCATTAAAAAGCAGTTCTTCTGGGGGCTTTGGTAATGGCTGAGCACGCTTAATAACACTTTGTGCCTCTTTATCTAGTGAGCGCACACCACTGCTATTAATCAATTCACAGGCTATGACATAACCTTGTCCATCAACAATAAAACGCACTTTAGGTGCTCCCGTACGCCCTTTTCTTTTCGCTTCTTCAGGATAAGCTTTATAACGATTTAAATGACCTTTGGCTTTAGCTTGCCATAATGCCAAGGCATCTGCTTCTTTATTTGCATCACTATCATAATTTGCAGAAACATCGTTAGCCTGTTGTTTCGCAACAGAATGACTTGTTGAGGGCGCGGATAGGCTCGATACATTTTCACTGACAATAGGTGAAGGTTTGGTTGGTGCAATTGAAGGGGCAACCTTAACTGAAGTCTGGTTTTGTAGCACTTTTTTCGGCTTTTCAAGCAAAATATCTGCATTTTCATTAATAATAAGATTGGGTTGTTTCTCCGCAATCTCTTGTTGCTGTTTTTTTTGGCTGGCGACAGCCATTTGCTGATCAACACCGACAATCTGTTTTTCTTTATTCACCGCTTGGACGTTTTCACTTAAGCTAAACATAACAGCCGGTGCAGGTTGATGGATTATCACCGGGCGTTGTTGCGTGATATAGAAATAACTAATGACTAAAGTAAAATGAAATACTATTGATAAAATAAAGCCCGAATATCGACAAGGCTGTAATTGCGCCATTTGGTTAACGGAAGAAGAGATCAACATATGCGTATTATCAATAATCAAGGATGGGCTGCAGGAGTTATCCACAAATAATCGGCATGTTCAAAGGTAATATCGCTACCTTCTTCTGCCATAATAAGTACCGTGACTGTTTCATTAGGGGCTAAATCTTTAATATGTAAAGGTACACCCATTAATTTAGTGGCATGAAATGAGCCGGCAATCAACAGTGCGGGCATAGGGGCATTTAATAAACTTTTTGCCATTGCACGATCACGCAGTTGTTGGATCACGGTCATTTTTTCAATTTGTGTTTTATCAAGTGCACCACCATGAGAAAGCTCAATAGTTTTACTAATAAGCTGACGAACAGCAGGTTGCGTTGAATATTCACCTTCAATATTAGGTGGATTTTTATATGCATTTGTAATATCACTGCGATCGATATTAGCAGCTAACAATGGATAATCTGCTTGTAGCCCTTCTTTAATCAGATTGCCATACCCTTTCCAAGACCAGCCTTTATTCCAATTGAGTACAGACATTAAACGTTCATCACGTAAATATTGTGAGCTAGAGTAACGTTTTTTCGTATTATCAACTAAGTTTTGCTGATCTGGCGTCAACATCTCTAATAAAACCGCACCTTGAGGACGTTTATTGGGAAGTTGTGTCATTAACCAATACTCAATCTCATGGTGATATTGATTGTCATGTTTTTCGCCAACAATCACCCGCGATTGGCTGGCTAATTGAGTTAATAGCGCATTAGCTGTGATTGTCTTTCCTGTACGCGTATCAATAATATTGGCTGATGTAATAATAGCGGGAGTTGTGCTAGGTACGGTGTTTTTTTCTACTGTACTACATGCGCAGACAGTAATAAGTGAAGCTAATAACAGGAACCATTTAGATATTGAAAAAAACATATTAACCTTATAGTTATATTTACTTATTTTTAATATAGGTTTAGATTAATATTAATAAGAATAATTATCAATATCATTGTTATAATTATTTGTATTTAATGTTGACGGATTGATACCGTAAAATAAAAACGCCTTTTATTAAAAAAGGCGCTTTGCTTAAAGTGGTTATTTTAATCAGTTTAGCGATTAGCGTTGAGATTGTGTTTGTGCTTCAACCACAGCTAATGCCACCATATTAACAATGCGACGAACAGATGCAATTGGCGTTAAAATATGGGCAGGCTTAGCAACTCCCATTAACACTGGACCTACCGTTACCCCATCGGAGCTAGTGACACGTAATAAGTTATAGCTAATGCGCGCCGCTTCCATTGTTGGCATCACTAACAGATTAGCTGAACCTTTTAGTGGGCTGTCTGGCATAATATCGCGACGAATTGACTCAACTAGAGCAGCATCAGCATGCATTTCACCATCAATTTCTAATTCTGGTGCGCGTTGTTTAATAAGCTCTAACGCTTTTCTTAATTTTATGGATGATGGGCTGTCAAAAGAGCCAAAACTTGAGCGGGATACTAATGCTGCTTTTGGCTCAATACCAAAGCGACGAATAGTATCTGCCGCCATTATAGTGATGTCAGCAAGTTGCTCAGCGGTAGGATCTTCATTTACATAGGTATCAGTAATAAAGGTGTTACCACTAGGCAGTAATAGTGCATTCATCGCCCCTGCAGTATTAGATCCTTCACGTAAACCAAAAACATTTTTATATATTTCAAAATGTTCCGAATAACTTCCCACGGTTCCACAGATCAAGCCGTCTGCTTCCCCTCTACGTACCATAATTGCGCCAATCAGTGTTGGATTACCAATAACGGCTCGACGAGCTTGTTCTTGCGAAACACCACGACGTTTCATTATTTGATAATATTCTTGCCAATATTCTTTAAAACGCGGATCGTTTTCATTGTTTACAACTTCAAAATCTCTACCCGCTTGAATATGTAAGCCTAATTTCTGAATACGCATTTCAATCACACTAGGACGACCAATTAGGATCGGCTCAGCAAGTCCTAAAGTGACTAATTCTTGAGTCGCATGCAGAACGCGGTTATCTTCCCCTTCCGCCAATACAATGCGTTTTTTCTCTTTTTTCGCTTGAGCAAAGATAGGTTTCATAAATAAATTCGTTTTATAAACGAATTCATTGAGGTGTTCGATATAAGCGGCGAAATCTTCAATTGGACGGGTTGCCACACCTGAATCCATTGCAGCTTTTGCAACGGCAGGCGCAATTTTAACAATTAAACGTGGATCAAAAGGTTTTGGAATAATGTATTCTGGACCAAATGACAGTTCTTGATCGCCATATGCGCTAGCAACCTCTTCATTTTGTTCTGCCAGTGCCAATTCAGCAATTGCATGTACACAGGCAAGTTTCATCTCTTCATTGATAGCGGTTGCACCCACATCCAGCGCACCACGGAAAATGAACGGGAAACAGAGAACATTATTGACCTGATTAGGAAAATCAGAGCGTCCGGTACAAATAATCGCATCTGATCGTACCGCTTTGACTAACGGTGGTAAAATTTCTGGTTCCGGATTTGCTAGCGCAAGGATCAGCGGGTCGCGTGCCATTTTTTTCACCATCTCTTGGGTCAGTACCCCCGGCCCTGAGCACCCTAAGAAAATATCGGCATCGTTGATCACATCATCAAGTGTGCGGCTGCCGTTATCTTTAATCGCATAAGCCGCTTTAGTTTCTGCCATATTGGCTTCACGGCCTTGATAAATAACCCCTTTTGAGTCACAAACAACAATATTTTCACGCTTTAACCCTAAAGCGACAAGAAGGTTCATACACGCGATAGAAGCAGCACCGGCACCTGAAACCACTAAGCGAACTTTATCAATATTTTTACGAACAATACGTAACCCGTTGATAATAGCGGCCGTAGAAATAATTGCCGTACCATGCTGATCATCATGAAAGACAGGGATATTCATTCTCTCACGCAGTTTTTGTTCAATATAGAAGCATTCCGGTGCTTTAATATCTTCTAAATTGATCCCACCAAAAGTCGGTTCTAATGAAGCGATAATATCAACCAATTTATCAGGATCGGTTTCATTCACTTCAATATCAAATACATCAATGCCGGAGAATTTTTTAAATAATACGCCTTTACCTTCCATCACAGGTTTACCTGCTAAGGCGCCAATATTACCGAGTCCTAAAACAGCCGTACCATTAGAGATAACGGCAACCAAGTTACCTTTCGCTGTAAAGCGATACGCAGCTAAAGGATTAGCCGCAATTTCAAGGCAAGGAGCCGCAACACCCGGTGAATAAGCTAATGCTAAGTCACGTTGTGTTATTAGTGGTTTAGTTGGTGTCACTGTGATTTTGCCAGGATTAGGGAATTCATGAAAATCCAATGCACTTTGTTGTAGTTTGTCTTCCATCTTCATATCCTTTGTATCAATAGGGTAAGGGCTTGGTTAGTATAATGGTAATAGCTCGTTAAATCATGATGGTATCGACACTTTTTTCAAATTAGTTCATCTCATTTATTATAAACTGATCATACCTATTTCTGGGTATATTATTAACCCAGTTTAATTTCATTATGGAAATAAACACGAACAGAAAAAATACAATCTTTGTTTATTATTTATCTATAACTAAATTAACTCTTAAAATAATTAAACTTTTTATATTGTTTTATAAATCAATAACTATTTTTACTTGTAGTTGCATTTTAATATAGTTAAAAATTAACTTAATACATTGTAATAAAAGGATTTATCTATCATTAGAACTTTTATTAGTCGTTTTGGTTATTTTCTTTTTTACCCGTAACAATAATTGGTGTAATATTGCCAACCGTCAATTTTATTTTCTTATTGTTTTAATAAGATATCTGATTCTAATTTTTATTCCTTATTTGGAATTTATTTTTTATTTTCTGCTGTTGAAAAGATTACGCATATTATTTTTTAGGGAGAGGGGTTATGCCTAGCTACTCAATTATGATAGTGGATGATCACCCTATCATGAGATATGGATTACGGCTATTGTTAGAGCAAGACAAGGAATTTATTGTAGTAAGCGAAAGTGGCAATGCTCAAGAAGCAATCACCACAGCAAAACAGTTAAATCCTGATCTTATTATGATGGATTTACACCTTCAAGGACGCTCTGGTATTGATATTATTCGTTCTCTGCGTCGCTGTGGTTTAACATCTTATGTATTGGTTTTATCAATTTCAGATTCTCGCAATGATGTGTATGCTGCATTAGATGCTGGTGCTAACGGTTATTTATTGAAAGAGTGTGAACTTGATATGTTGCTACTCAGTTTACGTAAAGCGGTGGTTGGGCGCCCCGTTTACAGTGAAAAAGTTTGGCAATATATCCAATTAAGACAAAACTATTCTGATCCGCTATCTGCATTAACAAAAAGAGAGCTTGATGTCCTTCAAGAAGTGGCGGTGGGAATGAAAAATAAACAGATTGCCGAAAATCTGTTTATCTCAGAAGAAACCGTCAAAGTACATATTCGTAATATCTTAAAGAAACTACAAGTGACATCACGTTTAGCGGCGAGCCTTATCTTAATTAAGCATCAGCACTAAACGAATTTACCCCGGCATTAAGTCGGGGTAATTAAGTTCTTAAGGAAGCCATTCTCTCACTTTAGAAAATCACTCAATAGGGACAGGATAACTTAATACTTTGAAGTGATTATCGGGTAACTTTTCAATTTTTAACTGATAAAGCTCTCGGTTGATACCGTTAATCACTATATCCAGTTCACTAAATGCTGACTGTACATCACTATTTCTAGCCCAAGCAGGAATATCTTTGACACCATAATAAAAATAGATAGTACTTTTATCTGAATCGATAGGTTGTATCTCTTTTATTTGGCTAATAAAAAGGTGTCCATAACAAAAATCTTGATATGGTTGCCAAGCTTTTCGTCCCTTCTCGCTTAGAGAGAACACCCACTCGTCACCATCGACAGTTTGTTCAATTAAACCAGCATCCATTAATGCATTCATTCGCTCTAAAACCCATGGAGCATCATTTTCATTACTGTAAACGGGCCATTTCCCTTCGCCTAAACACAATAAATAATCACTGTTAAAAAATGCCTGTAGGGCTGTTTTATACTCATCAACCTTTTTGCTGTCTTCATCTTCATTAGCCCAGCTAAAAGTAGAGAGTAAAAGCAATATAAGACTCAGTGAAATACTTTTCATATTTTCTTTTACCAACGGAAATCTTTATTTCTATTACTCTACGTTACACAATTCGTTACACTTAGGTGACAGGTTAATATCCAATATATTTTATAATGTAAATAGGATTTTTCACTACAACAAAACCTGCTACTTTGGATCTGTATAACACTTATACGTATTGATACCAATATTACGTATTGTCATATAAGGAAAATATCATGTCTACTACTAACCTGACATACACGATGTACGGCATAAAAAATTGCGATACAATCAAAAAAGCACGTAAATGGCTAGATGATAATCATATTCCTTATGTTTTTCATGATTACCGTAAAGACGGTTTGAAGGAAGCATTATTACTCACCTTTACAGAAAATTTAGATTGGCAGACATTGGTGAACAAAAGAGGAACAACTTGGCGTCAATTATCTGATGAAGAAAAAAATGCTATCACTGATGTGAATGCAGCCATTGCACTTATGCTTGATAAACCTGCCATTATTAAACGTCCAATTTTAGTCTCTTCTGATAATCGTTTTATGGTAGGTTTTAATGCTAATGATTACCTGACTTTTACAGGAGCCTAATTTTTATGTCCTGCCCTGTTATTGAACTCGCACAACAACTTATTTCTCGACCTTCCGTAAGCCCAGATGACCAAGGTTGTCAGCAACTGATCATCGAAAGATTAGCACCTTTGGGCTTTACCATTGAAAAAATGCCTTTTGGTCAGACCGAAAATCTTTGGGCATGTCGTGGTGGTGAGGGAGAAACCCTCGCATTTGCAGGACATACCGATGTTGTGCCTCCTGGCGCTAATGCATTATGGGATAATCCACCTTTTGAGCCGTCTATTCGTGATGGAATGTTATATGGCCGAGGTGCCGCCGATATGAAAGGCTCTCTTGCAGCCATGGTTGTCGCGGCTGAACGATTTGTGCATGCTTATCCGCAACATCGTGGACGTCTTGCTTTTTTAATTACCTCCGATGAAGAAGCCGATGCTCATGATGGTACCGTTAAAGTGGTCGAGTCATTAATATCTCGAGGAGAGCGACTTGATTATTGCTTAGTGGGTGAACCATCAAGTCAGCATCAACTCGGCGATATGATAAAAAATGGCCGACGGGGTTCAATAACAGCAAATGTCACTATTTATGGGACGCAGGGCCACGTTGCTTACCCTCACCTTGCACAAAACCCTATTCATATGGCTTCACCTTTTATTCACGAGTTAGTGAATACAGTATGGGATAATGGCAATGAGTATTTTCCCGCCACTACCATGCAAATTGCCAATATTAATAGTGGAACTGGCAGTAATAATGTGATCCCAGGTGAGTTATTTATACAGTTTAACTTTCGTTTTAGCACCGCTATTACAGATGAAGAAATTCGTCAACGTACTGAAGCATTACTACAAAAATATCAGTTGCGTTATCACATTTCTTGGTCTTTATCTGGGCAACCTTTTATCACTGGTGAAGGAAAATTACTGGATGCGGTACGTTATTCAGTAAAACACTACACCAATATAGAGCCAACGCTTTCAACTAGCGGAGGCACCTCCGATGGACGATTTATCGCCCAAATGGGTGCACAAGTTGTTGAATTAGGGCCTATTAATGCCACCATTCATAAAGTAAATGAGTGTGTCAGTGCTGCTGATTTACAACAACTTAGTCGCATCTATCAGCGGATCATGGAGCAGATTATTTTATGATAACCCCTTTAATGTTAACGGGTCGTTCTACGGATCATTTAGTGACTTTATCAGAGCGACATCATTTACAGTTTAATGCGACAAAAGCCTTTTTAGCGTTACAACAACAAGCGGCCAAAGCGGGATTTAAATTAATGCCTGCCAGTTCATTTAGAAGTTTTGAACGTCAGTTAGCGATATGGAATGGCAAATTTGAAGGCACTCGCCCTGTATTAGATGCTGAAAGTCAACCTATTGATATTCAGACATTATCAGAAGGCCAACGCTGCGAGGCGATATTAAAATGGTCTGCATTACCCGGAGCTAGTCGCCATCATTGGGGAACCGAAATTGATTTTTACGATCCTTTCCGTTTACCTAATGGGCAATCATTGCAATTAGAACCTTGGGAATATGAACAAGGGGGCTATTTTGCACAACTTAATGACTGGCTGACTGAAAATATGTCAGCTTACGATTTTTATCGCCCTTTTACCGATAAAGAGAGTTATATTGCCTATGAGCCTTGGCATATCAGTTATTTGCCTCTCTCTTATGAAGCTTCGCAGGCCTATACTATCGATATCCTTCGCGCTGTTTTAGAAGAAGAGCCGATTTTAGGTAAACAATGGCTATTAGATAACTTAGAAATGGTTTATCAACGCTATATTGTGCTACCAGAATAATTAGATTTTATTTATCTTAGGAGACATCTTGTTTATCTATTACAGGAAGTCTCCACATAAATATCAACAGACAGGCTAAAATTATCAGCAATAAAATTCTCACCCACCACATTGAGACCAACCATAGCGAGATAGCAAAAGTTACTAAAATGACTAAAATAGCTTTCGGCTTAGCCCCCTTAGGCATGGCGCGATAAGTTTGCCAATAACGCAAATAACCACCAAACCAAGAGCGATATAGCAACCAGTGATGAAAGCGTGTTGATGAGCGAGAAAAACACCATGCAGCTAATAACAAAAATGGTGTTGTGGGTAACACAGGTAAAACAACACCTAATGTGGCTAATCCAACACATAACCACCCTGCTATAATCAATAATATCCGTTTCATGTTATGCTTTCCAAATTATGCTTGGTCGCTCTAGGGTAAAGAGTAAATAAAAAAGCTCCTCATTCTCAATAACAATTTTAAAACATAAGGCGGGTTTATGCACTGGATCACTGACTATTGGTGGGTTATTTTAATTCTTTTAGTTGGAATAATTATTAATGCCATAAAAGATATGAATAAAATAGATCCAAAACAGTTTCTAAAAAATAAACGGAAACTGCCTCCCCATCGCGATTTTAATGATAAATGGGATGATGAGGACGATTGGCCCAACAAAAATGACCAGAAGAAGTAGTCGTTAACCAATGTTGGTAAGCCTGTGCTAATTGCTCATCTTTTTCTGTCATCAGTTGTTGGCATTGCCGACGTAGTGTCGTGACAAGGGCTTTCTTGCCCGATAACGAAAATTGTTTTACACAGGCCTCTACAGGTTGCTTATCAATAAAAAATGCCACTAATAACGGGTAGCGTGATCTATCACCTTGCAGAAAATAACCAACACTTTGATATACCGTTAATACAGAGCGATGGGCAAAAGCAAAACCTGCCATCATCAGCCAGTGATCTGCTGCACTGGCGTTAGGCAATGCAGTAGCAAGAGAGATACCTGTTTGCTGAGTGATATAATCACTTTGTAATGCGAGTGCTTGTTGTGCAACTTGTAATAATTGCTGCCCCTGAGCACTGATTGGGTAAATAGCCATAGCAGTATAACAGCCACTGCTGGCTTCTTTATGAACGCCTAATCTCACCAGAGAAAAACCACATTGTTGCCAAAAATTGGCTAATGCGTCGGTATAGCCAAAACTGACAGAAAGGTAATCAATATTCTGTTTCTGGCACTGCTTAGCAATATCCGCAACTAATTTTGCAGCGACTTTTTGACGTCGATATGCTGGCAATACCGCAATTCGGCTGATGCGTAATGAAGTTAAACACATTGCCTCAATGGATAAGCCGTAAGTGACTAACGATTGGGCAACAAGATTACCTCTTGGTCGACGTATACCTCGCCAAACATCTTGTGCTAAGGCTTTCGCTAGTCCCCCTTCTTCAATACACCACACCGCCCCAACAAGATGCCGATGAATAAATGCAGACCAATAGTGCTGTTTTTGTCCATCGAATAAACGTCGAAGATCTAAAGGCGTGGTTCGATAATGAGCACTGGTTAAAAGTTGATAAAAATTGGCTCGTTGTTCACTATCGAAATGCTGGCATGAGGTGATCACCACCTCACCAGATTGGTTAGCATGATGAAAAGAAGGCTCATCAAGTAACAACAGTTGATTAAGCCAATTTTCGAGTGGATCGTCCTGCGCCCAGCGAATAGGTACAGTAAGTTGATAATTTTGTAACTTTGGAATGCTATCACCCAGTTTTAAAATAAAACCGCGCCCTGTTCCTTCATAGCCTTGTACCGTGGTGGTCATTAACACTCGAGGAAAGTGCTGACAAAGTGCTATCAGTTGAGCAATGGGTATAGTCGCCGCTTCATCAATAATTAACCAATCTCGACACAAATGCTCTGTATGACAAAGGGCTAACAAATTATCCGGTGAGTAGAACTCGATGGTTTTATGTGTATGAGATAATAGCACTTCAATACTGTTTCTCGCAGGGGCACAAACCGTCACTGAGCCAGGCCATTGCTCTATCAACATTCCTGCTAACGCTGATTTTCCTCTGCCTCGTGGTGCCGTGATACTCCATACGCCAGATTTTGCCTGTAAAAGATGCGCTAATAACTGTTGCTGTTGTATGGTTGGCATCCCTTGAGGCAACGCCCACTGTTGGCCTGTATTTTTTATTTCAGGTAGAACAAGGGGCTGCGATGCTTGCCAAATAATGGCCTGTTTATCTGCTAGTGTAATTTTTGCTAACCAAGCCATAAAATGGGGAGTAGATATAACCCCTTGCGCATCATTCCAGCGCTGACTATCGTTATCAATATAATATTGCCACTGAACAATATCGGGTAAACATAAGATAAGCCAACTTCCTGCTTTCAACGTTCCCGTTAACATCGCTAGTGCATCAGCATTAAAAGCATGGTTAGCGTCAAATACAGCGTGAAGATATTCACGGCCTAATAGTTGATGAGCATGTTCTGGTTTTATCGCCTCAGACATCTCTGAAGAGAGTATTAGCCAATCGCCTTTACACTGCTGTTGGATAGCTCGAAGTTGTTCCCTTTGCCATGTATAGCTCCCCGCTAAAAGGAGTAATCGCCGCTGGCCTAGTCGAGCGAAGGCTTGTTGATAGCGCAATAAATCTAAAGATGGCACTATTATGACTTACCTATCAATAACGAAAGGATCCCCGCAGCAATCAGTGGACCTACTGGAACCCCCCTAAATAGGGCGACACCAATAACGGTTCCTACGAGTAAACCCGCTACCGTTGACGGTTGGTTATTCATAAGTGACACCCCTCGTGCCCCTAACCAAGAGACGATGATACCAATTGCAATCGCTAGTAATGATTTCCAATTTAAAAAAGAATTGAAAACTTCTTGCGCGGAAATGCGGCCTGTGGCAATCGGTGTCATAACACCTACGGTGAGGATCAAGATCCCAATGGTCATACCGTATTTTTCGACTAATGGAAAATATTGGTTTAGCGGTGTGATTTTAATAACCAATAAAAAGATCATTGCTAAAGTGACAGTCATATTATGACTGATAATGCCAAGGCCTGCGAGTACCAGCAAAATTAGCAATGAGGGATCAACATTACTCATCTATTTTTATAATCCTTCTCTTTCTCTGAATCATTCTAATATCATTTAAGCGTGAGATGGTATTAGTTCAATGACGAAGAAGCAAATGTATCACAAGATTTAATATCGCCACTATTGTAGCCACGCATAAACCATGTCTTACGTTGTTCTGCAGTGCCGTGAGTAAAGCTATCCGGTACAGCGTAACCCTGTTGTTGGCGTTGCAGCCTATCATCACCGATAGCTTGTGCGGTTTTAATGGCCGTCAGTAAGTCCGCTTCATCAACACGGCCTTCACCGGCAATAAAGCGCCCCCACATACCCGCAAAACAATCAGCTTGCAGTTCTAGTCTTACTGATAAGCGATTTGCTTCCACTTTTGAACGTGCCATTTGCTGTTTTTCACGCATTTGTGTGGTGATACCGAGTAGATGCTGAACATGATGTCCCACTTCATGAGAAATCACATAACCTTGAGCAAACTCTCCACCTCCACCAAGGCTGTTTTTCATTTCATTATAAAAAGAGAGATCGAGATAAATTTTTTGATCTGCAGGGCAATAAAAAGGCCCCATCATTTTAGTGCCAGTACCGCATTGCGTTGTGGTACTGTTGGTATATAGCACTAATTTAGGATCACGATATTGTTCGCCGGCTTTGGCAAACATCCCTTGCCAAAAATCTTCCGTACTGGCTAATACAACACTGCTAAAATCTGCCGCTTCATTATAAAGAGCGGATTGTTGTTGGCTATTTTGTGTTGGTTGTGATGTTTGCCCTGTAAGCGAATTAAAATCAAACCCCATAAAGCTTGCGATCACCAAAATAATAATGATCACAAAGCCATATTTTGTACGTAATAATAGTGCAATTAATCCTAATGGGAGATTACCACCACCGGATGCAGAAGAAGGCTGCCCTCTTCTATCTTCAACATTATTGCTTCTTCGGCGATCATTCCAACGCATAACCCTTCCCCATTATGTAATTCACTTAATTTTAATTGCTAGGTCATTTTGATGACAACTTATCTTAGATAATAACAAAAATTATCTCATCGCTATTGCCTATTTTTTAAGAGCAAAATAATAGCACCCATTAGTCACTTTCAATTCATCTTAGTTAATTTTTCTTTATAGCATATTAAAAAGGTCAGTTTTTAAGCTGACCTTTTTCTTTTATGGATAATATTGCTGACGTAATCGATTGCGCGATTAGTCTAAAGAAACACCAATTCGACGTGCAACTTCTTCATAGGCTTCAATTAATCCACCTAAACTTTGACGGAAGCGATCTTTATCCATTTTATCTAAGGTGTTTTTATCCCATAAACGGCTACCATCTGGTGAGAATTCATCCCCCAGCACAACTTTACCGTTAAAGAGGCCAAACTCTAATTTAAAGTCAACGAGGATCAGACCGGCTTTATCAAACAGTTCACTGAGAACATCGTTTGCTTTATAACTAAGGCGTTTCATTTCTGCGAGGTTTTCTTTTGATACCCAACCAAAAGTTTCACAGTAAGATTCATTAACCATCGGATCATGACGGGCATCGTCTTTTAAGAAGAGATCAAAAATAGGTGGGTTTAAGACAGTACCTTCTTCAATACCTAAACGTTTAACCAGTGATCCAGCCGCTCGGTTACGAATAACACATTCAACAGGCACCATATCGAGTTTTTTTACTAGCACTTCATTATCAGAGAGCAAACGTTCCATCTGCGTTGGGATACCCGCTTCTTCCAATTTGTTCATAATGAAATAATTGAACTTATTGTTCACCATTCCTTTACGATCAAACTGTTCAATACGTTGGCCATCTAACGCTGATGTATCGTTTCTGAATTCAAGAATAAGATAATCAGAAGACTCAGTGGTATAAACCGTTTTCGCTTTACCACGATACAACTCAGCTTTTTTTTGCATCTGACACACTCCAAAGATGTGATAGGTTTAACAAGAAACTTGCTTTCCATACTCTACTCTAGATTGGATAAAAAAGCTTTTAAAACGTGGAGGGGATCACTAAAAAATATCACTGTCGACTATTTTTTAGCGGCTCTAATCAATAAGAGAAATAAGTGAATTGAGTGATAAAAAGGCCGCACATTTTCTGTACGGCCTGATATTTAATAGATAAAAAGAGCTTTTATTTTATTGGCTTACTAAAGGCCGCTTTCATTGCAGCAACCATCTGATCATTTTCAGACTGTGTAAGAGGTTTACCTTTATCACTGATAAATTGCAAACTACTGCGGTTATTTAAGTCACCAACTTGTAGTTTGTAATCCCCTTCATTAATTGTTGGTTTATCAACCCCTAACGTGCTCCAACTTGCACTACTTAAGCCTTTATAAGTCACTTCAATTGAACCTTTCGAACGAGTACGATCGCCCATTTTCATACCCACGCTTTCTAGCGCGATAGGTAATCTATCCCACACAACATCAAATGGTGCTCGAACAATAATGACAGGCAGTCCGGCATTATCACTTCCCGTTTGTACGTCGATAATACCTTGCAAATTACTCGTTGCGCTATTTTCACTTAAGTTACGCATGCGGTTTAAACCGTCAACCACTTCATTTAATAGTAAGGTGTTATAACGCTTCACTTCCATTGGATCGGAAATCTCGTTTTCACCTTGGCGTAACCCAGTATTCGTAATCGTTAATATCACAACATTACCTGACTGGCTTATCGCTAAATTATGGCGACTTTGGAAAGGCACATTTTCATCAGCACGAGTCCAAGTGATCCAATCGGTAACAATCTGTTTTTGTCCTGCATCACTTTTAGCCAGTGCCACACCTTTATCCGCTAAAACAGCAGAAACTTGCTCGTATAAGGTGGTATTTTCGGGCGTGTTGGGTAATAACAGTCGGCTATTATCCGCATTATTCTCACTACGTGAGCCACTTAATAAGTTTAAAGCCTGTGTTGGTGGGCGAATATCTAATGCTAAACCCACAGGCTCACTCTTTTTAGGCGTAGGAATATCATATTCCCCATTTTGCAAAGGCAACACCATACCCGCTGGGACAACTAAATTTTTTAGCGCTGCTGACTCTAAATACGACTCGTCACCACTGACTTGACGTTTATAGCGCTGATCACTGGAACAGGCTGCCAATAAAACCACCAGCGACAGACCCGCGACTTTCATAATCTTTGATTTATGCAATAGTGTTGCCATTAAAATTCCCTAAGTTTTACAGTATTCCCGCTGTTAACAGCGCTTTCTCTACGATATCCTGACCCGCTGATGTTAATGGAGTCATCGGTAAGCGCAATGTGGCGTCTTCAATCAATCCAATACGTTGACACGCCCATTTAGCTGGGATTGGGTTAGGTTCAACAAATAACTGATGATGTAAGTCCATCAGGCGTCGATTAAGTTCACGTGCTTTTGCAAACTCACCCGCTTTTGCCAATCGACATAATTCTACCATTTCTAACGCAGCAACGTTAGCAGTAACCGAAATAACACCATGACCGCCAAGTTGCATAAAGTCTAATGAGGATGCGTCATCTCCACTTAATAAGATAAAACTATCATCATTAACTAACTGTTGGATTTGACTAACACGACTTAAGTTCCCTGTCGCCTCTTTAATTGCCACAATATTATCCAACTGAGCTAAACGTGCAACTGTTACTGGCAATAAATCACATCCTGTACGGCCGGGCACATTATACAAGATTTGGGGTAAAGCCGTGCTTTCAGAAATCGCTTTAAAATGTTGATAAAGCCCTTCTTGGGAAGGTTTATTATAGTATGGAGTAACCGTTAAGCACCCTGCAATACCTTTATTTTCAAACTGTTGTGTAAACCAAATAGCTTCAGAAGTTGCATTAGCCCCCGTGCCTGCAATCACAGGAATACGACCATCAGCCATATCCAGAGTCATTAATACGACATCAACATGCTCATCATGGCTTAATGTTGCCGATTCTCCCGTTGTTCCCACAGAGACAATAGCATCTGTACCTGCTTTAACATGATAATCGACCAACTTGCGTAAACTAACTCGGTCAACATTGCCTTTCGCATCCATAGGGGTGACTAATGCCACCATACTGCCTGTAAAATCAAAATTGTTACTTACCATAATTCATTGCTCCGAGATAGACTTATACACAATGGTACTCATTCATTGCTCTATTGAAAACTACTTAACTCTAGGTTTCTAATGAAATTTGCTAATATTCTTTGATTTGAATTAAAGAGAGATAATAATGAAAGATAGTGCGCTTCTGATCTTGGCAGAAATCAAATTTTGTGTTTACCTGTTAGGAATAAACTGAAAGTCAAAAGGAAGCCTATTTTGCCTATACCTGATAAACATTTTCTCGTACTCACTGCATTAGGGACTGACCGTCCTGGTATCGTTGATACCATTACGCAATTAGTTAGCCAATGCGGGTGTAATATCGAAGACAGCCGGCTTGCGATGTTCGGTCAAGAATTTACGTTTATCATGCTACTTTCTGGTGGTTGGAATGCGATTGCCCAACTTGAAGCATTACTGCCAATAAAAAGTGCAGAACTTGATTTATTGACTGTGATGAAAAGAACTAAAATGGGTGCGCCAGTCTCTTACCCATCAACCATTACTGCAAAAGTAGATATAGAAGATGCCCCCGGCATTGTTGAACGTTTTACCAATTTATTTAGTCAACATCACTTTAATCTTGCAGAATTAGTTTCTAAAACTCATCCTTCTGAGGATGGTACTCCTGCTCGTTTAGAAATTCAGATCACGGCCCATAATCCGTTAGATGATCATGGTCTCGTTATTCATGAGAAATTCAATCAATTATGTACAGAGTTAAACGCTCAAGGCACAATAAGTATCGTAAATAGTCTGATGATGAAACAATAAAAGAATGGAGAATTAGGTAATGAACCCATTAAAAGCCGGTGATAAGGCACCTCAATTCAGTCTGCCTGATCAAGATGGAGAAATCATTAATCTGTCTGATTTTGCTGGCCAACGTGTGCTCGTTTATTTTTATCCAAAAGCGATGACACCAGGCTGTACAACGCAAGCTTGTGGCTTACGTGATGAGATGGATACACTAAAAAAAGCCAACGTCGAGGTATTGGGAATTAGTACTGATAAGTCAGAAAAACTTTCCCGTTTTGCCGAAAAAGAGATGTTAAACTTCACCTTACTTTCTGATGAAGATCATAAAGTTGCAGAGCAATTTGGCATTTGGGGTGAAAAACAATTTATGGGGAAAACTTACGATGGTATTCATCGTACAACGTTCCTAATTGATAAAAACGGTGTGATTGAACATGTGTTTGATAATTTTAAAACCAGCAATCACCACCAAGTGGTTATCGATTATTTAGCTGCACACCCATAGTTTATGATCACAGCTTAGTGCTGATAAATAAAACAGACAGCCATTAACTATCGCTGTCTGTTTTTTTATTATCAATAAGTTGATGATAAATCGCGTCTATGATTACTTTATTACTTTTTCTTTTCTAATGTTTCTAAAGGCGGCTCATTGGCAATTTCATCAGGCAGCGCATGTAATACTGCTTTGATTAACGTCGCTAAAGGAATGGCGAAAAACACCCCCCAAAAGCCCCACATACCACCAAATATAATCACAGATAAGATAATGACTAAGGGGTGCATATTGACAGCTTCAGAGAATAATATCGGTACTAATAAGTTGCTATCTAAACCTTGAACCACTAAGTAAGCGATAAATAGCGCCCAAAAATCAGAGCCTAATCCCCATTGAGAAAGTGCAATTACAATGACTGGAATAGTCGCGAGTACCGCCCCCACATAAGGCACTAAAACCGAAACGCCAACTAAAACCGCTAATAAGACTGAATAACGCAAATCAAAAAAAGCAAAGACAAAATAGGTAAATACACCAACAATCACCATTTCGGTAACCTTACCACGAATATAGTTGGTGATTTGCTGATTAACCTCAATCCACACTTGTGCTGCAAGAATTCTATTTTTGGGTAATACCCGACGGACAGCATTGAGCATTTGTTGCTTATCTTTTAATAAAAAGAACGTCATTAATGGCACAAGGATCAGATAAATAGAGAGCGTGATAACGCCGATTAAAGAGGCTAAAGAGACTTTTAACACTGACTCTGCCACCGTTGAAAATTTACTGCGCAAGTTTTCCGCCATCATATCCACGATGCCAACATCCATTAATGCGGGGAATCGCTCAGGTAATTCACGAGCAAATGCATTGAATTTATTGATCATATTAGGGATATCTGAAATTAGCGTCATGGCTTGTTGCCATACCGTTGGCGCTAAAATCAAAATAACAATGGCACTAATACCTATAAATAGTGTCAGAACGATTGATACGGCCCAAATTCGTGCACATCCTAACTTCTCAAGTAAGTGTGTTGGCCATTCCAGCAAATAAGCTAATACAATGGCGACTAATAATGGTGCAAGTATGCCACTGAAAAAGTAGATAATTGAAAAACCGGCAATTAAGATCACCACCAGCGCAATAACTTGGGGATCAGCAAATCGACGTTTATACCATTGAACAAGCAAGTCCAGCATGAAAATAGAGGTCCTTTATAATAATAAGTCAAATATATCTATATGTATTGATTTACATAATCAATAATCTTTTGACGGATTTTACGTTAGCTTTTGCTATGATACATCATTAATTATAAATTTTTCGTTAAGATAGCTATCAGGATGTTGTTGTATGAAACTCAGACTTAAAAAACCACTGGTCGCGCTTCTTGTTTCTACTTTGCTATCAACATCAGTGTTGCCTGCTCACGCTGCGATTGATATTGAAGATACCCTGCCCGATATGGGAACGACAGCAGGCTCAACATTGAGTATCAATCAAGAAATCGCTATGGGTGATTACTATACTCGCCAATTAAGAAATAGTGCACCATTAGTTTTTGACCCTCTACTTTCTAATTACATCAATAATTTAGGTCAAAGATTAGTCTCTAATGCCAGTTCGGTAAAAACCCCCTTTCACTTCTATTTAGTGAATAACCCCAATATTAATGCCTTTGCTTATTTTGGTGGTAATATCGTATTGCACTCAGCACTATTTAGATACAGTCGCAATGAAAGTGAATTAGCTTCTGTTATCGCCCACGAAATTTCTCACGTTACCCAACGTCATCTTGCAAGAATGTTAGAAGATCAGTCTAAAACCACGCCACTGGCTATGGCTGGAATATTAGGCTCTATTTTAATATTTATGGCTAACCCCAATGCCGGTTTAGCCACCTTTACGGGAAGTATGGCGGGGATGCAACAAAACATGATCACCTTCACGCAAATGAACGAACAAGAAGCTGATCGGATAGGAATACAAACTCTTTATCGTGCAGGGTTTGATCCACAAGGTATGCCTAATTTTATGCAGATCTTAGCAGACCAAGTGCGCTATAGTTCTAAGCCACCTGAAATGCTATTAACGCACCCCTTACCTGACAGCCGTTTATCTGATGCACGTAGCCGAGCAGCGCAATATGCTCCGCGCAAAGTGCCACAATCGGCTAATTTTCTCTATGCTAAAATGCGGGTATTGACCATGCTAGAGAAAAACCCCGCATCAAGTAACGCTTTGCAAACCACGCTGGATCAGTTTAGGCAAGGAACGGAATTAGAAAAATCAGCCGCTAATTATGCACAAGCCTTACTCTATTCTCGTGATCGTAAATTTAATGACGCGAGAAAAATACTCGCCCCTATGCTGGCAAAAGAGCCAAATAATATCTGGCTTATTGATGCCATTACCGATATTGACGTAGAGCAAAACCGTGCTGCGGAAGCGATAACACGTTTACAACAAGCGCTTAAGCAATCACCTAACAACAAAGTACTGACGGTTAATTTAGCTAATGCTTATATGCAAAATAAGCAATATAACGAAGCTAATCGATTATTATATCGCTATACCTTTGACAATCCTGACGATCCTATTGGTTGGCAATTGGTGGCTGAAAATGCGGCAAAACAAGGTAATCGAGCCCAAGAGCTTGCAGCTTACGCTGAAGATTTGGCATTACGAGGAGATTTTGAAACTGCCATTCGTTATCTTGGTGATGCGAGTCGTCAAGTAAAATTAGGCAGTAATGAGCAAGCTCGTTTTGATGCACGTATTGATCAATTGCGTAAACTTCAACATAAAGACAGTCAATTTAAATAAGGGATAATATGACCAACAAAGTAACGATTTATCATAATCCGCGCTGTTCTAAAAGCCGTGAAACCTTACATTTATTAGAAGAGATGCATATCACCCCTGACGTTATTCATTATTTAGATACGCCGCCTTCTGTCGATGAGTTAAAAGCATTACTCAAAGCGCTAGATTTTGACGATGCAAGAAAATTAATGCGCACCAAAGAAGAAATTTATAAAACCCTAAAGCTTGCTGATGAGAGCTCACAAGAAGCACTAATTCAGGCCATGCATAATCACCCTAAATTAATTGAACGTCCTATTGTGGTCGTTGGCAATAAAGCGCGTTTAGGTCGTCCACCTGAGCAAGTTACCGCCCTTTTTAAGTAGGCTAAATTGGCAATTGCCGACATTGACGGTATGGCGCATCACTAAAACGTAATCTGAGTGATTTCAGAGCATTGAGACGAGAAACCTTACGGCTGTTTTCAAAGATCGGTGGTGCGCCCTAATAACTCATTATCTGCAGTGCGCTCAAAATGACAGAAAACCAACACGTTATACCTATTAACTTACTTCACTCCTCTTCATATCGATAACACAATTCTCTACTGCTTTATTACCACATCACAACGGTGTTACCGCCATCTGTATATTCTAAAGGTCACTAATGTTAATTTTCTGTTACAAACAATAAGGAAACACGATAGTTATTTCCATTAGTAGAATAAGGTAGTTTATTGCTTGCTTTCAAAATATTTCATCTTAATTTCATTTTTTTTATAGTGAATATTTTACCAAGATCAAAAATATCTATCACGATCACATTATCCTGTTACAAATAACAGCCAACAGAAAAAATTTATGAAACGTTTCATTTGTATTGTGACAAAAGTCTCTTTACACGAGTGAATTCCTACTTATTATGGTCTTCAGAAAATATGATGGCAGATTTGATTTGCGATACACTTCGAACCATTTTTATTTTCGTTATCATCCAATTCAGAAATTAATATTAGAGATACAATTTAAACAATACTGCAACATAGCAAAATACGTTAATTCGCCACTTCTTTTACACATGCCTACTCGCTATCTCACTAGAGATAGTGCGTTATGTTTTTTTTAAAAGTGTATAGATATCGGCAAACTAACTGAAAATATAGCCAACATATGGGCGACTAAAACTAATCAATCATCAAAATACCAGATGATTGCCAGGCTAATAGGAAATTTAATGAACATCGTACATAGACTCAAACTTGTTTCATTCCTCCAATTTTTTATTTGGGGCTCTTGGCTTGTTACGTTTGCTTCATATCTATTTGATAAATTACATTTTAAAGGTACTGACGTTGGGCTAATTTTTAGTGCTTTAGGATTAGCATCACTGATCGCACCGGTGATCATGGGATTTATTGCGGACAAGATAAATAACCGTAAGCTGGTCTTTATTACCCTGCATATTTTATCCGCGTTTGCTTTAGTGCTGATGTCTCAAATGACCACAGTGACTACCCTCTTCTTTGCGACACTTCTGCATTTATTGTTCTTTATGCCAAGCATTTCTATGGCAAACAGTATTATTTTTGAGTTACTAGAGCAAAAACACCTAGAGCCAAATGACTATTTCCCCAAAATCCGTGTTTATGGCACCGTGGGTTTTATTGCTGCAATGTGGGTTATTAGCTTCTTAGGTTTCGGTAATAGCTACGATCAACTGTTTGTTGCTGCAATAGCCTCTATTATCTTAGCGGTATTTGCGATGTTTTTACCGGCGACAAAAGCGACAGATAAAACAGAAGCAAAAGAAGAAGTGGCCGCTTTTAGCTTATCGAATACCTTACAAGTGTTTAAAAAGAAAAATGTGGTTATTTTCCTTTTCTTTGCCACATTGTTAGGTTCAGTATTGCAAATTACCAATACATTTGGGGTTCCATTCTTACAAGATATGGCCAAAGCACCTAATGCTGATGACTCTTTCTTGGCTCATTATCCTTCTGTTTTCTTATCCATTTCTCAAATTTCTGAAGTGGTCTTTATTCTATTTTTACCCCTGCTATTAAAACGAGTGAGAATAGAAACTATCGTATTATTTAGTATGATTGCATGGATCTTACGTTTTGGTTTCTTCGCTTACGGTGACTATTCATCATTAGGCCAAATCGTTCTGTTGTTATCCATGATTGTCTATGGTTGTGCTTTCGATTTCTTTAATATCTCCGGCTCGCTATTCCTAGAAAAAGAGATCCCATTACAATATCGCTCTACCGCACAAGGTATGTTTATGACCTTAGTGAATGGTTTTGGTACTTATTTAGGTGCGATGCTAAGTGGCTGGGTTATTGATTTGTATACCACAGATGGTGTTATTGATTGGCAGTCATTCTGGTTGATCTTTACGGGTTACACTGTGGCTATCACCGCACTTTATCTGATTTACTTAGTGGTTCCGCAGAAGAAAACAAAAGTTGTAGAAGCACATTAATTATTTCCCCCATTCTTTATTTGTTGCACTCACCGCTTATCTTTCGAGATAAGCGGTTTTTTATTACTGGTTATCTATTGCATAATACTTTGTTTTAAATAGCTTGCGATTAAAGCTTAAGAATATCTTTTACGAAAGGAATGGTCAGCTTACGTTGAGCCACAATAGAGGCATGATCGAGTTCATCTAGCATTTCAAATAATGTGCGCATTTTTCTATCTAAGCGCTTTAATACAAAACGACCCACATCTTCGGGTAATTCAAATCCACGTAGTTTCGCTCTTAATTGTAGTGCTTGAATTTTTTCTTCATCGCTTAGCGGTTGTAAGCGATAAATTTGCCCCCAATCTAGGCGAGAAGCGAGATCAGGAAGTTGTAAATCAATTTGACGGGGAGGTCTATCCCCTGTGATTAATAGACAGGTGCGACCAAGTTCTAATACGCGATTATACAGATTAAACAGAGCAAGTTCCCACTCTTCATCACCCGCAATACATTGAACGTTATCGATACAAACTAATGAAAGATGCTCCATACCTTCAAGCACATCTGGTACGAAATAAGCCCGTTTATCAAGAGGAACATAACCAACTGCATCTCCGGCTAAAGAAAGCTCTGCACAAGCTGCATGCAACAAGTGGCTTTTTCCGCCCCCATCACGAGACCAGAAATAGATATAACTGCCATGTGATTGGTGAATAGCAGTTTGGATCGCAGCAACGAGTGATGCATTTTCCCCTGCGTAAAAGCTATCGAATGTCTCATCATCGGGCAGAGATAGTGGTAATGATAGCTGTGATGGCGTATTCAGAAGCACCTCACCTGAATAGTTTAATAAACGTCGTGATTCTAACACAAATTCTATCAATGACAGAATCAATATTAAAAAAGCAAGACGAGCTGCTTAAGATGACAGCAATAAATAGCGAAACTGTTTATTTTGACATCAATATAAGATCAGTTTAGCCATTCTATTTCACTATTTAAACGTTATCTTAGAGAGATCGTGACCTGATGGTTGCTGATAAATATCTAATTTAAAATACTTAGCACAAGCATTTATATACTCAAAAATTTCTGATTGTGTCTCTTCATATTCCACCCATGTGGTAGCACGAGTAAAACAATATAATTCAACGGGTAGTCCCATTGGTGTGGGGGGCATTGTTCTTATCACCAAATACATATCCGGCCTAACATCACCACGCATTTTGATCCAATTTAACATATACTTTCTAAAAAGTTGTAGATTGGTCACCCCGTTGGTTTCTAACCAAGTATTAATATCACCTATCTCTTCTTCTTTACCTTCTAACATCGCTTCAATGCTTTTTTTAAGTGGCGCAGTATTTTTTAGCTCCTGCACTAACTGTTCTGTAGCAAATGAAATAGAGGATTGATCAATATAGAAACTACGCTTGATACGACGGCCTCCTGAAGAGAACATCGGTTGCCAGTTAGTATATTTTTCGGTTAAAAAGTCCTTTGTGGGTATACGAGAAATCGTGTTATCCCAATTACGTACTGTAATTGTGTGCAGTGCAATATCAATCACTTCACCACTAATATTACTGCTGGGTAATTCAATCCAATCATATAGTTTTAACACTTTACCATTTGAGATCAGAATATTAGCGACGAATGAGATAAGGGTATGTTGGAAAACAAACATCAATACCGCAGCGATCGCACCAAAGCTGGAAATAATAATCAGTGGGGATTGTTCAGTAAATAGCGCGATAATAAGAATAAAGGCGATGATCCACACCACTATCTTAGCAATTTCAATATAACCTTTAATCGAATTGTTACGGTGCCACGATTTTTTAGCATGCCTGATATTAAAAATATCTAACGCGTTATTAAGAAGAGAAGCAATATTGATGACGATAAAAGCACGACAAACCGTTTCAAAGATAATATTCATCTGTGCTGAAAACGAAGGCAATAACTGGTTTATATAGAGAACCAGAGTGACTGCAACAATAGAGGCACTTTTTTTCGCAATATCTTCTATCGTCTCTTCATCTGAGAGTTCGGTGAATAAAAACAATAGACGCTTGGCTATACGACGAAAGATCATCTTTGCCAGAAACCACACCACCAGCAACGTGATCACTAAAAACAGCGTGGTGAAAATCTGCTTAGATACGATAAAATCGTATATATCAACAAGTTTTTCCATAACTAGCGTCGTCACCCTTTTAAAAGCTTTGTTACAACCTTAAAACAATTTTTAGCTCAATAATAGCTAAAAAGTATCGCTATCACTAAACCACTAATAATTTCATTGTCTCATTTATTTGCGTTAAATAAATATTATTATTAAGTTTATTTTCTTTTTCTAAGTTTTAAACGCTTTTTATAACAAAAGTGTTTTTGTTTATCTTATAAGAATAAAAAACAACCAATAAAAAAAGCAGTCTATGACTGCTTTTTAGTTCAATGACGAAATATTAGCGAAAAGAGCTCATCAATGATTACTTGGTGTTTGTATGTTTGTTAATTGACTCCAGAGTATCATCCACTAACTCAGTTTCTGGGCGAATAATACTCACCAGCTTAAACACTAAACTTAAAACAATACCGACTATCGTTGCTAAGGCCATGCCTTTTAGTTCAGCTGCGCCAATTTGAATTGATGCACCACTTACACCGACAATTAAAATGATCGCTGTTAATATCAAGTTTTGTGGTTTGTTATAATCAACTTTCGAATCTAATAATACGCGAATACCGGACGCCCCTATTACACCATACAGTAATAAAGAGACACCGCCCATTACCGGTACGGGAACCGCTGCAATCGCGGCTGCCAGTTTACCAACACAAGAAAGTAAGATAGCGATAATTGCTGCACCACCAATGACCCAAGTGCTATACACTTTAGTAATAGCCATAACACCGATATTTTCACCGTAAGTCGTGTTAGGTGTAGAGCCAAAAAATCCGGAGATAATGGTTGAAAAACCATTTGCAAACATAGAGCGATGTAAGCCTGGGTTTTTCATGAGATCACGTTGAACAATATTCGCGGTTACCACAAGGTGCCCTACGTGTTCGGCAATAACCACTAATGCCGCCGGCAAGATAATAAAAATAGCACTCCACTCAAAACGCGGCGAATAAAAGGTAGGCAGAGCAAACCAATTGGCTTCTTTAATCGGTGTCACATCAACAACGCCCATAAAGAAAGAGAGTGCGTAACCGACTAACACGCCAATAAGAATAGGAATAATAGCCAAAAATCCCCTAAACATCACTGAGCCTAAAATAGTCACACCCAGTGTCACCATAGAGATTATCAATGTTTGACTATCAACGGGATTATCTGCGCTAGGTAATAATCCAGCCATATTAGCGGCGGTTCCGGCCAACTCAAGACCTATTACGGCAACGATTGCGCCCATTGCCGCAGGAGGAAACATCACATTAATCCATCCGCGTCCGGCGATTTTCACAATGCCAGCAACAAGGCAAAATAGCACCCCACAGACAATAAACCCGCCCAATGCTAATTCATAGCCTAAAGGAAGTAGCAATAACACCGGAGAGATAAAGGCGAAACTTGAACCTAAATAAGCAGGAATACGACCTTTACAGATAAAGAGATAAAGCAGAGTACCGATACCGTTAAACAATAATATGGTGGCCGGATTAACCTTAAACAAAATCGGCACAAGTACAGTAGCACCAAACATGGCAAACAGATGTTGAAAACTCAATGGGATTGTTTGTAATAATGGTGGGCGCTCTTCTACCCCGATTGCACGACGAGTCATGCTTACGACCTCTCTTTAAAATAGATATAAATGGAATTTAAATTTCAGCGATAAAACAAACCAATAAGGGATCCAAAAAAAAGCCGACTATCAAAGTCGGCTTAATCATTATTTTGTACCAAATATCTTATCACCCGCATCACCAAGGCCTGGGACAATGTACCCATGCTCATTAAGATGCTTATCAATCGATGCAGTATATAACTCAACATCAGGATGAGCTTCTTCTAATGCTTTGATCCCCTCAGGCGCAGCCACTAACACTAAAACTTTAATTGAAGTACAGCCTGAATTTTTTAATAAATCAATTGTGGCAATCATAGAGCCACCAGTTGCTAACATTGGGTCAACAACAAGTGCCATACGTTCTTCAATATGAGAGGCTAGTTTCTGGAAGTAAGGGACGGGCTTTAAGGTTTCTTCATCGCGGTAAACACCAACTACACTGATCCGGGCGCTAGGAATATTTTCTAATACTCCATCCATCATCCCAAGACCGGCACGGAGGATAGGTACAACAGTAATTTTTTTTCCTTTAATCTGTTCTATCTCAACCGGGCCACACCAACCTTCAATTGTTACCGTCTCTGTTTCTAAATCGGCGGTAGCTTCATACGTCAGTAGACTGGAAACTTCTGAAGCCAATTCACGAAAGCGTTTAGTGCTTATATCATGATCTCGCATCAGCCCCAATTTATGTTGAATGAGTGGGTGTTTTACCTCAACGATCTTCATAATTTCTCCTAATGTACGACGCAGCCAGACAAAAAAATCGCGAGATTATACCGCTTTTTTAGTGACTTTCCATCGTTTTTCTATTGATATTGATCAATCGCACAGCTTTTAACCACACTAACATGAATAATTGTGATCTAAAAAGAAGATCCTCGCAAACGTTTGCTTTGCCTGTTAGAATAGCCACCGCACACATTTTTTCTTAACAGCAACTTGCCGTGAGGGCTAGACGTGACTAACAAATCCTCTCTCAGCTATAAAGATGCCGGTGTCGATATTGATGCAGGTAATGCTTTAGTCGATCGTATTAAAAGTGTAGTAAAAGAAACTCGCCGTCCTGAAGTTATGGGGGGTTTAGGTGGTTTTGGTGCATTATGCGCTATTCCCACTAAATACCGCGAACCTATTTTAGTGTCAGGCACTGACGGTGTCGGTACTAAACTTCGCCTTGCGATGGACTTAAATCGCCACGATGATATTGGTATCGATTTAGTCGCAATGTGTGTTAACGATTTAATCGTTCAAGGAGCTGAGCCTCTCTTCTTTCTTGACTACTATGCCACAGGCAAGTTAGATGTCGATACTGCCGCACGGGTTGTAACGGGTATCGCTGAAGGTTGTAAGCAATCCGGCTGTGCCTTAGTGGGTGGCGAAACAGCGGAAATGCCCGGCATGTATCATGGTAACGATTATGATATCGCCGGTTTTTGTGTTGGTGTCGTTGAGAAATCACAGATTATCGATGGTAGCAAAGTTAAAGCGGGTGATGCATTAATTGCTCTCGCTTCAAGTGGCCCTCATTCTAATGGCTATTCACTGATCAGAAAAATTCTTGAAGTCAGTGGTGCCTGTGCTGAAACTACCCCATTAGGTGATACATCACTGGCTGATAAACTCTTAGCGCCAACCCGTATTTATGTAAAATCACTCCTGTCATTAATTGAAAACGTTGATATTCACGCAGTGGCACATATTACTGGTGGTGGATTTTGGGAAAATATTCCGCGCGTGCTACCTGAAAATACGCAAGCTCGTATTAATAGCCAAAGTTGGCAGTGGCCTGAGGTCTTTAACTGGCTACAACAGGCAGGTAATGTCAGCACTCATGAAATGTATCGTACCTTTAACTGTGGTGTCGGCTTATTAATCGCCGTGAGCCAAGCTGATGTTGAAAAAACGCTATCACATCTTAATGCCTGTGGTGAAAAGGCATGGTTAATTGGTGATATTGCCCCGCAAGCAGCGGGTGATGCACAAGTGATTATCAATTAGTAAAAGTACCCCCATGAAAAATATTGTGGTCCTGATCTCAGGAAATGGTAGCAACCTACAGGCGATTATTGACGCCTGTAGGGCGCATAAAATCGCAGGCCAAGTTGTGGCTGTTTTCAGCAATAAAGCACAAGCTTATGGGCTTGAACGAGCGAGACAAGCGGATATCCCTGCTTACTTTATCGATCCGGCTGATTATCCTGATAGAGAAGCTTATGATAAAGCGTTAATCACTCAAATTGATGGCTATCAGCCAGATATTGTGGTTCTTGCTGGCTTTATGCGTATTTTATCGCCGTTATTTGTCAACCATTATCAGCATAAGCTATTAAATATTCATCCCTCTTTACTTCCCAAATATCCCGGTCTGCATACACATAAACAAGTTATTGAGAATAAAGATACTTTTCATGGTACTACCGTACACTTTGTCACGGAAGAATTAGACGGTGGCCCGATGATCATTCAAGCGCGTATTCCCGTCTCTTCTGATGATACCGAACAAAGTTTGCAAGCAAAAATACAAACACAAGAGTATCGCATTTATCCTCTCGCAATTAGTTGGTTAGCAGAAGAGAGATTAAAAATGATAGATAATCGGGCGCTACTTGATGGTAATGTTCTGTTTGACAATCTTGATTAACGGTTTCACTTAAGATAAAAAGTCACTTTGTGCTACACTGTAGCCCGCGGTGACTTTTATTGTGTCACCCTTTTCTCTTTTTATTCAATGCATTTTCACCGAGGTGCTTATGTCCGGTGGTAAGAAAGTTCCACCTATAAAATTACGTCCTCTCGAAAGAGAAGACCTTCCTTTTGTCCATAAACTTGATAATAATGCTAGCGTTATGCGCTACTGGTTTGAAGAGCCTTATGAAGCTTTTATTGAGTTAAGCGACCTATATGAAAAACATATTCACGACCAAAGTGAACGACGTTTTATTGCTGAAAGTGAAGGCACAAAAGTCGGTTTAGTTGAGCTGGTTGAAATTGATTATGTTCATCGTCGTGCTGAGTTTCAAATCATTATCGCCCCTGCTCATCAAGGCCATGGTTATGCAGCCCGCGCGGCAAAGTTAGCGATGGACTACGCTTTTTCTGTACTTAATTTATACAAACTCTATTTAATCGTCGATAAAGAGAATGCTAAAGCGATTCATATTTATGAAAAGCTTGGCTTTAAGAAAGAAGGTGATTTAATAGATGAGTTTTTTGTTAATGGCTCTTACCGTTCTGCGATTAGAATGTGTACATTCCAAGCCCCTTATTTTGAACAAAAAGCCAAAGCAGCAAGACCGGAAAATTTTGTTAAACCGGGTGCAACGATAAAACAATATGTCTGATTAATTCAGATAATAAGATTTAACTTTAACCCATGTTGGAGTTCAGATGTCCCAAGAACGACTCTATATTGATAAAGAGATCAGCTGGCTTGCGTTTAACGAGCGAGTATTGCAAGAGGCGGCAGATAAACGTAACCCGCTAATCGAAAGGGTCAGGTTTTTGGGGATCTATTCAAATAATCTTGATGAGTTTTATAAAGTTCGCTTTGCGGATGTAAAACGGCGTATTTTAATTAATGAGGAGCGTGGCTCACGCTCTGGCTCCAGTCACGCTCGTCATTTAATCAAAAAAATCCAATCTAAAGTTGCCAAAGCCGACCAAGAATTCGACGCACTGTATAACGACTTGCTTTTAGAAATGGCGCGTAATCAGATTTTTTTAATCAATGAACGGCAAATCTCACCTAACCAACAAATTTGGTTACGCCAATATTTTCGCCAAAACTTAAGAAAACATATCACGCCGATCCTTATCAACCCTGAAACTAATTTGGTTGAGTTTTTAAAAGATGATTACACATATTTAGCCGTTGAAATTGCTCAGGGGCAAACTATTCACTACGCTTTGTTAGAGATCCCCTCTGATAAAGTCCCTCGTTTTGTTATTTTGCCTACAGAACAAGGCCGAGGTAAGAAAAAGTCAATGATTTTGCTGGATAATATCTTACGCTATTGTCTTGATGAGATTTTTAAAGGCTTCTTTGACTATGATTCTTTAAATGCTTATTCCATGAAAATGACACGTGATGCTGAATATGATTTAGCCACTGAAATGGAATCCAGCTTATTAGAAATGATGTCATCTACCTTAAAACAGCGCCTTACCGCTGAGCCTGTTCGTTTTGTCTATCAACGTGATATGCCCGATGAAATGGTTGCTTTACTGCGTAGCAAATTAGGTTTATCTAATAATGACTCGGTCATTGCTGGTGGGCGTTATCACAACTTTAAAGACTTTATTAATTTTCCTAATGAGGGAAGTAAGTTTCTATTAAATAAACCTATTCCTCGTTTACGCCATGTTTGGTTTGATAATTTCCGTAATGGCTTTGATGCGATCCGTGAACGTGATGTGTTACTTTATTATCCTTATCATACCTTTGAGCATGTATTAGAATTATTACGCCAAGCGTCTTTTGATCCCAGTGTTATTTCGATAAAAATCAATATCTATCGCGTAGCAAAAGACTCTCGGATTATCGATTCGATGATCCACGCCGCCCACAATGGTAAGCGTGTCACTGTGGTCGTTGAATTACAAGCTCGCTTTGATGAAGCCGCGAATATACATTGGGCTAAACGCTTAACCGAAGCTGGCGTCCACGTTATCTTTTCAGCGCCCGGCTTAAAAATTCATGCGAAATTATTTATTATTTCTCGTTTGGAAGAAGGCGAAATCATTCGTTATGCACATATTGGTACTGGGAATTTTAATGAAAAAACCGCACGCCTTTATACCGATTATTCTCTGTTAACCGCGAATACAGAAATTAATAATGAAGTACGTCGAGTGTTCAATTTTATTGAAAACCCTTATCGTCCGGTGACTTTTGAACATTTAATGGTATCACCGCAAAACTCACGTATTTTGTTAAACCAGTTGATCACAAATGAAATTCACAATGCTCAAGCGGGGCACCCTGCGGGTATTACCTTAAAAGTTAACAATTTAGTCGATGAAGAGTTAGTTAATCGTCTTTATGATGCCTCACAAGCAGGTGTTAAAATCCGCCTATTAGTACGCGGTATGTGCTCTTTAGTCCCTAATCAGCCCGATTTTAGTGAAAATATTCAGGTCACCAGTATTGTTGACCGCTTTTTAGAGCATGATCGTGTTTATGTCTTTACCAATAAAGGGGATGAGAAAATTTTCCTATCATCCGCAGACTGGATGACTCGTAACCTTGATTATCGTATTGAAGTTGCCGTACCACTACTCGACCCTCAGCTAAAACAGCGTATTTTGGATATTCTTGAGATCCAGTTTAATGATACTGTAAAAGCACGATATTTAGATAAAGATCTAACAAATAGCTATGTTCCTCGAGGAAATAAACGTAAGATCCGCGCCCAACTTGCTGTATATGAATACCTTAAATCATTAGAACAACCAGGATCACGAGCGTAATCAATGCCTTTATTACAAGATGACTCTTCTTCACCACGTCCTTTAGAAATTGCGGCTATAGACCTTGGTTCTAATAGTTTTCATATGATCATAGCCCGTGTTGTCAATGGTGCCTTACAGGTATTAAGTCGTTTAAAACAACGGGTATATCTTGCCGATGGCCTTGATGATAATGATAAACTCAGTGAAGAAGCAATGTTGCGGGGGCTTTCTGCACTTTCCCTTTTTGCTGAAAGGTTACAGGGATTTCCAGCAGAAAATGTCACTGTGGTCGGTACACATACGTTACGGGTTGCTAGCAATGCCAAAGTCTTTTTGCAACGCGCAAAAGAGGTGATGCCCTATCCTATTGAAATTATTTCTGGTCACGAAGAAGCACGCCTGATCTTTATGGGTGTTGAGCATACGCAATCTGAAAAAGGGCGTAAGCTAGTGATTGATATTGGTGGAGGCTCTACCGAATTAGTGATCGGAGAAAATTTTGAACCCATCTTGATCGAAAGCCAGCGTATGGGGTGTGTCAGCTTTAGCCGTCAATTTTTCCCGAACCAAAAAATTAGCGAATCCGCTTTTCGTAAAGCTCGCGAAAAAGCAGCACGTAAAATGGAAAAAATTGCTTGGCAATATAAAATGACCGGCTGGGATGTCGCATTAGGCGCATCGGGTACTATCAAGGCTGCACATGAAATTTTGGTTGAATTTGGTGAAAAAGATGGTGTGATCACCCCTGAACGCCTATTAATGTTGACCAAACAGGTACTACGGTTTAAAAAATTTAAGGATATCACCCTACCGGGATTATCCGATGAACGTAAACACAGTTTTGTACCTGGTTTAGCCATTTTATGCGGTATTTTCGATACCCTAGGCTTAAAGGCTCTCCATTTATCTGATGGTGCATTACGTGAAGGTGTATTGTATGAAATGGAAGGCCGTTTTCGTCATCAAGATATTCGCCAGCGTACCGCCAAAAGCCTTGCTGAACACTATAATATCGATCGTGAACAAGCTAAGCGCGTCCTCACCACAATGCAATCACTGTATGCTCAGTGGGCGGAACAAAATCCTAAACTGGTTCGTCCTGATCTAGAAGCGATTTTAGTATGGGCGGTGATGTTGCATGAAGTGGGATTAAGTATCAATTTAAGTGGTTTGCATCGTCATTCTGCTTATATTCTTTCGAATACAGATTTACCCGGTTTTAATCAAGAACAACAACAATTATTAACTACATTAGTTCGTTATCATCGCAAAGCAATTAAGTTTGATGAGTTACCTAAATTTAATCTATATAAAAAGAAACAGTATTATCCATTAGTACAAATACTTAGGTTAGCAACACTACTTAATAATCAGCGTCAATCAACCACTAAACCGGTTTCTTTACGTTTAGTGACCGATGATAATCACTGGACACTCTATTTTCCTAAAAATTATCTTGCCGATAACACATTGATGGAATTGGATTTAGAAAAAGAACAGGAGCATTGGCAGGCCGTTCCGGGCTGGAAACTGGATATAAAAGAGGAATCTGCTTAACAATATGATATTATACAGAAAAAGACGCGGTATAATGCGTCTTTTGTTGCATTTATCATACAACAACTATCACATAACAACGTAAGGTTTGATTTGTGACGATAATATGAAAATACCCAATGTAATATTTTCAAGATCGCTATTTTTTTATATGGAGAAGACCGATAATCATCCTAAAATGGAATAATGAATACTAATGGTTATCTCCCTCGTAAGAATTAAAAAGGAATAACATGTCTCAATCAGCTATCAATAATGATACTGCGGCTGCCATCAATCCATATTCACAAAAAGTGGCACACCTGCGTCAGCAAATTCTGAACATCTTTCTTGAAGATGACCGTTTTGTTGAAACAGTGTTAGGTGAAGCAAGTGAAAGTGATAGGCTGAGCCACCATGAACTTCATGAAAAAATCACCACTGTTAGAGAATTACTACAAGATCTACACGCGGCAGATATTGCAGATATTCTTGAAGCCCTTCCCTATGATGAACGTTTAGCTCTATGGCATTTGGTTGATAATAATGAGCGTGGTGCGGTTTTAGTCGAAGCCTCTGTCGCCGTTTGGGACAGCCTAATTAAAGATATGACGGATCGTGAATTATTACGCTCAGTCGCTTCTTTGCATGTGGATGAACAGGCCTATATTGCGGAGCATTTACCCCGTGATACCATGCGTCGTCTTTTGACCTATTTAGAACCAAGTCTGCGTAATAGGATCAGAGAAGTCCTGCAATATCCGAAGGATAGTGTTGGACAGATGATGGATTTTGAGTTTGTCACCGTGCGTGGCAACGTAACATTAAAAACGGTTCAACGCTATTTACGCCAACGTGGCTCTATTCCTGAAGCCACGGATAAAATTTTCGTTATTGATAATGCCAATCATCTGTTAGGTGAATTACCCTTAACCACAGTATTAACCCAGTCGCCGGATAAACGGGTCTCTGATGTCATGAAAACCGATACTGTCAGCTTTATGCCCGAAGAGAAAGGCGAAGATGCAGCGGGTGCGTTCGAACGTTATGACTTAATTTCGGCTGCAGTTGTTGATAGTAATGGCCTGTTAATGGGACGTTTAACCGTTGAAGATATCGTCGATAATATGCATGAAGAGAGCGATACTAACATTCGTCGTATGGGGGGGTTAAGCCCAGAAGAGGATGTATTCGCCCCTGTCGGGCAAGCGGTTAAAACACGTTGGACATGGCTTGCTATCAACTTATGTACTGCTTTTGTCGCTTCTCGTGTTATCGGTGTGTTTGAGCATACCATTTCCCAATTAGTCGCCTTAGCAACTTTAATGCCTATTGTTGCAGGTATTGGGGGAAATACCGGTAACCAAACCATTACTATGATTGTGCGTGCATTAGCACTACATCAAATTCAGACTGGTAGTTTCTCGTTCTTAATTTTAAGAGAGTTAGGTGTTGCCCTTATCAACGGTATTGTTTGGGGGGGAATAATGGGAGTTGTAACTTACTTCCTTTATGGTGATATTGCGATGGGCGCCGTAATGACAATGGCCATGGTACTCAACCTATTAATGGCTGCCTTGATGGGAGTATTAATACCGATGACCATGATAAAACTGGGTAAAGATCCGGCCATTGGCTCAAGTGTGATGATCACCGCGATCACCGATACCGGTGGCTTCTTTATTTTCTTAGGCCTAGCTACTATTTTCTTAGTTTAACAAAACAGATAAAAACGCCACTGTAGAGTACATCACAGTGGCGTTTTTGTTTTTATAGATTTTTTAGGCTGTTGTTGAAAGAGAGTAATAGATCAGTAGTAATGCGACAACAAGCGATACCATAAACGTTCTTCTTACCGCAACACTGACTGATAAATTATCTTGTTGCAGACTCCCATACAGCGTTTTTTTTAGTAGCAGACTACTAGCTAAAGCGACAACAAACACAGATGCAAATAGCACAATCGCGGCTAACAACACCGCACTTATCGAAATTGAATTCATCATTCCCCCCTGCTATATCCACCGACATCTGATGTAATTATAACCAGATAATGACGCTTTGAGATGATTTTTGCTGTTTTTCCCTATTTATCATTTAACTATTTAAAATCTATATTTTAAATAAAAATGCGTAACCATGCTTAAATCAACCAATTTTATTGACATTTAATATCAATAATTTTCAATTTTAAGAAATTTAAAACCAATGAATAAATGAGTTTATTTTAGATGAATACCCTAAAAATAATGCCAATAACAGGTTATATTGCTACAAAACACCAATATTTATTAATTAATAATCTAATTATTATTTAATTAACAAGAAATAATAAATTAAAATAACGCTAATTTTATTATTTAATTCAATTTAGAAAAATTGAAATGATATTCAATAAATCGTTTTTTTAACCATAACTAATAAATGAAAATAAAGGTAAGAACAAAACCTCTAATTTTATTAAAAAACTACACAAGAAAACAAAAACCGCCCTAAAAATCACAAAACAAACAAAACTTAGCATTAAAAACTACAGATTCTCACAATGACAACTTATCAAATTGTTTTATTTTATGCTCTTTACTTCATAAAGAGCTTCCTGATATAACTATTTACATCATTACAATATTATTCTTTCTTGTATAAAAGACGATAAATAACTTTTTAACGTTATTTATTGCCACCTTTGTGATCAACTTTTTTAAGAATTTTATTGATGGTTTGGTTATTTACTCTTTTTTATCACGATGATTAATATAGGTTGTTATTATGACATCACAATCACACTCCACTCAGCCGTTGAGTCAACCTACGGCAAGACCTTTAAACCGCAACGACTATAAAACGTTGGGTTTATCCTCACTAGGAGGAACATTGGAGTTCTATGATTTCGTGATCTTCGTGTTCTTTACGAAAACATTGAGCCATTTATTCTTTCCTGGTGATAACGCTTTTATCGCTCAGATGCAGACATTAGGTATTTTTGCTGCCGGTTATCTTGCTCGTCCTTTAGGTGGCATCATTATGGCTCACTATGGCGATATTATCGGCCGTAAACGTATGTTTACCTTAAGTATCTTTTTAATGGCTGTACCAACTTTGGTGATTGGCTTATTACCTACCTATGCCAGCATCGGTGTGGCTGCACCGTTATTACTGTTATTGATGCGTATTATGCAAGGGGCGGCTATCGGTGGTGAAATGCCCGGGGCTTGGGTATTTATTGCCGAACACACCCCGAAACAGCGTTATGGCTTAGGGGTGGGTACCTTAACATCCGGTATTACTGGTGGCATCTTATTAGGCTCTATCGTCGCTATTATTGTACAACGCAGCTATAGCGCTCAAGAAGTGAATGATTTTGCATGGCGAATTCCCTTTATTTTAGGTGGTATATTTGGCTTGATCTCGGTTTATTTACGTCGTTTTTTACAAGAAACACCTATCTTTAAAGAGATGGCGGCTAAAAAAGCCTTAGCACAAGAAATGCCGGTGGTTTCGGTTATCAAAAACCATAAACAAGCCTGTTTAATTACTGCAGCATTAACATGGTCTTTATCTACAGCTATTGTTGTTACTATTTTGATGACACCCAGTGTTATTGTTGAAGGGATCTACAAAATAGACAGAACAACATCGTTAGAAGCGAACTGTGTTGCCACCTTAACGCTGACCTTAGGATGTATCTTCTGGGGCTGGTTGGGTGATAAATTAGGAACCCGTGCATCCATGACCTTATCATGGGGTGGATTAATTGTTACCGCATTCCATTTTTATGGAAGCTTAGATGCCAATATGTCTGGTATCCAATTAGCATTTAACTATGGTTTGATGGGCTTTTTTGTCGGTGCAATTGCCACAACGCCAATTGTGAGTACTAGAGCATTTCCTCCTTCAATTCGTTTTTCTGGTCTCTCTTTTGCTTATAATATGGCCTATGCCGTATTTGGTGGCTTAACGCCAATGTTAACGGGCGCTTGGTTGGAAAAAACGGCAATGGCAGGAGCTTATTATGTTGCAGCTGTTTCTGCATTAGCCATTGTTATCGCATTCTTACCTTTAGCTTATAAAGGGTGGATCGCGGTAAACACCAGCTCACGGGAAAAAGAGATAGCATTGCAAGTTGATAAAGTCGCTAGTTAATCGTTGCTAGCAAGAAATATTTTACTCTCCTTAGAATTTATTATTCACAACAACACCACCCTAATAGGTGGTGTTGTTGCATCAATATAATTAATCTAATCACTGTAGTTTATCTGAATTTAATCTTGTTATATATCAATCAATTGATAAGATTGTAAAAAAGAAAATTTTCCGCAAAATTGGCCCTATCAAGACATTACAGGACTTGAGATCATTACTGAAACATTACATTTTAAGATCAACGATAATGAGTAGATTTTTATTAATTTGAAATATGTTTTCCAAAAAGACAAGTATAAATAAAAAACAACATTATCAAGTACTATAGATATTTTTTGTTAAAATTAACTTTATTTTTAAATAGATATAAAAAAGGATGCCCTAGAGCATCCTTTTATTGTCAGACAATAAATTTCACATATTACTGTGTCATTTTACTCAGCATAGGGGCAGTAAATAGCATTAACAGTGCAATAACACCTGTTACGATACCTATTTGTAAAAATACACTGCTATATATTTCTAATGAAGCGTGTGCATTTTGTACGTCTTCAGGAACGGCCATTAAGCTTGCCACTTTACCAGCAATAATTGCAGCTGCCGCAGATGTTAAGAACCATGCGCCCATAATAAAGCCCATTAAACGCTGTGGCACTAGTTGGGCCACCATAGCAAGACCTAATCCTGAGATCATCAGCTCACCAATACTTTGAAAGCCATAACTGGCAACAAGCCACCATGATGAAACGATACCAGCTTCATTTGCCATACTCGCCCCCAATGGTAATACTAAGAATGCAGTTGCACTCAAAAACATTCCCACTGTGAATTTATAAGGCATGGGTAATTTATCACCCATAAAGTTATATATAGCAGCCAATAATGGACTAGCTAACATGATCCAAAATGGGTTAAGTGATTGAAATTGCTCTGGCTCAACACTAAAGCCTAAAATAGCGTGTTCAACATTATGGATCGCAAAAAAGTTTAATGATGTTGGCATTTGATCATAAAGAACAAAAAATACCACGGCTTCCACCATCAGTAAGAAAGCGACGATCATTTTACGCCGTGCAACCCCTTTCATCATAAAAGTTTCACGGGCAAAAATCAGGATAATACCTAATGAAATAATCGCTAAAGACCATGTTGCCACTTCATTATTATGTAATAACCACGTTGATACTGCCGTTAAAGCAACAATCCCCACCAGCGTTAATAACAGTTTCAGGTAGTTTAGTGGCTCAAAGTCAGGCCTAGAGCCTTTATCTTTGATCCAACCGCGACATAGCATAAAGTTTGCCAGTGTGATCAACATCCCCACCACACTTAATGCGAAAGCGACATCCCAACCATAATTCGCCGCTAACCATGGTGTCGCTAACATGGATAAAAATGATCCCACATTAATCGACATATAGTACATGGTAAATGCACCATCTAATTGTGGATCATCTTTCTCATAACAGGTGGCTAATAAAGAGGAAGGATTGGCTTTAAATAAACCATTACCCACCGCAATAGTGGCTAATCCCCAGTAAATCATATCTTTATCATGATCGGAGAAAGCAACCATGGCATAACCAATTGCCAGCACAATAGCCCCTAGGACAATAACCCTTTTTGTCCCGAGAATTTTATCGCCAAGCCAGCCACCAATTGCCACAAAGCCATAAACTAATGCGGTAAATGCGGCAAAAACAGTGATAGCTTCCGCCTCACTCATACCCAGCATTTTAACCAGATAAACGGCCATGATCCCTTGTAAGCCGTAATATCCAAAACGTTCCCATAATTCGATTGAGAAGATGAGATAAAATGCACGAGGCTGTTTAAACGCATTCAGACTCGGTTTCTGTTCATCTTCAGGTGTGTTTGCAGTTGACACTAAAAACCTCTAGTTATTCTATTATGCCCTTATTTTTGGGCTGCTTTTACCAAAAACATTGTGATTCAAGACAGAGTTAAAGCGCGGTGTTATTCATACTGAATTGTTATTCTTAACAAAGAGTTCAATACAGAGAAAAACAAGGTTGGCATTCTATCACCGGAAAGAATAATTATCTAAGAATTATAACTAACTATTGCGTTTTATCATAGTTGACGCCATTTGTACAAAATAGTTATGCGTTCAAAAAATCAACAAACAAAATAACTCACTGATTATTAATCATTTATTTTATGCTAGTTTATTCATCATCACTATTTGACATCCTCCACGCCCCAAAGGACGTGGATCCCTACTGCGTTCAGACTGATGTCTGAATCACCTCGGCGGGTTCCTGCTTCGACGGGCGGTCTGAC
>PPYE01311149.1_pt1 | contig 82711 bp, 81 predicted proteins | sample 1559881 | NCBI WGS metagenome assembly PPYE01 (sample SAMN08240022, study PRJNA423297) | Human gut metagenome, whole genome shotgun sequencing project. | reverse complement strand
GGATAAGCAGGTGCTTGTGCGGCTCGCGCGCGTAAGCGGCATACAGCTCATCCAGCGGCCACGCCCCCGGTTTGATGGTACCGGCGGTAAACTCGTTCCACTCGAAAGAGCGCACCAGTCTCCCCTGATTATCAAACGGGAACTGGGGTTCATCATCTTCAAGAAATACCACGTTGTGATCGCCACCGGCACAGGTATTGCCGCACCACTCGGTACCGGAATAGCAGACAAAGCTCTCTGGCTGGTTCAATTCATTAATCAGCTTTACCGCTTGTTTCCAGCGCGCTTCGGTGACGTTAAAGTCGTTTGCGGTATATCCCAGAATATCGAGACCGGCGACATCACGTCCGTAACTCAGGTTATACAGCGTGTCATTGGTGCCAACGGTGTCATCAGAATGCACATGAAGATCAGCATACAGCGGGCGCAGGCCTGTGGCGGTCTCTTCGGTCGTGACCCATTCTTTTCCTTCCAGCAGGGGGAGTGCATCCAGTGTCGCGCTGACTAACCACTCTCCTGCAGAAAGCTGCAAATCACTGATGCGCGCGATCGCCCAGCCCTGCCCGGCCAGCCGGAAGTCATGGTGCTGCTTTTCCCCTTCCGAAGAGGTTATTGCCAGCCGTCCTGACAGCGGCAGTTCCCGGCAGGTATTACCCCAGCTGTCATCCAGCCGGATGATGGCGGAGAACGGTGTATGGGGAGCCAGTAGACGGGGGGTAATGACGGAAAGGGACGCCGGGGCACCGGGTACGATATCCAGCAGCGTGTCTCCTGGTACTTCCGCAAATTTTGAGCTGCCCAGTGGGTCGACAAAGAGACGAAAACGGAAATCTTTCTCGACAAAACTCTGTACGCGGGTCCCGCCTCCGCCCCGACGGCGGTCGCCCAGGCGGATAATAATTTTATCCCCGGGGTTGATGTAGCCATCGACGATATCAATCAGAATCGCTTTCTGGAACGGTCGCTCATGTCCTTTCTGGTCGAAGCGCACTTTGAGATGCTGCACTGTGGCAGGGCTCTGTCCCGGCAACAGGGGGCCGGCCTGATACTCGGCACTGACATAGTTTGCTCCAGCGGGGTCACTGGTCTGAAAGAGCGCCCAGTCCGAGTAAAATTTAAAGGCAAGCTTAAGCCACGCGCCATCCGCGAGGCCGCTGGCCCCAACGGTGTACACCAGTTGGAGCTCTTCCCAGGCACCTGCCGTTAGCTGACTGTGTGAACTGGTGACACAGCCCAGAAACGGGAGCACTTTATTCTGCTCATACAGACCTTTTGGGGCGATGTAATCGCCTGCGTCACGGATATCAAACTGACTCATATTACCTCGTACAATTATTGGGCACGCCAGCGCCGGTAGCGCTGCTCGATGCGGCGAAACACAAGATTTTCCATCAGCCAGGCAATTAGCCCGATCAGGCAGATCCCCAGCAGTACCTGGCTGCTGTTACCCGTCTGACCGCCCATCGCCACCATCCAGCCAATGCCCCGGGAGGCCCCAAGCATTTCTGCCGCCACCAGTGCACGCCACGCCTGGCTGAATCCAATACGCAAAGCGGCAGTGATAAACGGCAATGAGCTGGGCAGATAAACATGGAGCAACAACTGAGCCGGACGGGCACCCAGCGTGCGCGCCGCGCGCACTTCCCCGCCGCGAATGCCCCGGATCCCTTCCTGAATGGTCAGACACATCGGGAAGAGCGCGGCGATGACAATCACCACCACGATAGAGACGATGCCCAGGCCAAAAATAAGCAGCATGAGCGGTGCCCATGCAATGGGCGGGATGGCCATAAACAGGCTGTTCAGTGGAGTGAGAAAATCCCTGAATCGATCGGACAGCCCGGCGCTGACGCCCAGGATCAGCGCCAGCACTACGGCGACAACGAACCCGGCGAACTCCTCCAGCAGGCTCGCGCCCAGCTGAGCCCATATCGAGCCGTCACTGAACCAGCGCACGGCTTCACGCCAGACATCCCAGGGTTGCGGGAGGACGTAAGAAGGATAGTGACTGGCTACAATTATCCAGACCACCAGCAGAGCGGGCAACGAGGCCCAGCCCCAGTTTGGCGTTAACTTCACTGCGGGATCCCTGCCTTTTTCAGCCACTGCGTATCAACAAATTCATTTAGCGCAGGGGCTTTTTGCATATAGCCGAGCGACCGGGAATCCTTCATCAGCTGTTCAAAGAACGCCCCGTCCTTCTGCGTCAGTGACACTGACCACTGGATGCGTTTACGCGCCTCCTCTACCAGTGCCTCCGGCGACAGCGTTTTGCCATCTGTGGTTTTGATGGACTGCAGCTTAAACGCGTCTGCCATAATGCGATCGGCTTCTGCCGGGTGCTGGTTGATGAAGTCCACCGCCTTCTGATGCGCGCGGAGGAGTTTCACCGCGTCGTCAGGGCGATCCTTTAACGTCTCCGGGAGCGCCATCAGCACATACCACGGATAACCCGGCTGAATCTTATTCACGTCAAGCAGCACTTTTGCATCACCGCGCAACAGCGCTTCGCTGATAAAAGGTTCCCAGGTAAAGGCGGCATCTACCACGCCCTGCTGCAATGCAGCAGGCATGTTGCCAGCCGGCATAGTCAGCACCTGCACGTCTTTATCCGCGATTAACCCGGCTGGCTGCAGCACGACTCCTCGAAGCAGGACATCCATCCCGCTGCCTTTTTTCACCCCGGCGATACGTTTGCCTTTGAGGTCAGCCAGCGTTGAAATGCCACTTTTGGCAGGAACGATCAGCGCAGCCTGCCCGCGGTTCACTTTGGCAATGATTTGCCCCTTCAGCCCGCGAGAGAACCACTGAAACACCGGGGTCGCACCGATATACGCCGCATCCAGCTCGTGCGCGGCCAGTGCCTGACTGATAACCGGCCCGTCGCCAAAGGACTTCAGCTCGACATTCAGCCCTTCCTGCTTATAAAAACCTTCTTTTTCTGCAATCAGCGCCGGTGCGTTTGCCAGCGCATAAACCCAGCCAATGCGCAGCGGCTGCGACTCCGCTGCGTCAGCCGCGTTAAATAAAACCCCTGATATCAGCACAGCAAGAAATGATTTACCCATTTGACGTTCCGTTTTATTAGAGTGAGTGACTGTGGGACTGCTGCATCACGTTTGTAATGCGCTTCAGTAATTCATTGCGATATGCGGCAAAAGCTGGAAGCTGCCGTGTCTCCAGGTTGCTGCGCGGACGTGGCAGAGAAACGGTGAGTTCGCTGTGCACACCGCCCGGAGCACGATTCAGGACGATGACGCGATCGGCCAGGAAGACGGCTTCTTCAATGTCGTGCGTGATAAATACGGTGGTCTGGCCGATGGCAGACCAGAGGCGAAGCGTCTCTTCGTTCATATCACCGCGGGTGATGGCATCAAGGGCAGCGAACGGCTCATCCATCAGTAATACGTCAGGCTCCAGTGCCAACGCACGCGCCAGAGACACGCGCTGTTGCATTCCCCCGGACATCTGATGCGGAAACTGATGGGCAGCATGTGCCAACCCCACCCGCTGCAGATAAGACAGCGCTCGATCGCGCTGGGAAGCGACATCTCCACATTTCTGCATGCGCAAGCCGAACCGGACGTTCTCCAGCGCACTCAGCCAGCCAAAGAGTTGCGGCTGCTGAAACACGTAACCCAGCTGGTTGTTCTCGGGCGTAGTCCGCTGCCCGTCAATTTTAACGGCCCCCTCTTCCGGCTCGGTGAATCCCGCCAGCAGGTTAAGCAGGGTGCTCTTGCCGCAGCCGGAAGGCCCGAGCAGCACAACAAATTCGCCCTGCCGCGCATGGAAACTGAAATTGCGGAACACCGGTGCGCTGCCGGGGTAACGAAAAGTGATATTGTCTACCGCCAGTGCGGATGAGGCAGAAGTTGTCATGCTGGACATCACGTGTAAGTAAAATGAGATGTAGTTATAATATGTATTAATACAAGTTGATCTAAGATCGCTTCTGACTAAACTAGATCCGAACGGAATACAAGAGACATAACCTGAATGACACTGGTGCGTGAAAACATGACATCGCTGTATCGGCAGATTGCCGATACACTGCAGCAGGAAATTGCAGCTGGCCACTATCAGCCAAGCGGAAAGCTGCCCTCTGAATCTGCGCTGGAAGCGCGCTTCTCCGTCAGCAGGGTCACGGTCCGGCTTGCGCTTAAGACGCTCACTGAGCAGGGTATTGTTGAGCGTAAACAGGGGAAAGGCACCTACGTGTCAGGCAAAAAAGTAGCGCACGGCATCAACGTTATGCGCAGCTTTCATGAGTCCCTTAAGCAGCAGGGGCTGAACGCGAGTATGCGTCTGCTGGCTAAAGAACAGATCCCCACACCCGAGCCGTTACTCACCCTGTTTGAGATGGCACGGTCTCTGACCTTTATCTCACGGTTGCATCTGGTGGATAACGAGCCGATTGCCGTGGGTTACAGCCATTTTCTGGCTTTCCCTCATGCTCTGAGCTGGAAAGAGACGGAGCAGGAACCTACCTGGGCTTTGCTGGAAAAAGCAACCCAGAGAGCGATAAGTCGCTCTGATATCGCCATCCGGCTGGACTTTGCCGACAAGGCACTTGTCGAAGTGCTGGGTATCGCTAAAAACTCGCCGCTCTTCCTGCTGGAGAGGACATCCTGGTTTGAAAACGGCCCGTGTGCGGAAAGCTCGCGTTTCTTCATACGTCCTGAACGTTACGAGTTTACATTGAGCAACGGTTAAAATATGAAGGCCTGTACAGTAGCTGCCGTATTCTTCAAAGAGCAAGTAAAGTAGGGGGCAGATCACGTTTACCCCCAATAACTAGCACACTGTGTCTCCATGGAGCCGATCCCACCGGCACCGCCGTGAATCAGCGCAACTTCTTCAGTTTACAGTTGGCCGATATCTTTCAAAAACGAACGCAGCCGCAAAAAGGTTTTGAGCTTGGAATGTAGCTAAAAGACAAAAGGGAGGTGTTATGAAGTGTTTCTGGGTTTTCTCAGTTGCTTTAACTCTGTCGTTTACAGCCGTTGCTGCTGAGAAGAACGACAATGTTACGAATGTAAAACCGTCCACCGGTAGGGATTTATATCTTACCTGCAAAGGTTATCAGGTGAAGGGTTCATCTGTAATTAACATCGATAAACCCTCTTACCTTGAAGGGACAGGTGAGCAGGTTGAATTTGCAATCATTACTCCTAGTGGTACGTCTGATGGACTTAAGGTTTTTTTTGATTCATGGGGTTTTTCTCCTTTTGGATTGATTGAAAGTCATGTGATGCAGGATCACTGGTCTTTAGTCCATGTAGGAGGGCGCGCTTCAGTTAAGGGGGACAAGATTGATTATTCATTTGTTGATAACCAGCCACAGGCGGGAGATGGTTATCAACCCAAAACTGGGGTGTTCCTGTACGGCTGCATGACCTCGGATAAAAGGCCATCTTGGGTCGAAAAAATCTACTCAAGAACAGGCATGTTTCGAGGGGGCATAGAAGGCTAAAATACGGTGTACAGCATGAAAACCCATTAAAGAGAGTGTCAGTTCATTTTCGTGCATGGCTATGCAGTTACGCAAAATTTATCTGTCACGAACGGAGCGGTGCATCGGGTGGTTTGTTGCTGGTTTTACCTGACTGCCGCCCCGTTTGTGGCGAACCTGTCCGGAGCGGTCAAAGCTCACTAGGATTGTCTAATCACTGACTCGTTAGAATTGTCCTGATGTTGAAAAGCCCGCTTAGTGCCAAAAGTGGACCTTCCATATTTTGATAAGCAGACCGCCTGCAGCCTTAGTTCGAGCGAGCGGGCGGTAAATGTTTTTCTCCTCATTATCGATGAGCTTTTTAGCCCATTTTTGATGGCTAGCCTTCATTCCAGCCAGGGACAGCAAAAAACTAACGCCGATGTCAGAGGAACCGGAGAGTGCTGCTTATGACTGAATGTAAAAAGCCGCGTAGCGGCCTTTATCTTGTAAGGTGAGTGTACTCAGGCAGTAAGAGCTTTTCCTTTATTAAACGGGATCCCAGCATATTCCAGTTCACTCAATAGATCTGCTATTTCGCCTTCAAGACGTTCTTCTGTCACGACCCGAACCAGAAAAACGAACGCCTTGCACAACGGAGCTAGCAGAGGCGCCAAACCAGTCGCAACCATTTCGTTGGGGACGATCACAATGCTACCCGCGCAAACTTCGGCAAGCCGTTTCCGATTGCGCTTAAACCATAGAGCGAACACTTTTTTCTCTGTGCTACTGGAGTGCTCTTTATCAGGCAAGTTGCAGATTAATAAGACAAAACGTTCGCCCCGGTTCAGCAAAGCATCCAGTTCGGCCTCCCAGGTGGATGAAAGCACGGCAGATACCCATACTTGTGGGAATTGATTGTGCAAAATGTGCATGAGGAATATTCCTGCCAAGTCAGACAGCCGGTCAGGCACCTGCATGAATGCGCCGTTGTATCCCGTCGATGAACAGATCCAGACCGACAGCGAACCGCCCCTCGAACTCTTCCGAAAATATCGCCTCACGCGCACGCCAGTTGTAGGGATATTTTTTTTGCGCCAGTTCGATAAATGCCTCTTTTCTGGATGGAAGATCAAGCGAACTACCTGGTCCCAGCGCCTGTTCTTCCATCACGAAACCCAGCACATAATAGGTCACGCTGAAGCTGCACGTCGCTGCAAGCTGATCGTCTGCGCCTGCCTGAACAAAAGCGGAAATTAGCGCTTCGCTGGTTCTCAGCACATTGTCTGTGACGACGTACGTGCCAGCAAATACCCGCGCGCCGTCGCGGTGTTGAAGTAGCGCCTGACGCAGTTCCCCGGCGACTTGTCGGATGCGATCTACCCATGTTTGCGCGTCGGTAAAGTGAAGGGCGACGTCCTGCACCATTGCATCGGCCATGCCGTCGATCAGCGCCTGCTTACTTCCGAAATGCCAGTACAAAGAGGGTGCCTGGATGCGCAGAGCCTGTGCGAGCTTGCGCAGTGTCAATCCTTCAAGGCCATTCTCATTCAGCAGATTAAGAGCGGTCTGGATGATCTGCTCTCGTTGTATTCGTGGGGCTTTCATTTTCGTCATCCCTTATGGGGTTGCAACCTAACAATGTTAGTGTATCATCCGACCAAAAGACTAACAACGTTAGGTTTTAAATGAAACACCATCTTTTGATCGGTTTACTGGCGGCGAGCCTGACAGGCTGTGCCGGTATGGGGGGGGTGGATCGCAACATCCCCAGGGCAAAGATGCTGACAACGGCGGCAGTGGCTGCCGTCAGCGATGCGCCCTGGCGATGGCCCTCCACTCACTGGTGGGAGCGTTATCGTGACCCGGAACTGAACAGCCTCATGGAACGCGCGCTGTCGTTGAGTCCGGATGTGCGTTTGGCTCGGGCCCGTCTGGAACAGGCCGCCGCCATCGCTGAACAGGCCGGTGCGCAGCGATGGCCAACAATGAGCGCAGATGCCGATGCGGTACGCAAGCGCTACGCGCAGGCGTATGACGCGGCACCCCCACTCGCAGGAAATTTCGGCACGACGTTTACGCTGAGCGCTGACGTGCACTACACATTTGATTTCTGGGGGAGGCAGCGTGCTGCGCTGCGTGCGGCACTGGGAGAAACGGCGGCACGAGAAGCTGAGGTCGGGGCCGCCCGGCTGATGTTGACCAGCCGTATCGCCAGCGCCTGGTTTGAATTGTCCCATTTGTTTGCCATGCGAGATTTGGCACAGCAGTCACTGGAATTGCGGCATCAGACCTTGCAGTTAGTCGAACGAAGAGTTCGCGCTGGCATGGATACCGAAGTGGAGCGTCAGCAGGCACAGGGCGATCTGCCGGTGACCGAGCGCGACATCCTGCAACTGGATGAGCAGATCGCCTTACAACGGCATGCCTTGTCCACTCTGGCAGGGCTCCCGCTGGACGTGCTGGAGAATACTCAACCGGATTTAATGACGGCGGCGGTGGACGGCGAGCTTCCTGACTCGATACCCGCAGAGTTGCTTGGGCATCGTCCAGATGTTGTTGCTGCCCGCTGGAGAGTGGAAGCTGCTACACAACATGCCGAAGTCGCCAGGGCGGATTTCTACCCAAACATCAGTTTACGGGCGTTCGCGGGGTTCGCTCGTACAGGGTTGACAGTCGGCTTGTCAGACTGGCTGACCGCAGGCAGTCGCACCTATGGTGTGGCTCCTGCCATCAGCTTACCCATTTTCGATGCCGGGCGATTGCGGGCGCAATACAAAGGTCGGGCAGCAGAGCTGGATGCCGCCATTGAGACTTACAACTCGGCGCTGCTGAACGCCGTACGCGATGTGGCAGATCGGCTGGTGTCTTTCGATGCCCTGCTACCGCAACTTAACGCGCAAAAACAGGCACTGGCGGCCAGGCAGAGTGCTTTCAGCCTGGCACGAAGACAATACGAATCCGGACTGACCGACTACCTGACAGTTCTGAACGCCCAAAACGCGCTGCTGTATGAGCGTCGTGAGCAGTTAACCCTGAAAAAACGAGCAATTGTTCTGGATGCGGAACTCAATCGCGCTTTGGGCGGTGGCTTTAGTGCAACCGATGAGACAAGCAATATCCTGTGGAAATAATCATGAGCACACCTGAAAAAGAACCGGAACGACGTCCTCTTGCGCTACGTATTGCGCCCTGGCTGGGATGCGTTGCCGTCATCACCTTCGTATTACTGGCAACGACACAATGGTCTGAATGGGCGAGCAGCCGCAGAGTCCAGACGACCCAGAATGCGTATATGAAATCGGATTACGCGGTATTAAGTGCCAGGGTATCCGGTTATATCAAAAACCTGCCAGTAGGCGACTATGAAAAAGTACACGCAGGCGACCTGATCGCGCAGATAGATGACAGCGAATATGAATTTGCGGTAGCGGCGGCAGAGGCAAACCTGGCAAAGGCGCAGGCGAACCTGGATAACCTGGACGGTGAAATTGCACAGCAACGTGCACGCATCAAAGCGTCGCAAGCCAACGTCAAAACGGCAGAGGTAAGGATTATCCAGTACAAGACTAATCCGGCACGGCAGGCGGAACTCGTCAGGGCAGGCGCATTGTCACGTCAGCGTTTCGAAACGGCTCAGGCAGACTTCGAGCAAGCCGTCAGTCAGCGTGACGCGACTGCGGCTGAACTGGAACTGGCACACCGTTCTATGAAAGTCCTGAAGGGCCAGCGTGCCGTGCGACAGGCTGATATCGATGCCGCCCGCGCTCAGTTGGAAACCGCATTCAAAAATCTGGCCTATACGCGTATTGTCGCCCCCTTTGACGGCATGCTGAACAAACGCCATGTGCAAGTGGGCAGCCTGATCGGCAATGGGGCTCAGATTGTAGCGATCGTCCCGGACTCGCAGCCCTACGTGGTTGCCAACTATAAAGAAACCCAGCTTGCCCATGTCAAAGTGGGACAACCTGTGAGACTGACGGTGGATGGCTTGCCAGGCAAAGCATTCCGGGGACGCGTTTCTGAAATAGCACCCATGAGCGGTGCAGAGTCTGCTCTGCTGCCCGCGGATAATGCATCGGGCAACTTCACCAAAGTGGTACAGCGGATCCCCGTGCGTATCGAGCTGGAGCCGGGCCAGAATGAACTGAGCCGCTTGCGGGCCGGCATGTCGGTAGAAACACGCATCGACACCAGAGGGGAGATTATTGCGCCCTATGCGGCGGGCATGCCGAAAACAGCGCAACTAGCTGCTGGCCCAGATCGTACAGGAGGCTGATTGTGGCGCTGACCAGCTTTTTTGCTAACACGGCGCGTCCGCGCCCCATACTGACGGTCGCGACAATTTTTCTTGGCGCGGTGCTCACCACATTTCAGGGGCGTTTATTCTCAGCGGCCCTGCCTGACCTGCGCGGGCAGTTCGGCCTGGATATGCTGGAAGCTGCCTGGCTGAGCACGGCATTGAATGGTGCGCAACTTGTCACCATGCCGATCGTTCCCTGGCTTGCCACAGTACTTGGGCCAACCCGTGTGCTGGTCGTGCCCAGTTTCACGCTTGGCCTTGTCGCCTTTATGATCCCCACGTTTGCCCACCACTATCCTGTGTTGGTCACGCTGCACGCCATTGCCGGGTTGTGCCTGGGTGTTTATCTGCCGTTAACCATTTCGCTGGCTCTGCGAAGCGTGCATCCCCGTTTCTGGCTGGCGGTCATGGCGGCATACAGTCTGCGCGTGTCTACTGGCATGGATGCCGGTTATGGCACATCCGGTTTCCTGGTCGAAGAAATCGGTTGGCATTGGTTGTACTGGCCAATGGCCCTTGTCGGTCCGATAATTGCTTTTCTGGCATGGAAGGCGTTGCCGTTGTCATCGCTCGATCGTACCCAATTACGGCAGGGCGACTGGGCGGGGATCATCATGTTCTGCTCGGCGCTGGTACTGGTTTTCATTGGCATCGACTCGGCCGAACGGCTGGGCTGGAGTGATTCCGGACTCGCTATGTCCACGCTGGCAGGTGGAGCCGTCTTGTTCTGCGCATCCGTGTTACGCGCCCTGAGCCAGAAAAACAGCTTTTCAAGTCTCATTGCCTTCGGCAACCGCAATATTTGCATCTGTCTGGTGATCGCCTGCCTGTTCGGCATGCTTATGACCCCCACGTCTCTGCTGATCCCGACATTCCTGACACAAATGGGAAACCTGAAGCCCATTCAGGCAGGCACAGCGACGTGGGTTGCTTTCGGTACCTACCTTGCCGCGACACCACTGGCTATTTACCTGGCAAGACGGATGGAACCTAGACTCCTTATAATCTGCGGCCTGATCGTCATTGCCTTGACTGCCTGGCAAGGCACCTACGTCAGCCATGACTGGCGGGTGGACCAATTCGTCACGATCCTTGTCATGCAGTCGTTGGGCGAAAGTATCATGCTAATCGGCCTTATTGCCGCGTTCGTCACCAATCTCAATCCGCAGCACGGCGTGGCGCTGGGGACTTACGTACCCATCGCTCGCGTGCTGGCACCCGTCGCTGCGGGTGCGGTTATGTCAACGTGGCAGAGAATAGCTGGCGACGTTAGCTACGCTAGCCTGAGCACCTATTTTCCGGTTGGCGAGCCCTGGGTGGTGGAACGTGCTGAGTCAGGGGTGGCAGGGATTGCTCAATTGCTGGCGCGCGAAGCGCTCGTTGCCGCACAAATCAGCGGTTATCACCTCGTTTTCTGGTGCAGCTTGCTGGCGCTTGGCCTGGCCGTCTTCATTCGTCCATCCCCGCCTAATCAGATTGCGCCTCCGCTGTTGAAAGTTGCCAGTGATACTTAAACGGCAGTAGACGCTGGGTATTCCTGATGATGGCTGGATGAACTTCGGGATAAGAGTATGCGCTGAAAACGATTCCTCCTGTTAAGCCAGACCACCCGTTGGAGCAACGTACTTCACTGATTGTTCACTTTCGAGAGCGTCACGGATGATGCGAGCCGGTGGTTGACCGAACATACGCGAATATTCAAGTGTAACCAGCGTCACGCGTCCTGCCATTCGTTGACCAGAGATCTGGATCAGATCTGCCGCAGGCAACTCTCTGGCAAGGGCAACCCCCCAGACCTGCCCATTGCGCATCAAAATCGTGGGCACCTTTTGCAGCTGCAGCCAGTATTTTGCCAAGCGAATAGGTCAGAGGATACGGAGGTATACTCTTTTTCGGGAGTTCGCAGGCGAGGTGATGATCGTCTCTGACCGTCGTGTTTCCAGTGATCCTCTTCACAATTCCCCCCTTGAAACTTCCCCCGACAAAAAACAGGGACTGTTTAAACAAAGGCTGGAAAGCCGCCATACAGTGCCCCGGTATACTCAGCACGACACCAATAAAAATGAGTATCCTACATATGAAAACTATGGCTATCACCTCTGACAGCTACGTCAATGTCAGCGTGCAGGAGAAGATCGGATACTGGCTGGGCGATATGGCCTCCAATCTGTCAGTTGTCGTTTTACAACAAAATGCCTGCAGGTCAGGGGAGAATTCATCGCAGGGATGTTATGGTAGATTGCTTGCCAGTTTGAAAGTAGCCTTACCAAACATTCAGGGAAAGGAGAGTCATCGGTATGACAATTTTAGTGACGCTACAGGCTCAGCTCATTGTGGGAGAAGAGCAGGTGATAAAAAGCCTAGCACCGGAGGGGATGCTGGCGGCCGTATTTGAAGACGACGGCCGGACCGGGTATTTCTATGCGCTCGATGAGTCCCTTGAAGGAAACCCGATTCTTGATGCAGTGCATATCTACAATGTCGAGGATATATCAGACGCCCACATTCCTTCAGACGTTAAAATCGGCTGGTCTGAAGACAGTCAGAAGTGCGTGCTCCTTATCAACGGATATCCGCATGCAGTGTTCGATTTCGTGGGGAAAAATGGGTACTGCAGAAGTGGATACCCACCCCCGATTAACAAGGTTTGGTCTGTGTCCGGACATGAATGGAGCGATTCGGTGGATGACTTTTTCCGGTGAGTTACGGTGGGCTTAACGCCTGCCGCTTTTCTTTATCCAAAGTGAAAATGTCGCCCTGAAGAGACCGGACGATTTCATGGACTTTCAAATGATAAACCAGGTATCCAAATGCCCGCTTCTCTTTCATGCCTTAAATGACGAAGTCGTGGCGTTTTACACAAAGTTTGGATTCGAGACCTCTGCAGTCAATGCACTGACATTATTGTTCCCGGTCAAAGTATGAAAACTGCTCGGCGCTGATGGAAGGCTCGTCCGGGGCAGGATAGCAGGTGATGTTACTCATACTTCCCTGGGACTGGCTCCCCCATATAGGTGTGGGTACAGCAACGGCAGGTTACCTTAACGTCCTTTCCCGTAATCGAAGGGTTTACCTGTTGTAAGATTCCATTACCATCAACAAACAGGCCCGGATAAAAGCTGCTGTCACCGATACGTACCAAATCTCTTTTCTGATGCTCATGCCGCGCGACCAACCAGAAAACAGGCTCTGTTGTATCAAGACGACCACATACTTCGCTGAATACCTTATCCCACGGTTGGCCAATCTGTTTGACGAGAAAGTAAAACAATGGGGTATAGTCACGGCCTCTCTTTTGCCTGCCATGCATTGTCTCGCGCTTTGCCAGCAGCTCGTCTTCGGCTTTTTTACGATTTCGCCCCCAGCGATACTCCCCCCCCGGATTAATTGAATAATGCCGCGTAGTTGTATTGTCACTGCGATATAGTTTACGTGACTTGTTCAGTTTATGAGTACGCATAGCCTGGTCTTCTATATGCTTCTTTCTTATGTGAGCCAGAGCGCTCACCGGATCCGGGTTCAGTAGCCTGTGATGGCTAAAATTAAGGTCATGTTTAAAGGTGATTGTCTCATTCTGCAGAGGTATCTTTTGCCAGACAACCACCAAAATTCCGTTTCTGGCCCAGAGTGGCCTGTCAGGTGAAGTTGAGCTCTGCGCTGCAACAATGTCAGCTCAGGGTTAATGTAAAGCTAAATTTCATACCAACAAAGACATCCATTACCCCACAAATACTCCTGGAATAAGCCCCGCTCGTACAGCAGGGCTTATCTGATTTACATACCAAAACGCCTGATAACGTTTTACCTCACTCCACCTTTTGCTGGTGATGAATATCAGTTAATTCACCACGAGTTGTACCACTACCAGCCGTCCGCCATCCTCTGAAGAAAGGATGAACTGGGTGTTGTCCTCCAGCAGCAACTTTTCACCAATGCCGACCGTTTTCCGATCGGGAAGTGATATGAGCCCGCTAAGCCCCTCGTTAACCAACCACCACTGGTCATTATGGAAGACGAAATAACCAACCCTTTTCTTCTGCTCATCGGTGGTTCGTTCGTTAGGAGCAATCAGTCGGTTGACGTGCCATGCATATAATGACTGACCGCTCCACACCATAAGCCGGTGATCATCTGGCCTGAAAGTTCCAGCCTTTCTCGACGAATACAGATTCAGGATGGGGAGTTTGCCTTTGTACGGTGTACCGCAATAGGGACAAACGGGTTTGGTCTTGCCATTGAAAACGTACCATTTCTGGTCACAATTCTTGTTCTGGCATGGCTGGATGAGATCGACGGTTTTTACCAGGGCGCTCTCCCATTCATCGGCTGTCGGGCGCTTCGACGGATCATGCAACCCGTCAATAAAAGCCCGGTCGAAGAGAGGTTTCAGGTAGGGCCCCATAATGGTGTACGGGATTTTCTGAGGATCTGCCCACGGGAGCGAAAACGATGAGACCTGATTAACTTTAACTGCATTGCTTCTGTCAGTCGGGTGTTCGATAAAAAGTGCCCGCTCTCCCATGGAAAGCGCCTCATCCCTGACCTCATCATCGATATCGTGAATTTTTCCTCCCCGTAACGGGTGCCGGAAAAGAAGATACATGTAAATGAGTACCGAAAGTGCATGCCGGTCGGTAGCGATACTCGGCAATACGCGGCGGGGATCGTCTTTGGGGAGATGGCTTGTCTTCACCACTTCCGGGGCAATAAAATCAGGTGTACCAACCACGTCTGGAGGATATTTTCCCGGAACCACCAGCCCATCAACATCAATAATGCATGCGTGGCCTAGTTCCGGATCTATCAGCACATTTTTATAACTCAGGTCACTATGACACAGGCCCGCAGCATGCATTCGTCTGACTGCACGCGTTAGAAGGATGCAGACCTTCAGATAGTTAAGCGTATTGCCACGTTCACGCGGATCCAGAAATTTATTCTGATTGTTCGCGCTGGCAAACCATTTCCCTTCCTTTTCACGTCCTTTGATCCCGAGGAAATCATTGTTTTTGGAACCATATCGGAAGAAGAAATGCTGCTGGTAAGCAGGTACAACAATACCCACCTTATCAGCGTGCTCAACCACATCAGTGGGCCAGCAGAAGAGACCTTTCCAGTAATCTCCACCCGTCTGCTCAAAAATATTCTGCCGGTACCTCCCGGTGATCATGTTGATACGTTCCCGGGCCTGTTCATTCTGAGATTTATGGTAGAAGGCTACGACATATGATTTATCCGGAGAAAAATAAACGTCTTTCATTGAGCCAGAGCCGATGACTTCATCGACATACTGAATGGTTTTCCCATCCTTAGTTTTGCATGTAATTATATTTGCCATGAATAGCCACCTGCTATCGCATTAATTTCACCAGAGCACAATGATTGTGCGATCATCGTGATTTCCCGGAGAGAAAAAGTTAAGCCACTCCACCAGTTGTGCCGAGGCATGTTCAGGGTCTGTGAGTAGGGGAGAGAGCTCGGCCATCAGCCTGTCCCATTTTTGTGGATTCTGAAGCCCGTTATCCGTCTCAAACCAGGGATCGGAAACACCATCAGTCATCAGAACCAGATGCGATATGTCGTTCCACTTACCGATACTGATACGTTTACTGAATCCGGCATCACTGACGGCATCGGCATCCAGAAACCGCGTCTGACCTGCATACTCTCCGCTATCCGGTGTCCCAAGCACTCTGACTTTGCCAGCAGGTCCATATGCAGCTATCGCACCGTCACCTAACCAGAAAGACGCGGCAAACAGATCGGCACCGTCGCGAAAAGTGACGGTCGCGAGTAAAGTTGTTGAGAATGACTTTACTTTATCTTCAGCCAAAATTGCGGCACTGCTGATATTGTTTACGGCCAGTACCGCTGCCTGTCTGAAGTGGTGGTTCATAAACTCCCATACTGCTCGCTGATCTTCACTGTTCCAGCGAAGGACTCTGTTTTTGATCTCAAGCCCTTTTTCAGTCTTGAACTGGTTGAAGAGATAGTTACCAACGGTTTCAGAAACGATACGGGAGCCTTCCCGGGAATATTTAGCGCTCCCCGCGCCATCAGCTACCAGTAATACACTCCATCCGGATACATCACTGAAGTTGAGGTAATAATCGTCGTCACGAAAAGAGCCTACATGTTCATGGGAGCGTCCACGACGGCTTGCTCCGGCAATATGAATACCTGACCGACAGACACTCTGGTGGTCGATACTCTTCTTGTAGAATGGTGCATCAGAAGGCGGGTCAATCACTTTCCAGAGACTTTTCGGATCAGGGTTCACGACAAAAAGTAACTTTTTTTCATTATCACGATGTGAGCTGCATGACCATTTCACAGTCAGTTCAAAGTCTCCGCTCTGCCCTGGTGTCCCCTGGAGGCGTCGCTCATTGATATCAAATATCAGCCCTATGTCCTGAGAGAAGTTAACCTCCGTGATCTCTGCCTCAACACCTGTATCGGTCGCTATTTCCAGTCGAACATCGTAGGGTTCACCTGCCCGTGCATTTGGCAGCATGATAAACACCTCCGGCACTTTTCCGGGGGCAGGGGATGTTTTATTCTCCACTCTTTGAGGTACTTCCCCGGGCCTTAAAGCCCTGACTGCGGTGTCAGCTGAAAGGTTGTCAGAAACAACCGGACTGGTTTTATTCATGTCTTCTGGTTGCGCCGTGACGGAAGCCTCGGTCTGTAAGACCCCGGTTGCATCAGGAACTTCTTCAGTGTGTCCCTGAACGCCTTCTGACGCTGTATCATCCACCATTTCACTATGCGCTTCCTGCTTATCATTTCCCTGAAGTGCAGTAGCGGCATGGACGGGTTCAATCTCAGGTCGATCAGCTTCGCTTTCACCAGAGTTTTGAGGTGGGAGGATATTGTCAGAAAAAGGCTGGGTAAGACGTTCTGAAACTGTTTGAGTGTTCTCCGCCGGTATGGCTTCGCTTGCACAGTGTTGAATGACCGTTTCTCTCAGCTGCCGCACAGCAAGGGCAACATCAGGTATGTTACCAAGACAGCATACTTTATCAGCATCAGTCGGTTCCCCTGATGCCTCCAGAATGAGAGCAATAATTTTATGTTCAGGTGTAATGAACTCGCTCATTAGCCGCGTCCTCTGCTAACGTTAAAATCTGAATTTCCACCCTCGCTCTGAAAGGACAAACCTTTCCCACACCATGGGCAGTTCACATCATCAGGCCCATCAATACAGAGAAGTTTTCCGCAGGTACACATCGCAAAAGCACTACTGTTTCCGCAGTGTGGGCACCCTGGTACGCCATGGAGTTCACTGGTGTTTATCTGCGCCCCGGCTACGGACATATCCGTCCATGAGAAGTAATCTTCATCCACAGGATAACAACCAGCAATGTTGAAGCTGTTAAGGTTTAGATCGAAAGCGAGGCCCGATACCCTGGCTGGCGGACGCTCATACTTAATCAGATAGGGTCGACGGGTTTTACTGCAACGCCCGGTTAATACCACACAGTTTTCATCGTATGCACGGGCTGTGTCATCTTTGGCAAGCTTGACGATATAGTCAGTTTGTTTCAGGGGTGGCTGAGAATCCTCGCCAACACTACGACTGTGAGCTGTGACTGAAGCTGTGATCCACTGGATAAACCGCGAAAAATCGCCTTCCTGATTTTCGGTAAACGATAAGACGTTTTCAGTCAGTTGCCTGAGTACACTGAGATCAACTGATGGTCCGATCCCCACAGCAATCATATTCACTTTTTTTGCGTAAAATTCGTTCCAGCGCTTAACCTCAGCTGAAATGTCATCTGTCGGTCGGCCGTCAGTAAGTAAGTAGACAACTGGCTTCCAGTCACCTTTTTCTTCCAGCGTCGTTTTTCGGACCTGAGAATCTATTTGTGTTGTCAGTTCCCGTAAGGCAGTCGCGAGGTTAGTTCCTCCACCGACAGGAAGGCGAGGGGGATAAAAAGACACAATGTCATGTAACGGGACAATCGTTCTGGCAATACCGGCAAAGGCAATTACTGACACCCAGACAGTCTCCAGAGCATGAGGGTCCTTACGCAGATCGCTCACAATCTTCTGCAAGCCATCATTCATCCTTTTCAGGTTTTCACCAATCATGGACTCAGAACAGTCCAGAACAAAAAAAACGGGAAGTCGTCTCACAGGAAACTCCCTCATAGCAAAATGTGACGTCCATAGCAGAGATGGACTTTATCGGTATACGGCAGGGTTATTCCCTGCCATACCGGCGTAAGTTACAGAACAAGCTGGATTTCGGGTGGTGGTGGTGGAAGTGTGTCCGAATCAGTAGTGACTCCGGCACTGGAGCTTCCTGAAGCCACGCTGGCACTGACCCATTTGAAAAAGCCTGAAAATGCGGTCGAATCCAGTGTTTCAAGAGCCACAACTTTGTCAGTCAGTAGTTTCAGATGTTCGTGTCCCGCTTTAGGGCCAACAGCACAGGCTATAATGGAGCCAAACGAACGCCGCTGAACCTCTTTAACAGCTTCCCCATAAGCCCAGGCATCTGACGGAGTACCATCTGTCATCAGAAACACCAGCGGTCTCCAGTCGCCTTTCTGTTCACCATCAGAGCGGCGAATATCCCGGTCGACACACTGGATCAGACATTCAAGCGCCGCGCCGGTAAAGGTGCCGCCCGCACTTGGTACTTCTATATCAGAAAACTGAAAGTCAGCCAGGGCAGTGAGGGGAACATACTCCCGGGCTTCATTATCGTATGTAATTATTGAGATATGGACGCTTTCAAGCGCATAAGGGTCCTGTCTCAGGGCACTCAGCATAGCCTGCACACCCACATTCACTGAATGTATCGATTCTCCTCTCATTGAGCCGGAAGTATCGATGAGCAGATATACGGGTAGTCTTCGCATTTAGATATAGTTCCTCAGATGGCTTACGAACGAATCGGAGGTGGAAGGCTCGCCTATCGCATTCAGTTTCCAGCCACTGGATTCCCGGACAAGCTCAGCAAAGACCATCGATCGCTGACCATTAAAGGCTACACCGCCGGAGAGGTCAAAGCGTGCCATTTCCACATTTTTTCCGTCTACCGCCCGGATAAATGCATTTTGCACTTTTCCAAAGTGCTGCTGTAATTTTTCGCCGTTGTAGATCTGAACAATAAAGACAATTTTTTCGTACTTCGGATCGATGCTGTTTAGTTTTACGATAATTTGCTCATCGTCTCCGTCACCGGCACCTGTCCGGTTATCGCCGGTCAACCAGATCTGCCCTGATTTATGGCGAAGACTGTTGAAGAAGACGATATCGCCGTTAACCAGTGTCGGCTTACCATTTTCAACATTGCCAAGGTCAGTCACTTTACCGGCTGCGTTGCAGAGAAAGGCAATAACATCGAGGTCATACTCCTCCTCTTTTTTGCCAAAAATTCCACCCAGGAACCCTTTTTTCTCTTCATTGATGTCCCAGCCAAGACCTATCGTGACTGAGGAAAGATCGAACTCATTTTTACGCAGGCTGACGCCTTGCCCTTTCCGTAAGCTGACAGTCATAGGATCCTCTCTTAAGTTAATTGCTTATAAAACCACGTTTACTTCTGGCGGCGGTGGAGGCAAATCATCAAGACCGATAACTTCTTTTTTACCGGCATCGACTTTCTGGCTACCTACGGAAACACTGGCTGACACCCATTTGAAAAAAGCTTTGATGGAGGAACTGTCTGCAGTGTCCAGCTGGAGAACAATCTCTGTAATCTCCTTAAGTACCGCTGTGTCGGCATCGTGACCGGCAGCACAGGCTACAACTACCCCTTTTTTGGCTGCTTTGAATTCATTCAGTCCTTTACGCCAGTCATCCGTAGGTCCGCCATCCGTCATCAGGAAAACGAGTGGACGCCAGTCTCCTTTTGTCTCCGCTGTCGTTTTCTGAACTTCTGCATCAATTCGGTTTGCAGTCAGGGATAAGGCTTCGCCCAGAGCGGTAGTTCCGCTTGCCGAAAAAGAGGGGAGATTGAAACTGAGGAGATCTGTAAGAGGTACGGCCTGACGAGCAGTAGAGTCGAAAGTAATGACAGAGACATATGCAGTTTCCAGTGCATAAGGATCCTGCTTCAGGGTGGTCAGTAGTGTCTGGACACCATTTTTAACTGCCTCTATAGGCTCTCCGTGCATTGAACCTGATGTATCGAGAAGCAGATAGACGGGAAGTCTTCTCATCTTAAACTTTCCTTAATGGTTGATGGGGGAGCTCATTTCCTGAACATGGTTTTATAAACACTTCATATCATATTACTAAAAACAAAGGCATATAGTTAGTTCAGCAATCACAAAGTGAGATTTTCACGTTGTTTCAAACGCGCGAGTTGGTTGAACAACAATACAAATTTGCAATATTTCAACAATACGATCCCCGCCATTTTTAGTAGGCATTCGCCATATTGATAACCCGTCGCCGGGAAACTGGACAGGTCATAATCTATATAAAATATGGTTTAACGTTTTTGCATTTAATAATACGGCGACGATGGTCAGTTAAAAGAAAACTAATAAAATAAAACACAGGGATTATTTATGAATTAAGAATCTTTATTTTATTAATTTGCTTTTTATCTGTAGTTATACAATAAACACCTGTTGGGAAAATGGTAAAGATTGCCGATTAGTGGAGTGAGAACAACCACCCCACTAATATTCTGCTATTTCTTCATTTCATTGATAATTTCATCAATTTTTAACTCTACTAATTTTTCTACTGCCTCGCTTCTTGATGTACCGCTTAGCGCAGCCAGTTTGTCAATTTTGCGAAGAACACGGCGTCTTATCGACAGGGAAACGGAAGTTTTTATATCCTTATCCAGTACCACCCGTGCCCCCTGGTCATGTGTTTTTAAATCAGAATTAAGGTCCAGTGCCTCACTCATTCTCTTTAGTGTTTTCTTATCCAGTAACCCGGAGTGTACCATCTGATAGGAGTGGCCAGCCTTACTGTATTTAATTTCAGCAGCGTAAGTTTCCCTCAGCTCTTTAAGCGCCCGGCTTAGTGTCGGCTCAGAACAGGCCAGCGTCGCGGTGATGGATTGCGCCGATACAGGCTTCCCTGAGCCAAGTATGTTAGCCAGGGTGTAAACTCTTTCCTGTCTGGTGTTTAATTGCATATTCAGTCGGTACCTGCCATCTGGGTCAGTGGTTCTATAGGCTGAAAAATGTAAGTTGAACTCATTTTCCTGATCAGACCTCGATCACCCAATGCTTCAATAGGGTCAACGCCTCGCAGATTCCCGAAGTTGATTAGCTCGATTTCAGAGCGGCATACCCGCCAGGAAATAATGTACTCGTCTTCAAGATATCCAGTGCGTTTACTTACCCGCTGAGTGAAGCCTGAAATGACAACCTGTTCAAACGGAAGCGTCTGAAAAACGATTGCTGCTAATCTCAGCAGGCATCCGTGAACGTGTTTAGCGTAACTTTCCCGGACCGCTTTCTGTGTCATGGCTTTTTCATTGATATCAGTTCCCCGGGCATTCACGCTATACACTTTATCAGGCATATCCTCAATCTCAGGTAAATCAACATCAAGCCAGACTGTTGATTCTTCAGGCCGTACCTCAAACGTCACCAGCGTTTCTCGCGGCCATTCTGTTTGCGAGAAAACTTCCTCAAGACAATGTTCAAAGAAGCGGGCGTCAGAGCGGAATTGCTCTTTCGCTAAAGCTACAGAGTCCGTGCGATTTTTTTCATGCTCCTGGTACTGATGCTGCCATTCTGCGTACTGCTCAGCCCACGCTATACGCTGTTTCTCATAACGCTGTTTCAGCAACGCATTTTCACGTTCAATATCAGCGACGGACGTCTGCCACCGCCGAAGATTTTCGTTCTGTCGCTCCTGTCGGGCTGCATCAGATTCAAGCCATCCCCCAAGGAAACCGCGACCGGCATGCTCATCAGGTTCTGGTGGAAGAGGTATATATTCAGGTTTGTTTGGTCGTACCGGCGCAGGAAGAGTGAAACTGCCCTGACGGAGCGCCAGGTACTGTGTCTCGAGCGTGGCCCAGGTATTCCCTCCCTTTGGAGAAGGGGAGAGTTCATGGATATTGGTTATCGCTGTTACGGTGGACATCAGTTTTTCCACCACCAGCTCCAGTTCAGACCTCAGACCGGGATCTGCCTGATGCCTGGTATTCACTCTTTCCCGTGCTGTTCTGTCAATCCGGGTGCGGTAACTCAGTCCCGTTCCGGGAAGGCCCAGGTTGGCAAACGTACCATTCTTTCCCACTGACAGCGAAGCTCCACGGGGGCCAATACTCAGACTGGGGGTCCCGTTACTCAGGTTAACCCTGACCCCCGGGATAATGCTGATCGATTTACGAAATCTGAATCCCATATATGCTTCCTTAGTGCTGCTTAGAAACTGGAATAAGCCTGATTCCTTCCGGATTTTGCCCCGTAGTCAGACCGTATACCTGTCCCCGTCCCAGGATCCCCTGAGCCCACCGGCGATGGGTGGCCGGTTCACACATCGCTCCCTGAGATTTGAAGACTGCCTGGGTGGAATTCAGAATTCGTAACGCATCTGAATGCTCACCAGGAGACACTTTAAGCGCCTCCTCTATGACACTAATCTGATCAGGATGAATGGCCGTTTTACCCACCAGCCCATGGGCGATATCCATAGAGAGTTCTCGTCCCAGAACGCCGTGATCGTCGATGTGTTCGCATACTGGTGCGGTAAGCGCAAAATCACGAGGAGCGAATACTGACACAAGCATTTTTATGACATAACCCATAGGAGTGTCATAAAGGGTCAGATCCCGTGGCCGTCGCAGAGACACGACGTTCATGAGATCGTTTCCGCCGATCCGCAAAGCGATTATGCGGTCACGGCAGTCATGACTCGAAAGTTCATTTGCCAGCGCCTGCATTTTAATAACATCATAGACTTCTTCGGTTTCAAGCGTTGGCATCATCATCAATGATGTTCCTGCCATGATGTCCCACCAAACCGGGAGCGTGGAAAGGGTGAATTTGGGCAGTACAAAACCATCAACTGCACTCAGGTCGAAATTAGTCGTTAACCATCTCCCCATATCAGGGTGACGTGGGCGGATAAATACCAGTGGGTACTTCTCATCATCGTTGACGGCTCTTGCGTGTCTCAATTGCTTCAAAAACAGTGAAAGATTCTGAATCGCAAGAGGGATGTCATGCTCGCTGACCGCATCTTCCAGGCAGACAACCAGAGAGCGTAGCCCCGGTATTTTCCCTTCCAGAACGACCTCAGCGATATCCTTGCGTGTGGCAGGCATATACAGCGTGGCACCGAGTTCCCATGGGTTGGGTTGTTTTTTCATCAGCGTACCTTTTTGATAATGGTAACCGCACGATACTGACCGAGCGTATCCCCGGCTTCCGTCACCTGGATACCTTTCTCTTTTGCCAGCCCAACCAGAAGAGAAACATCCGGGTCATCCATCTGGCGAACAAAAACATGATCAGGTACACGACGCAGAACCGCCCGCGTCGCTTCAGCGATACCCGGCTTAATGCGGTTAATGCTGTCCACCTCATAACGCGCAGCAAGGCTCTGGATAACTTTTCTGCTCAGCTGCCAGCGTGCGGCATTTTTCCCTGCGTCCCAGCCAGAAGCGGGAAGGGGTTTACCGTCAAGCTGTTCACGGAAATGTGCTACCGTATCCACCAGCATCTGGCTACATTCAAAAGACTGAAGGTGATCGCAAACCACACAGCCATGCAGGCCTTCTTCGGCCCAGACAGAGCGCGAAATCAGACCCGAGACAGGCGCGCCCATGATACCGAACGGGATAAGCCAGTCATCGTCACTGGCAGCAAGCCAGGCACATCCGCAGGGGTCAGCCAGCACAACCAGTCGAGGCTGCTCCGGATAACCGGGACGGTCCTTCAGTGTGCGGGATAATTCGCCGGTAATAGCTCCTTTTCCCGTCCAGCCGTCGACAAACACTATGCCACCAGTACCATGGCGTGATTCGATAAAATCAAGCGCCGCAGCATCAATACCCCTGTCGCGGATAATGCTGATCCCGTAGTGGAAAGACTGTTTTCCCATCGCACGCAGAGCCTGATGCAGCATGACCCCCAGTGGAACACCAGCTCTGACCAGGCTGACCAGGACAATGGGTTCATCGCCAGCACGACGGGCCAGTTCACGAGCAAGATAAGATACCTCCCGTGCCAGACGTGCAGCTCCCGAGTCAAGCGCACGGGTGAAAAGATCCAGGTGCCAGCGGGTCGGCTCTGGTTCCTGGCTTAACATGTCGGAATAATGCATTTTTCCTGACTGAATCAGTTCTTCCTTCAGGTCAACCGGTGTCATCTCCATGACAATGGGTTTCAGCAAAAAGTGAACATCGTCCGGTTTATAGGAACCAGAAAACGGGGCAAAATGCGACATCTTATTGCTCTCCAAAAATACGCTGTGATATGGCCTCGGCAAACTGACTCTGGCGTGGAAGACCAAACCAGCTGCAGAGTTTCATGAACCGATGGTCGCTCAGGCTGTCACCCAGCCCCATCACCGGGAAAACCCCGCGCTCCTGACGCAGTTTCTCCAGCAACCATGAAACGGCCAGCCCTTTTTCTACCGGGCAGGGTAACCAGGCAATGTTGTTGCTGTTACGGTGGATGTAAAACCCTTCGGTCGAAAAAACGCGCTCAATCTCATCCCCGACAGCGTTCAGTTCATCAAGCTTCGTGCTGTCGCGGTGCTTCATGACCAGATACACCGGCGTGCCCTCATATTCGTAGTTGAGGCGTGCCCAGGCATTAATGCCTCGCGCATCCATGAGCTCGGTGATGATATGTTGCATTGATGTTAAGCGGTCGGCGTAGGAGGACAGGCACTCCAGCATATGGGCTTTCCAGTCGCTGTCTGGCGTACCATCTGGACGAAGGATCACCGCGCCATGAGTGGTCACGGCCCAGGAACGGAAGGGGATCTGTACCCGACTGATTTCTTCCGTACCTCTGGCCGTCACCGGAATGAGGTCCGCATGTTCCAGCAACCAGTCCACCAGCATGGCCTGCTCTTCGGTCATAAAACTGCGAGGCGTGAGGCTGCGATCCAGTGCGCCGGTCCGGAACGGTTCAAGGGCAAGTTCATCAACCATTTTTCGGCGGGTCTGGAACAGGGTGTCATCGAGGTCGCTGAAGACGACGGGCTTATTCATAGGTAATCACCTCTACGGTGGGAGCAACAGCGGAAAGCGCCTCAAGCAGCCGGGGGTCCACGCTGGAAGCTGGCGTTTCGCAACAAATCAGGATCCGGTCAAACTGCTGATGAGCAACGTTATAGACATAATTTGGAATACCCAGTCCGTAGTTATCGCTGAAAGCAATGGCGGACTGGATAGCATAACCAGTGGAAATCGGTGAGCGGGTCGTCGAACTGAACACGACCTGAGCTCCTGCCGCTTCAAGTCGCTCAGCCAGCAGGAACGGCTCCCAGACAAATTCACCGGTGCCCAGTACCAGAATGTTTTCACCGTGCGAAACCTGAACCTGGAGACCCAGGTCACTCGCCGGTATCTGCATCCCGAGTCGCCCCCAGGATTGTTTGCCTGTGATCGGGACGTTCCCTCTGGAGGTCACATTTACCTGGGGCATGACAGGAAGCGGGGCATCCGGTTCGGGTGTCCAGCGCCAGTTGCCGGAGATGAGCGATACTGTATGTAGGGGCAGGGGGCTGTTCTGACTGAGTGCTTCTCCGCTCCAGTCAGTCAGCGTGACAGCAATAACCCGTCGTACCTTCCGGAGTGCACCCGATGCACGTAATGAGGCGAGAAGATTGAGGAACGTTTTCCCTGTCGTGGCTTCATCATCCACGAGCACTAATGTTTGTGCCTCCGCTACGGTTTGCCGCATGGCAGCAGAAACTGGATAGTAGATCAGGTGGTCTGTGGCATGGCTGTGCTCTTCTTTAAACTCGCACAACAGTTCGGCATCGACCGGATGTCGGGTTGATGTCAGATAAACACAGTCAGGGTGATGCTTGCGCACCTCATCAAACACTCCCGCCCCGAGGCCGACAGCCGTCTCAGCCATCCCGATAAATACCACCGGCCCGTCCAGAGTCCCGGGAAACTTCTCCGCCAGCTGTGTATAAACATTGCGCATGACCAGAGGAGAGACAGGAATATGTCGACCCAGCACTTTACTGACAAACAGAAATGCGCGTTTTGGATTCCGCCGTTCGGCGATATCAAAGAGATCAGTAAGAGGATAATCGGTTTCCTCGCTGCTTACCTCAATTCGCCCACAGGATAATGTCTTTTGATAAACGAAATTACCATCAATTTCTGACATATCTGTCTCCATTAATCAATTCTGTTGGTCAATGATGCCGGATAGAGAATGACATCGGTGACAGAGCGGACGACTGCAGGTGAAAAATCAGTTTTCGCTGACTGCCTGACCTGATCATCATCCATCAGCCCAAGTGTATGGAAGGCATACAGACCCGGAAGATTCACGCCACTGTACCGCGTATAACCAATACCTCCTGAAGGCCGCATGTTAATTTCCAGCAATAGCGGTTTGCCTTCGGCATTATGGCGAGTCTGTACATTGACCATGCCGTCTGCGTTCATTAGGCGGGCGCAGTTGATGGCAAGTTCAATCGCTTCCCCTTCATTTTCCAGATACTGAAGCACACCTTCTTTACGCCGCCCGATAGCGGCCAGGACCGTGCCTTGACTTACCACCATATCCACAGAGTATTCTGGTCCGGGTAAATAGGGCATCAGTACTTGTGGAGTAAAGCAGTCCATCCGGGCATGAGCAGCCAGAAACTGTGATGGGTGGATAACACGGCTATCAGGATTGTTGAGAAAAGCTACCGGGGAAACATTGTCATCAAAACGCCAGAATCCCATGCCATAAATGCCTGTAACAGGTTTAATGCAGAGGCAATCAGAAGGGAAAGGGGGATGACTCAGCAGGGTACGAAGCTCGTCTACATTTTTTACCCGAACCGACGGGACAACCGGAAGTCCATTTTTTTCCATAAACTCGGAAAAAGTAACTTTTTCATCGGCTAATTCAAACCAGTGAGTCCCCGTTGACCCGGTAGTCAGGTGGACACCAGAACGTTGAATGTTTTCCCGGTGGCTTTCAAACCATTTACAGTTGCGACCAGTATGTATCGCATTAATACCATGAGCGTCAGTAATGGAATGAATAAAAGAAAGACGTTCTTCTTCGTTGTTAGGTTCGATCATTGAAAAATCGGAAACAGACAAGATCTCTTTCCTCTCGTTGCGATGAGAAGAAAAGATTTCAATATCCTGATGTTCCTTTTCCGCAAATGATTTCACTCCAAGGATAATGTCTCGCTGGGAAGATAGCCCTTCCATAAACCAAATTTTCTTTTTCATTTTTTATAATTGTCGCCTGAAAAGGGGATGAGATTTTTGTAATACATGAGTCTAAGAACTGACCTGCGCCATGTCAATCATAATATGATAATCACTCGCTGTTTTTGACTTTCCGGCTAGACCACAAAAACCACTTAATAACAATAACATACATCGAACCACCACCTACCCACCCAATGTAATGAAACGTAAATTCCAGAAACCCACCAGTTTTTACCTTGCGGGTGAACTTTGTCATGATATGATTTAGATGCATTCTGTTTGAAAATGAATTTTATAAAAACCCGGTCAATACCTTTTAAGGAATGAATATGGTTTCTTTAAGTAAAAACCAGACAGTATCACTCAGCAAACAATCCACTGCTCTCAGCCAGCTTCAGTTCGGACTGGGTTGGGATCCTGTTAAGAAAAAGGGATTATTTGGCAGCATTTTTGGTGGCAATGATTCCATAGACCTGGATGCAGGTTGCGTTCTTCTGGATGCCGCAGGTAATAAAATTGACACCATCTGGTTTCGTAAACTGAAATCCAGCTGTGGGTCTGTCGTCCACTCCGGCGATAACCTGACGGGTGAGGGGGATGGAGATGATGAAATCATTCGCGTCGATCTCACAAAATTGCCGGCAAATGTTGAATACCTCGCCTTTACCGTGAACAGCTTTCGTGGGCAGTCCTTCAACGATGTCGATAACGCCTTCTGTCGCGTCGTGGATCAGACCAATAAAGAACTGGCCCGTTATCAGCTGACGGAACAAGGTGCTCATACGGGTATCATCATCGCTTCCCTGCGCCGCAACAACGGAAACTGGGATTTTACCGCCCACGGTAAAGCAAGCGGTGGCCGCACAATCGACGATATGCAATTCGATATCGTAAGTACGGTGGTAAAAGCATGAATCTGACACCGGGGGGCAATGCCCCTTTAATAGCTCAGGATCTCCGCGTGAGGGTCATTTCTGGTGGTCCTGTTGACGCTTCGGCGTTTCGATTATTCGCTGACGGGAAAGTTCGGGGTGACAGTGATATGGTCTTTTACGGGCAACCCCGTAATGAAGATGGTTCCATTAGCTTCAGTGCTGAAGGGACCAATAGCGTTTTCATCGTTGATCTGTCCCGCCTCAAGCCCGACGTGCAGAAAGTCGCCTTCACCGTTACCTGTGACGGCAGTCATACCGTTTCCTCCCTGAATCATCTGTCCATACAAATTGAAAGTGGCAATACCTCGCTGATCAGTGGTCAGGTAGAACTGAGTGGCCGTCAGGAAGCCGCTCTGATCCTCGGTGAAGTCTATCGCAGGAATGGTGACTGGAAATTTCGTTTTATCGCCCAGGGCTTCAATGGCGGCCTGAAACCTCTCGCTGAGTACTATGGCGTCAACGTCGCGGATGAGCCAGCTCCAGTCACTCCGCCACCAGCGCCTCCGGCTCCGCCTAAAGTTAGCCTGAGTAAAGTTTCTCTGACCAAAGAGAAGCCTGCCATCAGCCTTGCCAAAAAAGACAATTTTGGTGAAATCCGCATCAATCTGAACTGGCATCGTGGCTCGGGTTCAGGCGGGTTACTGGGCGGTATGTTTGGTTCGAACAAAGCTATAGACCTGGATCTCGGTGCATTCGTTGAGCTCGCAGATGGCTATAAGTCAGTTGTTCAGGCACTCGGTAATGCTTTTGGTAACTATCACTCTGAGCCATATGTTCAACTGCAGGGTGATGATCGTACCGGCGAGGCTCTGGATGGTGAATGGCTACACATCAATGGCCGCGAATGGAAAGAAATTCGCCAGGTACTGATATATGCCTTTATCTATCAGGGCGTGCCCAGCTGGGACAAAACCGATGGCGTAGTGACATTACATGTTCCGGAGCAACCACCGATTGAAACGCGTCTGACTGAAGGTGATAACAAACGCACGCTGTGTGCGATTGCCCGTCTGGTCAACGAGAACGGTTCCATTCGTGTGGAACGTATTAACCAGTACTTCAGAGGCCAGGAGGAAATGGACCGCGCTTTTGGCTGGGGGTTTCGCTGGTCCAGAGGTTCCAAATAAACGCAACGATGAGGGTATGAGAATGAGTTTTTTCGACAAAGTCAAAGGGGCTTTGACCTCGGGTCGTGAGGAATTGACCCGCCAGGTAGGCCGTTACAAAAACAAGAAATTTATGCAGGGTACCGTCGCGGTATGCGCCCGTATCGCTGTTGCCAGTGACGGCGTCAGCTCCGAAGAAAAACAGAAGATGATTGGATTTCTGCGATCCTCAGAAGAGCTGAAAGTCTTCGATACAGCAGAAGTTATCGAATTTTTTAACAAGCTGGTGACCAGTTTCGACTTTGATCTGGAAATCGGAAAAGGCGAAACGATGAAATATATCCTCGCCCTGAAAGACCAGCCAGAGGCAGCTCAACTGGCTCTTCGTGTCGGTATTGCTGTCGCTAAAAGTGATGGCAACTTCGATGATGATGAGAAGAGTGCTGTCCGTGAAATTGCCCGTTCGCTGGGTTTCGACCCGGCTGAATTTGGCCTCTGATAAACAACGGATAAAGGTACGATATGGTTTCCACTCACATCGGTTTTCCGGCTGAAACAGTGACGGTCTTTGTTGCTCTGTCGGTCGGCGCCATCTTTATTGACCTGTTCATGCACCGACATGACAAGCCAATTTCCCTCAAAAGCGCAGCCTTATGGTCCGTTTTCTGGGTTGTTGTCGCGATGGCATTTGCCGGTTTCCTTTTTGTGCATCACGGAGCCGAGGTTGCCAGCCTGTTTGTCACGGGTTATGCCCTTGAGAAGGTGCTGTCAGTTGATAACCTGTTTGTCATGATGGCGATTTTCTCATGGTTCTCAGTTCCGGACCGTTACCGTCACCGGGTTCTGTACTGGGGGATCATTGGCGCTATCGTTTTCCGGGGGATTTTCGTTGCGATCGGTACCGGTCTGCTTAGCCTTGGCCCTTATGTCGAGCTGATCTTTGCCGTTGTTGTTGCCTGGACTGCGGTCATGATGCTCAAAGGCGGTGGGGATGATGACGAAATTGAGGATTATTCTCAGCACCTTGCTTATCGCCTGGTTAAACGCTTCTTCCCGATTTGGCCGAAACTGTCCGGACATGCATTCCTGCTGACACAAAAAGAAGTGGACGCCGAACTGGCTAAGCCAGAAAACAAAGACGTATCTGTAGGGCGACTGAAAAAGGCAGCGCTTTACGCCACCCCATTGATGTTATGTGTGGCTGTAGTGGAACTCTCTGACGTAATGTTTGCCTTCGACTCTGTCCCGGCAATTATTGCAGTCAGTCGTGAACCTCTGATTGTCTATAGCGCCATGATGTTCGCAATACTGGGCCTGCGTACTCTGTATTTTGTACTGGAAGCCCTGAAACAGTATCTGTCCCAGCTGGAGAAAGCTGTTATCGTCCTGCTGTTCTTCATTGCGTTTAAGCTGGGTCTGAACGCTACCGATCACATCTGGCACCATGGTTACAGCCTGTCTGCGACCACCAGCCTGTATGTTGTACTGGGTGTACTGGCTCTTGGTATTCTGGCCAGTGTCATCTTTCCGGAAAAGCCGGAAGCTGAAAATAAAGAAAGCTGATCTCAGCTGATTAATGATTAACGAAAGAGGATAAATAGATGAGCGTTTCACTCTCTAAAGGCGGCAACGTTTCCCTGAGCAAAACCGCGCCAAGCATGAAAAATGTCCTGGTTGGCCTTGGCTGGGATGCACGCTCTACGGACGGTCAGGACTTTGACCTCGATGCTTCCGCATTTCTGCTGGCAGCCAATGGCAAGGTTCGTGGCGATGCAGATTTCATTTTCTATAACAACCTGAAATCTGCTGATGGTTCCGTTACTCATACCGGTGATAACCGTACCGGTGAAGGTGATGGCGACGATGAATCCCTCAAAATCAAACTGGACGCGGTACCTGGGGATGTCGACAAAATTATTTTCGTTGTCACTATCCATGATGCTCAGGCTCGTCGCCAGAGCTTCGGTCAGGTTTCCGGCGCATTTATCCGTCTGGTGAATGATGACAATCAGACTGAAGTTGCTCGCTACGATCTGACAGAAGACGCTTCTACTGAAACTGCCATGCTGTTTGGGGAGCTGTATCGTCACAACGGAGAATGGAAATTCCGTGCGGTTGGCCAGGGTTATGCTGGTGGACTGGCTTCCGTGTGCGCTCAGTACGGCATCAACGCGTCCTGATAAAAAGTAACTTTCTTACCCAAATCATCCGGGGGTGATGCCCCCGATATCTACGACCCGATATCTACGATTAGCAGGAGCAAAAAATGGCTGTTTCTCTCGTTAAAGGCGGTAATGTTTCTCTGACTAAAGAAGCCCCGAGCATGAATGTTGCTCTGGTTGGCCTGGGCTGGGATGCACGCGTTACTGATGGTCAGGCATTTGATCTGGATGCATCAGTATTCCTTGTTGGCGAAAACGGTAAAGTGCTGTCCGATTCGCATTTCGTATTTTATAACAACACCACCAGCCCGGATGGCGCAGTACAGCATCAGGGTGATAACCGTACCGGTGAAGGCGACGGTGACGATGAGCAGGTCAAAATTGATCTGACAAAAGTGGCCGCTGACGTTAAGAAACTCGTATTCGCAGTCACCATTCATGAAGCAGAAAGCCGTAAGCAAAATTTCGGCATGGTCAGTAACAGCTTTATGCGAGTGGTGAACAACGATAATGGCTCCGAGATTGCACGCTTTGACCTGTCAGAAGATGCCTCTACTGAAACCGCAATGATTTTCGGTGAACTGTATCGCCATGGCGCGGAATGGAAGTTTAAGGCTGTAGGACAGGGCTTTGCTGGTGGCCTGGCTGCGCTGGCAACCCAGCACGGCATCAACATCTGATAAACCAGTAAAACCAAACCCCGGCCTGTCCGGGGTTTTTTCTACCCGCTGAGTGATCCCTTTACCCGGCAACAAGGAGCCTAAATGCAATTGCAATCAGGACAGAACATTCCGCTTCACACAGCTACACTGACTCTCCGGCTTGATTATCCCCCCAGTCCTGGATTTCACAGTACCCCTGAGACTTGCCTGTTTATGCTGAATGCTGAGGGAAAAGTGACAGGCGATGCCGATTTTATCTTTTACAACAATCTCAGTGCTGCCGGTGGCAGTGTGAAACTCAACCCCGGTCACCAGCACGCAGTCGTTCATTTTGCGCTTGACCAGATCCCGGATACGATCCAGAAGATTGCAATCACTATGGTGATAGATGGCAGTGATACGATAAGCGGCCTCGCGCAACTGAAACTTTCTGCTGAAAGTCAGGCCACTTTTTTTGTCGATCTCAATGGCCGCACAGAAAAGGCAGTAATTATGGGGGAAGTTTACCGATACCAGGGCAACTGGAAGCTCAGGGCGCTTGGGCAGGGATTTAATGGCGGGCTTGAGCCACTGGCAGTTAGCTATGGTGTGGACGTGGAACCTGCAGCAGAAGTTGTACCGCAACCAGCCAGGATCAGCCTTGAAAAGAAACTCGAAGGTAAAGCGCCTGCGCTTATCAGCCTGGCTAAGAAAGCCAGTATTTCACTGGCAAAACACAAACTGGATACCGTTGAAGCACGAGTCGCTTTTGTTCTCGATGCCTCAGGCTCAATGACCGGCCAGTTTAAAAAAGGGCATGTACAGGCCGTTCTTGACCGTATAGCTGTCCTGTCTGTCCAGTTCGATGATGACGGCACGATGGATGTATGGGGCTTTGCTGAGCGTCACAAGAAATACCCTGACGTCACACTGGACAACCTTGACGGATACATTGCTGCAATTCAGAACACGGGTAAACGATCGGCCTGGGAAATCCTTCCCGGCCTTGGCGGGACGAACAATGAGCCCCCAGTCATGAATGAGGTTATCGATTATTTCAAGGACAGCACCTTACCCGTTTTTGTCGTGTGCATTACAGATGGCGGGATCAGCAAAACACGAGAAATTAAAGAGGCCATCCGCCGCTCAGCCAACTATCCTGTCTTCTGGAAGTTCGTGGGACTGGGCGGGTCAAATTATGGGATTCTGGAGAGGCTGGACACCTTTAGCGACCGTCGCGTAGACAACAGCAACTTTTTTGCGATCGATAATTTTGCCCACATAAAGGACGAAGAGTTGTATGAAAAACTTCTCGAAGAGTTCAAAGACTGGCTTGGACTGGCAAAAAAGGAAGGCATTATCTGACTCATCGCCCCGGTAAGGGGCGATAGGCCTGCTGCCATGAAGACACCTTTTCAAAGTACGCAGAGCTAAACAGGGCTATACGCAGATGTGATCGCTGAAACCCAACTTCACCCAGTAATTTAGACCCAGGAACACATCGGCAGGGATGAAAAAAACCCGCTCGGAAAAGCGGGCTGAAAGTAGGTATTCCAATGGTAACAGGTTGAAGCATACCTAATAGTCCGAGCTACCGATTTACCAGGATGCACTCTTTTTTTGAACAGTTACATTTATTAAATGTAGAATATATGTTTCCTTTATGTAAAGAAGAAATTGCAGAACGATAAAGGGCAATTTTTATCTAATTATTAGCTTCGACGGAAGCTTACGACGGAAACCTTGATGGAAGTGACGCCAGTGAGGCTCAGTCGCTGCGGAAAGGAGTTCATAATCTCCCCGCGTATCACCCCATGCCCGAAGATGATAGTCAGTCAGAGGTCCATATTCTTTTTCAAGCCGGATAATTTTCTGTGAGCACCTGCAATTATGACCACTGATTCTGCCGGTCAAAATGCCGTCTTTTGTCTCTAATTGTGTACCAATCAGTTTGATCCTAAGTTTTTCGGCAAAGGGTCTGAGTACTATTTCCGGCGACGCAGAACATAAGGTGACGATCGCGCCGGAAGTGACTTCATTCGCCACAGCAATCAAACCTGCCGGGCGCATGAGGCGATGCCAGTAGAGCTGACAGAATTCCTCTGCTTTAGAAGACACCCACTTTTCCTCAACACCAGTAAGAAAAGTTGTAATGAGCGTTTCTTTTAGCTCATCACGCGTCATCTGCTTACCCATACAGCGTAACGTGGGTAGAGCCATGCTGACGATACGTCGCGAAAACGCCCGATTGCCAAAGGCAAACCGCAGAAAAGGGATAAAGCTATCATGCCGCGTTAACGTACCGTCAAAATCAAATACAGAGAGCATGCGGGGCTGAATGACGTTCATCGTGATCTTATTCCGTTGGATAGTAGGTTACTTCTGCCAGCCGCTGCACTATACCACCAGGACGGGAATAACAGTAACCGCACGTAAGGTGCTGACATCCTGCTCGCGTCAAAATGAAGGGCAGGGGTCCAGGCACCTCCTGAGAAAAGTAACTTTTCGTGATTGTTTGCTCAGTAAAATCTGATGCGGTAACCCCATACTCTGGATCGACGGAGGGCTGTATATTACTGTTCCTTCATAAGTAATGAGTTCTGATTTCTGTAAGCATACCTGTCACATTCAGCACGCTGAAACCGTACCCCGGAACTGTCTGGTGTCAGGACAAGTCCACCTTGTGCAGCATGTACGTGGAGAAGCGTATCCCCACCCGACACATTCAGATGTAGTGCAGGAACGCCATGATTGATTTCCAGTAATACACCTAAGCAAAGCTGACCTGTATCGTCCGCCACCTCGATTGAGGTCTGGTTATCAAGATGGTAGGTGGCCGTATAGATTCTGCTATCCGCTTCATGACAAACCTGTTCACCTTCAGGGATACGCCAGTCCGTCATTCGTTTTATAACAGGAGCACCGACAGATTATTTTTGTGCGGCCACAATAAGGAGAGTTTGTAAGGCAGATCTGTCAGACTCTCGGATCGCCTTGTCGAGGATAGTTTCGTGTCCCTCGTCTGCCCAAGCTTCAACATGATAATTTGACCATACGTTACGTTCAGTCGAAGGCAGGCGGTCATCAGGTTCGATGTGGAGAATGGGGGTACACTCAATGTCTGAAAGATAGGGTTTTGCGACGTCACCATCCGTAATACCGTTGACCAGTCCACCACAGTGATCAGCAATAACCCGTCCTATATCCAGCATGAAGGCCTGGTGCGCCTCACGGGAGTCAAGCTCACCCAGCAGTTCAGGTTTAATAAGAAGACCGGTGACGATTTCAGCCAGTTCATTGGGTAATATTTGCTTTGTCATAATGCCTCACAAAAATAGACGTATCAGGGCAGGAGAGCTGCGGGATCATGCCCTGGCCAAAGGAAAATCACATGACGTTCAGGTACGATTTCATCACTCGGAACTCATCCGGAGTGATTGGTTTCATACTGGATTTTTTAATGGCAGAGCCAGAACTAAATTGTATTCCTCCTTCGGCATCTATTTCCCCACCATCGCGATAGTTAAGCTGTATCTCATCATATCTATGCGCTGCATTAACGCTGTCAGGGCAACGCAATATAAACGATACTGGATATTCAAATTCACCGACGACCTCTGTAAATTCACAAAAGAAGTATTTCATCTTCTCGGCGAAAGCTGTTCGTTCAGCCTCAAGAAAATTGTGTAGACCTGTCCATCGGATAAAATCCTTGCTCACGACACAAGCAGCGCCTCCAAACCCGTCAGGTCTTTTTGAGTTACTGCATGTAAAAGCAATTTTGAACTCTATCAATTCATTTCTGTCAAATGCAATAAGTGCCGCCTGAGCAAACTGCGCAGCATGTTCAGAATTGAAATCTCCGAGATCACTGTTAATAAGAAAACCTTCAGGGCATTTATCCCCGTCAAAATGCCAGTCCAGGTCTTCAGGAATATTAGCAACAGTTCTGCCTGGGTGGTTTAGAACACAATGACGTACAATAATCTCCATTTCTGAAAGGTCGTTTGTGTTATCACATGAAATGAGTTTTTGAATAAAATTATCGTCAGGTTCAAACAATTCATTCATTGCTTCAAGTAATATAGCAGTTTGAGTAGGATTTGCTTCAATAAGACAAGCGCATTCTGAATAATAGTCAGCCATGATAAACCTCATATCTGTTATTGATGAGTACGGTCGATTGGGAGTAAGACCATCATACTAAACAAAGCCAGCCCATCAAGGGGGTATTTTCACCGGAAGCAATAATAATCAAAGTCAGGTTCATAAATTCTGGATGATAATATTCACCCCCATTGTGGCACAAAAAAGGCTATGAAAAGAAGCAAGAAATACTGGGCTTACAAAATTAAATCTTTTCTGATTGAAGCTTTGTATTCTATCTAGCTTTATATATAAGGGATAATGGTAGTGCCGAAAAACAGACGTTAAACTCCATAATTGTAATAGTGCTAAGAACATAATCAATCTCGTCCAGCAAATCAGCCAGTGTGTAACACCAGATATAGTCCTTTCTGTATGAAGTGATCCAGAATGATGACCACCAGTCGTTAATCAGCAGGTAAATATCAGTCGTTGTAAGTCCTTGTCCATGGATATCGTTTCGCCACTCCTCTAACCAGAGTTTATGTTGACCAGGAAGACAGAAAGACAGGTAAAGTCTGGATTTTGATACGTTAAGTTCCAGCTTATAATTCAACAGGTTAGACTCTTTGATTGTCAGACGCTCCACCCTTTGTTCATGAATCCGGTCACGGTGTTCGCGTCGCTGTAAATCCCGGTTCTGTAACCCTGGAAACATGGAGACTGCCAGAGACCTTGAAAGGGGTAGAATAAAACGCTCTCCACGAGATTCAATCAGAATATCGATAGCACGAAGGTACTCAAATTTTGTTGCTTCTCCACGAACAAATGGATCGTAACTCGCATCGACTTTTCTCAAGTCATTCGAGGTAATTTGAGATTTACCTGTAAGCTCTTTAAAAAAGGCTTTGACGTAGGCCAGCTTTCCTGTTTTCCGTCCCAAAGATCTGCGATTCTCTACAGAAGCAATAGAAGCCATTGCACATCGTTGGAAAGCGTTAATCGGGACAAGCGAGGTTAATGTCATAAGTTACCATCCTTAGAGAATAGGCAGCACATAAAGACATATTATCAGTAATTATTTTTCTCGCCAGTCACAATTGTTATAATCGTCATATTTAATTATTGTCAAAAACAGTTAATATTTTTGGATTCAACTTCAAGGATGAGAAAGTAACTTTCCAGTACTTTCAAAATCCGTAAACATATAGAAACGGTGAGCGAAGGGAGGATTAAAAGTTACTAAGCCTTTCATGAAAGGCTTAGTGAAAGAAAACAAGGTTATTTCTTAGAGATACAGCTTTCAACAAGTATAGTAATGAACTTTCTCTCTGCGTAACATCCGTTCATCGATTTAGGGTCAAAAACAACATTATCAGCTTCAACATACCGTAGTCTGTGGTATACAGACAAACGCTCTTCATTTCGTTTGTGCTCTTCTAATACAGGAGTGTAATCATGTTCTGTCAATCCTATTACAAATAAAGAACAAAATACAGATAGTGCGATAATAAAGAAGGGGGCATTTTCCAGTAACGAGGCGGTAGTTTGAGATAAATTTACGGCAAAGCTATCAACAATGCCATTTGTTATTAAAGTAATAAATACAAGTACAATCATCCCAACAATTACGAACGAGATCCGGGTTAACATTTTTGAGTTGTCAGGCTCAGCAGTAACTTCATCAGGTGGTGCAAAGACAGTAGAGCGAGTCGTTTTCTGTATTTCCGAACCGGCATAACCTCCGCCTCCCAGAATAACAGAGTCTCCCGATATGCCGCCACCCAACACTGAACCTGAACGCTCAGTGGTTGAAGTTTCCTTCAAATAAAGGGTGTTCAAAGGGATTCCGTCAGTTGGTGAATAATGTACTTTTAGGATAGTCATAGTATGGCTCCTGATTATTGATACTTTTATAGTACTGTGAGCCTGAGGATGATTTTCCCTTTAAAAGCGCAAAATCGCTATTTAGCTATTTTTTTTAAACTGATGCACGAAAGGCTTGAAAACCGTAGTAGCCCTGCGAGGGCATCCAATTATGAAAAAAACTATGAATGCAACAAGTTGACTAGAAAATCTGATGGAAAAAGTTTACCTGTCTGGTATTGTCAGCAAAACCGGCAAAGGATTCAACTAACCAGGGGTGGTTTGTTGAATATGGAGCAGTAGCAGCCCCTTTGCCGGTTTGTCATCCTTTCATGCCTGCATCAATTTCCTTCCTGTTACCTGAAGACATCCACATACGATCTGCAAAAAAGAAGCCCACGTTTCGTTATGGGAGTGAACTGCTTTTTTCGCGAAAAGGGCCTCTCTGGGCGCATATTACGTGACGCTGTCACGTTTAGATGCATGTGATTTAATATCATTGGATATAGTTACAATGGTAAATGTCAATAGCGATAATATAACAGAAATTGATTATAAAATTGATGCTTATTAAATAAAACAAGGTTTCAATATGCCGATATAAAAACAAATAAAAAGCATGAATTCAGGAATAAAAAAAAGTGTGCTCATTTTTCGACCGCTCCAAGAGGTGCGTAACATCCTATTAACAGTTAGAATAATACCCTTTATTCCATGTGTTAGATTAATGTTATCACCCGAGGTGGGGGTAACCAGCTTCTAAATCAGTCCAAAAGTTACTTTTCTAGTGGTTTTTGTTCAGGTTGCGCTACGCGAAATCTGAAGAAAAACGGAGGGGTGAGTACGTCAGATTTCACGTAGCGCACGGCGACGAAAAGAAAATTTCGTATGATTTCTGGCCGGTTAATTGATCAAAATTGAAATCGCAGGATGAAGTACAACAGGGCTGAAGCCTTTTATGCCAGAAAAGTGCTGATAGTTATAATAGGGCCGAAGCCCTTACTGAAGCATTTTGGCGTTAACTGCAGCCCTTATCGGGCAAATGGGGTAGGGGGCCAGCCGGGGCAACCCATGATGCCCAACCATCCTTTCCATATCGTTCATTATAGTAACTTTCTTTGATCGCCTTACGCGCCAAATATGAAGCAGTATCCATACCAAATACCTCAATAGGAAATAGTTCATGCCCCCCAATATCCGTCAGACAAAAATCTGGGAAAACATCATTATTAGAAGCATCGTATCTCAGGGGTTTGATAAATGACCGCTCATGCTTATGAAGATAATTTAGCATGGTCAGCTCATAACTCGAGTCTGCCGGGATCCAGTTTTCATCAACATTCATCAATGCTATCTGAAGTGGTTTAAGATAGTATGTATCTTTCCCCTTAAATTTACCCAGATCACCTATAGCCATACAGATTACGTTACCTCCTGAACGCCAGTTTGCTATTTCAGAGCTGAATCTCTTCTCCAGTGATGCCCAATTCTCAGTATTCATCAGTACAACTGGAACACCTGAAAAAAATTTTATCGGAAGTCGTTTTGATGCATTCGAGTGTCTTTCAGGGTTATATTTAGATAGTACATTGAGGCAAATCAGACGCTCTTTATTCATCAGCGCCTCTGATGTCATTTTTATGTTTTTTGTCTCCTGAGGTGTCGAAGGATATGCACCTGCAAGTAAATGCATGGACAGCGGATGTGATGCGACTTTAATTTTTTCCGCAGAGTGGGTTATAAGGTTGAACACCTTGCCAGGATTACGTTTCCCGGCCATTTTCGGATACCAACGATTCAGACCGCTGTCATCCCACAGGAACTGGAGAAGACCCAGCAATGACATGCTATTCTGAGAAACACCACCTGATTTATTCCTGTTATCTATCGGTACGATCGAGGTCGACTCCGAGTCAGATGAGGCTAATGCCACGTCTAACCTAATTCCGTAGCCTCCATCTTTAAGGTCTTTGACGACACCTTGTGTATAGCATTTTAGACCTGAATTGTCTTTATCAAGCGTAAAGAAAATACAGTCAGGTGAATGTTGACTACCCGTATTCGGGTACCGTGCCAGGAAATAAGTATCACCGCCTGAGTGATATTTTACGGCAAGTGATTTTGGTCCTTTTCCTTTACAGGCACAGCTTACCTTCGCTTCTACCGAAGCATGCGCCCGTGACAATACGGCGTACCAGCTCTTTTTAAATTCTTCTTTTGTCTGGAAGTCTCTTGAATACTTTTTGCTGTCACCTCCATAAGATACAATCACATCATTAACAGTAGACATAAGCCCCCCTTAATTGATCTGAGCCGAGATGCGTTTTCATTCACCTCAGGTAATAATTTTCATATACATTGACACAATAGCATGTTGTTAATAAAGTAACCTATACTTTGAAAGTAACTTTTCAAAATCGTTGTGATTTCCCCCTCAAATCACATTTAATGATTATCATCCAGAGACAACCAATGATAAACATCCGGACAACTAGATTAGCCATTTTTCCACTGGCTGTTATCCTTTTATATTACCCACTAACTTCAATTGCCAAAACTTTCTCGGCGAAAGTGGTGCGTGTTATTGATGGTGATACAGTCCAGGCTTATGACGGTGCAAAAAATACAAGAATACGGCTCTATGGGATTGATGCCCCTGAAAGTAAGCAAGCCTTCGGGCAGAAGGCAAAGCAAACAATGATTCAGTTAGTAGCAAATCAGGTTGTTAATATTCAGGACCATGGGCAGGACGTCTATGGTCGTATGCTTGGCACAATCTATCTTAACAACAACGATGTTAACGCCATCATGGTCGCAAACGGTATGGCCTGGGCATATCGGTATCAGGGCAGGTTGATTGTTCCTGAATATGGACCTCTTGAACAAAACGCTCGAAATGAAGGGAAAGGTCTGTGGTCTGATCCGCACTCAATTGAACCACGTCAATGGCGAAAAGCGAATAATTAAGTAAGGAATCATACTTCCACTTTCACAATATCGAGCATTCTACTCCTAAAAAGTAACTTTTTAACGTGCGCTATTATTCATAAACAACACTGTAAAAAATGGGGGATTTATGGTCCAGATTCTTAATACAACAGGTTTAAACTATCATGTAGAGCAAACCATCGCTAATGCCGAAGAGCGCATTATTTTGATAAGCCCTTATCTGAAACTTAGCGCAAGAATTAAAGAGCTCATTGAAGACAAAAACCGTATGAAGGTTGATATTCGTATCATCTACGGTAAATCTGAACTTAACCCCAAAGACCATGAATGGCTTGTCAGTTTACCTTATGTTCGTTTGAGTTTTTGCCAGAACCTTCATGCTAAGTTTTATGCTAATGAAAATCAAAGCCTGATATGCAGCCTAAATCTATATGATTTTAGTCAAATCAACAATCATGAACTTGGGGTATTAATTGTAAAGGATGATGACCGTGACGCTTTCAACGCTTCTATCACAGAGGCCCAGCGGTTAATCAGGATCAGTACAGAAAATATTCCATCACCAATATCATTACAATCGGGTAGATCTGAGTTGCAAAAAACTCATGAGCAGAAGAGTGAACATACAAGAACATCTCAAAAAAATGATGAAAAACATAGTATGTTAACAGATCCTATCTCAACCGAGTCAGAGGAGAGAACAAGTAAAGAGGGGGATACTAACCCAGAACCCGCAAATAAATTAACCTCAACTAATTTAGCTAAACAAAATAAAATGGGTTTATCTGAAATGTATGCGGAATTAATGAAATCAGGATACCTCATAGAGAAAGACGGAAAATATGAGTTAACCCCTTTAGGTATTTCCATCGGAGGTGAGAGTAAACCCAATCGTTATAAAAAAGGTGAGTTTTATTTTTTATGGCCTTCTGATATTTCTCTCTAACAGAGTTAACTTTAATTTGCAGGGTGGTTTTTTTTAATCACCCCTTTAACATTTTTATGCAGCCTGAAATGTCTTAAGCAGTATCCTTTTGCAATCAAAAAATGTATTCAAATAGCATTGATTGTTTGCTTAATGACCTTTACAATTACAACATCTTTTTCACTTCACACAACGATAGAATCATAACCGGATAAAGATATTCCCGAGATGATTTTTTCACGATGGTGAATTTACCAACAGGGCAGTATCAAGACCAAGGAACATACATTCAGCATGAGATAGACTCATTTTTAAGACTTTTCTCGATTGAGAGAATTGAACTTCCTAAACCACTTGCTGAATTTCTTTAATTAATTTAATGTTCTTATGTAATTGCATAACAATGTGCATAAAGAGGTAACTATGAGCGAGACATTACAGGTTCTCAATAACATCCGTACACTTCGCGCTCAGGCACGAGAGCTACCATTAGAAGTGCTTGAAGAAGTATTAGAAAAGTTCACTATTGTCGTCGCTGAACGCAGTGAAGAAGAAAAGGCGGCCGAAGCGGCTAACCGTGAGCGTTTAGAAAAACTCTCTCATTACCGGGAAATGATGATCGCTGATGGTATAAATCCGAGCGAACTGATGGACGCGGCCGTCAACATTAAAGTACGCAAAAAACGTGAACCTCGTCCTGCGAAATATGCTTACATAGACGATGCCGGTGAGCAAAAAACCTGGACAGGTCAGGGACGTACTCCGGCACCAATTAAAGCTCAGCTGGATGCAGGAAAAACTCTCGAAGATTTCCTGATCTAATACAAAATTTCTTTTTTTATTAACCACCTTACCAAGGTGGTTTTTTTTATCATCGTCATGCATTATCGTGGTTGGTCCGGCTGCAGAGAGATTACTATGTTAAACGATCATATTGAGACAGTTATGGATTTGTTTAACGGATCCAGACATCTAATCATTGCTGGTATTGTTCTAATTTATCTGGTGTTGATATGCCGTATAGTCAGTCATTATGAGGTTTATGCGGTAATGAACCGTAGACAGACATCATCCAGGGCTGGTAAGTATGAAGATGAGGACTCGGATTTAGCTAACCTTCTCATAAGCAAGAGTATGGTTTCTCTGTGGTTAAACGTCATTACATTAGTATTGATTACATTTTTCACTGTAATGATGTATGTGTCAGCCTGAGTTTGTTGTGATCATATTGGCATTTGGTATATCTGGCCATAGCCACACCAAACAACAAAGCGTGTAAAATCAACAACTTAGTACGCATAATGTACGTTATGTTAAATCCAGACTGTATATATATACAGTGCTTTATCAGACACTAACCTCTCACGTTGTAAGTCTTGCATTAGGGTTAATGCTATGAATGTCCATAAGAGTTATCAAACTATCACCCACTACCATTTTGATTGGTTGACCCCAGCTGGCGACTACCCCAAGTCTGCTATTATGGTAGTTGAATGCAAGGATGGCCGTTGGATGATAGTTCAGGAGTTTGGGGAAGATTACGGCTGCTTCGAAGGTGTGCTGAAGAATGAATGCGATCTTATCACTAAGCCTACTTTTTATCCCGACTTGCGAAGTGCAGCTATGTCCGGTTTTGGTATGATGAAGCAATTATACCCACTGTACGATGATAATCTCTTTAATGAATTCCTCTCAGAAATTCCGGAATAGGTATTTATATGGCCAATATCCTTATGCCCGATTGTCTTGCGAAGTTAAACAATCTCTTACAGGCTATTGAGAATGCACCCGTTGAGTGCGATGGTCATACATTAATGATAAGCAGTGCTCTAAATCATGCAGGCATTTCTCATCAACGAATGTGCGGGGTAGTTAAAAACCCCAAAACGTATTTTGAGTTATATCCACATTTCTGGATTGAGATAGGTGAATTCACTCTGGATTACCGACTCAGGATATGGGTTGAGTTATATTCAGGTGGAAAACTATCAGAGGGTGCCCCTCACGGCATATTTGATGCGCGTGGGCTTGAGTATCTTTACACTTCTGGAAGCATTTGCCCACCACCTGCCCTGGACTTTAATTTATTAAACTTAATCAGTGATGGTTATTACGAAAAAATTAACTTTACCGAGCTAACAACACTGGCACATTCTGTAGATATTAGTTTAATCAGTGATGTTAAGAATGTTACAAACACCGGGGTTGCAGAGTACAATGATAATTAATCAAAAAATATTAGAAGCTGATATTACAAATATAATCAATACATTTGAAAGGCTAATGGATGAAAGTAATAAAAGTATTATACCAGTAAAATCCAGACACGTTGATGGCTTGGCCTTGTTCGAAAACATGTATATACGTGCACGTAGCAAACATGCATCTTTGCTGGGTAAACCTGTTCTGGTTGTTTCATCAGTTTCTGTATTTATCACTAATCAAGGCTGCTTCAGTACACTTCTTTCTCACTTAAAAGCCCATTGTAAGAACAAGAGTTACCTGTTAAAAATTGAGAGCGTAATCTCTCAGGAACTCAGGAGATATCTTGCCAGGCAAATGTTCGTATTCATTGGAGAAGAATGGGAGTGCGGGTCTGGTTATTGGGTGCCTGAAGATGATCCAGTATACCCATCTTTAAATACACTACCTTATTGATAATAAATACTCTTTATAGGCTCTGATTAATGTCGACTATTCATCTCATTACAACATGCGCGAAAAAGAAAGCAGGACCTGTACATGACACTGTGTTTCCCTACCATACGACAGATACTGAGATTGCCTATCAGCAATGGAAAAGTCTTGTGCAGTCCCGATTCACTACATGTAATGATGATATTAAGGAAACGGAAAACATATACTGTAGTGCTCACTGGAGTACAGCTAAGTCTATTGCAAACTCTAATTCTCATATCTGTTTATGGGTTATTTCTGCAGGTCTGGGCCTACGACACAGTTCTGACCCCGCGATCCCTTATGATGCTACGTTTACAAAGATAGGAAGAAAGAGCGCCAGCATATGGGGTATGCTGACTTCTGACCCCATACTGCCTGGAAAAGTCCCTTCCCTTGCGGAACTGTTTAGTATGTACCGGCATGATATCTTTATCATTGCGGCCTCTCCCGTTTACCTGAACGCTGTTGAGGACGATCTCGTTAAAGGAGTGGCTTATCTTCCCTGTCCGATAAAGCAGCTTAAAATCGCTTCCAGCGCTGCCTACAATGGAAGATTAAGAGAATATGTGCGATGCGGCGGAACCAGAATGATGAAAGACCTTAATGCAAACATGACGACTCTAAACATTAAACATGCTGGCATGCTGATTCATGAGCTGGAGTAATGGCAGGTACACTTAGCCTTTGATGCAGCTGCAGAACGCTGGCTCTGACTGCCGGTGCCCACCCAGCAACGCATTATTTCATTTGTACTGTTGAGATATTGCCTCGATTACCCCGCCTTACTGTCATGCGCTAGTTCTACGATTTCTTTGCCCGGACATGTCCGGGAGCCGATTATCCATGGTGGTTGTTCCTGCCCTGCCTGAATAACCGGCTTTAATTCTCTGTTCATCGCCCACAAAAAAACTTATATTTAACATTTTAATTCATTCCTTCATGTTAAGTACTGACAATATTTCATAATGACAGATGCTACTGTTTGGTCAGTCATCCCCTCACTGTAATTCGTTGACACCAGATTTTCGCACCCAGGTGGAAAACGGTGTGATTCATCATCAATGATAATAAACTTGTTGACCCCCATATGTCTGGCATGTAAAAGGCACTCTCTGTACCGAACATATTCGGTATCCTTTACTTCCTGAAGTGAAGGTGTAACACCTATTATTCTGTGTCTGAATGCTACCGGAAAAAGGTATTTAAGCCCTTCTAAAGTCATTGTTTCCCTCCAACTGCTGGACACGACTATATGTAATTCTGGACATTGTTTTAAAATTTTTTCCAGTAGAGGCATTCTTTCAAATGTCTCATTCATCCTTCGATGGAGGACTCCATCAAAATCAAGATAAAGCAGGACAGTACCACCTGAACAATTGCAAGATGCTAGTTGAGGTGATCCTGTAAACTCTGGTGGGTTAATATTTTTAGAACGTCTTTTAACTATACTGTCATATAGCATAGCACTAAAGATGATAATAACAACAGCTGTTGCAAACATCACCCCACCAGCAGAAAGTGAAAACAATGCCCCTGCCATTTTCACCCCCTTTTTACATCATACTTAACTTTAAGTTTAGCAAACCCATCAAACTCTTTATTTTTCAGTTTAAACTCATCATCTATAACATTCAGCTCACCCAACGAAGCGAACGGTGATAGAGATAATTTAATATCTTTTATTACGTCCGTATTATTTACCACTTCATTTATTCCTTTCATGGATTTGTCCAACCAAAAATGGCTGTCTGATATAAGTGAAAGAATATACTGAACATCATCCTCTTTTTCGCACACAATATTTCTGCCATCAAACTGGACAGTGTCTTGATTTAAGTAAACAGCAAGGAACTGCAACTGAGCATTGCTTAAAGATAAGTTTTTGTAAACTTCTTTTAGGCCGCCGGTGTACTCTGAATTCGCAATATGAAAAGCCTTAAACACCTCATCATACTTATGCTGAAGCCTTTTCTTTGACTTAAGACTTTTAAATAGCAGATAAGATAAGATAACAATCACAATCATCATGCCGTTAAAAGCAATGTTATGTTCGAACATAGAAACCGCCATAAATATTTAATGTTTAGTGAAATTTACATCGTTCAAATGTAAAATTCATTTATTATTAACCTCATTATCTCCATGCCCACTGGGTCACGTTTTACGAGGCATTTACTATATATCCCTGTTTTTGAAGTGCTGCTGATACCGACACGATATGATATATAGAAAAACAATTCGTATGTTAGGAAATTCTTTAATTATTATATCTTCATTCAACCACTTACGAGGTTCTCGTGTATTCGGTTTCTGTCGATGGTCAAAGCGCCCCTTTCTGTATATAACTAACTCAGCACCCCCTGTTTTCGGGTTAACCAGTATGCTTCTATAATAGCTATCACATGATAAGTATCCTTCATCATTAATAATCACTTTGCCGCTTTCAGTTTTGCACATGTATGGCATAAGTATTTCCAGACCTATACACAAGTCTTCATAAGTGTTTTTGCTCACTGAATTGCGAATACCTATCTCCAATGGTTTCCCAGGCTCTCCTTTTTTGAGATGCAGCGAAAATGACCTGACATAAAAGTAAAGTAAATTCTTACAAAAATCAGGATAAGGAGGATTTGTCAGAAGTTCAAGATCTGGACGAAATTTGTCATTCCTCATATAGATGAATTTTTTTTCCTGCGGGCAGTAATAACTATTGTCATACTTGATACCCCTTGATAATTCGGGTCTGTTATAAAGCACTTCCCTGCTATATTCATCGTTCTTTGCACATGATACATAAGCAGATAAATGTTCCAAACTAGGGAGGAATATACCATAATCCTTTGTCTTATCGTCATCAATAACGCCACCCCATTTAGCTATCAGGTTTCTTTCATACTGTTCTTTGAGCGCATTTGTTTTTTGTATATTTAGAAATAACGTTTCAAGAATCATGCTTTTTTCGGTAATTATCTTTATAGACAGTGCTCTACGTCTTGCGCTTTCTTCCTTCGCCCTCTCAGCTTCACGTCGCCAGTACTCAATGCATGTTTTTTTTGTTTTCTCTTCTTTATTTATACAATCCTGCAATGATATATAAAAATTTTCTTGGACATGATGTACATTGGTGTTCATTTTCAGGTAACCTTTTATAAAGTTAAGTAAGTATACAAAAGATACTATAGCTAGTGTTTCTTTGACGCATTTCCATTTACGTACTCGTATGACGCTAAACACTAACAACGTCAGCAAAAACGACGCCACCAACGAAAACTGTCAAGAAAGCCTCCGACATACATACTCCTAGAATTTTGCCAATGAATTAAACACTCCGCTTATATTTCTATGTAAGGGAGGGCTATGTTTAGTTCCCTTTTGCCTTATCAATTGCCTGTTGCAAGCGATAAAAATCAGGCGCACCGGGCATAATGGTTGTGGTTTTGTTTTGCGGGTTCTTCATGTTCATAACAATAAACACTGGCGTGCCGCTATAATTGAGTTTATCCGCCAGCATCATATTTGCATCAAGAACATTCTGAAGCTGATCGCGCATTTCGACAGTAAGCAAGAAGTTACCTTGCTGATCCAGTATTTCTTTATATCCTAAACCATTGACCAGGGCCGCCAGATTAGAAGGTGTATAGTCCTTCCTGTCCTTCATTGCCCTACCCGCTTCACTCATGAGCTTATTATGGAACTCGTAGTATTTTTCCTGCCCGTACTTATTAAAGATGTAGAGACCAATTTTTGCCCCCATCCCGGAGATAGGTGTGCGGTCAGCAAAAATGGTGAAGTCTTTAAAGAAAGTCCGAACATTTTTATTTTCTGCAATCGCCTTTTCAAGCACGGGACTGGACTGCTGACAGAAATGACACATGTAATCGAAAAATTCAATAACAGCTACATCTGCGTTATCTGGGCCGTAGTTTGGCGTGAATTTTGTTTCAAGCAATACGTCTTTTGTATTCACAACGTCTGAGGTTTTTTCACCATCTCGGTTGGCTTCAAGGCGCTTACCAGCTTCCACCAGGTTCTCTGGATGTTCGATCAAATACTGTGCCGCAGTTTTTCCAATAAGTTCCTTGTCCTGCTCAGTCAGGACTAAACCGGCTGGCTTATTTACCTGGTTCGCTGTTTGAGCTAATGCATTGAATCTATTTGCCAGTTCGATTTGCTGTTTTTTGACAGACTCATTAGCCGAGTCATTTGAGTTCATAATATTACTGCCATTCCCCCAAATTACCGAACCAGCAACAAAACCACCTACTACCAAGGCGATGTGAATCAGAGTTTGTTTTTTAGTGCTTTGTTTATTTTCCATGATTTATCTCTGAGTTATTTTATTTTAAACAGGCGTATCTGATGGTTCTGAGAGCCATTTTACTTACTGGATTTACGGCTATTGCTGTCTAGTTCATCCACTGCATCCTGAATAGCCTTCTGGATATCGACATTACCGGCCGTCATGACAACATTATTGACAGACCCCCTGATATCCTGAGCATCATCCAGAATACTGGATATACCGTCAGCAATCGGGCCATTCTTCAGTGAAGTGTAATGCTCGTTCACCCATGTCGATTGTATAAAGTTATTCCTGGAGATTGACGATGGAAACTCCGCATCCGGAACCGAAATATTTTCAAGGCTATCTTTTGTTTGTGTATAGGCAAAGATGCCTCCAATGATACCCACGTATACCACTGTTCTGATTAATCCCATGAGAGACTCCGTTTTATGCGCTGTAGATGACCACAGGACTTAATTCCCTGCTCATTTGCACGGGTGATGATTTATCAGGATGCCCGGCAGCTGGAGTGGTTGATTTCAGGTCAGTCTGGACCTTACGGCCGTGCGAGTACACATCATCAAATACACGGTTCATTGAGCTCTTCCGCGTTGAAACTTTGTCATCGAGAAGCATGATCGGCTTTTGCGAGCCGTCGACATCGACGAAAGTAACTTTGCACGCAACTGGCCCGCAAACGCTGGATTGGGCGGCAAATGAAACAACCACTACCGCTGCCACTGCAATTAATTTCTTCATTGTTGCTCCCGGAGAGTTATTTTTTCTGATTGGCCGTTTTCAGGCTGTTCAGCATCTGGTCAGGGTCACGTAACCCCGCAAATACCATCGGCTCACCTTTCAGGCTTAAACCGCTAGGCGTGCCTGAGAGTTTGAACATGTTCCCTGCATTAAATTGGCTCTGAATGGAGTCCATGCAGGCCTTTGTCGGTTGCTTTTCAGGTAAACCATCCCCTTTCATTGCTCTGGTTAAAGCTGCAGGTTTGTCATCTGCACACCAGACAGATGCCATGTTTCGGGCTATCATGGAGTTCATCCCGGCACGTGGGTATGCGATGAATTTAATAGTGATGCCTTTATCCAGATAGGATTGCAGGTCGCTATGTAGTTTCTGGCAAAAGCCACAGGTGATATCAGTAAAAACACCGATGACATATTTCTCATCTGGTGCTTTGTAGGTGATAGTATCGAGCTTCTCAATATAGGATCGCATCCCTTTACTGATAAACTCGTCCGTGGTGTTTTCCACTTCTGTCCCTTTCACTTTGAATAAATTTCCGGTGAAGATGTATTCACCGTCAGACGTGACGTAACTCGTCCCTTCTTTTGAAAAGACTGAGTAAATACCACTTACCGGAGATTTCTCTGCAGAGACGGGGTTGATACCAACGGCTTCAATTTTGTCCTTTAATTCTGCAGGTAAATCAACATCAGCATAGGCCGATGGAGTTAACAATATCAGAGCAACTGCAATGGGTTTAATCATGTCCTACCTCCTTAAATACTGTATCAAACAAAAAAAAATATTTTTCCGACCAGGAGGCATTTACCCCCGGTATAGGAAAAAAATTTTTTTGTTGTCGTGTAACCTGTAAAAGTTACTTTTGAGGAGCGGGTTAATGACTAGATTATTTTTTGGAGCGGTGCTGTTCGCCACTTTAACCGTCAATGCAAATGCAGCATTCAATCCCCCACCGGATCGACCTAAGCCCCAAAATGTACCCGAAACGGTTAAAAACGAATGTTTAACTGACGCCGCGCGTTTCTTCGGGATTGACCGTGACCTTGTCTTTACTCTTTTTGATAACGAAGGTGGAAAGATTGGCTCTTTCGTCCTTAACACCAATGGCACATGGGATATTGGCCCAATGCAGATTAACTCATCAAATCTGGCTGAGGTGAAATCCCACTTCCCCGCAATTACCTGGCGTGAGCTCGCTTATGACGCCTGTGCTTCTTTTTGGGTTGGGACATGGTGGCTGCACCGGAAAATTATTGACCGTAAAGGGAACGTGTTTGAAGGTATTGCTGACTACAACAGTAAAACGCCTCGCGTAAGAGCCAACTATATTTTCAAATTTATGGAACGTTATAACCGGCGTCTGCAGCGTAACGGCAAAATGATGCAGCTCAATGCATGGACCGGTCTTGATCGTGTAAAGCAGAATCCTCCCGAGGTAACAGGTAAGCTCGCTAACAACTCTCATCAGCAATCCTGGCAATCCTATAGATAAAAGTAACTTTTACTGCACCTTCGCTGGTTGCCCTGGTGAGGGTCCAACTTTTGGTGTCCAGTTCACAAGTCGGCGAGCGTTTATGAGTAACTTGCTAAACCAGAGGGAAGACCTCCCTGCCTCACCTGCATACGCTGATGGTCCGGCAGGGAATATCAGGAATAGATTAGAGGCAGATATCCGACTGATTATCATCCCTCAGGCATGTCATAGTCACCCGGTATTGCGGTCGATACCGCATTAGACAGCTGGCAGACCTGGCGCTTATCAGCGCCATTCAGTGGTTAAGTACTCTTCCATATATGACATCGCACGCGGGTTGCTGTTGCTCACCGGCACATCCAGCCTTCCCAGTGCCCGGGACAGCGTGGAAAAGTAAGGTTGCTTCTCCCATAATGCACGCTCGCCGATGACATAAATGCGTTGTTTCGCCCTGCTTACCGCGACGTTCAGAAGATTGGGTTTTTCCGCCGCCCAGGCTTTCGCCCCCTGAATTTTTATGTTGCCTCCCAGCACGAGGATAACCACAGTAGCTTCCTTGCCCTGTGTTTTATGTACGGTCCCCGTTCTGTCCATCCTGAATCCCAGCCTCTTTGCGATCCGGTTAAGCTGCTTAGCGCAGTCCTTGAATGGCGAGATCAGAAACACGTCGTCAGGTGTCAGTGAATACTGGTGACGCAACGCCAAAAGTAACTTTTCCACTGCCGCCCCTTCCTCCACTACCCAGTTTCCCTCGCATGTCCTCCCTTTCACATCCAGCCATCCGCTTTCAGGGAAATCCACCAGGCCCGGCTTTTTCCCGTGGACCATGAGCCCGTCATAGGCAATATGGTTACTGATACTGAACATTGGGTCATCACAGCGCCGGTGAACCCGTAACGGACAGCCCACCCAAATCTGTTCTGACTCCGGGTCGGGCAGATAGGTGCCAACGTCCATCGTCTGGTCTGCCAGTATCTGTGCTGAGACTTTTCCGGGCCACCAGCAGGACGGGATCTTATAATGTTTTCCCAGCGCCCCCTCTACAGTGGACGGAATACCGCTGACCGGCTCCAGTTGTTTTGGGTCACCTACCAGAACCGTGCGTTTTGCTCTCCAGATAGCCCCAATCGCATGCTGAGGTTGTGCCTGTCCGGCTTCATCAATCAGCAACCAGCCTATCGCTTCCTGACCTGTATCCCTGAACATCCGGGGCATGGACGCAAAGGTGCTTGATATAACCGGGACGACCAGAGATAAGGAGTCGAGAGCCAGACCCGCCTGTTTTTCGGTCAGTTTTCGCCCTTTTAACCAGTCCATTGCAAGCCCTATATTAGCGGCCATTTTTACAGGATTATTTTCAATAAACGCCCGGTGAACGTCTAATGCTGCGATAAACACATCTTCCCTCGCCTTTCTCCAGCGCTCATGAAGCCATGGTGCTGACAACTCCCTTCGTTCATCTGTTGCAGTCCGCTCCGGCCAGGAGGCTCCCAGATCGGATATAGCCTGCTTCAGCAAGGTATTATTCTGTTCCTGCTCTTTACAGACCGCCTGACCGTTGCTGATCACCTGAGTGAGCTCACGCTCAAGGCTCCTGAGTTCATTGTCTGCATTATGTTTTTCTGATTGCGCCAGCTGCAGTTCCTGCCGTTGCTGAGTCAACGTCGCCCGCAAAGAATCTGATTCGTCTGTCAGCCGTTGATAACGATCCCACCATGCCTTCGATATCCTCCCCAGCGAAAAGAGATTAGCCAGAAGGCCGGGTTTATTTTTTTCATGCTGGTGGATGCGCTGATCGAGTTCGTCCCGATCTCCACTGGACAGGGTCAGGGTCATTTCCATAGCGGCGAGTCTGTCAGAGAGCGCCTGTAGCGCGTTCCGGCATTCCTCAATCTGAAATGTTGCGGTTTGCTTCCTTTCTTCCCACACTCTTCGTTGTTCTTCGAGCCACTCAATTTTATGCGTTAGCCCTGAACTGGTGACCAGTTGCTGACGCTCGGCTTCCTCCACCGCCTGTGCCTGTTCAAAACGTGTGACAGCCTCAGTCCAGGTCAGTGCAGGCTCTCTGACTTTCCGGGGCGGTCGCAGTAAATTCAGATGGTATTTCAGCCCCTCCCCACGTTCGGGTGAAAACTTCTCCGGAGGTGCTTCATCGCCTTTTTCACTTTTCTGCAGATTTCCCCACCACAGTGTGTTAACGAACTGCTCTCTGTTACTTTTATTGCCCAGTCTTGCCGCCAGAAGTCCCCAGGCAGGCCTGTTAAGTATTACGGTAGCCAGCCCGCCAAAGTAATCGCTGCGATCTGACACATCCTCCGGTACCGCTTCCATCCCGGGGAGCTCAAGTGAGATATTCTCCACGGCTCCGTTATTGGACGATGCAATCACGATGGCACTCCCCGCCAGGGACGGGTGAAGCGAATAATAGGGTATCAGCCTGTCATTGTATTTGAGGCTGTCTTTGGCTTTAAATGCAGAGTCTCCGAGTTTAACCAGTTTACTCGCCCGATCGGTGACGACTGCGGCCACCACATCACGCAGGAGTGTTGTCTTCCCCGTTCCCGGAGGACCATTTACAGCAAAAATACCCGGTTCAGTGTGATTTCTGGTCCAGATTTCATTGACGGCCAGCTGCTGGCTGAATGCCAGCGGGTACTTTGAAGGCCAGGAGCCAGCTGGTGGCTGTGTGGGCAACAGTTTCTCAAAAGCAAAATCCAGGCCTTCTTCAGTGCGTATATCGAGGCGCTGTTGGTTATCCCGGGTTATCGCCATGATAAAGTCTTTAAAACCGGCCCCACCCCCTCCTTGCCTCCACTCCGCGTCGAGCTTTCGCAGTTCCTGAATGAAAAAACTGTTAATGAGGTCATCGGGCACCGCTTCTTTCTTTTTATTGTCTTTCTTTGCACTGTCTTCCTGGATAACTTTCGCCTTCCTGGTCACGGAACACTTAACCACACTGACGATCGTCGTATCCATGGCTTCTTCCGGGAAATACAGTTTTGCGATGACCAGTTTCTCAAGCGTCTTCAACCATCCTGTATCGGCCTTCTGTCCCTCCTCCTGTAATCGATAAGCCTCATTGTCCACCCACTGCATGAGATGAAGGGTCAGATTATCAAAATCGTAAAAACCGCTATCCACCAGCGGGAGGCTGTCGTTTGGTGCGGGCAGGTCGGACACATCGGAGCAAAGGGGAGCATGAAGAGCATAAACGCCGCGATCATGCCTGAGTATCTGAGCCGCCGACCATGCTGACAGGGATAACATGAACGTGGCTGGCTGGGGGATGCCTTCTTCATTGAAACCAATATCAAAAAGCCTGCATTTCCCTGATTTACGTTCTTCAGGTACCGCTTCATGGGCACCGATTTTATCCTCCAGCATTTTGGAAATCTCGCTCAGATGATAAACCCCCGCCTGAGCGGAGTAGCGCCACACTTTGCCAGGCGCAATATCCTTACGGGTATGTTCCGGGTCATCCCAGGGAAGCATGGATCCTGCGCCTACTTTGTAAACCGGGTTGAGTTTGTCGCGGGCATTTTCCTTATCAATATCCTGAGGGGTTAAGGCTTCAATGGCTCTCCAGAAGAGGAACACATTTTCGGTTTTTATTGATGATTCATTCACGTAAACCTCACTGGTCTGTCTGTTCCTGACGTCGTGACTCCCGTTGACATCCCCCCCGCCCTAAAGGACGGGGATTCCTGCAGCCAGACGGCATTGTCCTGCCGCAAGAATGTTCTTTGCGTCGTTCACATCGCGGTCTGCGAGGTACGCTTTACCTAAAGTAGTCAGATGCAGGAGGATTAAGGTACGGTACGGACTGCCAGGCGCGGATCATGTTAACCATTTGCTCAGCGATCCCCATTGACGGTTTTAGCCGGTATGCCGTCCGGGTTACCATTCCTTTCTGACGTTCATTAGATTTCACATCCACCAGCCTGAAGCGCCACCACTCCTTGCCGCAGCTGATGATACAGATATCAAACTCGGCTTTAACCACCGGCAGATAAGTGTTTTGATTCAGTTCCAGCAAAAGCGAATATGCCTGTGGCATATACCGTCCATCGAATGATCCCGCCCAACGATATGTTGCGATGAAGGGCGGCGAGTCCAGAGATTTGAGAAATGTCATGTCAGATCCACCAGCAGCTTTACCAGTCTCTCATTATAAATATTCGAAAGCCTCCTCAAAGCCCCCATTTTCAAACATGCAACAAAGTGACTTTTCACCGCGTACAAAAAAAGTGACTTATATCGGCATCGTACCCGGGTCTTGAACCATGTTTAGTGCGAGTTTTTAATAGGTTATTCTCCGCGTCCGGTATAAAAAGTCGTTCCCGTGTGCAAGTGCTTAAGCTGGATAGCCCGGAGCCGGTGTCTATCCACGATTCCCAGAATTTATTGGGTAGAACCGCCGGGGTGCTGTGTCGATGGCCGAGGAAAAAAAGTAACTTTCCGGACCTGTGCAGCACATAAACAACGACTGTTTTGCATATCGGCCAGCGGAAACATCTGTGTATCACACGGATACACTATGAACTATGCCCTGTAAAGCCCCCTTTTTGAGTTGAGGCTCTATTCGGGTGTGATGAAAATAGGGGGTTGGAGGTGGGGTTAAATAGTTTATAATGTAACCAATTGCGAAAGAATAGAGGGCGCCCCAACGATGTACGAACTGTTTGGTTTTGAACTTGCCGACTTCAAAGAGCTCTTCTATGTCTTTTGCCTGGCAGTGCTTGTTTACCGCTACATCACTGTCGGGCGAAAATACCCGCTCTTTGGAACCCGAAACAAAACAAGCCACTAGCGTGATAAGTGCGGTATGGAAGAAACAAGTCAGTCCTCCAGTAATCCTTGCGAGTATAGTGAGTTTGATGTCACAGACCCTCGATCTCTTGAATACTGGTATTCTCAAAGAAGTAAATTTTGAGATAGTAAAAAAATCCCGCCTTATGGAGGGCTTGTGGGTGAGCTCCGATAGGCTAGAATGTGTTCAACAACTATAAATAAGAGGTACACAATGGCTAATTTTCTGTATTGGGATTACCTAGTATGGTTCTCTTATGCCGCTATGCCGGTTGTGATTTTTTTTATTATTTTGTTTAAGCATAAAGGAAAATCTGCAAATTCAAATCCGGAAGAACTGAAAAGTTCGAGTCTACGGTCAAAAAATCACATAAAAAATGAAAAATCAGAAGGACTTGACTCTACAACTATTTTCCAAAACGAGCGTATTATTGACGATTTTGACCCAACAGACCCTTTTTCACTAGCAAGTAGAATGAATCAGCATCTTCACGAATATCCTGAGTCAAAATTTGATTAAGATTGCAAATATAAAGGGGCCAGTATTACCGGCCCCTTTTACATTCATCACTAATTCTTTCTATGCTTATCTAAAAAATCTTTAGTCATTTTAGTCCCTTCATTTACACCGATGTTACTAGGTAAACTTGCTATAAACTTAGGATATTCTGCCGCTACATCGGGCCCATATCGCGAATCATTAGCTAATGCTTTTTGTACTGATTCGGTAAGCATCTGATTTTGATCAGACATCCTGGTAAATTTCTCATCATTTATACCAGCGTTAACAGAAGCACTATCAACAGCCTGACTTAACTGTATGTTATTACTGATATTACTGATAAGTGAGCCCGGAGCTCTATTGTTCGATATACCCATTGCATTCGGCACGTTTCTTTGCGAACCAATGTCTGGAACCAGTGCATTCCCACCAGGGATAATACCCGCAACACGTTGTGCTAAATCTGAAGCTACTTCATGGCCAGGAATAGCGTCTCCTGTCTTTTGAAACGCAGCGGACGCCTTATCCATGGGATGTTCGCTTGCCCCGTTATTTTCACGCAACTCCTTACCAAGCGATGAGTCAGCAGATCCGGTAACTGGTCGGCCTGTTGTTCCAGTACCATTAACTTCAGCACTAATTACATCCTTAAGACCACCACTAAAGCCATTATTTTTTCCGTCAGCGGCTTGTCGAACTATGCGTTCAACTCCAGCCTCGGAGAGATTACTTCCGGTTATTTGATTGTATTTTTCTCTATAGGCATTGCTCTCAGCTAAACTCTGCTCTCTTGCGGTTCCTATTTGATTATTGGCGTTGGCAGCATGCAGTGCAGCCTGGGCCAGCGCGCTTTCAGCATCGCTGGTTCTGTCACCTGATGATCTAAAGGTATCAATGCTTTTAGGGGGTTCTTCTGACTGCAAACTTTGCATAGTCTGTTGTGTACTAGCTTTGTAATCGCTTGATTTAGGATCTCCCAGAACGAGAGACTGCGCTTTGCCTGTTGTGGCATCAGCAGCGTCTCCAGCTTGTTTCGCACTTTCGTATGTTTCTTTTGGAGAGCCTACCGGCATATTTTCTCTAATATAATTGAGCTTGTCTCTATCACCAGAGGAAAGAACACGCGATGCCCCCTTTCCAGCTTCATCTTCAACATACTGGCGCCCATTGTTACCTGAAAGTGTTTGAGCAGATATGCCACCAATTGATGTGCTAGGTTGAACTCTAGCGGCTTCCTGGTGTTGTCCTAGATTAGAAGATGTCAGACCTCGCTGACTATCCATGCCACCGGTAATAGCTCCGGCTGAAGAGACACCTGATGTATCGGGCGCAGTTTGTGCCTGCTCTTGGTAGTTGGCATACTGTCCACCACTTCCCAAAGCCACAAATTGATCTAATTTTTCTGCTGCTGGTGAAAGAATTTGTTCATTGGCTCCCATCATGCTGACTGCATTTTTGAACATCGCAGATGTCTGTTTAATATCAGCCAGATTTTTGGCGACGGTTTCCCCGGATTCCATTTGAGTTTTAGCTTGCGCCTGGTCAAGTAATACCTTTGCAAAGGCATCATTACCATTTTTATCAGAACCGAGCGTGTTACTCCTGTTCATCATATCGCGTGTTGACTTCCACTGACCAGCTATCGCATCTGCATTAAGACCTGAAGCTGACGCCCAAGCTCTTACTGAATCCTCGGTTGCCGGTGTTCTCATGGTATCTGAGATCATATTGCCATCAATATTCAGACTGTTACTCATAGCCAGTTGAGATGCTTGTCCACCAGTTTTGCTGAATGCATTTGTTTCGGTATTACTAATAGACTGGCTATATTGGTCCATTTTCTGAGCGGCTTTCTGATATGTGTCAGAGCTACTAAAACCATCTTGTGTTACATTTGAAGCATACTTAGAAAGGTCACTTGAAAACGCACTACCTGATTTAAACATATTCTCAATATTGTCAGTCATCCCTTTTTTAGCAGCATCTGACAATTTTGAATCGCTGCTTATTTGCCCAAGAAGCGCACCTTTCAAGGCAGCCATGATTTTTCCAGGCATAACACCTGCTACACCTGCTGATTTTCCTGTACCTAAACCAAGCTGCGCTGCAATATCCCCACCGGCCTGAAGGGTTGCTGCCATTGCCTTCCCTTTAATTGCATCACTTGACATTCCAACATTAGAACCGATCCCATTACTTATACCTGTTGCTATATCTTCCACAAGTTTCTGCCCGCCTTGCGTCGTTATGGAAGCGTTTTGAGAATGCTGCCCCTGAAAAGCTGACGACCATGCCTCACTTAGACCTTGACTCGTCATTCGCGTTGACTGACGCGTCGTGCCAATATCATTCCTACCTGCTGCAGAAACAGTATCCTGCAAGTTATTGCCAAGTGACAGAGAGGGCATAGAACTACGAACGGCTGCATTCAGAAGCCCGCCTGATGACATACCGGCACCGGTTGAAGTGGCTGCGGTGTGTGTCTGGTCACCAAAGGACTGTTTACCCGCATTACCCGCCGACCACACTTCTGGTGTGACATGGCCAGTATTGGCAGGAGCATCCGGCGTGACATTTTTCAACGCTCCCATCATCGGGTGGATGCTGGTGGTCAACAGGAACAGTGTCAGCATCGGCACCATGCAATACAGCGCTGAAGCTACGGACAGGTAGCTCCCGTACGTCTCCTGAATACTTCCCATATTCGCCCAGTTCATAGTGGTCTGTACACCCAGCGATGACCATGTGTCAAACTGCTGATTTAATACCATTTTTACGTATGCATTGACCATGACCGCTGTTATCGGCCACATGTTAACGAAGACTATCAGTTGAAGGTATTTTGCAGCTGAAGTTATGCCTTCACCTCCCAGGAAGAGGATCGCAATCAGAGCAAAGGGCGCAACCATATAACTGAACATCTCGAGAAAACTGATTGCAGCGCCTGAGATGTTCAGCCAGAGTTGCCCCTGACTGACCATGGCGTTGGTCCGTTTCATGCTCGCTTCAAAGAGTTGGTAATCTGCGGCTATACCCAACGACTTGCGATACTGCAGCACACCTTTATCTATTTGGTTGAGGACAAATGCAGCAGTCGTGATATTGTGAGCCTGACCGGCACTTCCAAAAAGCGTGGTGGCTGCACCTCCGATAAAATCGGTTTGTTGGCCGCTATCCTCCTGCTGCGGTGCTACAAACTGATTCATCTGACCCAAATTACGCATAATTGACGCGCCCTGAGGCGAGTCGAATGCGGCTTTAACCGCCGCCCAGGCATCTGTACACGACGCATACTGCAAACCTGTCGATGTCACCATTGGGACGCTGGCTGTCTTCAGGCTGTTGGCCGTCATTGAATCCATCACGTTCATTACTGACGCAAGATCTGTGGCATAGATTTCATTCAACGCCACCCCTCTGAGTGGTGTATTGACCTCTGAGTCTTGGGTCGTTTTAATACAATCGCGTGCAATAGACTGGATGATTCTGCAGACATCAAAAGTAACAGGTTTTTCACTCCCGCTCATCGTATTTGGGAAAGCCTGACAGAATCCACTGGATTCCCCACCCCACTCCATATATTTGACCATTTTGGTCATTGGGCCTAGCGTCAGGCTGTCATCGAGCGTATCGCTGACCTGGCCCACCGGCGTAAGCGGGTCAAACGCTGCTCGCCAGTCCGTAATGAGACCGTGCAGTAATCCGGTTGTCAGTTCACCGGTAGACGCGATAAAGACCGGAACATCGTCTATGTTCCTGACCTCCCCCGTTTTAACCGATTCAAGTGTGACATCGGCTTTAATTACGGCAATGGAATAGAACAATAACCCCATGATCCAGGAGAAGATCGGGACATCATTTTTTGTGGGAGCAAGAACCCATTTCATTGATTTATAGAAGAGTCCAATTGCTGCTGCATAGGCAGCAAATCTGAGCCATTCATTGGAACCATGAGAGGAAAAAATCAGCGCGATCCCGTTAAAAGCCGTATAAACAAAATCGATATCACCAATGGTATAAATAGTGTAATTACTCATATCAGCCACCATTCCCGCTATCGCCATAGGTCCGTTTTTTAACGTATGCCATATCCCAGTAAGCCAGGACCGTTTTTTCCTCAGTGTTCTGTATGGACTGAACCTCTGAAGCGCTGCGGATCTGGTTTCTGAAGGTTTGGTTTATTTTTTCTAGTTGGTCCTTAAACGATGCCATTGCCTCTGAAGGCAAAGTCATATTCGTCATTTTATTCTGCACACTACTCAGCAACTCTATTGTGAAGTTTTTGGCCGCGATCGTACTGATATCATTGATGTATTGAACCCCCTCAGCAGCTGACAAGGTCTGAAGAGTCGGAATGATGTTATTAACACCTAACATACTGATAAGTTTACGTTGGTCTTGCGTCAACTCAGTGTCATTCCTGACAGCCCGCTGAATTTCGAGTAATGTTTCAATAATGGTTTCAGAAAGACCTTTAAATTGTATAGAGTCCTGACGCATTTCAAGACACTGTGCTTTTCTGTTACTACGTAAATCAGGTGTTGGGTTACAAACATTTAATTTAACGTTGCCGGATCCTGTCCCCTTTATGAAATCAGCGGCTTTCATCGTAGGTGGGATCGGTGTTATCGCTGAATTTTCTCCATTACTATCCCAGCTGACGATAAGTGTTCCTGTAAGCGACATTATTTGTTCTGCAAGTTTGTAACCTGTTAATTCAGTCACGCCCCCCACATTCATATTGCCGTTATCAATGCTCATGAATCCCTGGTAAACAATATTCCCTGCATATTTCTCTTTAAAGGCATCAGGATCTTTTGCATAGTTCTTTTTGTTGACTTCACTGGCAGGCTGACTCATGGTGCTACCAAAATCTGGGAATATACCTGATACCATGGAGTCAACAGCGCCACCGCCGAGCCCTATTTTCTCAGTAAACTCCTGAGGTGTACCCAGCCCGTTTTGCAAAAACTCATAGGTTGCGTTACAGCTGTCTTTGGCAAATTTGTTCAGTGCTGCGAGCTTGTCCTGAATGTTGGCAATGATTGCTGCGCAGTCGGCACAGATTGCCGATACTGCCGTGTTAAAAGCATATACCGCTGACCCCTGCGCAATACCGCGTCCAATCTGCACAAGCTGATCACCATTGATCATGCTGAAACTGCCGAGGAAAATATCGATGCCGTTACACCCGACGCTGGCTTTCGGGAAACTGACATTGACGAGGTTGGTATTCACCTGAGGCTGGCGGTATGAGAAACTCCCCCCAACAGCTCCGACACGTGATGCCGTTCTTACGGAAGCGGGATCTGTTGAAGCCACCATGCCTTTAAATATGCCCTCCATGACGTTGGCAGCATGGACCTGCTGCATGGAGAACACACCAAAGAACATGGCCGATAAAAGTAACTTTTTCATGAAAGTTACTTTTGGAAAATCAGTAGCCACTTAAGCCCCCTTCACTTTCTGAAATACCGGTATTAACCCGATCGGTTGTTGGCATGTCGTACCCGCTAAGTTTTTCATCCATTATGTGCTGAAGCAGATAAGGATCCTGTTCATAGCGCTCTTTGTTCACGGTCAGGACATCTCTGTCGCCAATGGCATATTGTTTCTTAATATCGAGCGTGTTCTGGAATGTCGCTTCGTCGAGAAGGTTCATACCTCTGGCCGCAAGAATAATCGTATTTTTTAGTTCGTCAGCGGACACCAGACCGGTACTGACTCGTGTAGCCTGAGAACCATCATTGGACATGAGATAAATAGTGGGAACTTCTGTGATGGCGTATTGCTTAATCATCTCCATTGTTGCCCGTCCATAACGGGGAAATAAACCATTGTGAAGAGGTCGCCCGTCTATACTCACCGGCATAATGTCAATGTGATAATAGTTCTGCATGAAATTCAGTATCTGGCTTTGCTCGTGACAGTACGCACAGGTACTCTGGAAAAAGAAAAACAATCCACCTTTCTGAAAGATGGAGGTAAGTGCTTTTTGCTGATTTTCCTCAAGTCCTGCACGGTGTGCATTTAACGCGACAGTTTCGGTTGGCTGTCGTCGTTTTTCTGACATCATCGGGTTATTAAGGAAATAGTCCCGGGTCCGGTCAGAGAAACGGGTGGCTATATCCAGCATTAAACGTTGCGCAGTATAATAGCGGGACAGGTTTTCGTTGGTCGGGTTATCCATTGCCGCATAACGAAGATTCAGCAGGTTTTCTTTTAGCCAGCGTGAATCGAGCTTAAGCTCTTCTTTTTTGTCCTGAGACGGCGACCCCGTTAATGGCTGTTGTGGTTGTTCTTCTTCATCTTTTACCGGTTCTTTATCGTTATACCAGAAGAAACCTTTTTTCAGGGATTGTCCCGAAACAAAAGGTGTGTTCTCAACTTTCTGCGTATCCGCCAGGCTCATAGTGGAAAGCACCAGCAACGAACTAATGGCGGCTTTCAGGATAAAAGTTTTGGTGTTCTGCATATGCTACCCCTCGATGGTTAGCATTATCATCCCATAAAAAAAAATCCGTTTTCTTCTATAAGGAAGATGTTCTGTACGAAATCTGAAATTTTTCTTGAGGGATGTTGGGATTCAATGTCGCCGGATCATGAATCATCGGGAAAGCGAGAAATGAGTAACTCCAGGTAACGGGTTTACCTGTAACATGACTATTCAGTAAAACCACCACGGTTATACGCTGAATGTTTAAGCCTGTGAATTTACGGAATGTTAAAAAATAAACGGGAGAATAGATTCCTGACACACGAACACGTTGACCTTCAGTTGGTTAAAAAGGTCAACACCAGAAAGTAAAAGATAATGAGGAAGATATAACATGACCCCGTTCAGGGACGCCAGGTATTACCCGGCGATTTAAATCTGGACACGGTTTCTTCTGCCTGCATCAGGAGTGCCAGCTGATGCGAAAGATTACATTTTCTGGCAGTGAGTATTTTCTCAACTCTCGCCTTACGGTCAGGGTTTTTTATCATCCGGAGAAAACGGGATGGGCCCGAAAGATATTCGGCCAGACGAATGCTGACAGCATCTGGACTGGCTGAAAACATGGCGTCCAGCTCTTTATCAAACCTGATTTTTCCGGATGGACAGGTAGTCCTTTTTAACGGTGCAAGTTCCTGAACAAGTTGCAGGATATAAGCAGGAAAATGGTTTTTAAGATCGCCAGTTTTTAACTCTGTATGAATGACAGGCAGGAATAAATAAGAGGCACAACGGACATGAAGGTCAGGAGAAATCGCACGCAGGCGATTATGGATGCTGTCGGAAAGATGAAAAAAACCCTGCTCATCTGACGGTGTCGTTATTCCCGTCGATGCAAACGCGATATGGCAGATGGTGCTTGCCGTGTGTAAAAGCTGATTTTCCATGTAATCTTAATTACTTTTATTCAAAGGGAATTACGGACTGAGAATAACGCATAATAGCAACTTTGCATTTTTTTGCGCTACATGTCGGGCAGGAATCATACCTGTCCGGCGCATGTATGAAGGGCTTTTTACATACCAGGCAATAGTCTTTATAGTCAGCTTCCGACATCCCGTTGAGAACTTCGACAATCCTGTTGACCTTGAGCGGGTAGTATTCCGGCGTATAGCCCGTGTTAATTAACAAATCAACAAGTGCATTAAAATCCATTTCTCTGGTTGATTCTGTAGGATTTTGAGGGTCATATCCAAAAATATGAATAGCATTGTTTACAACGACATTTGACAGCAACATGGCGGATTTTTCACCGAGCCATTTACCTACCCCTTTTCTTGTATTTATCCCTTTGGGGTACTCCAGGCTGTCGGCAACTTTACGACCATACAAATGTGTTATGGTATATTTATTGGCATCAAATTCTATTAACTTTATGGCACTTGCCAGACTATTTAGCTGGCTTACCTCGCTCTTTTTAAAGCCCATTATCCGCATTCTCCTTAACGTGTACCTGGTCCGGTTCTGTCGACCGGCAGGAAAAACCACTTCATGTTTTCAGAAAAGTTACTTTTCAGCGAAGCACGCTCGGATACTGTTATTCACTAACATGAATGAACCGTAATCAGGTTACCATATCAATGAGTGAAGCCAGTTAACTCATATAGCATCCAGAAACCGCTAAAATAACTTTAGCTTCTCATATGAATCTTTAAGAGCAAATTCTACCCGTAAGTTTTCCATATTTTCCCTTGGAATGAAACCTTCCAGAACATCAGCCATAATCTCGTAACCCCATGCATATACTTTGTGATCACGTCGTCCGGTATCATAGGTTATAAACCGGGGGAAAAGAACCACATTTGTCACCTCCACAAAGGCGGACATCTCTGTATCGAGGAGCATCTGAAAAGCGTCATTAGACAGGGCCAAATAAGCCCTGACATAAGCCGGTTTAAATCTGGCCAGATTCCATAGATTGACCAGGAAATTCATCTGTATAGAGACGATGTTTTTCCTGAATAACTCAAGGTCGACGGGTTTATAAACATACTGCTTCCCGCTCAATAATTCGCATGGCTCATTTGGTTTCATCTCGGTACTGTCAAAAGGTCTGCCGTACGTTTCAAACTTCAGTAACTGAGAGTCATCCAGAATTAATTTTATTAACTCACCCCATAAAACAGGCTTCCCGTTGACACGGGGAACTAGCAGGCTACCTGGTCTGGCTTCTGACAGGGCAATTCTATTTAGACGCGCATCAGTGGCGGGATGGAAAAAACGCTCCAGCAGGTTCTCCGGTATATAGCGGTAGTCCGACGCGAGATCACGAGGCAACACACTGAGTAGTTTTTTCTGACTACGTATCAACTGCAACTCCGAGCGCAGAAACGCCTTAATGACCGTGTCAGTCTGTACGTTGGGTTGTACGTCCATACGCTCTCCAGAGTACTTTTAAATCGCGCTACATACGGTTACTTAAGGGCTGTTATTATATCAAAGCCATCTTAGAGATACTACCCAAAAAAACAAGTACTAATATTATTAGATACTAAATTATAAAAAATCCCTGTCCTTTTACTTTGTACTGGTACTTATAACATTAGGCACTTTTTATAGAAACTGCACAGTTTCGCTCGGTTTCATTAGTACCTTTTCATCAAAAAAGTACTAATGAGGATAGATTTTCATTAGTACTTTTTCCTGTGAAAGGTACTAATGGCAGGACTGGAAGCCTACACTTTCATTAGTACTTTTTTTGCAAATAGTTACTTATGTATAAGGGTACCTATTACTGGTTCGCAAAAAAGTTACTTTTTCCATCTCCAAGTTTACGTGAAGTGGTTTTCCGGGGATGGATCGCAAACCGTGCGGGCCTCAGGCAGAGGTTGCTGGTCATGCTCACAAGAAAGTTACTTTTTTGCCGACGACATGTGCACAAAAAAAATTTTAAAAAAAAAATGCAAACACCCTTGTTAGTTCAGAAAAATCTTTTTGGATTCCTGTAGTCTGTGTTGCTGGAGGAGTTGATATGAACCCGATAATTACGGCACATCAGGAAATCGTTATCGAGAACTCGGTTCGCTATATCGAGTTACTGAAATCGGAGGCATCTAAAATTCTGGATGAATACTGGGAGGCCTGGAAGGCACGAAACCAATTGATATCCCAGACCACGTATGCAAACGGGGGAAGGTTTATACCTGGTCGTTTTGCTCCTGTGCTGAGAAAGGTTGGATCGTCGCAAAAACTGACAATTGTGTGGAAAGATTTTTCGCCCAGGTTCAAAAACAAAATTGAACATCATGGCGTGGTTGTTAAACCTAAACTCGGAGGATACAGCGTTAGTTGTTTTAAAAATGCCCTGGACTGGGAACTGGAGATGATCCAGGAAACAGAAAACAAAATTAAACCAATCCGTGATCTCCTCGCGGAATTCCATCAACGAAAACTGGCCGACATCAAAAGACTGGAAAAACTGAAGAGGTTAATATAATGGCTGACAACGCATCCCCAAAAACTGAACCGCGCAATCAACGAAACGCCGGCAATAACCGACCGTTAGGGATGGTCATTTCAAAACTAAAGCCACTTTCAAGTGAGTTCTATACGCACTTTCATGAAAAAAACCGAGCCTGCCTGCGCCAGTTTAACGCCATCTCCAATGCCATTTATAATATTTTCCGCCTGGTAGAAGGTGACCAGGCGACAAGCACTAAAGTTCAGAAATGGCTCTCCGGTGTTTACGAAGAACTGTCGGGTAATGTAAATACCTTCAAAGAGCAGATTGACAAAAATGTCGCCCGACTGCCTCTGGATGATTCTTCATTCGAAGGGTTCGACTATGGTGAATTTGAAATTCGCTGGAACCACCCAATGACCTATAAATTGCTGGATATTATCCAGACCATCAACGTTCTTACTCGTCAGGCACATCAGTTGTGGTTATACGGTCAGATATCACAACAGGTTCATGACCGAATTATCCTGCAACTCCTGAGCTCACTGCGGGTTGCGATGGACAACATAACTAAAATACTGAACGCTGAAAACCGCGTGAATGGAAAATACGACGCATTGCCATTCATTCAGAACATTAAGCGGTTTAAATCGGTGGAACTTTATATTGCCAGTCTCGAAACTAAAGCCCCTGTTCAGTCCGGTCACAGTGACAGTTCTGCTGATGCTGGCAGTGAGCCGACATTAAAACCAGAAGCAGCAGCTGGCACCGGTAAACCATCTGACAAAACACAGCCTTCTGCTACTCCTGTTTCGGTACAATAACTCACAGGTTGATATGAGTATTATATCCAGGCTTTTTTTGAAAATTAGGGTCGCCCTCTTCGGAGGGCCTGACCACGATATTGTTTTTGATACAGATGATGAGTACGATATCCCGCACACGCCTAACAAGGATGTGCAAAGCTATCTTGATTATCCAAGTAAGCCTGCGGGTATAACTCTCTTTTCAGAGCGTGAGATTCTATCTGTACATGCTAACCGGTTACAGGAAATTAATATGTATATCGGTTTGCCAAATTCAGACCTGAGTGAGGACGCCTATACTTTCACTAATCTGGTCATTAAGCCATTGATGGAATATACACGCTGGATACATCTTTTACCTGCGTCTGAAAACCATCACCATGCCGGTACAGGGGGCCTGTTAACGCACAGTTTAGAAACTGCTTTCCTCGCTTTAAAATTTGCGTACAGCACTGAATTACTCCCTATTGGTCTGCAGGATGAAGAACAGATCCGAAAACGTCGTTATCTTTATGCAGCCTTTATTTGTGGGCTTTTACATGACGCAGGGAAGATATTTGATGTCGACGTTATTTCGTCCACCCCGGGCGTTAAAAGCACCTGGCGTCCGCTCTCGTCCAGCCTGATGGACTGGGCAAAGTCCAACCGTATTTTTTCCTATGAAGTTATCTGGCGTAAAAGGCAGGCTAACGAGCATTCCGTGCGGGCACCTGTATTCCTGGAACGCTGCTTAAACGTTACGTGCCTTAATTATTTGAGCGACGTGGTCAAAGAACGGTTGTACGATAAAATGCTGTCGGCTTTAGGTAATTATACAACCAGTGATGATTTTATTTCTCGTTGCATGAGAACGGCCGACTGGCATTCCACCGGCACCGATACCAGCTACCGGTATGATAAACAATCCGGTATTCGGGCTTCTGATACTGCTGCACGAGCCATCGCGATTCTGAAAGACAACATCAGTACTCTTAATATTAATGGTTTCGACTCATCGTCAGTACGACATGACAGAAACTCACCGCCTCCGGTACATATTATGATTATCGGTGGCTCTGTTTACATCAACGAACATGCGGCTCTTGATTTCATACTGAATCAGTTTAAACATCTTGGGATTAACTTCCCGGATGGGGATATTGGCCGCAAAGCGTTAACCGACCTTCTGTTAAGCGGGGGCTATATAGAGCCTTACGGCGAACAACGGGTTGCACACTTTTTCCATCGTGGGGATTTTACGGAAACTGACATACAACGAATGTTTGATGAGGGTATCAAAGGTCTGAGCTGGTTCTCTCTGTTAAAAATCAAATGGGTTGGCTTTCTGTTTAAATACGATATTCTGCCCGAAAGTACGCCGGGTATTTTCAGTATTAATGAGACTAATGACTATGTTTTTGTCGACCGCAAAGGGAATGACACACTTTATGTACGCCCTCTTGCTAATGGAACGAAATCAATCCGTCTTGGAGTAACTCAATCCACTGATAACGCAGCAGTCTCAACGGCTGATACACATACTGCAGCTGAAAGTAACAGTACAGTTTCAGACACTGATAATACTGCTGATTCTGAAAATGATCAGGCTACTTCCGGAGAGAATCAGCAGGTTCAGGAAAACACTAATAAAACATCCCTTAGAACAGATGCATCTGAACCTGAGACACAAGAACCTGATTCTAAAAAACCTGTTAAAACCCGCCGTAAAAAAGGTGAAGTGAGTCCTGATGAGTACATTTCCAGACTCCTGCATCAGTTCAAAAATAATGCCATTAATGCTAATGAACTGGCTTTAATCGATGGGGTCCTGTATGTATCAGAAACTCATATTCGCTCCATAGCGCCGCTTGAAGAGCCGCGCTTAATGGAGACCGGTCTTTTTGATCTTTCTTTACGGTCAGGAAGCCTCGATGAAGAATTCAGCATTCCGTGCAATGACGGGAAACGGTATGTTCAGTTAACTGACGAAGTATCTCTTGTCCAGTTACGTCATCAACCTGATATTAGAGAGGTTGAGATGCTGCCTTTGCTTTCTCCAGATTTATTTGGTGGGGTTAAGACTGATGATGAAGGGGTGTCTTTCACTTTTCCGCCGCCACTGGCTAAGGTGAAACCTGAGCCACTCCCTCCGGAACGTTATGAAGAGCAAACGCCTGAACTGAATCGAACTGAACATGAACCGTCTGACATACCATCAGCGGAATTTCCCGATGATCAGGAAGATGATGTTGAACAATTCTGGGCGGATTACGCTTCATATTCGTACGGTGATGGCTGTATAAACCCGATAAAACAATCCATTGAGAGCACTGATGTTGATGTTGATCTAGCACAGGTCAAAAAGTCACTTTCAGAGCCTACACCGGATGATAGTACCTCTGTTCACGGAAAACCCCTGGCAGAGGAGGATGATTTCGACCAAACGGAAGAGGAAGCGCAAGAGGAAGATTCTGGTGAGGGGATCGGTGACATTAACAGCGACTTTGAAGCGCTGTTTTCCCGTCAGAGTCAAATTATCACTGATCCCGCTGTCGTCATTGCAGACAACATAGAACAGTTAAAATCCAGTACTCCACCCGTTCAGGCGCATGCTGATGCCGGAAACATCGAAACGCTTCATTCTGATATTGATACGATTATTATTCAGTTAAACAAAATACGACTGAATAACTCGCCAATTCAGACCAGAGAGTTACGTCTTGCTATTGTTGTAACTGATATCAATTTTTGCATGAGGCTGAGAATCTCTGAAGACATTGCTTCATGGGGTTTTCGTCAGGAGGAGTTAACTGAACTGCGTGCTGCTTTCGCGCATTTTCCTGTCGCGAAATTAAAGGTGGGTATAGGCAGGCCTATCAGTCACTACATGGTTCGACTGAGTGACCTTCAACAAGGTGCGCTGCGTAATAACATTTTCTACGAAGAATTTATTTCGTTTTTCAACCATCAGGAAGTAAGCCATGAAACGTAGAAGCCGTAACAATCTCCATACGCAGGAAATGCTCTACCGCCCTGCCCTTGAATTTCGTTCAGCGCTAATACTCATACTTTTTTCTGCTTACGTGCTTATAGACTCATGGACCAGTAAGTACGGTATCAGTGAAATACCCTTCTATTGCTCTCTGGGGTTAATAGCGATGGCAGGATGGAGGGTATGGCACGGGGTACCGGTCTTCATAGCTCACTGGCGATTATTTCATCGCACGATGGATTTTTTATCACTCGAAGATTTTCGAATGATTAATAATGCACATTTTTTTGCTGATGACCGTAAATATCAGAAAATGGTCAGTTTGCAGGAGTCTGGTGGAGCACCATCGAAGAAAAATGTTTACAAGCTCCTTCGTAAGAAAGAAAAGATTGTGATCCCCCAGCGTACAACGTTTCTGTGCAATGGTTTCAAATGGGGACCGGAGCACTCTGAACGTACCTACCAGGTGCACAACCTTTCCAGTGATATGCATGAGGTGCAGTTACCGTTTATATTGAATCCCATTACCCGTCACTATCGAAAACTTGCCTTCGACCTGGGCGGGAATTATGCGATTTTCGGCGTTGATAAAAAAATCCCGATATTCGTCAATGAAGAAAATTTCTTTGGCCATACTCTTATTACAGGAAACGTAGGTACCGGGAAAACGGTTCTCCAGCGCCTTCTTTCCAGTTCAATGCTACACCTTGGACACATCGTTCTCGTTGTTGACCCTAAAAACGACTATCAGTGGCAGGAAGGGTTAAAGGAAGAATGTGAAAGTCTTGGTAAGCCTTTTATGCATTTTCACGCAGGCAATCCTTCAACGTCTGTATCTTATGATGTCAGCGCTAACTATGTTAAGGATACAGACCTTTCCGCCCGTATTATGAGCATTATTTCAGGTACTGAAGGAGGTGAAGATCCGTTCGTGCGTATTGCAGAGGGGCTTGTCACAACGGCGATAGGTGCCCTGAAACTGGGTGGTACAAAACCGACTATCCAGAATATTTACTACGCCATACGCTCTAAACAGGATCTCATTGTTACCACTCGTAACGCTCTCCGGGGTTTTTATACTTACCATCTCGGGGCTGACTGGCATTTAACTGTTCAGGTATCTCCAAATCTTACTCTTGCAGACGAAATCGAAAGGCTGAAAGAATATTTCCACTGCAACTACTTTGAAGACAACTCTCCCAAAAACATGCATGGCATGGATACGGTTCTGGAATGTTTTAAATACATCTCCGGCGATGAGTCGCACTATTACAAAATCACTGCCAGCCTGATGCCTATGCTCAAGCGATTGTCCCAGACCCCTATGGATATATTGCTTTCGGCGAACGATGTCGAGAACCCTGACCGTAACATCGTTAACAGCCATGGACTCTTTAACAGCGGTGGCGTGCTTTACATTTCGCTGGACGGCCTGTCTGATCCGGCAACAGCACGGGACCTCTCCCAGCTGATTACTTCGGATATTGCCGCTGAGGCGGGTAGTCGCTATAACACAGCATCTGATTTGTCCACTGTGCCCAGGGTTTCCATATTCATTGATGAGGCTCATCAGGCAGTTAATATGCAACTGATTAACCTTCTCGCCCAGGGACGCGCGGCCAAGATCGCATTGTTCATCTCTACGCAGACCATTTCTGATTTTGTATCGGCCACCAGCGCCGATACTGCTGACCGTTTAACGGGCCTTTGCAACAACTACATTTCCACACGTGTTACTGACGCGAAGACTCAGGAGCTTGTTCTGACCAAAGTCGGCCAGACTAATGTCTCAATGAACCAGGTCACTTACACCACCAGTGCTGGTACAAAACAGTCACATACAGATTTCAATGGTTCCATTTCCGAGCGAAAGTCGACAACGATGGTAAATGCTATACCACAGGAATTACTGTCGATGATCCCAACCCTTCACTTCATCGCCTGCTTACAGGACGGGCGTAAAATTGTGGGCCAGATGCCTATAACCGTGCCGGGCAAATCAATGCGTAGGTCAACAACCGTCTTTGATATGGTAACGACTTCGCCCTACAAACTAAAAATGAGACGTAATCTCAATGTAGAAGAAATACTTAGCAAATCACAGAAGGTGGGCTAACTATGGAATGCAAACAGGTATCAAGGGAATCGTTATTCGGTATGAATTCCTCCCAGCCCAAATACATTTCACGTGCAACCAAGACACTGAAACTGTATGGCATAGATGTTGATGACGAAGGCCTGCCGGAACTACTGTCACGTTATGCGAAGAAGCTTACTGGTGACATTTGTAAGGTCTACGCCCAATACACGGTTGATAGTCTCGACGTGCTGGCCCGCACGCTGGCGGAGTTTTTTATTATCCGTTATGCGGTGACTATCGTTACGCACGATGATACAGAGGTCACCTGCAACTGGTCTGTATCCCAGGGCCCTTTTACCGAGTGGCTCAAGGAGCAGCTGAGTAACTGCATGGCGAAGAGCCACACGGTTGAAGTGCAGATTGATAAAAATCAGGAACGCATGGCTTTCATCCAGCTCAATGCCGAGCGTCTTGGCTGGTACCTGCTGCCTGAGTTTATTGATATTGCAGGCTTCCTCCCCGTTTTCCTTGAGATGCCTGAACAGGTTGAATACCAGGTAATGCGGCGCAAGCGACACGGTAAGGTGCCAGACATCCACCAGCACGATCTGGGGATTTTCGAAGAGGATGCTTTGATATCCGGTTTGAAAGAAAAGTTACTTTTCTGGAGTGGCAACCTGAGCGATCCACAGGATGAATACACGTCTCTTTTCAACCGTGTTATAGATCTTTCCATTCTGGGTAACCGCCACCAGCCCGCGATGTACCGTAAAAGCAGCATTATTCAGTCGTTCCTTGATGAATTTTCCGCCTCGGTGCTCACTCTTCCCGTTCGCTTTAACGACGGTACCCTTATCGCACTCTGGACGCCATGGGCAGAGCCATTTAGTCAGTTCTCGCGCTTGCGGCCGGTTGAAGAAGATATGGTATACACGCCAACCCCGGGACAGGTGCGCTGGAAAAATGAAGATGTTCGCAGAAAAGTAACTTTTTCTCTCATCTCCCGGTTAATCGCGTCGGATGACCTGGCGTGTTCGGGAATTCTTCACGGCTGGAAAAATCATTACCTTAACAGAGAAAGCAACATTCGCCTGGCAGCCCTTTGGGCAGAGCTGTTCACTAATAAAACTGACTGACAGAGGTGTAAAATGGCTGGAAAGGATATGTCGGCGCAGAGAATGACGATGATCCGGTTTGGATTAGGGTTGGGTCTGCTGATTTATTTTCTGTTTAACGTTTACCTGGAAGACACTAACAAACTTTATAAGGATATCACCGCTGAGGTGAACGCCAGTAAGTTGCTTATGGATGTGGAGAGATGGCAGGAGGTAACGCGTAATACGGAAAAGACGTTTAATTACCTTTTTGTCGAACTAAACATTACGGCTTACCTGAATAAGACTCTTTTGCCTGAGGATGATAAAACCAAACCGGCACGCGGAATGAATCTCGCGGCAAACAAATTCATGAGCCCGAGCTATACCGCTGCCCGAAACATCCCGTTAATGGTGTATCAGGCGATTTACCGCTGGTATTTGCTGGCTGGCTGGTTTTTTACATTCCTCCCCCTGATGATAGCTCTGGCACTGGATGGTTATTACCAGTGGAAAATGAAGAGATTTGTTTTTGGCGATGTTACAATTCAGCTTTATCGCCTCTGGTTCCGTTCGCTGTCGATAATCGGTGTTTTGATAATTGCTTATCTGGTCATCCCTAACCTGAATTTATTTTATGGACTGACACAGTATTTTCCGCCACTTGCCCTGGCGTTGCTCGCTATTGCCATTAACCGGCTTCTCGCGCACTACCAAAAACTCATGTGAGGAAGAATATGTTTAAAAAAAGACCATCGAAACCTGAAACAGGCTCGGTTCAGGACGTGGTATCGCGTGAAAGTAAGAAGTTTTACCGTTTGTATAAATCGCATGTGTTATCAAAAATAACCCTGACGATTATTGGTATTGGGTTTGCAGGTTTTAGCGGCTGGTCCATGTATCAGGATAAACAGAAAAACGGTAAAGGGGCAGACCATATCGCGGTTATCCGTATTCATGGTGAAATGGGTACTGGCTCGCCTACAGGCGACGGTGTAATTATTGCCCGCGCTTTACGTGAAGCATGGGATAACCCGCACGCAAAAGCGATCCTGATTGAGGCCGAATCTGGCGGCGGTGGTCCGTCTGACGCTATTAATATTTATCGTGAGATAAACGAGCTTCGCGACTCCCTCCATGGAGTACCGGGGCTCACAATTGAAAACTCCGACCCCACAACATCCCCGAATAAAAAGGACATGCCACCAGCGCCCTCTGAAGCGGTTAAACAGGCGTTGCTGAAAGCCGTGGGTACTGGGCATGGCAAACTGCCAGCCGCCGCCCGGGACGTCCGCCCCATCATCGTCAGTATTAAAAATATGTGCGCCTCCGCCTGTTATTACGCAGCCTCACCGGCTGATGCGATCTATGCGGATCCCAACGCCATCATTGGCAGTATTGGCGTACGTATGGACCACTGGGATGTGTCCAGGATCATGGACCGTCTTGGTGTGGCTAACGAACCGTTGACGGCCGGAGCCTGGAAGGCCTCACTTGACCCCTGGCGTCCGATTGATGACGAAACCAAGGCCTTTCTGCATAGTGAGTTACTCAACAAAATGCATGACCAGTTTATCAATGATGTCGAAGCCGGTCGTAAAGGAAAGTTACTTTCGCGTGAACAGGCGGATAAAGAACAGCTCTACACGGGGCGTTTCTGGCTGGGGGACCGTGCGAAGCAGTTTGGCCTTATCGATGATACAGCCACCAGCACAGAGGTGCGTGAACGCCTGAGTATTGTCTACGGCACCACGCGTTTTCGCGACTACAACGCGCCAAAAGCATCGTTAAGCAGCATGTTAGGATTGTCACTGGACGTGAACCTTAAAGAGGCTTTATCCAGTGCGCTTCACACCACCAGCACAGTGAGGTAGCGATGGACCTGACCATGTTGTCGACCATTTTTCTTGTGTTCGTCATGCTGATCCTGTCATGCATCATCCTGTGCATCTGGCCGCTTATCAGTAACATGTTCAGCGAGCAGCGCACACGAAATGCCTTAAAGGGGGTTTTAGCAGACCTTGAAGGGACGCTTATATCTGACATTACCCTACCGCTCAACGCCTCCCAGACAACGCAGATAGACCATATCTTTATCAGCACGAAGGGTATTTTCATTATCGAAGAGAAAAACTATACCGGTGACATTTATGGTGCTCTCGATGATAAAACGTGGACGGTTGTATACGGTTTCGGTAAAGCGAAACATAAGATGTTAAACCCGTTTGTTCAGAACAAAACCCACATATCCGGAGTGTGTCGGGCCATAAAGCGGGGTGATGAGGGTATTGTTAATGTTGTGTTACTGACGGGCTCCAGTAAGTTTATGGCAGATCCAGCACCGGAGTGGTTGTGCCGTAATTGTGATGACCTCGGGAACAAGTTCACTGCGTACGATGCTGAGCCCGTGTTTAGTGTTGAGGAGACTGGTTGGATCGAAAATGACCTGCGTAAAGCAATGCTGCCGCAGACGCTGTTGACCGACCTGGGTCACGTCTATTCACTGAAACTGAAACACCGACAACCAATATCTGTACCGCACAGGGTGACCTATTTTACGCTACTGACAACCACCCTGTTCTTCCGTGCGCTGAAAAAGTTATTTTCGCGTAAGCGCTCAGAGGTCATCCACAAGCAGTACCGTGAATAGCTCGCATCCATTTTCCACCGTTCTATATGCACAAGGCCACCAGCTGGCCCTGTTTAGCTAAAGTAGTCAGATGCAGGAGGATTAAGGTACGGAACGGACTGCCAGGCGCGGATCATGTTAACCATCTGCTCAGCAATCCCCATTGACTGGTTTAACCGGTATGCCGTCCGGGCTACCATTCCTTCCTGACGTTCATCAGATTTCACATCCACCAGCCTGAAGCGCCACCACTCTTTGCCGCAGCTGATGACACAGATATCAAACTCGGCATTAACCACCGGCAGATAAGTGTGTTGATTCAGTTCCAGCAAAAGAGAATATGCCTGTGGCATATACCGTCCATCGAATGACCCCGCCCAACGATATGTTGCGATGAACGGCGGCGAGTCCAGAGATTTGAGAAATGTCATGTCAGATCCACCAGCAGCTTTACCAGTCTCATTATAAATATTCGAAAGCCTCCTCAAAGCCCCCTTTTCAAACATGCAACAAAGTGATTTTCCCGCGCCCCAAAAAAAGTGACTTATATCGGCATTGTATCCGGGTCTGGAACTATGTTTAGTGCGAGTTTTTGTTACCGGTGCTTTTGGTGGGTATTTAGCAACAGGATTCAGGTGATCGGGTATTCATAAACAACCAGAAATTATGTGGCGCATTGATGAACTACCTCGGTGAGGTCCGTTGATGAAAAGTGCCTTTTGTGGTGAATGACGACCGGGATATCAGGGGGAGTCGCCGTCTCCGGGCAGGGGCCGATATGAACGGCGACGTCCTGTCATATACATTAACGCGTTTACGATCGAGCCCGGTCCATTACGACCACAATTTACTGATGTGGATACCTTCGCCCACCAGCTGCAGTTTTTTTTTACCTCTTAGCCTGCATAACAGCATCACTACGGCGAGAATGAGCCATACAGGGTGACAATTAAAGTAATCGTTATATCTGAATGCCTGTCATATAAACATATCGTTATTGTGCAACGACTTCCTCCCGGTCAGCGTACGCTATCCAATGAAATCAACCAGAACCCTACGGGCAATGCTTTGCTCTGGCAAATCACTGTAGATACGCCGCATTGCTGCTTTGTGGAATGGGGAACGATTAACCATGTCCACCAGCGCTAACCTGCTTTTGTTGAATGATGCCCTAACCTCCCTGTAACGCTGGTAATGAAACAGCCTGTGGAACAGATTCATGGACAACACCTGATCGCCTGTGACTTTGAATCGTATTACCGCATCCCTTACCTCAATCTCTTCTGCCGGGATTTCACCATCAGCATAGGAACCCACAATACCAGGGGAAAGCAGGTATTCCTCATCAAGTGGATCGTTCATGAAACGGCTGTACATTTTCGGCTCCTGTTTAAGGAAATCGTCTTACCGGGACATCCCAAAAGTTACTTTTCCCGTTGAATGTCGTGCTTACTGGTTTACCCACTGGTTAACAGGTTTAAGCCGGTCAGTGGAGTATTGACTACTTTCTCTTACCGGTCCTTGACCTACGTTATCTTATAACAGATTATGAGCCTCGTTGTCTTTTGGGATTATTACAGACGATGTCTACATTAAAGGCACTGTTAGATTTTTAAAGGATGGTCTAATTGATGGATTTAAAAATAATGAAACCAACAGAAGCATATACAATGCTTATGGAGAACGTGGCGTCAGTGTTAGATTGCCGAGAACAGGGCATACAATCTGGTGTCTTGCTAGAGGACATGGAAGACCTGGAAGCAATCAATTGGTTGAATTCTTTAACATTATGGCATGGTGGATACGATAGAGTTTACTCACCTGGCATCTTTAACGGTTTTCTTGTTGAATACTGTAAGCCCGAGTATGCCATCGGCCTTCAACACTTTTACCCTCAACTCGCAGCGCGAGAAGGGATTGAATTAACTAATGAAATATGGGACTCATCAATCGATATTCTAATAGACATTTATGATTATGCTTTAAGAACTCGCGAATTAGATGGTAAACAGCATTGGGGCGTAGTCTTCAGAGATGACTATTTGCAGCAATGGGATAATGCATTCCTGAATAAGAGAAGACCAAGTCTTATAATACCAAATTTCTTAAAAAAATGGTTGAGGCTAAGCTAATCATCCAAAAGTTAGTTGCGAAATTTGTTGGTACTAAATTTATTACTTTACGATGAGCGATAAAGGGAACCGCATGGCTCCCCCATCAGCAGCTGGCAATGTTTGTCCAGTCAGACAGACACCAGCGTTTTAATTTCTTCCACACCAAACGCTTTGCACTTCATTTGCGTTTTCTGCCCAACAGTTTCAGGTGCTTTCCACATGCCGTATAACTTGTCTTTGTCTGCCATAAATTTTGCGCCTTGCAACTCGCATGACGGAGCCTGTTTTTTATCATTCCATGTGGCATTTACAACGAACGTCCAGACCTTACCCGCCTTTAATTCTGTCGGCATATCGTAGGAGAAGGAGACAGTCGACGCGTGTTGGCTGTTATCCGCAACCGTCATCGATGAGGTATCTACCCCGGCAGCTTTGAGCTCATTGATAGCTGCCTCGCGGCTTGCACCGCTACTTTCCTGCTCTTCTATCTGTTGCTGAATCCACTCTTTGTCGCTGGATGTAAGCGAGGATGCATGGCTGTTGTTGCTGCTCGTTATCCAGTACAGCATCGCAAGATGCGAGAAACCGAAATGATTACTTTTATCTTTCTCTATGATGTTACTTACAAGGTTCTGTGAAGGAGGGATGAATTTTACAGATGAAGAGCCCCGCTCAGAACTTCCTGGAATGCTCTGAGACGACGGGAGAGACGACGATTTTTCGGATGTTGGACTTGATGCAGGTATAGTCCCTTTCTTAGCCACCAGCTCCGACCCGCTCACTGATTTCTTTGGCGTAGTGCCTGCAGCAGCGCCTTCGTTATCTCCCTTGGCCTGAGATCGACTACTGACAACATCATACCCTCCAGCCTGGTTCTCCACCTTCCCGGAGGTGCTCTCTGACGGTTTATTCCCTGAGGACGCGGAAACTGCCCCGACCGTTAATGCGGCTCCAGAACCTGCAATCATCGCTTTCTGGCTGGTGGTCAGTGGTTTGGTGCTAGCCGGTGCTGGCGTATCGTTAACCGTGCGGCTTGCCTGGCTTCTGGTTGAAGAGTTGTACGACTTGGTAATGGTCGATGGGCGGAAGGATGATTTGTAGGAAGACCGATTGGATTTATACCCTGCTTCCGCAGAGGTGGCCACCAGCATCAGACAAATAAGTGAGATCGAGGTTTTGCTAATTTTGCAGCGCATGATATTTCCCATTCTTTGACGAGTCATTCTGAAAGTAACTTTTGGCCCAGAGAGCGTTAATCAGCCACTCACAGGTTTTTGAAAACGGAATCACCTCTTAATGCCAGGTTAACCCCCAGCCAGAGGAGGTTACCCATAACCGAACAGGTCAGAATGTTAGTTAACATTCCTTGTTGCAGCAGGTTAGCCAAAGGGACACCCGTGGAATCAAATGCTAATGCAAATCCCACCAGCACATAAAAAAACACGACCGGGAATGAGCGCAGATAATATTCCGTCATTATCGCCGTTGCTCTTACAGCGTAAATAATGTTGCGGATTATGGTTTCTGACCTGGGTGGGGCATCCTTTATACTTATCTTCATGCTCGAGTCTCTTATATATGGGTTTAAGACAACATCTTACAGTAGCCATGTAATGCCCTATCCCCTTAACTGTTGGATTTTGCCATTCCGGGATTTTTTTTATCCTTTAATCCAACACTCAATCTTTTCCAGGCATTTTGAGTCATTTTCTGGGCTGGATTACACAGAATGTTTATGGCAAATTTCTGGCTTCTTTCTTGTTCTCATCCATATCCTATCGGTGATGTAGTATGTCCAGGTTTCTGAAAGGTGTTGGTCTTGGTATGGCGGGCATTGTGTTGCTGCTGTGCGGACTTATCGCGCTGTATTATTTTGAGTCGAAAGCAGCGCTCAGAGCTGATATCAAGGCCTGTCCCACGGTTACAGCTGGTCAGGCAACCGATGCCGTCATTCAGAACATACTCGGGAACAGAGAGCGTGTTTTCTCTAAGCCGCAGCTGGAGCGTCGGGACATAGTGATTGAAGAACTAAACGTCCAGATAGGCTATTCTGGAACCCTTGTCCCATTCAGGATCAACGGTGTCGATGATCGCCGGTTTTTTGGCATGTCGGGATGTGCCTCTCTCGACACTGTTGAATATGCCACAGAGTTTTTGACCCAGCAGTAGCTTGATCGGGCACAAGTAACGAGCAGCATATTTTTCCTGATTGTCCGTTTCGTTTGGCTCAGCCGGTGTCACAGTACCGGAGAATTTGCATTCAGGAGAAATGGGCTAAAGTAGTGGCCATAGACAGCCAACCGACCAGCAACACCTGTTCCGGGCGATTCCGGTTCATAATGTTCGCGTCGGCCACCAGCTGACCATCAGTCAATACCAGCATCCTGATCTGCATTAAAAAGAGCCATCTCCTCATCTATAAACACCGGATACTCGAACTTCTCTACCGCCTGAATTACTTCCGGATGGTTACGCCAGCATTCTTCAACAAAACCGAGAGATAACTGTTCAGCTTGCCGCCGCAGCTGTCGTGCAGTCTCGTAGTTGTCCCAGCCACTCTCATAGCTTGCTTTCTGATAGAGGTCTTTTTGCTGTGCTTTTATCTTTTCGATCTCATCAGGGCTGGTTACATGGCGGTGCCACTCCAGTGTGCGGGCATTGCCTGTTAACACCAGCCTGTCACCTCTATCGCGGATCTCTATAGTCATTTCGGAAAAACTCACCGGCCCCTGGTCACGTCCTGTCAGGTGGTCAACGAACTCATCCCGCCCTTCTTCTTCCAGGACAATCCATTCACCCCGCGTAAAAGCTTCTTTTGCGCATTCCAGGGCATCATGTATGGTTTTCGCTTTACCTACCAGGAACGTACCTTCTGTAACGTACGTGCCATATATCGGGTCATCTTCCGGATATTCTACCTGACCTGTTACGTAGACGTTGAAGGGGTACTGGCGCTCCCTCTGACAGACAATAAATCGCTCGCGTTTTGCCCTAGCCTCTTCCTGGTAGTACCGCAGCGGCTGAACCGAGCATGGCACGATTTTCTTCCACCAGTCTGGGGCTAAACGCATCGCCAGTTGTTCAACGTGTGTAACCATCTCATATACCGCAGGGCTCGTTATGGCGCCACAATCCCTTAGCTGAACCACGCACTGAGCAGCTATGTCCTGACTCACCCCCAGCATGCTATCCATCATCTCTTCATCTACCCCGATACCGTTCCGCAGAAGGCCTTCAAACGTCATTAAAGTACCTTCATGTTTAGCAAGGTCCACCAGCGTATTCACGATATGGGTAAAAAGAATGTCGCTGTGATCAGCTGGAGTGTTTTGAGTTTTCATTCGTGAACCCCTGTTTAACAAAAATATTGGCAAGGTATAAGCGAATATTCCATTCATGCACACCAGGATACCAATTAAATAACGACCATCAACCCCTTATACTCACCAGATGCTATTTCCAGCTTACGGGAGATGCATACCAAAGCGGTTATAAATTCCTTAGTCATTTACAGCATTCAGAATCATCCAGAGTTTTTATGAGTTAACATGCAGCATACCGGCGTATAAAATCCGACAGGGAAATAAGGATTAATGATTTTCCTGATTGTGTTTCATGGATTTAATTAGCCAGTAATTTAATATATTGATGCCCCCTCATCCGTTGAGCAGACGTCAGGATAAAGGCTGTGTCTCCGTCCTGTTTTTCAGACTGATGACAGGGTGTCACATGGAGTGAAGTGTGCTAGATTGATTTGCGATTCATTGAATCCATGTGTAGAAAGATGAATGTGTTTTTTTGCCCGTCGTCGTGCGGGCTTTTTTTATTTTCCTGTCTACAGGAAAAAGGGGCTACCAGCGCACTGGTAACCCCTTCATAAAGCGCTTCAGGCATGTCCAGACAGTTCAGCCCCTGTACGGCGGAGGTTGCCCTCCGCCGGGGTTGGCTACTTAGCGGATTCGTAGGCCATAAAAGCCGCCACCTCCCTGGTTGTGTCCCTGTACCGGATTTCGCAGAGCGATTTTCTGGTCAGGTAGGTGAATGCCAGTAGTGTGAGACACACTATTAATACACACCATAACAGGTTACTAGGTGGCAGTTTCATAGCCTTTTTCTCCTTGCCTTACGGCAGCTAAGAGGCTACTCTGTTGGTGTCTAGTCAAGCAGATGGCCTCGTGTTGTACTGACCCCAAAAAGTTGGACAGATTAACCGAGGCATCAGAGAAAGAGTCCATTTAATACATGGGCTCTTTTTTGTTCCCTATAATGCTAAATAATCAATTTCGCAGCTGTATTATCCATTCCACAGCATTCCTACTGCACGTGCATTCTTGTCTAGCCAATAACTCGTTCACCATCTTCTCACATGAAGTATGTCTATTGAACTAACCGCATGCGCACTATTTAATTATTGCTCATAAAGTTCCGAACAAAAGGTCCTTTCGCATTACTGAGGGAGTCTGAGGAACAGTGTCCGCGGCTGAGTTTGTGATGGTTTGAAACCATGGTGAATGTAGAAATTTTTGGCTTCTTCTGTGAGCGCATGAACCATGATTGCACGTACACCTATATTCTCGGCAACCCGATAGCAACGAAGTACTGCATCATGAAGTAAATCAGCGCCAAGCCCTTTTCCGCGCAATGAGACATCTACCGCCAGGCGAGCGAGTATAATCACCGGTATAGGATCTGGCATGTTACGCCGAAGACTGCCTGTCGCTTCCGTATGGTTAACGCTACCGGTGGCCAAAGAGTAAAAACCAGCTACTTGCTTCGTACCCTTCTTGCAAACAACGAACGTTCGGGCAGCGCCAAGAGCTTGATTTTTTAAACCTCTCTGTTTTAGCCATTCATCGAGGAC